>ENA-OQER01000007-OQER01000007.1-human-gut-metagenome-genome-assembly--contig:-NODE-7-length-105369-cov-6.992417_pt1 | contig 105369 bp, 128 predicted proteins | sample MGYA00242797_ERZ504639 | MGnify/ENA primary metagenome ERZ504639 (study PRJEB26092, sample SAMD00036306) | human gut metagenome | host: Homo sapiens | study: EMG produced TPA metagenomics assembly of... | reverse complement strand
GTTCCGTGGAAACAGGAACGGGGCGGTAGCCACGGTGGAGCCGAAAAAAGGGGGAGAGTGTGCCGGTGTTAATCTGGGAGATCAGTCCGAGAGATGAGTTTAACCTGGACCGTTATGAGGGATATCCGAGACTGTATGGAAAAGAAATACTGGAAGTGGAGATGGATGGAAAACGGGAGAAAATGATGGCATATACCATGACGGAGGGGTATGCCATGGGAGTCCCTTCGGAACACTACCTTGCTACTATCCGCACCGGATATCAGGAGGCGGGATTTGATGAGGATGTTCTGATGGCAGGTGTTGAAAAGAGCAGGGAGCGCATGAAACAGGAGATGGAAGCAGAGAGAATGGAGGAAGCATCATGGAGCCAGCAACTGCCGCTCTGATCGCAAGGGCAGCCATAGCAGCCGGAACCAATAAAAAAGTGTGGACAGGGATTGCCTCTGTACTGGCAGCCCTGTGCCTTCCGGTCATCCTTGCCGTCATGTGCTACATCAGCATTGCTTCCGGTGGAACAGAACATAACCGGGCGGCAGTGCATCTGGCATTCGATGGAGGGGAAGCACCGGATGGAATGCCTGCGGATTATCAGGCTTATGTCCGCCAGATGCAGGAAAGTTTTGCGGAGCTGGATGCCATATTAGATGACATTGATGGCATGACAGAAGGGGAACTGTGCGACAGGTATCTGGTCAATCCGTTTTTATTCTCTGTATTTCGGCGCAGACGGGTACGGCTTGAGACGGATGATTATAAAAAATTTGCAGACTGTTTTGTGGATTATGAGGAACGGACACAACGCAGAGCAGGAGGACGGGACAGTCACGCTGGAAAAATATACCGTGGCAGTTGCCATTGGGGATAAGACAAAAATCTTCCAAAAACTTGCATCCGACTATGGAGTTACCGCAACTTATGAACAACAGTCCAATGCAGTCAATGTGTGGTATGTGGCAAAGTATGACACAGCGGCCCCTACAGAGGGGGATGAATTTTCCGACTGGAGCGGCTGGAACGGGGCAGGGGATATCCCTGTGTATGATCTGCCGGCCAATGGGAATGGAAGTGATATCGTACAGCTTGCATTATCAAGACTGGGGCATCCGTACTCGCAGGCACTCCGCGGAACCGGGAATTATGTCGACTGCAGTTACCTGACACTGTGGTGCTACAGACAGATAGGAATCTCCCTGCCGGGAACGGCGGCAGAGCAGGGAAGATATATGGTGGAGCATAACCTGACGGTTGCAAAGGAATCACTGCAGCCGGGGGACCTTGTGTTCTGGAGCCACAAACCAAATGGAAGATACATGAACATCACGCATGTGGGAATCTATGCCGGGGATGGCATGGTCGTGGATGCGTCCTATTCCAAAGGGAAGGTGGTGTACCGTCCCCTGTTTGACAACGATAAGCAGGTACTGTATGGCAGACCGCAGTAAATTTTTTGATGCCGCAGGCATCTGTTTTCCGCCAGAAAATAGAAATGAAGGAGGAGCGATATGGCAGAAAAAGAAATAAAAATCACCTTTGCCGGGGAGAAACTGGAGGCATTAAGTTTCTTTCTGGCAGAGCAGGGAGGAAAAACCGTGGAGGAGCTGTTGAAGAGCCATCTCGATAAATCTTATGAGAAAAATGTTCCTGCACAGGTCAGAAATTTGTGGAGAGCAGGATGGAAACTCCACAGGAGACAGCAAATCAGGAGCAGGAATCCCAGAGAATGGGAGGCACAAGACAGCAGAGGGCATCCGGCAGACGGAGCAGGGAGACACAGAATCAGGAAGAGCAGCCGAGAGAGCCGGTGCAGAAACCGTGGAAGAGACAGCAGAAAATACGATGAGCATGGGAATGTGAGGCGGATAAGTGAACGGATATGAAGAGAAAATAAAAGACTGTCTGTTTCTGGAAGTGTGCAATGCGGCAGGCAGAGAGGAATGGGGCGGACTGGCGCATCAGCAGAAGGAAAACCTTATGCTAGTATGCCGTCTCAGCGGGCATGAAGAAAAGTTTCAGAGGGACTGCGGACTTGTCACCAGAGAGCAGATGGAGCATTGGGGGATAGAAGAAGAAGAGGTGCTTTTTCAGGATGCATGGGCAAATATGTTTGCAAAACGTCCGCCGGTCCTTATGGACTTTGAGGATGCCTACGGGCATCACTATGACCAGAATATCCTTTCGATGGAGAAAAAACCGGAGAGAATCTGGAGGACGGATGCCGACTTCTATGTCCTTACTAACAACGTGGACCATGGGGCGGTGTACATGATGGACGAGGCAACGCTGCAGAAATCAGCAGAAAAGCTGGATGGAAATCTGATCGTCCTTCCGGCATCCATCCACGATGTGTATCTCATGGTGGAGCGGGAAGGTCTTGACATGGAACGGCTGAGGAATGGGGTATATGGAGCAAACAGGGCGTTCCCGGAGGCAGACTATCTGTCCGATGAGATTTACCGATATGACAGGGATACGCACAGGCTGTCTGTCATACCGGGGAGCGTGCAGGAAGAGCAGGCAGGAATGGTGCTTTCTTAAGAGTGTGTTTTTCTGAAAATATTTCAACGGGGAGTTTATGGGAAGGAGGAACTATGAGAGCAGTATTTTCCAGAAAAGAGCCGAAGATAGAGGCGAAAGAATTCTGTGTGGAAAAGGTTATCATGCTTCCGGCTGGAGAGTATGAATCTTTTACCAATCATCTGATGCACAAGCATGATTTTATCAGGGAAAATGTGGATTTCATGTATGAAAAAGATGGGGTGCGGCACTGTCTTTTAGTAACCGGAGAGGGCATGGAGGAAGGTGTTCTGGTGGAGAGCGAAGGGTCATCTTACGCCAGATACTTTGCCTTTGTGCCATCGGTAAGCGGCATTTTGGAACAGGAGCAGGCAGTGAAGGAAACACAGACGCTGTCCATGATAAAGGAAAGCGGACAGGAAGAGCAGGCAGGAATGGTACTTCTTAAAGGTGTGTTTTTCTGAAAATGATTTCAACTGAGAGTTTAAATTTGGAGGTAAAGAGATGAAACAGGCAGTCGTTACGATTAAATATGATGAGGAAAAGTTAAATGCTGTGAAACAGTACATGGGAAAAAAGGATGCGGATTTTGATGCAGAGCTGAAGGAAGTCCTTGGGAAAATGTATGAGAAATATGTGCCGCAGGCGGTCCGTGAGTACATTGAAAGCAGAGGGGATGTGCCGCCTGCAATCAAAAAGGCAAACCGCCAGCAGGGCAAAAACAGTGTGGCATCCGGCAGTGCTGCGGAGAATGAGTAGGGAACGGAGGAAGCATGGACAAGATAAAGATTTTGAAAGTAGAGCCGGGGAAACCTCCCTGTGTGAAGGAGATTGCGAATGACTTTAAGGCAAGTCAGGAAGAGGTGGAGGGAGACATTGAGTGCGTTGGTTTTGGAGATGGATGTGTGGCAGTAATCAACGCTGAAGGAAAACTAAATGGAATGCAGCCAAACCGCAGGAATGGTGATGACATTCATCTGCGGTTCATTTTTTATCTGCGGGGATACCCCGGACGGTGATTTCATTTCCCTGACAGAGCAGCAAATTGAGGAATATACCAGACGATTTGGAGAGATTGAGCAGTTTACAGGGCAGGAACCGGAACTGGAGCCACATATGACCATCCTCGCTTTTTAAGAAAGTGACAGGACAATGGAAAGGAAACGGCACAGACACCGCCGTGTGAGCCTGTGTGTGGCAACGTGTGCCGTTATTCTGCAAAACTGGATAAAGTGACCGACTAAGCTGTATTCTGCCTGTGTGAGCCGATTTGGAGAAAATAACAGAAAACCCGGAGTGCGGAGGCATCCAAGACTCCGAAAATGGGGATGAAATAGGGCTGTAAAACAGGGTCGAAAATAGTGCAGGTTAAAGGGGTTATGCCGCAAAAGAGCGGCTTAACCCGTCAGACACCCACCGGCAGAGCCGTTGGGCAGTTCTAAGCATGGCATAACTTTTTTGGAAGATTCGGAAAGGTTATGCCATTTTTATTTTTGTTACAGCGCAATCAGGCAGTAAAGGCCGGCAGAAGTTATGCCTTTTGCGGAAACAGGGAAAAAAGTCTATAGACAGAGGAAAAAGAAGGAGGAAATGAGTAGTCCCATGGGGTGAGGTGCGCACCACTACCAGAATGGGACGATGAAAGTATTGGAACTATTTGCAGGAACAAGGTGTTGTATGCTCTAAAAGACTTCTTAATCAAGCGGTTGGGAAGTCTCTTAGAACACACAACCTAAAACCGAAGAAAGGAGCGCAAGTTATGAGAAAAAACGAGAAAATCACAGCTCTGTACGAACGACTGAGCCGTGATGACTTTGGCAAAGATGATGACCAACAGCGTGAGAGCAATTCCATTTCCAATCAAAAGGCTATGTTGGAGGAGTTCGCCGCACGGCAGGGCTTTACAAACATTGTCCATTTCACGGACGATGGCATTAGCGGCACCTGCTTTGACCGTCCCGGATTTTTGGCAATGATGAAAGAGGTTGAAGCCGGGAATGTGGAGTATCTGTGTATCAAGGACATGAGCCGCATGGGTCGTGATTATCTGAAAGTCGGTCAGATTATGGAAATCCTGCGTCAGCGTGGCGTTCGCCTTATCGCCATCAATGACGGTGTGGACAGTGCCAGAGGGGACGATGATTTTACCCCTTTCCGCAACATTATGAACGAGTATTACGCCAGAGACACCAGCCGTAAAATCCGTTCCACTTTCCAGTCAAAAGGCAAGTCCGGCAAGCACCTCACAGGCACGGTCATTTACGGCTATCTCTGGAACGAAGCCAGAGACCAATGGTTGGTTGACCCCGAAGCCGCTGATGTGGTCAAGCGCATCTTTGCCATGACGATTGAGGGCTACGGTCCGTATCAGATCGCCAGCAAGCTGAAAGAAGAAAAAGTCCTCATTCCGTCCGCTTACCTTGCCCAGCACGGCGAGGGCGTGAACAAGAATAAGACTTTCAAAGATGTGTACGGCTGGGGTTCTTCCACCATCTGCAACATTCTTGAAAAGCGTGAGTATCTGGGACACACCATCAATTTCAAGACCCGAAAGCACTTCAAGGACAAAAAAAGCCATTATGTCCCGGAGGACGAATGGACGATTTTCGAGAATACCCATGAGCTATCATTGACCAGCAGACCTTTGACCTTGTGCAGAAAATCCGTGTGAATGTCAGACGCTACCCGGACGGCTGGGGCGAAGCAGCTCCCCTCACAGGCTTGCTTTATTGTGCCGATTGCGGCGGCAAGATGTATGTCCACCGCACCAACAACGGCAAGCGCATTTCTCAATACACCTGCTCACAGTACACCAAAGTTCCTTGCGGAACGCTCTGCAAGACCCAGCACCGTATCAATGAAGATGTGGTACTGTCCCTTGTCTCGGAAATGCTGAAAGCCATTGCCGAGTATGCGAAGCATGACCGAGCCGAGTTTGTCCGTGTGGTGCAGGAAGCGCAGTCCAGCCAGCAGACCACAGAGGTCAGGAAACAGCGGACACGCCTTGCCACCGCAAAGCAGAGAGTTTCCGAGCTGGAAGTCCTGCTCTGTAAAATCTATGAGGACAACATTTTAGGAAAGCTGTCCGACAGCAGATATGCCACTCTGGACGCTCAATACGAAAAGGAACAGTCCGAGCTTACCGCTGAAATCTCTGTTCTGGAAAAGGCAGTCAAGAGCTATGAGAAGCACGAAAAGGACGCTGACCGTTTTATCGCTCTGATTGATAAATATGAGAACTTCGACAAGCTGACCATTGCCATGCTCAACGAGTTTATCGAGAAAATCCTTGTGCATGAGCGTGACCGTAAAGGCAGTATACAGACCACACAGGAGGTCGAGATTTACTTCAATTTTGTTGGGCGATTCGTTCCCCCGGCGTTTGGAGAAGCGGAGCTTACCCCGGAGGAATTAGAGGAAATCCGCAAGCGTGAGGAACGCAAGGACAGGCTTCATCAGAACTACTTGAAGCGGAAAGCCAGCGGAGCGCAGAAGCGATACGAGGATAAAATCAAGGAGCGGAAAAAGGCAGAAATCGAAGCCAAGAAAGCCGCCATTCGTGCAGAGGACATTGCAAAGGGCGTGTTCGTCCCTGTCAGCAGCTTACCGCAGAGAGAGCCAATGAAAGGAGTACAATCAGCATGAATATCACTTACACACAGAACGGCGATTATCCTATCCCGAACATCGTTATCCGCAAGACCAAGCCCATCGGACACTACGGCAGACTTCGCAAGGCGTATCTGGAAATGCACCGCCCGATACTGTTCAATGAACTGGTGCTATCCGACAAGCTCTTTGAACATTGTGCCGAGATTGACGAAGCGGCACGAAACCGCATGGAGCTGATCGTGCGGTCACTGGCAGAGCAAAACGGTGTGACTGAGCAACTGAAAGCCGATAATCAAATGGAATGGGTGCGGCAGATGAACGCTTGCAAGGCACAGGCAGAGGAGATTGTGAAAGCGGAATTGATTTATGATTGAGCGAGGAAGTCCGGGCAGAAAACTGTTCGGACTTTTCTCATATAGTCCAAAGTTGCGGTAGAACTGTTCACAAGTTTTATGGTACAATTTGAATACGAAAAGTGAGCAACAAATGGAGGCTGGCTGACACATTTGTCTGCGGGCGTGATGTCCCAATCGGAAATTTCGTCAGACCATATCTCCATTTTAAAAGAAAAGAGCAAGGCCGGATAGACCTTACTCTTACATTATGAATCGGAATTTACGAAAGAGGTACAGAACATGAAGAAAATCAGAGGATTGCGTAGTTCCGGCAGAGCCGGAACGGCAGCAGCCAGAGCCGCCCCGGAGCTGGTGGAGCCGATTTTGGAGTAAATAAAAGGGGTGATGAAATTTTGCTGGAAACAACGCAAATAAAGCAGCGTTTACCGTTTATTGATTTGATAAGAGGTATAACCATTATTGAAATGATTTCGTATCATTCTTATGGGATTTAGTTTATCTGTATAATGCAGATATTCCATGGTATAAGTCCACGGTGCCTATATTTGGCAGCAATCCATTTGCTGGACTTTTATTTGCTGGCTGGGTTCAGCTGGCATTTAGGAAAAAAACACATGAAAGGGGATTGTGGGCGTTTGGTGGTGGTGTGGTCGTTTCGCTCGTTACTGCCATAGTTCTTCCCAATGATCGGGTGCGCTACGGTGTTCTAACGCTTATTGGCAGCTGTATTTTGATATGGATTTTACTGGATAAGGTTCTGAAAAAAATCCCGGCTGGGGTTGGGGTAAGTGTTAGTTTTGTGCTATTCCTCATTCTCAGAAGTTGGACGAAGCAAGACCCCATCCAACTATCTGATAATTTGCTGAATGTTACATGGTTGAAATCGGTATTAGCTTATATTGGATTTCCGCAAGCTGGCTTTTCATCTACCGACTATTTTCCGTTGCTCCCATGGATTTTCTTATTTGCAACAGGATATTTCCTGTACAGTTTCTTACAGGAAAAGGGGCTGATTAACCGGCTATTTGGAAAATGGAAAGTTCCAGGTATTAACTTTTTAGGGAAACATTCGCTTATTATTTACATGATACACCAACCGATCTGCTATGTTGTAGCGTTCTTGGTTTCGGAGATTTTTTAATATTGAGCCGTTGATCGGTGGAGTAAACAAGAAAGGAAGCCACCAAAAAGGGGGCTTCCTTTCTTTAATATCGGCAAATGTGTTTATTTTTGATTATCACAGTTTGTAGCCGGTGATGTATCGGTCGCTACCAACTTCGCCAGCGAAGAAATCGTTAAGGGAGCTGCAAGCGAAGAATCTCTAATACGACAGATTCAAGTTTGGCGACTGATAAAATCCCTTTAGGAACTAAAGGGCGCACTTCTATACTCTCCTATCGGGAGTATCGTGCGTCCTGCGGAGCTTCATTCTCTGTCAGCAGAAAAAAGCTGCATGACCGAGAATGTTTCGTCACTTCGTTCCGTCAAGGTGGCTACACCCCCTTGCGCTGCTAATGCGGCTATCCCTTGTGTACTTGCCGTCCGCAAACGGTTTTGACAAACCGTTCGCCGCCAGCAAGTTTGGAAAAACAAATACCGAAAATCAGACCGTTGACTGGTCGCACTATGCGAAAAGTTGACGGTCTTTTTTATCCCCAAAATCAAAAATAGGAGGTCAATCACAATGACAAAACCGAAAACCCTTGACCAGCTCCGAGCCGAAAAGGAACGGGCCGAGACGCAGCTTGCACAGGAACAGCACAAGCTCAACCGTCTTGAGAACAGAAAGAAATATCTGGAGAAAGGCGAAAGGCAGAAACGCACCCATCGTCTTTGCAATCTGGGCGGCACGATTGAGAGCCTTGCCCCGGAGGTCAAAGATCTCACACGCACCGAAATGACAGAGCTGATGGAACAAATCTTTTCTTTGTCCGAAGTCCAGCGAGCCGTCCGTCACATGACGATTACCCACATCAGCCAAGCAAACGGAGAAAAGGAGTTGAAAGCCGATGGCACTATTTCATCTGAGCGTCACGCAGACTAAGCGAAGCGCAGGACAGTCCGCTATCGCTTCTGCTGCCTACCGAGCCGGGGAGCGATTGTATAGCGAGTATTACGGCGAATACAGCGACTACACCAGAAAGGGCGGCGTGATCTGCTCTGACATTCTCCTGCCGTCCCATGCACCGCCCGAATACGCAGACCGCCAGACCCTATGGAACGCCGTGGAAAAAGCCGAGCGTGGAAAGAACGCCCAGCTTGCATACAGCTTTGACATTGCCTTGCAGAATGAATTTTCCCTTGAGGAAAACATCGCTCTTGCAAGGCAATTTTTATTGGAGAACTTTGTGAGCCGGGGCATGGTGGTTGACTTCGCCGTACACCAGCCAGACCGGGAGGACGGCGGCATACCAAACCCGCATTTTCATGTGATTTGCCCTATCCGCCCCATCGAGCAGGACGGCAAATGGGGGCTAAAGCAACGCCGGGTGTATGAGCTGGACGAGGACGGCAACCGTATCCGAGACCAGAACGGCGAGTTTGTTTTCAACGCCGTTCCCACTACCGACTGGGGCAGTCCCGAAACGCTGGAATACTGGCGGCAGACATGGGCGGAGCTATGCAACGCCAAGTTTGCGGAAAAGGGGCTTGACGTTCGTATCGACACCGAAGCTATGAGCGTCAGGGCGTGGAGTTTCTTCCCACTGTCCACGAGGGCGCAACTGTCCGGGCAATGGAGAAGAAAGGCATACGCACCGAGAAGGGCGAGTTCAACGCTGGATCAAGCAACCAATGCCGTGATCCGGGACATCAAGAAGAAAATCGCTCTCCTGTTCGATTGGATTGCCGAAGCAAAAGCAGAGCTTGCCAAGCCGCAGGCACCCGACCTTGTTTCTCTGCTGAACGCCTATTACACCAGGCAGAGCCGGGGCGTATTCGCAGAAAGGCAAGGTCAGCAATCTAAAGGAGATGAATGAGACTTTCAATTATCTCCGGGCAAACGGGATTTACTCCCTTGAGGATTTGGAACACCGTGTCAGCGAACACAGTGCTACCACAGAGAGCTTGAAGAAAACGCTGGACGAACAGAACGCCCGAATGAAAGCAATCAAGCAGCTCTATGACAGCTCCGCCGCTTTCCAGAGCTTGAAGCCTATCTATGACGGCTTGCAGAAAATCAAGTTTGAGAAGCCCAGAGCCAAGTACAAGGCAGAGCATGAAGCGGAACTGAAACAGTTCTACGCCGCCAGACGAAAGCTGACCGGGGAGTTCCCGGACGGCAAGGTGGATATGAAAAAGCTGTCCGACGAGTATGACGAGCTGGAACAGGAGCACAACACCACCTATGGCGAGTTTAAGACCGTCAGAGACGATTTACACCGCCTTTGGAAGGTCAAGTCATGTGTAGATACTGCCGCCCGATTTAACGAGCGCACAGAGGAACAAAAGCTCCAAAATCGACCCCAAACACGACAGAAAAGGGAGGAACTATCCCGATGAATTACACCCAAGCACAGATTGACCGGGCAAACGCCGTCAGTCTGGAAGATTTTCTCCGCACACAGGGAGAGACACTTATCAAAAGCGGACGAGAATACCGCTGGAAAGAACATGACAGCCTGACCGTCCGGGGAAACAAGTGGTTTCGCCACAGCCAGAGCAAGGGCGGCTATCCCATTGATTTTGTCATAGAGTTTTACGGCAAGTCCTTTCCCGAAAGCTGACAATTATCCAGGGCAATCCCGGCGAGGGCAAGACCTACTTTGCCATGCGCCTTGCGGCGGCTTGCACCAATCGAAAGCCTTTGCCCGGTATGGAGACACTTGAACCTTTCAATATCATCTATCAGACCGCCGAGGACGGTCTGGGCGATACGGTCAAGCCCCGATTGATGGAAGCAGACGTAGCCCTTGCGCTGTAATTCTTTTTCAAGTTTTCTGCGTTCTTTCTCAGAATCCTTAAGTTCGCGGTTAAGCCGGGAAGCTTCTTTAGCGATGCCACCATTGGCATTCATGCAGGCATCTTTCCAGGCTTTGATCTGCTCGATATAAAGACCTTTTTTACGGGCATACTCGGCAAGTTCCGTTTCATTCATACCTGCTGTTTCAACAACAACTAAAAATTTATCCTGTGTACTCCAGTCATCAGGAACAGCATCCGTACCAGGAGCAGCATAGCCTTCCTTTCTGGCTTTATCCCGCCAGTTACGAAGTGTCTGTTCAGAGATTCCTTCTTCTCTGGATATCTTGGTAATAGATTCATTGTTTGGTGGAAGCATCCTCCTGAGGAGTGCATCCTTTAATTCTGGACTATCCTTTCGACATTTGCCCTGTCTCTTTTTTTGCCAATACCATAGACAGTTTTCTTTCATTTGCTGTTGTCTCCAATCTCCATACACTGATATGGATAAAGCCTGCCAAGTATCATGCTGATACAGCACCCGGCAGTGCTTTCTGAAAATATGGTTTCTCTGTACTCTTTCTTATCACCCCAGAGATGTAGGATTTCTCACAGGCGGCAGTGTGCTTCACTGCTCCATTGGAAGTTGTCACTCTGTCAGTCGATTCTCCTCGCCCCAGACACAGAGCTGATCCAGCACAGTCATCAGCGTTTTTCCTCGTTCCGAAAGCGTATATTCCACCTTCGGCGGAATCTGCGGATACTCGGTGCGGACGATCAGTTTATCCGCTTCCAGCTCCTTGACAGTCTACATCTGCATTTTTAAAAATATGCGTTTCAAGATTTTTTGAAAGTAAGCGCAAAATAATTCGACGGATTGTGTTGCCCTAAAAATCAATTCATAATAATCATTAGAGAATGCAAGCATTTCACTTCATTTTCTCTTGCTTGAAATGATAGATGCGAGCATTTTACTCTATTCAAGTTATCCCTGTGTGTTAGGATAGTTGTCAGTGAAAGATAATTACTTTTGTGGTAGTATGTAGCTATCACAGGAAGGGAGCTTTCGCTATGAACTATGACGAAGAAGGCGATGGATAAACTGATTACAAGGAAGGAAGCAGCCAGTATACTGGGAATCAGCGTAAAAACACTGGATGCTGTAAGAACAGACGGTTTGATCTCCTATGTTCAGTATGTGGAAAACGGCTGCTGATGCAGTCAGCACAGATTAGGATGACAACGCTGATTGACTATACATCAAAAGTGAAGAACTTGGCTTTGTTGGCAGTAGTCTACCAGAATTTTTCATTACAGTGTTTTGCTAAAGAAATCCGATGGAGCTATACCCTGGATTTTTCTGTATTCTCTGGGTGACATTTTGACTATAGACTGAAAAGCGCTTGAAAATTTTCCCTGGGTTTGGTAGCCTACCTGGGAAGCAATATCCGCGATAGTGTCATTTGTTTCCCGTAATAATTTCATAGCCTGACGCACTCGAAATTCCTTCATATAGGTGGCGATAGGCTGGCCGTAGACTGCCTTGAATATCTCCTTTAGAGTGGAGGTATTTATCAAATACTGTTTGGAAAGTTCTGCGATCGTAAATCGTTGATCCAAGTGCTCTGTCAACTGTTGATGAATTTCTTTTATCAATTCGGTTTGCTGGGAGAAGTATTGGGTCAATTCTTTATGCTCCGATTTCATGTTGCTCAAATAAATCAAAATTTCCAGCACCTTCAATTTCAAGAGGGAAATTCGAACGGATACAGGAGCAGAAAAGAGTGGGGCAAAAATGTGCTCTAAATCGGAACAGGACGGGATTGCGGATGGCTTTCCGGAGCAAAATCGATCCCGTAACTGGTCTGCCTCCACACCGGCATTCTTTAAAAACTTCCGGGCAAATGGAAGAGAGCTGTTTCAGATCCACGGAAATGGAAATTCCCTCTGCATATCCTAGGGGAAACATCATGGCGGAATCCGCGCAGCAGGCCATACTGTGTGCTGTCACATCACCTCTACCTAAATAGACGGCAGTACCGTCTTGCATATTCCAACCCACGCGACCACTGCAACAATAGTAAATTTCTAAAACAGAATCCGAAGCATCATGCTGAAACTTGATCTCTGAAGCAAGAAAAACATTGAAGGATACCTCTATTCCAGGAAAAGTTTCATATGCCTCCATAACCCCTTTTCCAGCGGTAACCGCTCGAAACTGTTCTCCAAAGAGTGTGGTACCCGTTCCGCCAGCCCGGCAATGCTTCAAGGCGAGGGTGCCGTTTGGAATCTTTTGAAATTTTTGAGCGATAACTTTGGATTCTTCTTTTTTCATGGCGTTCCTTTTTGTTTTTCTACTTGCGACGGACAGGCGATTTTTACAAGCCACTCAATCATGTGATGGAAATTTCGGGCCTGCTCGGTATCGGCCGCTTTATAATAGACCTCTTTTCCGTCCCGGCGGCTAACGATCAGACCTGCTGATTTCAACTGCTTGAGATGGTGAGAAACTGCAGGACTGCTCATATTTACCATGGCTGAAAGATTGATAACACATTCCTCACAGTGGCAAAGCAACCAAAAAATGCGAATACGGCTGCCATCCCCCAGCTGCTTGAAAATATCAGCTACGGTTTGAAAGTTTTCTACGCTGGGCATATGTTCCAGTTCCTGCTCGATAGTTTGTCCGTGGTCGTGTGGTAAGGGGTTCTGAATCATTTAGCACTCCTCCTTAAAGTCTATCTTACCATAGGCTGAAGGAAAAAGAAACTTTACTTCTGAAATATTTCTGGTTCAGGACCAGCGTCATGGGTGTAATCCAAGATACGGACACCATCACCTATCTCTTTCTGCACCAGCTCCCGCATACGTTTGGCAAAAGGACAGGGGTAACCAATGGGAGTCATGTGATATTGTTCCAGCACATCTTTCAACGTGATTCCTTGCATTCTTTGTTCCGCTGTTTTTTGAATGTCCAAGTAAAAATCCCGCAGCACCAGTTGAATATTTACACCCACGCCACAGGCGATGGATTGGTGTTGGATGTCCTGATGGAGCAGGGGCTTGTTGCCCTCTACTGCCCGATAGGCATCCAGTAGAGTGATTTTCTCCGGCTCACGAGCCAGAGCAGGTCGGGGATGTCCCTTCACGCTGACCAGCAGTCCTCCCTTCCGCAGGGCGGACATGAGCTGGCGCACATAGGCAGGATTCGTCTGAATGCTCTCTGCCAGCTTGTTACTGGTCAGGTCGCAGTCTGGGTACAGAGCGATAAAAGCCAGAATATGAACAGCATCGCTAAGGCGGGTAGAATATTTCATAGCCTGATCTCCTTTTTTACTTTGATGTTATTTTTATTATAACAACATATTGACAGTGACGCAAGAGGATGCTAAAATAATTTGAAGTAAGAATAAAAATAACACCCACTTGAAAGGAATGGTGACAATGAACTTCTATGATGATCTGGTCATGCAGACCCAGATGAATTATTCCAGGCACTATCATATCTATGCTTCCGGCGGTACGCCTTATCAGCTGACTGACAAAAAGCCGCTGCCGTATAGCGAACAGATCCATCGTTTGGTACAGGAGGTAAAGGAAGCTGACTGTGTGGTAGTGGGCGGGGCCTCCGGCCTGTCCGCTGCCGGTGGTGGAGATTTTTACTACGAGGACAACGACTCCTACCGCAAATACTTCCGCCCTTTTGCCGAGAAGTACCACTTCAAAGGTGCTTTTGCAGGGATGATGCACCCCTGGAAGACAAGGGAAGAGTATTGGGGGTATCTCGCCACATTCCTTCACACTACCCAGACCGCACCTGTGCGTCATTCCTATTTGGATTTAGACGCTTTGCTGAAAGGCAAGGACTTCTTCATCCTCACCACGAACCAGGATACCCAGTTTGTCAAACTCTACCCGGAGGAGAAGGTGGCAGAGATTCAGGGGGATCACCGCTTCTTCCAGTGTGCCGCCTGTTGTACCGATGACACTTGGGATGCGGTAAAGCCGGTGGCTGATATGGTAGCCGCTATGGGGAGTGACACGAAGATTCCCACGGATCTCATTCCCCGATGCCCCCACTGCGGCGGCGAGGCATTCCCTTGGGTGCGAGGATATGGGAATTTTCTGCAAGGAAAGAAATACGAAGAACAGTACGAAAAATTTCTCGCTATGTGCTGGAACACAAAGACAGCAAAATTTTGTTCCTGGAGCTGGGCGTGGGCCGAATGACTCCCATGTTTATCCAAGAACCTTTCTGGAACATGACCCTCAGCTTTCCCCATGCTCGATATATTGCTGTCAACAACAAGTATGACTTCCTGCCCAAGCAGTTGGAGGACAAGGGCATGACCATTGTGGCCGACATTGCTCAAGTGCTGCGGGATGCACGGGATACCATGGACAGCGGAGATAACGATCGATGAGGTTGCAAACCAAGCGACGCTTCAGGAACTTGCCGAGCGTATTGATCAAGCAGATGCCGTTGTGATCGGAGGCGGCTCCGGCCTGTCAAGCGCGGCTGGATACGACCACTACCATTGGTCCCCGGCACTTTCGGAGGCATTGTCTCCCTTTCGCGAACAGTATGGCTTTACCTCTCCGCTGGCTGGATTCTACCATTGCTTTTCCAGCTATGGGGAACAGTGGGGGTATTACAGTCAATATATCCGCTTCATGTGGGAAGCCCCTACTGGGCAGCCCTATCTGGACCTGCAGGCGCTTGTTGCGGACAAACCTGCTTTTGTTCTGACCACCAATGTGGATCAGCAGTTTTTTCGAGTATTTCCCCAGAAACAAATTTGCGCCTTTCAGGGAGACTTTAGCTACTGCCAATGCAGTCAGCTGCCGGGATGATATTGGGGAAACCGCGAACTGGTGAAGGAACTGACTGGTTGCCTGGCAGGTGTTCGCCTGCCGGAGGAGGCTGTTCCTCGTTGCCCGGATTGCGGGCGGGTGCTGGTGCCCTGGGTACGAGATGATACCTTTCTGGAGGGAACCTTCTGGCAGGATAGTCTGCATCGCTACCATAGATTCCTGCGACACTGGATAATGGATCAGTTCGACAAAAAAGTCCTGCTGTTGGAACTTGGCGTGGGTGAGATGACACCCAGTATCATCAAATTGCCCTTCTGGGAACTTACTGCCAAAAACGAAAACGTCTTTTATGCATGTCTTAATCGAGAGGCAGCTCATAGGCCAGAGCATCTGCGGGGACGCAGCCTGTATCTGCAAGGAGATTTGGCGGAAACTCTGGCTGCCCTCCGGCAGGAGCGATCCATCGCAGCAACCATAAAATAGAAAGGAGCGAACAAATATGATTGATTGGAACCCTATTGCGAAAAAATTCAGAGAAGCGGACGCTATCCTGATCGGAGCCAGTAACGGCCTGTCCATCACCGAAGGACTGCATTTGTTTGCGGACAATGCGACTTTTGAAAGACTGTTTGGGGATTTCAAACAAAAATACGGCTTACGTTGTATTTTGCAGGGCATGATGGCCGGATGGCCCAGCGAGGAGGAAAAATGGGCCTTCTGGGCCCGGCTCATCCATCGTTACTGTGGGCAGTACCAGCCTACGCCGGTGATGAACGATTTGAAGGCCATTGTAGGAGAAAAAGATTACTTTGTCGTCACATCAAACGGAGAAGGTCACTTTGAACTGTGTGGCTTCGATCCGACGAAAATCTATGAGATTGAGGGCAACTGGATTACTATGCAGTGTGCCCGCCCCTGCCACGATACCCTCTATTCAAGTTTAGAGGTGGCCGAAAAATTATCGGCTGCCGAACAGGGCGGCCATGTGCCTACAGAGTTGGTGCCGCGTTGTCCCAAGTGCGGAGGTCCCATGGACATCCACATGGCGCGGGTCAGAGAATGATCCCGGATGCCGCTGCCCAGGCACGGTTCCAAAACTTTCTGAAAACCTACCACGGAAAGAAACTGGTGGTTCTGGAGCTGGGCATTGGCTGGCGCAATCAGCTGATCAAGGCCCCGATGATGCGCCTGGTGGCCGGCGAGCCAAACGCCACTTATGTGACCATCAATCTGGGGGAGATCTACATTGCGGACAATATCAAAGAGAAGTCCTTCGGACTGGACGGGCGGCTGGATGAGCTGCTGCCTGCTCTCCGGGAGGCGTGTGAGGTATGACGATTTCGGAGCAGGTTCAAAATGACTATACAAATGCATAAACTCTCATGAACCAGGTTGCTTCCTGAATCCTTTGCAGCAGTAGAGAATGCATAAAAAGCCGGGAAGTTGACTCAAATTGTCAATGCCTCCCGGCTATTATCAGGCAGATATTAATATAGTTAGAATCATGGTATATATTTCATTCCCCATTGGGAAATGGCGTAAAAGACCGGCAGCAGGTCCCGCCCTTTTTCGGTGAGGGAGTACTCCACTCGCAGAGGCATTTCATTATATTGGATACGCTGAACCAATTCGTCCGCTTCCAGCTCTTTCAGCGCGTTGGTCAGAGCTGTGTTGGTAATGGGTTTGAGAACTTTTTTCAGTTCCCCAAACCGCATAGGACACTTGATGCACAGTTCATAGAGAATTTGGAGTTTCCATTTGCCCTGCAGCATTTGAACCACCGGCGTGACCGGGCAGTTTCCCTCGCCGGTTAGAATGACACTGCCAACCTTTTCTTTGAATTCTTCATAAGTCATAATTGGATCGTTCCTCGTCTTTTGCAGTATATTTTTTGATACCAGGTATAAATAATTTGCGTACTTGAACAAAAATTACTATCAGATATAATAAATATATCACTGGTTGGCCATACAGTCAACGACTGAAATCTCTTAGAAAGGTCTGAATTTTATGAAAGAACTGAACATTATGGAGGCTACTGTTCTGACCTCCCCCAATCCGCTGACACTGATCTGCTCTAAAAAGGAGGATGGTTCTACGAACCTGGCTCCCATTTGCTTTGTGTCTTACCTCTCCTTCAATCCGCCTATGGTGGGCTTCGCCACTGGCAAACAGTCCCACACCGGCAAGCGTGTGCGTGAGACCGGCAAAGTCATTGTCACTGTTCCCGGTGAGAGTCTGGCAGGCGCAGTAATGGCCTGCGGAGCATCTACCGGTGCCGAGACCGATAAGGTGGCCGCCAACAACATCGAGATGATGGCTGTGGAGGGCAGCGATATCCAGATTCCGGCGGACACCCGGCTGGCGATGGTGGCTATCTTGCAGCAGTCGGTGGAGGTGGGCGACCATATCCTGCACATCTGTCAGGTGGACAAGTTCCTGGGCGATGAGGACAAGAAGGGCCTGTATGCCTGGAACGGCTTCGGGAAAGTTGCACCTGCGGCAGAAGGCTAAATCTTAAAACGGTAAGGAGGCATCAGCGGTGGCTGTTTGTATTAAATTGAGTGGATCGTCATTGGGACTGAGACCGGACATAGGAAGGGCAAAGCCGTATCGAAACCGGAATGGGTGTGGAACCTGACACATCAGGCCCATTCGCTTGGCATCCCTGTATTTATGAAGGAAGATCTGCTTCCTATCATGGGCGAGGCACAGATGGTACAAGAATTTCCCCTGGCTTTTTACCGGGTATTGGAGGAACAGAAGACATGACAGAAGTAAAAGAGAGCAGCATTCTGATTCAGGATGTAGAAACCAAAAATATTATGACAAAATCCGCCCTGCCGGTGGGAGGCTATTCCGTCAATCCTTATGTGGGCTGTACCCATGGCTGCAAATACTGCTACGCCTCGTTTATGAAGCGATTTACCGGGCACACCGAACCGTGGGGGACATTCCTGGATGTGAAACATTGGCCAGCAATCAAAAATCCGCAAAAATACAAAGGGCAGCGCGTAGTCATCGGTTCAGTGACCGATGGATATCTGCCCCAGGAGGCTCAGTTTCAGAACACCCGAAAGCTTCTTGAACAACTCCGGGGCAGTGAGGCAGAAATTCTCATCTGTACCAAGTCAGACTTGGTAATCCGTGACATCGACCTTCTGAAAAAATTGGGAAAGGTCACGGTCTCTTGGTCGATCAATACATTGGACGAAGGCTTTAAAAATGATATGGACAATGCCGTCAGCATCAAGCGACGGCTGGATGCCATGAAGCAGATCTATGATGCGGGCATTCGCACCGTCTGCTTTATTGCCCCTGTCTTTCCGGGTATCACGGATTTTGAGGCTATCTTCCATCAGGTCAGAAATCAATGCGACCTGATATGGTTAGAAAATCTAAACCTGCGAGGCGGATTCAAAAAAGACATCCTTGACTATATACGTAAAAAACATCCTGACTTGGTTCCGCTGTACGACGCTATCTACAACAAGAGAGACAGAAGCTACTTCCGTGGTTTGGAGGATCAAGCGGAACGGCTGGCGAAAGAAAACAGCTGTCCCTTCGTGGACAACGAGCTGCCCTACGGCCGGGCAGAGCTGGGCACCCGGTCATTGTGGATTACTTTTACCATGAGGAAGTGCGTGGCTCGGAAAACACCGGGCGACGCAACTCCCAAAAATAATTTGTGAAATAAATGGGTTCTGACATGGAGCTGTGCTTCAATGTCAGAACCTTTTTTAGCACTGTTTACCCATTCAGAAGTTTTCTTATCCCTCTTGGAAGGACTTGTACTCCGTCCATTGTTTTTCGATTTTCCCCGCTCTACAATGTAGACAGAACGATTAAATGATAGGTGTTTATCAAGTTTTACATAAAATTATATTACCGGTAAGCATACGATGAGCAGATGTTTTTTATTGCCTTTCGAGTATAGATACGTTAAAATATACTTATTAAGCATGATGAATTTGGGAGGTATTTTTCGTGGAAATTAGAGTTCTTCGATATTTTCTGACTGTAGTAAGGGAAGAAAGTATCACAAAAGCCTCAGAAGTTTTACATATCACGCAGCCGACACTTTCACGTCAGCTTGCACAGATGGAGGAAGATATTGGTGTAAAGCTGTTTGATAGAGGGACACGGAAAATCAAATTGACAAATGAAGGAATACTTCTTCGCCGTCGTGCGGAAGAAATTTTGCAGCTTGTAGATAAGACAGAAAAAGAATTAGTGGAGCAAGAGGAACAGGTGGAAGGTAAAATTTCCATTGGGTGTGGAGAAATTGCTGCTGTACAACTTCTTCCTAAAATAATTGAGTCCTTTCGTCGGAAATATCCCCGTGTTACTTTTGACATTTTTACAGCCACAGCAGATTTGGTAAAGGAACAAATGGAGAAGGGACTACTGGATATTGGTTTGCTTCTTGAGCCGGTTGATATGGAAAAATATGAATTTATTCGCTTGAATATAAGGGAAAAATGGGTGGTTCTGATGAAATCGGATGATCCACTCTCCAAGAAAGAAACGGTAAGCGCAAAAGATTTGTCTGTACTGCCTTTGATTCTTCCTAGGCGTATGAATGTGCAGAGTGAGTTGGCAAGTTGGTTTGGCAACTACTATGAGAAACTGGATATTGTTTTTACCAGCAATTTAAGTACGAACAGCGCAATTATGGTGAATGGAGGCTTGGCATATTCATTGGTGATTGAAGGGGCTGTACCGTTCTGGAATCAATCAAAGGTTACATTCAGACCGCTTGATCCGCCACTTACAGCAACAAGTGTATTAGCATGGAAACGTGGTCAGCCGTTTAGCTTAGCAACCACAAAATTCATCAAACATATTCAATGCTTTTTAGGCATGGACAAACCATAAAAACTAAGTATTTGATATAATTCAATTAGAAAATTATAATATAGGTGTAGAGATAAAGCAAACAGCTTTAATTTCTGCACCTATATTTTTATTGAGGAGGGAGTGCCATTTCATGAAACCGGATTATGATTCCCGTATAAACGCCGGATTAAGCAAAGAAGAAATCGCAAAAATTTCAGGATGCGAAGATCAAGAAATGCAGATAAGGATGTTGCGAAAATATCGGTACAAATTGCTTGATGAGGTACATGAAAAGCAGCAGTCACTTGATGCAATCGATTATATGATCTGTAAAACAAAAAAATAACAATAAGAGGAGGAAAAGGCGTGAATCAGCAAACAACTCTGTTTTCAAACGAGAAGTTGATGGCTATGATTATTCCCCTGTTTTTAGAGCAGCTGCTGATAATGCTTGTAGGGATGGCGGACACACTGGTGGTCAGCTACGCAGGAGAAGCGGCAGTATCCGGTGTTTCACTGGTAAATCAGTTCAATACTATTTTTATTTATCTGTTTACAGCATTGGCATCTGGAGGGGCGGTTGTGATCAGCCAGTATATTGGTAGAAAGAAAAATGATGACGCTGGAGAATCCGCCAGTCAGCTTCTTTCATTTTCTGCGATTTTTTCCATACTGATCGTAGTGATGGTTCTAATTGGAAATGAAGGGATGCTTCGTCTGATGTTCGGTAAAGTGGAAGATTCTGTGATGCACTCTTGTATTACATACCTTAGGATTTCTGCATATTCCTATCCGGCATTGGCGGTTTACAATGCTGCGCTGCCCTTTTTCGCAGTATTGGAAAAACCAGTGTGACCATGTATTTGTCGGTAATTTCCAATATCATCAATGTTATTGGAAATTTCATTGGTGTACTTGTTTTGCGTGCAGGTGTTGCAGGTGTTGCATACCCTTCACTGATCGCTCGGACATTTTCAGCCGTGATGATTACAGTACTTTGTTTTCAGAGAAAAAATGAAGTGTTCTATCGCTGCAAGTGGATTTTCCGGTGGAATGTGGATTTCATGAAACAAATTCTAAAAATCGCTATTCCAAATGGGATGGAAAACGGTATATTCCAGTTAGTCAAAGTAGCATTAAGCGGTATCGTTGCACTTTTTGGAACATATCAGATTGCTGCAAATGGTGTTGCACAAAGTATCTGGTCATTGGCTGCGCTGGCGGGAGTCGCTATGGGTCCCGTATTTATAACGGTCATTGGACAGTGTATGGGAAATGGGGATGCAGATGCTGCGGAGCATTATTTTAAGAGATTGACAAGAATCACATTGCTGATTTCATCGGCATGGAATCTTTTGATTTTTCTTCTGACTCCATTCTTTATGAAATTTTATGCTTTGCAGCCGGAGACCAAACGGCTTGTAATCTGGCTGGTTTTAATCCATAACGTGTTTAATGCAGCAGCATATCCCTTTTCCGGTGCGCTTAGTAATGGGCTGCGGGCAGCGGGTGATGTGAAATTTACCATGTATGTTTCGGTTATCTCCACGATAGCGGTGCGTCTGCTTTTATCATGGCTCTTGGGAATTGTTTTGAAAATGGGCGTGATCGGGATTGCTATTGCAATGGTTTGTGACTGGAGCATTCGGGCGGTCATTTTCTTCTGGAGGCAGAAGTCCGGAAAATGGAAAACATTTCAGGTGATATAGATTCATTTATAATAAGTTCAATATCGGTATATTATGCCTTATGGTCTTAGCAAGTTTTGCCGTTTTGCTGTGAATGTGTGGGAGGTCAATCCTGCTGGAAAAGCTGATGAACAGGTTGCCAGAGAAGGGCTTTCCTGTATGGAAGTTTGGATGAAAGAACTGGGACTTACAATGAATCTCCATGAGTTGGGGGCAACAGAAGAAATGTTGCATGGTATTGCAAATGGAACCATCATCATGGAAGGTGGATATAAGGTGTTGAATCATGATGAGGTATTGGAGATTTTGAAGAACAGTTTGTAAGCATTCAAGTAGGAGCTTTTATAACGATAATATAATAGAAAAAGGCAAGTGCTGTGAAAGAAATTTTTCTTTGATGTTGCTTGTCTTTTTTTAATTCATCACTTGACATTGTGGCAAAGAAATCCTGAAAGGGGACGAGTAGAAAAAAGAGCAGCTGCATGAGCAGGAAGAAGAAAATAGACAGAGCAGTTGATGATGTGGAATGTCCGGTGCAGTGTGGGTGTAATGCTCATGTTGCATCGGACTTTTTTCGAAAATGATTTTTAATAATGTTGATTTTCAACTACTTTTAACTCAAATATTGCATCTTAACTTAAAAAGAGTTAAGATTGCAAGTAATGACATGGAATATCTCGATAAAGTTCCTGGAGTCAAGAATCAAAGTGTTTTTAAAGAAGCTTATGTTATGGGATATTTTATTTACTAATGTTGATTTTCAACTGCTGGACGAATGGGAGGGGTGCTTCATGCCGTTGCAAATGATCAGAAACGATATTACAAAAATGAGTGTTGACGCAATCGTCAATGCTGCCAACACGTCCCTTTTGGGCGGCGGAGGTGTGGACGGCTGCATTCATCGTGCGGCCGGACCGGAACTGCTTGCAGAATGCCGTACGCTGCATGGCTGCGAAACCGGCAGTGCAAAAATTACAAAGGGATACCGTCTGCCCTGCAAATATGTGATCCATGCAGTCGGTCCGCGCTGGCGGGATGGCAGGCATCGGGAGCAGGAGCTTCTGGAATCCTGTTATCGGACATCTTTGAATCTGGCGAAAGAAAATGGCTGTCAGTCTGTAGCTTTCCGCTGATTTCCTCCGGTGTTTACGGCTATCCAAAAGACCAGGCTCTGAAGGTTGCAGTCGATACCATCAGCGAATTTTTGCTGGAAAACGAGATGATGGTCTATATCGTTATTTTTGACCGAAAGACATATCAGATTAGCGGAAAGCTGTTTGATGACATCGCAGTGTACATAGATGACAGGTATGTGGAAGAACATACCGACAGGAGGGCAGAACAGAGTCGGTGTTCCGAAGCATGGCAAGAGGAATCCTGCTTTGAAGCTGCATCTGTCCCGCTGCCGCCCGAAGCAATCTGTAAATCCTGCAGCAGTCAGTCTCTGGAAGAGGCGCTGGGGCAGATGGATGAGAGCTTTTCAGAAATGCTGCTTCGAAAGATTGAGGAAAGCGGTATGACGGATGCACAGTGCTACAAGAAAGCAAATATTGACAGAAAGCTCTTCTCAAAAATCCGTTCGGATAGATTCTATAAGCCATCCAAACCTACGGTGCTGGCATTTGCCCTCGCTTTGGAGCTACCGCTTGCCCAGATGCAGGAGATGCTCGGCAAGGCAGGATTCACATTGTCCCATTCAAGTAAATTTGACATCATTGTAGAATATTTTGTCGAACGGGGAAACTATAATGTGTATGAAATTAACGAGGCACTGTTTGCCTTTGACCAGAGTCTGATCGGTACATAAGGAAAAAGAAATGTCGCTTTCCATGCGACCACTCCGCAAAAGAAAATCGCTATACTATGGCTGTAAGGTACGAAATCGAGCAGTCATTTGCGTGAGGAATGAGCCAAAGCTCGAGCTTGCTCGAAACCTTGGCGAATACTGCGACAGCGAGCCCGTAAGGGCGAGATCTTTTAGGAGGATAAGCATATGAGAAAGAATTTAACAGAGATCGTTTTTATCTTAGACCGCAGCGGTTCTATGAACGGACTGGAACGGGATACCATCGGCGGATTCAATTCCATGATTGAGCAGCAGAAAAAAACAGAGGGCGAAGCACTGATTTCAACGGTACTGTTTGACAATGTGAGTGAAGTCCTGCACGACCGTGTAGATGTAAAGAAAATCCGACCGATGACCGACCGGGATTATACAGTTCGCGGATGCACAGCGCTCTTAGATGCCATCGGCGGTGCGATTCATCACATTGGAAATGTTCATAAGTATGCAAGACCGGAGGATGTACCGGAACACACCATGTTCGTAATCACTACGGACGGAATGGAAAATGCCAGCCGCCGGTACAACAGCGAAAAAGTGAGGCAGATGATCGAGCGGCAGAAAGCGAAATACGGTTGGGAGTTTTTGTTCCTCGGTGCTAATATTGACGCGGTAGAGACCGCAAGCCAGTTCGGAATCGGTGCAGACCGTGCAGTCAACTATCAGTGCGACAGCGAAGGAACTGCGTTGAATTATGAGGTGGTCAGCGAAGCAATCAGCTCTGTCCGGTGCAGTGCCCCGTTGAACGCAGACTGGAAAAAACGTATAGATGAGGATTATAAAAAACGTGGAGGAAAATAGAAATATGCAGGCGTATACCTACGTTTCAAAAGGAAAATTCGAATTAAGAGAGAAGCCAAAACCGACCCTGATGCAGGAGCGGGATGCTATTGTCAAAGTGACACTCGCCAGCATTTGCTCCAGCGATCTGCATATCAAGCATGGCAGCGTTCCGCGGGCAGTACCCGGGATCACGGTTGGCCATGAGATGGTGGGGATTGTGGAAGAGGTTGGAAAGGCAGTTACCAAGGTAAAACCGGGAGACCGGGTGACAGTAAACGTGGAGACCTTCTGCGGTGAATGCTTTTTCTGCAAGAAAGGGTATGTGAATAACTGTACAGATGAAAATGGCGGTTGGGCGCTGGGCTGCCGGATTGATGGCGGCCAGGCGGAATATGTGCGTGTGCCCTTTGCAGATCAGGGACTGAATAAGATTCCGGATGGCGTTACGGATCGACAGGCATTGCTGGTGGGCGATGTTCTGGCTACCGGTTACTGGGCAGCGCGTATTTCAGAGATCTCAGAGCAGGATACGGTGCTGATCATCGGAGCCGGCCCCACCGGTATCTGTACCCTGCTTTCGGTAATGCTGAAAAAACCAAGACGGATTATTGTGTGTGAAAAGGATAAAAATCGTCTGCAGTTTATCCGACAGCATTATCCGGAGATTTTGTTGGTTTCTCCGGAGAAGTGTGAAGCGTTTGTACGGGCAAACAGCGATCATGGGGGAGCTGACGTTGTGCTGGAGGTTGCGGGGGCGGAAGCTACCTTCCGTCTGGCCTGGGAATGCGCGAGACCCAATGGTCTGGTGACGGTGGTTGCTCTTTATGATCAGGCACAGATCCTGCCGCTTCCGGATATGTATGGAAAAAATCTTACCTTTAAAACCGGAGGGGTGGATGGCTGTGACTGTGAAGAAACATTACGGTTGATTGCAGAGGGAAAACTGAACACAGAGCCGCTTATCACCCATACCTATCCATTAGAAAGGATAGAGGAAGCCTATGAACTCTTTGAAGGTAAGCGGGACGGTGTAATTAAGGTAGCAGTAGAATGCTAAAAGAAGATATAGATAATTCCAATCATTAATGTACTATATATGGTATGATAATGATTGGAATTTTGTTATAACAGGGGGGATTTCCAACCATTAGTATATACGATCCATGAAAAATCAGGTAAAATTATGTATAGGTAATTAAGGGATCGGTTTTATGAATCCGCTGGGTCCGGATGTGGCGACAATCCGTACTTCTGGCTGTATCGTCTTTTCGCATGGAGCAATGGCTGCCGGAGGATTTGCCGGAGAATATGAACGATGGATGATATGGCAGATCTGCCGACCGAAGAGGAAGAGAAGGAATTAATTGCCACGCTGTTTTCTCTGAGCTGAATGATCTGACGGCCGAAGCGAGGAATAAATTTACGGAAGAGAAAAACGGTTAATGCAGTGCTTTTGAGGGACAAACTTTCGTGCATTCATAGCAGAGAATACACTCTGTTCCGTTTTTCCGCTTGCGGGTTTCCTTATTAACCTCCACGTTCATGGGGCAGACCTGCAGACACTTCCTGCAATGGACACACTTATCCTCATCACAGTGGACGCGCAGAAGAGAGAAATAGCTCATAGGTTTGAGAAAAACCGTAATGGGACACAGGTACTTGCAGAATGCCCGGTTATCTTGAAACAGGAAGGCGAACACAATACCGACAAGGTAATAAAGCGCATTTCCGGCCAGGAAAAGCCAGAACATGATTTGCTCCAGATGTGCCACCTGCATCAGAAACAGCCCAGACACCAACGCCAGAGACAGAAGAAACATCACATAGCGAAGGAAGCCCAGCTTTTCTTTTCGTGGCTTCTGCGGCTGATTGTAGGGCAGAAAGTCCAGCACCATAGCTGTCCAGCAGGCGTAACCGCACCAGCCACGCCCAAAAAGCAACGGTCCGAAAATTTTTTGCAACCGCGTAGTGGATAGTTGCTGCTTCGAAAACGCCGAGAAACAGGTAGTACCAGAACCCTTCGATCTGCATATTTTCACGGGAAATCACGCCAAGGTACAGCAACATATAGCTGCCCACCGCCAACTGGACGAAATGCCGGGCATACCGTTTCCCGGCGGTAAACAGTGCCGTTCCAAGCCCAAGGCAGGCTCCGATGTAGCTGAAATTCAGCAGATAGAAAAAATTGTCCTTTGTGAGCCACAGCGTAACTGCCACTGCTTCAAACAGCAGAAACAGCAGCATAGATGGCACGTATTTGTGAAGTCTGTGATAGATTCTCATGTTCTCTTTGATCCTCTGCTTTCTTGCTTTTTTCAATACACTGACTGCCGGGCCGGTGCAACGCCCGACATCTTATTATAAGTATAGCAGAGAAATGAAAAAAATAGTAATCAGATTCTTATAAAACATCTGCAAAAAAAAGTGAAACGATTACAGGCGCAGACGGTTATGACCGCCTGCGCCTGTAATCGTTTGGAGTCATGCCAGACTGTTTTTAAAAGCTGTCTGGAAATGGCCTGGACTGGAAAAGTTTGATGTATTCCTATGCATAGGGTATAATGTCTTTAGGAAAAAAGATATGATTACGAAAACAAAATATTCCGCAAACATGATAGAGAAAGCAGGTATGCTATGAAAAGAAAAATTATGATTGCTGCAGTGGCAGCTGCTGTGATTTTTGCGGTGATTGCGATCCTTTCCGTTTTGGCGCAGACACCGGCATTAATCTGAGAAATCGAAATGATCTGCTGTGAAATTTCCGGCGGATCATGGAAGGATGGGAAAACTGGCGTTTTGCAAATGATTTTGCCTACTTTCATACAAAAAATACTTTGAATATCAAGAAATCTATGCTACACTGATACTGCATGACAAAATAAAAGAAAGTGGGGATTGGAGTATGAGTGGTCTGTTTCGGGCTCTTCATCGGACAAAAGTGTTTCGAAATCTGACGGAGCAGGAGTTTGCATGGGTTTTATATGATGTGGGAAATTCGGCATTTATTATGCTTGCCTGTTCGCTGATTCCGATCTGGTTTAAGAGTCTGGCAATCGGTACAGGGCCGGGAAAAATCAGTTCGGATCAGGCGACGGCGTATTATTCGATTGCCATTTCAATTGTTACGGTGGTGGTGGCACTGATCGGTCCTGTCTGCGGTGTGCTGGCGGATCGTAAGGATAAGAAAAAGATCTTTTTACCACAACGGCAGGTCTTGGCATCACAGGATGTGTGCTGAATGGCGTTGCGACGAGCTGGGTGCTGTTTCTGGTCATTTATATTGCGACAAGAGTCTGCTATAATGCATCGCTGACGATTTACGATTCCATGCTGAATGACGTGACGACGGAGGAACGTATGGATGAGGTATCCTCCTATGGCTATGCGTGGGGATACCTGGGATCCTGCATTCCGTTTCTTGTAGCACTGATTGCTTACGTGTTGGGGCCGGATATGGTCGGGGTGCTGCCGGATTTTGTCTCTAAGATGATTGGCTTTTGCGTGACGGCTCTCTGGTGGCTGGTGGTGACGCTGCCGTTGCTGAAGGAGTATCGGCAGAAGAATTACGTGGAAATGAGAACGGTTACCGTCGGTCAGACATTTGGAAAAATATTCAGAACCCTGAAAAAAATCGCAGTTTCGGACCGGAAGTATTTTTCTTTCTGATTGGATTCTTTCTCTATATTGATGGGGTTGGAACTATCATTGACAACTGCATCAACATCGGAACCGATCTGAATCTGAATACGGTCGGACAGGTTGTTTTCCTGCTTGCCACGCAGGTTGTCGCTTTTGGAGGATCTCTGTTTTTTGCAAAATTGTCGCGGAAAAAAGACACGGTATCCCTGATTCTGATCTGTATCGCAGGCTATTTTGTCATCTGCCTCTATGCGCTGACACTGCGGACGCTGGTGCACTTTGCGATTCTGGCATTTGGAGTGGGATGCTTTCAGGGATCAATTCAGTCGTTGTCGCGGTCGTATTATTCCAAAATTATTCCGGCGGAGAATTCGGGAGAATATTTTGCATCTACGATATTTTTGCCAAGGGCGCTTCCTTCCTTGGATCTGTAGTCATTGCAGTTGTAAAGCTGGCGGGAGGAACGATCAACGTAGCGGTTGCATGTCTGGCGGTTTTCTTTGCGCTTGGATTTGTTTTTCTGAAAATTGCAGACCATCAGCGATGGCGGGTGAAAAATAAAAGATACACAGCATAAAATCTCAAAACCAGGAGAACAAGAGCAACTGGTTTTGAGATTTTTTGTTTTTGACTCCGGGGTTTCACAAAGAGAGGTTACGTGTTACGATAATCAGTGAGTCGGGCTGCCGGGAATGTGGCTGCCTGAAAAAAGCACAGACAGGCCAGATCCGGAAAGCCGGAAGAGTCGATCACAAGGATGCGTTTCTGGACACCGAGGAGCTGCACATTGGTACCAGACCCCATTACACTTCTATCTGCAGACCCCGATTGCACAGATTCATGATTACAGCATGGCGCAGTTTGAGCATTGGACGAAAGAAACATTCTCTGCCAATTTTCGCAAAATGCTGACGCTGGAACAATACCGCGATTCAAAACTTGCGCAGCTTCATCATGATTATCTGGCGGGCGGACCATTGAAATATATGGCGGTGATTTTTCGTAAGCTGGCGGATTCTGATGAAACGGCCATGCAGCTGGCGTTGGAGTTTTATCTGTGACAAGAACCCGGAAGCTTTTGAAAAATTTGAAGCCGCATTCCCCAAAAAGGAAAAGCTGAAACTGCTGGGGCAGCTGTTCTGATTCGAGCGATAAAGTTTGGCAGCAGAACGATGCTGAGGGGTAAGCAGGTGTGTGATAAAAGGAGAACAGGACAATGGGGAATCCCGTGTCCTGTTTTTTTGCCCCTGAAAAGTGGAAATTTCCTATCCCCTCTGCATACAATACAGGTAGAGTATCTTTTCAAACCCGTTCAGAAAGGATGATCATTATGACGAAAGGCATTGTAAAAATAAAGAAAAACCGTGCATTTGTAGAGCAGCAGAACGGCGAGGTGGAAGTGGCTTCCGGGCAGTATGTGTATCTGAAAGTGGAAAATTGCTGGATTCCGGTGGTGGTGCGGTATTCGGCGCGGAGGAAGAAGTGGTATTTTAAGTATCTCGAGGAAATCCCGGTCTGCGGGCAGAAGGTGTTGCTGAAGCGTAGCCGGTAAAGGGCGTTTCACGTATGTTTAACATGTGTTTAATCTTTCTGAGTCAGAAATTCATTATGCAGCTCCTGGATTCTGCGCTGTTCGGCAGCTTCCTGTTTTTCACGCTCCGATCAATACGAAGATCCCGCAAGCAGAGCGCAGATCAGCGTCAGACCGAAAACAAGAAGAAAAGAATAAAGATATGGATGACCGGGATGATTTTCATGATTCATAGGAAGCCTGGCTTTCTGAATGTAAAATTCGTAGATAAGGATTTTCTGTGTCTAAAATTCAGTATAGCAAACGGAATTTTTCGCGTCAATGGAAAGGATTGGTTTCTCGATTTCCAAATTCATCATTTACGCCGTCCCCAAAGTCTGCTAAGATAAAGAAAACTTGTTACCAAACGAGAAAACAGGAGTGATTTACATTGAAAAAGATTTTATTTATCGCAACCGGCGGCACAATCGCTTCGAAGAAGACGGAAAATGGTCTGACTCCGCAGATTACGCCGGAGGAGTTATTGTCTTATATTCCGGAGGTGGAAGGCCTCTGTGAGATTACGGCGGTGAATCCGTTTAATCTGGACAGCTCGAATGTGGTTCCGGAGAACTGGAGCACGCTGGTGAAAGTGGCGAAGGAGCATTACGAGGATTACGACGGTTTCGTCATCGCGCACGGAACTGATACGATGGCGTACACCGCGGCGGCGCTTTCCTATATGATTCAGAATTCGGAAAAGCCGATCGTCATCACCGGAGCACAGCGGCCGATCAATTTGGATATCACGGATGCAAAGACAAACCTGTCCGACAGCTTTTATTACGCCTGTGATGATGCATCCCAGGGTGTACAGATTGTGTTCGACGGAAAAGTCATCGCGGGAACGCGTGCGAAGAAGGTGCGGACGAAGAGCTACAATGCCTTTTCCAGCATCGATTTCCCGTACCTTGCGGTAATACAGGACCGCCGGATTCTGCGGTATCTGCCGATGCTGCCGTATGAAAAGCCGGTTCGTTTTTATGAAAACTTAAGCGATAACGTTTTTCTCTTGAAACTGATCCCGGGAATCAGCCCGGTATTGCTTCCGGCGATTTTTGAGCACTACGATGCGATCATTGTGGAGAGCTTCGGTGTCGGCGGTATTCCGGCGAGCATCAAGGAGCCGTTTTACGAGCTCTGCCAGAAGTACCCGGAAAAACTCATCATCATGTGTACCCAGGTTTCTCACGAGGGAAGCGATATGACCGTCTATGAAGTCGGCCATGAGATGAAAACCCTGTGCAACATTCTCGAGTCATACGATATGACCCCGGAGGCAGTCGCAACTAAAACCATGTGGCTTCTCGGCAACCGTCCGGATGATCATGAGAGCCGGGAAAAAGCATTCTATAAACCGATCAACTACGATACGGTCTGGAAATAAGAAAAAGAAAGACGGCAAAAAGGCTGTCACGGTCCGCAGGAAAGAAATGTTTCTGCTGGCTGTGAACGCCTCTTTTTCTTTTTGAGGAAAAAGAAATTTTCCACAAAATTTTCAGACAGTACGGACGCAAAATTGATTTTTATTGGAAGAATTGTGCAAATTTCATAGAAAAATCAGAAACGGGTTGACATCTTTTGAACATTTTAGTAGAATTGAGTTCATGATGCAGTGCGGAAAACGGCGGATTTTGGATGACGAATCCAACCGCTGGTTACAGTTACAACATATGTGTGAACGATAACGATTTCGGAGGTGCATGCATGAAACGGTTAAGGTTTACAGCAGATATGACAAAAGAACAGAAGCGAAACACCGTTGCAAAGCAATGGTTCAGAACGTCCGCGAACACGGCCTTCCGTGCCACGTATCCTTCACCGCAGGCACCTACGTATGCAACTGCGTCATGTACAATGTGCTTCACCTGTGCGCAACGAAATATCCGAACATCCGCGCAGGCTTCATCCACGTACCGTTCGCATGCGAGCAGGTAGTCGGAAAAGCAAGCACCATGGCAAGCATGCCGCTGGAAACGATTGCAAAATCTCTGGAATACTGCATCGAGGCAGTCGTAACCAACAAAGAAGAAGTAGAAGAAGCAATGGGAACTACCCACTAAAACAGACTTTCAGACCGTCGTACCGGAATTTTGGTGCGGCGGTCTGCTTTTTTTGCTATTTTCTCTTTTGCAAACTATATCTTTTGTGATACAATAAGATTCGTCAGAATTTTTATGCGAAAGGAACGAAAGAAAGAAAATGGAACAGGGTAAAATTTTTAAATTTCATAATGACCTTGATACAGACCAGATCATCGCATCCCAGTATCTGCTTCTGCCGAATCTGGATGAGATGAAAGGTCATGCGTTTGAATCGTTAGATCCGGACTTTGCAAAAAAGTAAAACCGGGAGATTTTGTCGTAGGAGGAGAAAACTTTGGCTGTGGTTCCTCAAGAAGAGCAGGCACCGGGCGTTTAAAGGCACTTGGTGTACAGGCTGTTATCGCAAAATCCTTTGCCAGAATCTTTTTCCGCAACGCCATCAACATCGGTCTGCCGGCGATTGTCTGTAAAGACCTGCCGGATGCCGTAGAAGACGGGGACACCATGGTCCTCCATATGTCCGAGGGAACCGCAGAGGTGAACGGCAAAACGTACACCTGCACCAAACTGCCGGAATATATGCAGAACATACTGAATCAGGGAGCTTGATTGCCTCTTTGAACCGCGAGGAGGAGTAAGAACCATGGGAATGACAATTGCAGAGAAAATTATCGCCGCTGCAGCCGGCGTTCCGGAAGTAAAACCGGGAGATATCCACACCGTAACACTGGATCGTCTGATGAGCAACGACGGAACAACTCATCTGACGGTTGATATGTACCGCAACAAATTAAACCACCCGCACATTGCGGATCCGAAAAGCTCGTTTTCATCGTCGACCACAACGTGCCGTCCGACAGCCCGAAAACAGCAGCATCCCAGAAAAAGATGCGTGATTTTGCAAGAGAGAACAACATTGACTTCTGGGAAGGAAAAGGCGTATGCCATCAGGTGATGATCGAGAACTATGTCCGCCCGGGCGAGCTGATCTTCGGCGCTGACAGCCATACCTGCTCTTACGGAGCACTCGGCGCATTCGGCACCGGTGTCGGCTGTACCGATTTCCTGTACGGCATGGTAACGGGAACTTCCTGGGTACTCGTACCGGAAAGCGTAAAATTCAATCTTGTAGGAAAACTGCCGGAGGGCGTTTATGCGAGAGACCTGATCCTCACCATCATCGGCGAGGTCGGCGCAAACGGATGCAACTACCAGGTGATGGAGTTTACCGGTGAGGGTGCAAAAACGCTGAGCATCAGTGACCGTATGGCACTTTGTAATATGGCAGTCGAAGCCGGCGCCAAGACCGGTATCTTTGAGGCAGATGAGAAAGCCATGGAATACCTGAAAGAGCACGGAAGAGAGCCAAAAGAAGTCTTCCACAGCGACCCGGATGCAAAATACGTCCGAGAGTATACCTTTGACCTCTCCAAAGTCCGCCCGGTTGTTGCAAAGCCAGACTTTGTGGACCGCGTTGTTCCGGCAGAGGAAACGTGCGGAACGCCAATCAATGAGGCATTCCTTGGTTCCTGCAACAACGGAAGAATCGAAGACCTCCGTGTCGGCGCAGAGATCATCCGCGGAAAGAAGGTCGCAGAGGGTGTCCGTTTCCTCGTTGTTCCGGCAAGCCAGACGATCTACCGTCAGGCATTAAAAGAAGGCATCATCGACACCTTCATGGAGGCCGGAGCCATCGTCATGAACCCGAACTGCAGCGTCTGCTGGGGAAGCTGCCAGGGTGTCATCGGCGAGAACGAAGTGCTGATCAGCACCGGAACCCGTAACTTCAAGGGCCGTGCCGGTCATCCAAGCTCCAAAGTATACCTGGGATCCGCTGCTACGGTAACCACATCCGCGATTGCCGGAAAGATTGCGACGGCAGATCAGATCTGACCATTTTCTTTGAGGGATACATAATATTTTTGGGAGAATAAACATATGGAAGCATTTACAGGAAAAGTATGGGTGCTTGGAGACGATATTGATACCGATATCATTATCCCGACCGAGTATCTTGCTTTAAAGACAATTGACGATATGAAACAGTACGGCTTTTCCCCGCTCCGCCCGGAACTGGCCGGACAGATCGAAAAGGGCGACATCATCGTGGCAGGAAAGAACTTCGGCTGCGGCTCCTCGAGAGAGCAGGCACCGGAGATCATCAAGCGCTCGGCATTTCCTGCGTTATCGCGAAATCCTTTGCTCGGATCTTTTTCCGCAACTCCATCAATAACGGCCTTCTTCTGATCGAGCAGCCGGATCTGCACGATGATATCAAAGAGGGCGACACCATCACCGTCAAGATGAATGAGCATGTTGATTACAACGGAAAAACATACCCGATCGCAGCTCTGCCGGAGAACCTGATGGATATCATTCAGGCAGGCGGCCTGGTAAAGGCAATGCGCAAGCGCAACGGATTGGATTAAGAGCGGGAGGAAGAAACGATGGGCAATACAGTAATTGAAAAAATCATCCGCCACAACACCGGAAAAGACGTAAAACCGGGCGACATTGTGACGGGTCAACGTGGACAGAGTATGATTCATGATATCTTCATCCCGTTTGTCGGCGATAAATTCGAGGAGATGGGCTTTACCAAACTGTGGGACCCGGATAAAGTCGTTCTGATCTACGACCACCTCGTTCCGACAAGCCAGGTGGACGATACGAGACATTTCCACAAAGGCGATGAATTTGCAAAGAAATATGGCATGAAAAACGTACACAGAAGCGACGGAATCTGCCATCAGTTAATGACAGAGGCAGGTTACGTAAAACCGGGCGACGTTGTTTTCGGAACCGACAGCCACACGACGACATACGGCTGTGTCGGTGCATTCTCTTCCGGAATCGGCTACACAGAGATGGCGAGCATCCTTGGAACGGGTACGATGTGGATCAAAGTGCCGGAGACGATCAAAGTTGTCATCGAAGGCGAGCTGCCGAAAAATGTGATGTCAAAAGACATTATCCTGCGTCTGATCGGTGACCTCGGTGCAGACGGCGCAACGTACCGCGCACTGGAGTTCTCAGGAAGCACCGTAGAAAATATGACCGTGGCAAGCCGTATGACGATTGCCAACATGGCGATCGAGGCAGGTGCCAAATGTGCACTTTTTACCCCGGATGAGAAGACCGCAGAATACTGCGAGATCGAACTCAATGACTATCAGAAGAGCTTAAAAGGCGATGAGGATGCAAAATATCTGTGCACCATCACCTACCGCGCCGAGGATTTTGTGCCGGTTATGGCATGCCCGTCCCAGGTAGACAAGATCCGTGATACCAGCGTTCTCGAGGGAACCCCGATCGATCAGGTCTTCATCGGTTCCTGTACGAACGGCCGTCTCGAGGATCTGCAGGCGGCAGCCGAGGTTTTAAAAGGCAAAAAGTAGCCGACTACGTAAAACTGATCGTAACACCGGCAAGCCGCAAGATTTATCTGCAGGCAAGCAAAATGGGCATTCTCGATACACTGGCAGAGGCAGGCGCCATGATTACACATCCGGGATGCGGCCTGTGCTGCGGAAGAGCGGGCGGAATCCTCTCTGACGGCGAGCGTGTTGTAGCAACGAACAACCGAAACTTCTTGGAAGAATGGGTACTTCTAAAGTTGAAATTTATCTGGCATCTCCAAAGACAGCGGCAGCATGTGCAGTAGCTGGAAAAATTGTGACGCCGGAAGTGTAAACGAACTTAACAGCAGAAAGGGAAAACAGACGACATGAATGGTTCAATGTTTATCGGAACCTGGTGGGCACTCGTCCCGCCGCTGCTTGCAATTCTGCTTGCATTTGTCACAAAAGAAGTTTACAGTTCCCTGTTCATCGGATCGGCAGTCGGTGTCCTTTTGTACACCGGCTTCCATCCGTGGGATGCGTTCACAAGCTTCTTTGAAATTTTACGGAACAGCATGAACATCAACATTCTGATCTTCGATATCCTGCTTGGCATGGTTGTCGTGCTGATGGCGAAATCCGGCGGCTCAGCGGCGTATGGAAAATGGGCGGGGACGAAGATCAAAACGAAGCGGAGTGCGCTTCTGGCAACGATGGGGCTTGGTGTTCTGATTTTTGTGGATGACTATTTCAACTGTCTGACAGTCGGCTCTGTCATGCGCCCGGTCACGGACAGCCACAAGGTTTCCCGCGCGAAACTCGCATACATCATCGACTCCACCGCAGCGCCGATCTGTATTATCGCGCCGATCTCAAGCTGGGCGGCAGCGTCAACTCGTATGTGCCGGCGGATGCGGGAATCAGTGGATTCCAGCTGTTTCTGCGGACAATTCCGTATAACCTGTATGCGATCCTTACAATTGCGATGGTCTTTTACATCTGCTACACCGGCTTTGATTTTGGTCAGATGAAGCTCCACGAGGATAATGCCGCCAAAGGTGATCTTTTCACGACCGGAGGCGAGGAGTTTGAGCAGGTTTCCGAGCAGGAGGTCAATCCGAACGGAAAAGTCATCGACCTCGTGCTCCCAGTTGCCGTGCTGATTGTATCAGCGATTGGAGCGATGGTTTACACTGGCTTCCTCGGCGGCGCGGACAATGTGATTTCCGCGTTCGCAGGATGTGATGCAGAGACGAGTCTGATTTTTGCCTCCGTCGTGACGATCCTGTTTATGATGGCGCTGTATCTGCCGCGGAAGGTCATCACCTTCAAGAGCTTTATGGACAGCCTGTCCGAGGGCTTCAAGCTGATGGTTCCGGCGGTTACGATTCTCGTCTTTGCGTGGACCTTAAAAGCGTCGGTGATGCGATGGGCCTGGCCCAGTTTGTCGGAAGCGTCGTGGGAGACCATGCATCCGCAAGTATTTTTATCCCGGTGGTGCTGTTCGCCGTGGCGGTGTTCCTTTCCTTTTCGACGGGAACCTCCTGGGGAACGTTCGCGATTCTTGTGCCGATTGCAACGGGCATGTTCGCCGCCGGAACAAATCTGGAGATGATGATTATCTCGGTATCCGCCGTCCTGGCAGGGGCGGTCTGCGGTGACCATATTTCGCCGATCTCGGATACGACGGTTATGTCAAGTGCGGGTGCGCAGAGCAACCATCTGAACCACGTATCGACGCAGATGCAGTATGCGGCCGTTACGGCGTGTGTCTGCCTGGTGGGATATCTGATTGCAGCCGTGACCAGAACGTGGTGGATCACACTTGGCGTCAGCCTTTTCTTCTTTGGCTGTTTTAACCGGAATGCGCAGATTGCGCAAAAAAAGCGGAAAACGGCAAAAAATAAAAAGAAAACAGAAAAACGCGTGAAATGCTTGACGGGAGAAGAAAAAGAACCGTATACTAAAAAATAGAACAAACATTCACAGGACAACGGTGTCCTGCAAAGAAGAAGCGGAACGCTTTTGGAGCAGGAATGTGAATTGGAACAGAAGGAATTGGATTTTTCAAAGTCCAGTTCCTTCTGTTTATCTCTGTTAAAATTGCATCGGAGCTGTGAAATGCAGGAGAAGAAAGGAGGCATTCCGGGGCGAAAACGCTTTGGAAAAGGGAAGGACTGTTATGGTCAGAAAGATCATAGCAGACAATGGCAAAAACAAAAAGAGGGAGAAAATATATGATATTTGGAAAGTACATTAACAAATACTACCTGAAGAATGCGCCCATTCTGATTCTCGGTCTTGCAGCGCTGATTCTCGTAGATTATTTCCAGCTTTTCATACCGGAGCTGTACCGCATGGTCATCAACGGCATGAACGGCGACCCTGTTCTGGTCAACGGCCAGGCGGCGGTGTTTGATATGGAATTTCTGCTGGATCAGGTCTGCCGGCCCATGATTATTACCATTATCGTCATGGTAGTCGGCCGTTTCCTGTGGCGAGTCTGCTTTTTCGGCTCCGCGATCCGCGTGGTGACCGATCTTCGTACCTGCATGTTCGCGCACAGCAAGGAGCTGTCCCAGGAGTATTATCAGGTCAACAAAGTCGGAAACCTGATGAGTCTTTACACGAACGATCTCGATACCGTGCAGGAGTGCTTCGGCGACGGTATTCTGATGTTCTGCGATGCGCTGTTTTTAGGCCTGCTTGCCGTGATCAAAATGTGGCGCATGAACACTTCCTGACCGGCCTTTCCATGATCCCGATGGCATTTCTGATGGCCGCCGGCACAACGCTCGGCAAATACCTGATGAAAAAGTGGGAAGAGCGCCAGGCGGCCTTTTCCGAGCTGTCCGATTTCGCGCAGGAAAACTATTCCGGTCTTGCTGTCATCAAGCATTCGTCAAAGAGACGAAAGAGCTGATGATGTTCCGCAGACTGAACCGCGAGAACGAGGACATCAACGTAGAATATACCAAAATTTCCACACTGCTGAACATTATGGTAACGCTGTTCGTCGAGTCCGTCATCTGCGTAATCTTAGGCTACGGCGGCTATCTCGTTTACTGCGGAAGCTTCGACGCCGGCCAGCTTGTCGAGTATATCGGCTATTTCTCGGCCGTTGTATGGCCGATCATGGCGGTCTCCATGCTGATTGAGAAGACATCCCGTGGAAAAGCGTCCTTAAATCGTATTACGGAACTGCTTGACGCAAAAGTCGATGTGAAGGACCGCGGCGGTGTGCAGGATCTGCCGTTCATCCATGGAAAAATCGAGTTCCGCAATCTGACCTTCCGCTATCCGGACGGGGAGTACGATGTGCTGAAAAACGTATCGTTTACCATTGAGCCGGGCGAGAGTGTCGGCATCGTCGGAAAGACCGGTTCCGGAAAAACGACCATCGTCGATCTGCTGCTCCGCACCTACAACGTGCCGGACGGAATGCTGTTTATTGATGACCACGATGTCAACACCGTTTCCATTCACTCCGTGCGTGAGGGCTGTGCCTACGTGCCGCAGGACAACTTCCTGTTCTCCGACACGATTTCCGGCAATATTTCCTTCGCCTTTGATGACGAAAACCAGGAGGCCATTGAGGATGCGGCGATGATGTCCGATGTCCATGACAATATCGCAGAGTTCAAAGAGGGCTACCGCACCGTTCTTGGCGAGCGCGGTGTGACGGTTTCCGGCGGACAGAAGCAGCGAATCTCGATTGCGCGTGCGCTGATGAAACACGCACCGATTCTGATTCTCGACGATTCCGTCTCTGCGGTCGATACCAAAACAGAGCGCACGATTCTCGACAATCTCAAAAAACGTGAGGGACTGACGACAATTCTGATCGCACACCGGATTTCAACGGTGGAGCAGATGGACAAGATCGTGTTCGTCGAGGACGGAGAAGTCCATGCAGTCGGAAAACACGAGGATCTGTACCGGACCTGCACGGCGTACCGCAAGATGGTCGATCTGCAGAAACTTGAAGAGGAAGCGGGGGAGGAGTAGAAATGCACAATTATTATCCGATTCTCTGGGTCGGCGCGATCATCGGCGTGATTTCCACCCTGCTGATTGTGGCCGCGTTTGTAGTGAAAGATGGAGAAAAAGAAACCGGCTTTGAGCGGAACATGAAAGACAGTGAAATCATGCAGCGTCTGATGGATTACGCAAAGCCGTTTTACCGCCAGTTTATCGTTGTTGGTTTTCTGATGCTGTTTTCGATCGCGTACGATATCATTTCGCCGCTGATCGTCGGCAAAATTGAGGAGCTCGTCGTTGGAAAATTCGCGCTGAATGCCCTGTTTCTGTGGGTAGCGGGCTATGCGGCAATCCTTCTTGTCTCGATGGCGTGCACGTATTTCCAGGCCGTGATTCTGCAGAAGACGGGTCAGAAAATTATTTCCAATATGAGGGAGGATCTGTTCGTCCACATCGAGCGCCTTTCCCACGAGCAGTTAAATGAGATTCCGGTCGGAAAGCTTGTCACGAGAACGACAAACGATACGAACGCGATTTCGCTGATGTTCACCAACCTTCTGGTCAATCTTCTGAAGAACTTCTTCGTGATCATCGGTATTCTGATTGCGATGCTGTTTCTGAACTATGAGCTGACGCTGATGGTGCTCTGCTTCGTGCCGTTTATCATGCTGTTCTCGATTATTTTCCGCAAATTCTCGCGAAGAGCACACCGGAAAGTAAAAGACTGTACTACGGACATCAACACGTATCTGTCGGAGAACCTTTCCGGTATGAAAATCACACAGATCTTCAATCGCGAGGATGCCAAGATGCGCGAGTTTACCGACAAGAGCAACGCACTCGGCCGCGCACAGCAGGAGCAGATTTTCGTGTTTGGTATTTTCCGTCCGCTCGTCTACATGCTGTATATCAGCTCCGTGCTCTGCCTTTTGTATTTAGGCGGCAAGGGCTATCTGGAGGGAACGTCGTTCCTCGGCCAGACGCTTACCAGCGGTATGATCGTCAGCTTTTACATGTATATTTCAAAATTCTTCAACCCGATCCAGAACCTGGCGGAGCAGTTCAACTGGCTGCAGTCCGCATTTGCATCCGCCGAGAAAGTATTCTCGATTCTGGATCTCGAGCCAAAAATGCAGGATGCGCCGGATGCGATCGAGCTTACCGACATCAGGGGCGAAATTGAGTTCCGCGACGTATGGTTTTCCTATATCCCGGGCGAGTGGGTGTTAAAAGGCGTTTCATTCCACGTCAACCCGAAAGAGACAATCGCATTTGTGGGTTCCACCGGTTCCGGAAAATCGACGATTCTTTCCCTGATCTGCCGGAACTACGAGTTCCAGAAGGGTGAGATTCTGATCGACGGCATCGACATCCGAAAGATCAAGATCGATTCCCTGCGGAAAAAATTCGGCCAGATGCTGCAGGATGTCTTCCTGTTCTCGGGAACGATCCGTAGCAACATTATTCTCCGCGAGGAGGGGATTTCCGATGAAGAGATCATGGACGTCTGCCATTACGTGAATGCTGACCAGTTTATCAACAAGCTGGATTACGGCCTCGACGAGCCGGTGCGGGAGAGAGGAAACAACTTCTCCGCCGGACAGCGCCAGCTTCTCTCGTTTGCGCGTACCATCATCCATAAGCCTTCGGTCATGATCCTTGACGAGGCGACGGCGAACATCGACACCGAAACCGAGCTTCTGATCCAGGATTCCATGGAAAAGATGAAGAACATCGGAACGATGCTGATCGTAGCGCACCGTCTTTCGACGATCCAGCATGCGGATGAGATTATCGTACTGTCCCACGGAAAAATCGTGGAGCATGGAACGCATCAGGAGCTTTTAACAGCGCAGGGAAGATATTACCAGCTCTACACGCTGCAGTACCACCGCGAGCAGAGTGAGAAACAGAGAGGAAGAAAGTAAGAAAATTTTAGAACAATAAAGACAATTTACAAAAAGGGAGAAATTTTGTTTGTGCAAAGTGACAAAATTTCTCCTTTTTTTACGGTGTATCATATTAAAATGATTTTAAATCAATATAGTCATATGAAAAATATATGAGCATAATACGATATCCGTTTTTCCATCTCAAAAAGCGGGCGGTTATAATAAGGGAAGCAAAACGGCAGGCACCAAAAAGCCGGGCCGTCTGTTGAAAGAAAGGGAAAATTTATGGAAAAGAAAGCAAGCCTTGTAGGACGCCTGCTCTCGGAAAATCAGATGTCGGAAGCATTTATCAACAGTATGTTTCTGGCGCTGTCCGGCGGTTTTCAGGATGCCTACACGTACAATTGCAGAGATGAAGTATTCTCAAATGCCCAGACGGGAAACGTTGTGCTGATGAGCCAGAACTTTCTGGAAGGAAACTTTACGGCAGGTCTTCGGTATCTCTTCCCGATCCTCTTTTTTGCGATGGGTGTATTTCTGGCAGAAAATTTCCAGGAGCATTACCGGTATGCAAAGAGGCTGCACTGGCGGCAGGTACTTCTCGCGGCGGAAATTGTGATCCTTGCGATCGTCGGATTTATTCCGTCTTCTTATAATATGCTCGCGGCGATGCTTGTATCGTTTGCGTGCGCGATTCAGGTACAGACCTTCCGCAAGGTCGGCGGTTATTCGTATGCAAGCACCATGTGCATCGGAAACCTGCGAAGCGGAACCGCAGCGCTGTCTATGTATATGCGGGATAAGAAAAAAGAACAGCTCCGTCAGGCCGGATACTATTTCGGCGTGATTCTGGCTTTCGCCATCGGCGCCGGAATCGGAGGCGTGTTCTCCATGCTGTATGGAATCCATGTAATCTGGATTTCCTGCGGACTTCTTCTGGTGAGCTTCCTTCTGATGTCACTGGAAAAGTACCGCTGAGAAATAAGAGAGAGTGAAGAAAGAAGGCTGAAAAAATGGAAGTATTTCTGGAGTGCTGTATGACACTATTCTTTTCAGCGGCCATGCTGCTGCTGATCGTCCGCCTGGCAAAGGGTGAGGAGAAAAACATGATGTTTGCGCGTGTGTTCTCCCTGCGTCCAACGTCGGTTTCTGGATTGGAATTGTCCGCATCGCTGTGCTGAACCGGAGCGGATTTCTGATGTTCTTCTACATCACAGGCGCAATGCTTTCCTACACGGCGATGGTATTTGCCATGCCGCATAAAAAAGAGCAGATTGCCGGACAGCAGGCATAAATAAAAAAGAGACCCTGTATACGGGAAGGATGGAGCAGCGATGTTCCGTCCGCCGGTAGACAGGGTCTTTTTCTGTTTCAAACAAAAGTTCATAAAATCTTATACGCGTTCCAGAAGCTCCTCGATCAGCTCTTTTGCCGCCGCGTTCTGGTGCTGCCGCGGGTTGATGATAAGACAGATTTCACGTTTGGGGGCCTCCTCGATGAGCGGAATCCGACAGACGGTACGGCTCTTTAAGGCATCGCGTGCCAGCTCCTCCGGATAAAATCCGATGCCGAGGTTATACTCGACCATAGGAAGAATCTGATCCGTTGTCGCCGCCTCCATATCGGGGTGGAAGGCGAGGTTGTGATTCAGAAAGTACTCGGCGTACAGCTCCCGCGTGCCGGTGTCTTTGGCAAGCGAGATAAAAGGATATTCTGACAATTCGCCGAGATGATGCGGCTCTGCGGAAAGGGATGCATATTTCGATCCGCCGATCAGAATTTCCTGGAATGGGAAAATCGGGATCTTGTGCAGCGGTTTGCGGATTTCCACCGGGCTTGTGACGACTGCGAAGTCGACCAGACCGTTTTCGAGCGCCTGGATGCCTGCGGCGTCGAGTGGTTGGAGATGCGCAGGCGGACGTGCGGATAGCGGGTGTGGAAGTGCTCCAGGCGGGAGAGCAGCATCAGACGAAGTGCCGTCTCGCTCGCACCGATTGTGATAAGGCCGCTCTCAAGAGACCGCTCAAGAGCCAGCTCCTCCTCAACCGTGCGGAGCTGTTCGTAGGCAACGGCCACACGCTCATACACCTTTTCGCCCTCCGCTGTCAGTGTGACACCCTGGTGGGAACGGATAAAAAGTTTGCAGCCAAGCTCACTTTCCAGATTGTTCATGCACCGTGTGATGTTGGGCTGGTTGTTTTTCAGAATTTCCGCGGCTTTTGTAAAGCTGTGATATTGTGCTACGAAGTAAAAAATGCGATAATAATCATATGTAATCATAAAAACCTCCGAAGGATGAAGAAGAAAAAATCATCCATGATGCTTCAATATAAAATACATGCGCCGGGTTGTCAAGGGATTTCTGAGGATGGTCGGCCGGATTGTGCGGGGGATGGCAGAAGAGAAGTGGAAATTTTTTTGAAAAAACACTTGCAAAATACCCGGACAGGGTATATAGTGTAGAAGAAAACAAGATACCCCATTAGGGTATATGAAATAGAAAATCCAGAACTACAGAAAGGAAGACATACGATGGAACAGTACAATGTAACCGGCATGAGCTGCGCCGCCTGCCAGACCCGTGTCGAAAAAGCCGTGTCAAAGGTACCCGGTGTCACATCCTGCGCAGTCAGCCTTCTGACAAATTCCATGGGCGTGGAGGGAACGGCCTCCCCGGCAGAGATTATTGCCGCCGTGGAAAATGCAGGCTACGGTGCGTCGAAAAAAGGCGAGAAGGGAAGCACATCACAGTCGGCTTCCACAGCAGAATACGAAGAGATGCTGAAAGACAAGGAAACACCGGTCATGAAACGCCGTCTGTTGAGCTCCGTTCTTCTTTTGATTCCGCTCATGTATTTCTCCATGGGCCATATGATGTGGGGATGGCCGCTGCCGAAATTCTTTGAAGGAAATCACATCGCAATGGGACTGGTACAGCTCCTGCTTACCATTGCGGTCATGGTCATCAACCAGAAATTCTTTATCAGCGGTTTCAAGAGTCTCTGGCATAAAGCACCGAACATGGACACGCTGGTAGCGCTTGGTTCTACCGCATCGTTTGTATACAGCGTCTACGCCCTGTTTGCCATGACGGGAGCGCAGGTACAGGGGGACATGGATGCAGTCATGAGCTATATGCATGAATTTTACTTCGAGTCCGCAGCCATGATTCTGACCCTGATTACCGTCGGAAAAATGCTGGAGTCGATTTCCAAAGGAAAAACGACCGATGCGTTAAAGAGTCTGATGAAGCTGGCTCCGAAGACCGCCGTTCTCTTAAGAGACGGAAAAGAAGTGGAAGTCGGCATTGATCAGGTGAAAAAGGGCGATCATTTCATCGTCCGCCCGGGCGAAAATATTCCGGTGGACGGCGTTGTCCTGGAGGGAACGAGTGCCGTCAACGAATCCGCGCTGACTGGCGAGAGTATTCCGGTGGATAAAGAGGCCGGCGACCGCGTATCGGCGGCGACCTTAAACCAGTCCGGTTTCCTGACCTGTGAGGCGACGAGAGTCGGAGAAGACACAACACTCTCCCAGATCATTCAGATGGTCAGCGATGCGGCAGCGACAAAAGCGCCGATCGCCAAAGTGGCCGATAAAGTTTCCGGTATTTTTGTGCCGGCCGTTATCTGCATTGCACTTGCTACGATTGTGATCTGGCTGTTTGCAGGAGAGAGCGTCAGCTTTGCTCTTGCAAGAGGTATTTCCGTTCTCGTTATCAGCTGCCCGTGTGCGCTCGGCCTTGCAACACCGGTTGCGATCATGGTCGGAAACGGAATGGGAGCAAAACACGGAACGATGTTCAAAACCGCAGTTTCTCTCGAGGAGACAGGAAAAACACAGATCGTTGCACTCGATAAGACTGGAACCATCACAAGCGGAGAGCCGCAGGTAACCGATCTTGTCCCGGCGGACGGTGTAAGTGAGGAGGAGCTTTTAAAAGGTGCCTTTGCACTGGAGCAGAAAAGTGAGCATCCGCTGGCCCGTGCGATTCTTGCACTTGCAGAGGAAAAAGGCCTGGCCCGCGAAGAAGTCAGTGATTTCTCTGCGCTTCCTGGAAACGGCCTTGTGGCAAAACGGAACGGAAAAGAGCTCTGCGGAGGCAACCGCGCACTGATTACGAAAAAAGCGGTTCTCTCGAAACAGATGGAAGAGCAGGCAGCAAAACTTTCCGAAGAAGGAAAGACACCGCTGTTCTTCAGTGAAGACGGAAGATGCTCGGTATGATCGCGGTTGCGGATGTCATCAAAGAGGACAGCCGCGTGCGGTGAAAGAGCTGCAGAATATGGGAATCCGTGTCGTGATGCTGACCGGAGACAATGAGCGCACCGCGCGTGCCATCGGCGCTGAGGCAGGTGTGGACGAAGTATCGCAGGCGTTCTGCCGGATGGAAAAGAAGCGGTCATCAGCCGCCTGAAAGAAAAAGGAAAAGTAGCGATGGTAGGAGACGGCATCAACGATGCACCGGCTCTGACCAGTGCGGATATCGGTATTGCCATCGGAGCAGGAACCGATATCGCGATCGATGCGGCAGACGTTGTCCTGATGAAGAGCCGCCTCTCCGATGTACCGGCAGCGATCCGCTTAAGCCGTGCGACCCTCAGGAACATTCACGAGAATTTGTTCTGGGCCTTCATTTACAATATCATCGGTATTCCGCTGGCTGCGGGCGTATGGATCCCGCTGTTCGGCTGGAAGCTGAACCCGATGTTCGGTGCGGCGGCGATGAGCCTTTCGAGCTTCTGCGTTGTGACAAACGCCCTGCGTCTGAATCTGTTTCGGATGCACGACGCGTCAAAAGATAAAAGAATCAAAAACGAAATTCTAAAGGAGGATCTGAACATGACAACAGAACAGGGAATGGTAAAAACCATGACAATCGAGGGCATGATGTGCGGCCACTGCGAGGCAAGAGTGAAGAAAACACTTGAGGCAATCGAGGGTGTTGCATCCGCAGAAGTAAGCCATGAAAAAGGAACAGCCGTTGTAACACTGACAGCTCCTGTATCAGACGATGTGCTGAAAACAGCCGTAGAGGCACAGGATTACACCGTAAAAGGAATCCAGTAAAACAGGAAACGTTGAGAAAAGGGAAACGCGCCTGGAATGAAAATTTCCGGGCGCGTTTCTTTTTTTTACCAGATATAGCAAAAATATTGCAATTTGTTCGGAATTTTCGTGACAAAAGGACAAAAATCCGTTAGGATAGAGAAAAAGAAGAGCAAAAACAAAAGGGTTTTTAGGATCAGGAGGTTTTTACATTATGACAGAGTACAGACTTGCAAAGCCGGAAGAGTGGGAGGACTGCATCGAACTTGCAAACTACGTGTTCAGCACGGCACACCGTCCGCACGACTTTGAGCAGTTAATTCCAAGGGTTTATCAGGCAGGACCGGAAATGGCACGGATCCACCGCGTCGCTGTTGCGGAAAACGGCAGACTCCGGGCCGAGATTGCGGTGCTTCCGCAGCAAATGGCAGCAGGGGGTAAGCTGCTCCGCGCAGGATATGTGGGAAGCGTTTCCGTGCATCCAAAGGCAAGGGGCGAAGGCCACATGAAGCGTCTTCTTGGCGACTGGATTACGGATCTGGAAGGAACGTGTGATCTTCTGGCACTGGACGGCCAGAGACAGCGGTATGCCTACTTTGGCTTTACGCCGGGAAGTGAAAAAATACACGTTTTACCTGGATGTGGCAAATGTGCGCCATACCTGGAAAAACGGGGAACTCTCCGCTTACACCTTTGCGCCGCTGTTTCCGGAAAACGGCGAAGCGGACGAAGAGGCGGCAGCCTTTGCAAAGAAGCTGAATGAGGAAAAACCGCTTTACGTGGTAAGAGAGGATGTGAAAGCCTGCCTGAAAACGTTCGGCGAGCAGGCAATTGCAATCTGGAAAAACGGTGAGCGGATCGGATATCTGGCACTTTGCGGCGGAAACCAGGTTGTGGAAGCAGAAGTGTTGGAGGAACAGGATTTCGTTCCTGCACTTGCCGCTTATTTAAAAGAAAATGCGCTTGACTCTCTTTTCATTTCCATTCCGGTGTATGAGACCGGAAAAGCAGCAGCGTTATCGGAAGTCTGCGAAAGCTTCACAAAAGAGCGCTGCGGTTCCGCGATGTACCGTATTTTCCAATTTGCAGACGTCATCGAGGCAATGCTGACCATGAAAGCAGAGACGATGGGCATCAGCGATGGAACGTGGTCTGCCGTACTGGAGGGACAGCCGCTGACCGTGACGGTAAAAGATGGAACTGTGACCGTGACACGGGAAGCCCATCCGGGGGCAGATGTACTCAACCGGGAGCAGGCGCAGGAACTGCTTCTTTCACCGCTGGCAAGTAAGGGAAGCAAGGTCCATCTGAAATCTGGAAGAACATCCATCCGACTGGTTCCCGCTTCCGCTGTACTGTGCGACGGCAGACGAATTTTAGGCAATGACTGTTGGGAGGCAGAGAAATATGAACGAGACAGCGAAACGAGACAGAAGAGACGAAAAAGAAGAAATCCGGTACCATGTGATTTTCTACGGCCAGGTGCAGGGCGTGGGGGTTCCGTTACCGGGCGTATTATGCTGCCTACCAGCTCGGGCTGACAGGCTGGGTGAGAAACTGCTGGGATGAGACGGTGGAGATGGAGGTGCAGGGTGATGAGGAGACGATCACGGAGATGATCAAAAGGATCCGCACCTCCAGCTACATCGAAATCACGGATGCAAAATGGACGAAGATTCCGCTGGAATCGGAATTCGGTTTTCATATCCGTTGATCAGGGCTGTTTTTTCTCTTTTTCCGGAATTTCGACGAGAATGATATCGTTGCCGATCTGGCAGATGCGGTCCCATGGGATCACAAAATCCTCGCCGTGGCAGAAAAAGCCGCAGAATTTCACAGGACCCGGAAGAACGAGTCCGGTAAGATGTCCCGTTTTTGGATTGAATTCCACATCAATCGGACAGCCGAGCGTTTTGCAGGTGCAGATATTGATAACTTCTTTCTGGCGGAGATCTACAACGCGCATGCGGTGCTCCTTTTTACTGATTCCTATGGAAAAACATATGCGAAAATGTTGCTGCAGTTGACTTGAATTTCACGGAAAAATGCGTATACTGTAAAAGTAGAAAACTTTCCGAAATACTTATTTAGAAACGAGGACGAAAGATATGAGATGTCCATTTTGTAATCAGGATAATACCCGGGTTGTGGATTCACGCCCGATTGAAGACAGCAATGCGATCCGCCGCCGCCGGATGTGCGATGTCTGCGGCAGACGCTTTACGACATACGAAAAAGTGGAGACGATCCCTTTGATCGTCATCAAAAAAGATATGAACCGCGAGCAGTATGACCGCTCGAAAATCGAGACCGGTATCCTGCGCGCCTGCCACAAACGGCCGGTGTCCGCGAGAAGATCAACGAGATGGTCAACAAGGTGGAGACGGAGCTTTTCAACGGCGAGGAACGCGAGATTCCAAGCTCTGTGATCGGAGAGAAGGTCATGCATTACTTAAAAGACCTGGATCAGGTGGCGTACGTCCGCTTTGCGTCGATTTACCGTGAGTTCAAGGACGTCAACACGTTCATGGACGAGCTGAAAAAGATGCTCGACAAATAGCGGGAGGCAAAAAAATGGAAGTGTCGAACTATATTAAAATGCGTGATCAGATGCAGGAACGTTTTCTGACATACGATCAGAAGGAGATCGAAGGAAAGTATGGCTTTGCGTTTGATGGCGATTATTTCTATGTGCCGTATCTTTTTGAAGAATGGAGAGTGAACCGCCATACCGGCGTTGTAGAGGATCAAAAGACCATTTTCTTCATGTACATCAGGGCAGTTTCAATGAGACGCTGACGATTTTCGACCTGCTCTGCTGCGGAAAGAAGGAGATTGTGCTCGCCGGCACGTATGCGCGTACCAATTCCTTAAAGGGAACGATCAAAGGCCGCACGATTGCGTCCGGCGTTCACGACAGCCGCGCCGCACGGTATGACGGGCATGTGGAACAGCTGAAAAAAGCATGCGTTTCCCTTGGCGGAAAACCATATTTCCCGGGAGACGCTGCTTTTGTTTTTCATGTCTTTCCGTTTCTGCCGCTCGTCTTCCAGTTCTGGGAGTCCGATGAGGAATTCCGCCGGTGCTGAAGTTTATGTGGGATGAAAACGTCCTCGATTATCTGCGGTTTGAGACGCTGTATTACGTGATGGGAGATTTCCTGGACGCACTGGATCAAGCCTTCGATGCATGTAAAACAGAAGCCTGATACCTTTTGTGAGACAAATCTTACGAAAATTTTTCGAATGTTTATAAAAATTTCAGTATACGAATCCCTTGGTTTAATGCTATAATGAGCGAAAGTGAGTAAAAAAAGAGAAGAGAAAGGGGAATGCATATGGCTTTTAGCATGAAAGTAACACCGGAAATAGAGGAACTGACAAACATCTGTCTGGATAACTCCAAAATGGATGTTTCGCTGTATGGGCAATACGATGTAAAACGCGGACTGCGCGATGTCAACGGCGTTGGCGTCCTTGCGGGACTGACACAGATTTCAAACGTTGTGTCTTCGGATATCATTGACGGCGTCAAAACACCGTGTGACGGACGTCTGTACTACCGTGGCATCAACGTGGAAAAACTGACCCAGGGATTTTTGAGTGAAAACCGTATGGGATTTGAAGAAGTCGCTTATCTGCTCCTGTTTGGAAATCTGCCGAATGAAGAGCAGCTTAAGCATTTTAAGACGATTTTAAAACAGCAGCAGTCCCTGCCGAAGAACTTTGTGCGTGACGTTGTTATGAAAGCGCCGACCAAGGACATGATGAACACTCTGTCCCGAAGCGTTCTGACCCTGTACGCGTACGACAACCACGCAGATGATACCTCCCTTCCGAATGTGCTTCGCCAGTGCATTAACCTGATTTCTGTTTTCCCGATGCTGTCCGTCTATGGCTATCAGGCGTACAACCATTATATCAAGGGAAAAAGTTTATATATCCACAATCCGTCGAAGAAGCTTTCCACCGCAGAAAACATTCTGCTGATGCTCCGCCCGGATCAGAAATACACCCCGCTGGAGGCGAAGATCCTCGATCTTGCCCTCGTCCTCCACATGGAGCACGGCGGCGGTAACAACTCAACCTTTACAACACATGTTGTTTCTTCTTCCGGAACCGATACGTACTCCGCAATTGCAGCGGCGCTCGGCTCCTTAAAGGGACCGAAGCACGGCGGTGCAAACATCAAGGTTGTGCGGATGTTCGACGATATGAAGTCACACGTCAAAGACTGGACGGATGAGGAAGAAGTATCGAATTACTTAAGAAAGCTGCTGCACAAAGAGGCGTTCGACCAGAAAGGTCTGATTTACGGTATGGGCCATGCGGTTTACTCCATTTCCGACCCGCGTGCGCGCATCTTCAAGACCTTCGTTGAGCAGCTGGCAAAAGAAAAACACAGAGAGAAAGATTACCGGCTGTACGCTATGGTCGAGGAACTGGCTCCGAAGATCATCGGCGAGGAGCGCCATATTTACAAAGGTGTATCCGCAAACGTCGACTTCTACAGCGGCTTCGTTTACAGCATGCTGGATCTTCCGCTGGAGCTCTACACCCCGATGTTCGCCTGCGCGCGTATCGTCGGCTGGAGTGCACACCGGATGGAGGAACTGATCAACACCGACAAGATCATCCGCCCGGCGTACAAGAGTGTCAAAGATGAAGTGGACTATGTTCCGCTGGAAAACAGATAAAACAGGCAGAAGGGCCGGAGCGTGTCGGGATTTTCCGATCTGCTCCGGCATTGCTCTGTGCAGGAAGTAATGTGTCATTGTGAAAAATAGGAGAGTGCAGGAGAATGAATGAGACAAAAAATTACAGCATAACAAAATCCGGAGCAGTCATATTGGAAGGAGGGGCCAATCGCGGCGTCTTTACAGCAGGAGCGCTGGACTTTCTGATGGAGCAGGAGTATTATATCCCTCATGTGATCGGCGTTTCCGCCGGAGCCTGCAATGCGCTGGACTATGTATCGCGCCAGATTGGCAGAACGAGGGACTGTATGATTGTCACGGATGAGAAAAACCGCTACGTCAATAAGAATATCAAGACAATCGTTGAGAAAAAAGCACTGCTCGACATGGATATGGTGTTCGAACGGTATCCGTATGAGATTTTTCCATTTGATTTTGATACGTATTTTGCATCGCCGCAGACGTGTGAGCTGGTTGTGACAAACTGTGAGACGGGACGCGCGGAATATCTGGATGACCGCGAAAATAAAGAACGTCTGCTTGCAATTGGCCGTGCATCATCGAGCATGCCGATCGCCTGCCCGATGGTGGAGATCGACGGAAACGAGTACGTCGACGGCGGTGTTGCCGATTCGATCCCGATTATCCGTTCCTTAAAGACGGGACACCGAAAAAATGTCATTATTCTGACACGGAATTTCGGTTACCGCAAAAAAGAGGGAACGAGAGGCTGGGAGCTGTATGTGGCGGCATTCCGCAAATACCCGAATCTCGTGCGTGCGCTTGTAAACCGCGCGAAACATTATAACCAGGTACTCGAATGCATCGAAAAATGGGAAGAAGAAGGCTCCGTCTTTGTGATCCGCCCGGAGATACCGGCGGTATCGCGTCTCGAAAAGGACGAGGAGAAGCTGCGGGAATTTTACCAGCACGGCTATGACCAGATGAAAGCAAATTTTGAGGCTCTGCAGGAGTTTCTGAAAGAAGAATAAAGTTACTGTATAAACGAAAAGAGGATTGGAGAAAGAAGATGAGTGGAAAAAACCAGAAGAACCGGGGAACTATACTGATGCGGATGTTTTACCCGGACCGGAGAGAAAAAAGTGCCTATACGATCGATTACGCGGATCTGTACCGGAAAGGATACCGGGGCGTGATTTTTGATATCGATAATACGCTTGTTCCGCACGGTGCGCCGGCAACGAAGGAGGCGGCTGCGTTCTTTGCGTCTCTTCGGGAGACTGGTTTTTCCACCTGTCTGCTTTCCAACAATCAGAAACCGCGTGTGGCTCCGTTTGCCGATGCGGTCGGTTCTATCTATATCGAAAATGCGCACAAGCCTTCGGTGAAAAACTACCAGGAGCATGCCGGAGAATGGGGATCAAAGAGGAGCAGGCGGTCTTTGTCGGGGATCAGCTTTTCACCGATGTGTACGGTGCAAAACGGACCGGACTTTACAATATTCTGACCGAGCCGATCAATCCGAAAGAGGAAATTCAGATCGTTCTGAAACGGTATCTGGAGCACATTGTACTGTTCTTTTATGAGCGTGATCTGGCCCGCGGCAGGATTACGAAAAAAAACAGTTGAAAAATCGGGAAAAATATTATATTATAAGATAAGCCTATGGTGCGCATTTGGCGCATCGTACTATGTTAAGGAGGAAAAATCAGAATGATTTCAGCAGGAGATTTTAGAAACGGCGTTACCCTCGAGATCGATGGTCAGGTCGTTCAGATTCTTGAATTTCAGCATGTAAAACCTGGTAAAGGAGCTGCATTCGTAAGAACAAAATTAAAAAATGTCATCAACGGTGGTGTGGTAGAGCGTACCTTCCGTCCGACTGAGAAATTCCCGCAGGCTCGTATCGAGCGTGTAGACATGCAGTATCTGTACAGCGATGGTGATTTATTCTACTTCATGAACGTAGAAAACTATGAGCAGATCGCTCTGAACGAAGAGACCATCGGAGATGCTCTGAAATTTGTAAAAGAAAACGAAATGGTTAAAGTATGTTCCTACAACGGAAATGTATTCGCAATCGAACCGCCTCTGTTTGTAGAGCTTGAGATCACCGAGACTGAGCCAGGCTTCAAGGGAGATACCGCACAGGGTGCTTCCAAACCGGCTACCGTTGAGACTGGTGCTACCGTAAGCGTTCCGCTGTTCGTAAACCAGGGAGACAAAATCAAAATTGATACCAGAACAGGTGAATATCTGTCCCGTGTATAAGTAAGACTGTTCCCGCCGTTGTCCGTCACAACTTTCTTTGTGGCGGACACGGTTTTCTAAATAAATAGAATATTCGTCTGAAAAATGGCTGATAAAGGCTGTCGGAAGCAGTCCGGGCCCGTTTTTCTCATCGTTCGAAGTTCCGCGAACCAACGAATCTCTGGCATATACAGATCTGTACAGAGGTTTTTAAGTTGTGTTTTTCGGAGCTTTTTTTTTGTTCCGTAAAGCAAAAATACAAAAGGCAATCAAACAGGAAAGGTGGGAAAAAATGGACTATCAGATGTTCAAAGAGCAGCTTGCCGCGCTGCTGAAAAGAAAAGCCGGCGATGATTTTGAGGTGAAGATAGAATCGGTGCAGAAGCTGAACGGTATCGAAAAAGAGGCGTTTGTCATCAGCAGAAAGAAGGACTGGATTGCACCGACGATCTACGTGGAGCTTCTGTATGAATGCTGTCTGCAGGGCGTGCCGCTTTCTCAGATTGCAGAAAAGGTACTGGAGCAGTACCGGAAAGTGGAAGCGGAGGCGAGAAGACCGGAGAAAGCTGCCTTTTTTACCAACTGGAAAAATGCTGCGCCGCAGATCTACTGCGAGCTCATTCATGCGGAGAAAAACCGTACGCTGCTCTCCGAAGTTCCGCACAGAAAATTTCTCGATCTCGCGGTCGTGTACTATTACCAGATGCGGGGAAACCGCGTGCGGATGCGACAATTCTGATCCACGAGACGCACCGGGAGCTGTGGGGAATTTCGGCGGAGGAGCTGGATGCCGTGCCTGGGAGAACACCTGCGGGATCTGCCGGTGCGCACAGACAGCCTTATGGTGTATTTGAAAGAGGAGTACGGAGTAACATTTCCCCTGTTCGAGCTTGGTCCGCTGGCGGAACAGTTTTACCTGGTCAGCAACCGCAGAGGAAAGCTGGGTGCAATCTGCATGTGCTATCCCGGCGTGCTGGAGAGTCTTTCGCAGCGCTTTGAGGCAAGTCTTTATGTGATTCCGAGCAGTATCCATGAGTGCATGGTGATTCCAGATTATGATGTGTTCCCAGAGGAGTGTCTTTCCGACATGGTACGGGACGTGAATGAAAAGACGGTCAAGCCGCAGGAGATTCTGTCGGATCACGTTTATTATTACCACCGGGAAAGCGGGGAACTGACGCTGTGTGAGGAAGAAACGTAAGCTGTGTGGCAGAATAGTCTGCGAATAATTTAAGAAAAAAATGGGCGGCTGGGTGGGAAAAATACTTTACAATTGCAGGAGTCTGTGGTAAACTATCATAGTGTGGTTGAGAAAACAGATCACATCAGCGTCTGTAGCTCAGGGGATAGAGCAACGGTTTCCGGTACCGTGTGTCGGGGGTTCGAATCCCTCCAGACGCGTTTTTGCTACATGGCATGCTGCGGCGGGCAGGACCGGCGCAGGATAAGGAAAGCCCCTGCTTCGGTGTGAAGTAGAGGTTTTTTTGCTTGCTGAGCATATCAATAACTGATCCGGCGGATCAGTTTTGATGAAGGAGGAAAAATATGGCAAAACCAATGACAACAAAAGATAAAATCCGGGAATGGATTTCCGATAATCTGCGCTACATGCTTCTGATCGGAGCAATTCTCCTGATTGTGGCAGCGGTTCTTCTCATCGTTCATCTGGTGTCACCAAAAACGATGGAAAATCGAGCGGCGGAACCGTAACAAGCAGCAGCACCGGAAACAATGTGCCGGATAAAAAGACACAGGTAAAAGCAGACAGCAAAGCAGATTCTGAGGACAGCACAGGCATTTCATCGGACGTTTCGGATTCCGCGAATGATTCCAGTGCAGATGCTTCCAGTACCGATACTGCCAGCGCGCCGGATGCAGAGGCTGAGCCGACAAGTGAGCCGGAAGCGGCAGACGATACCAGTAATACAGAGAATACCGATAATACGGCTGTCTCCTTTGCCACGGACAATGTCCCGGAAGTAAGCACCGTGCTGGAGCAGTATTACACCGCGCTCGGTGCAAGGGATATCAACGGTCTTTTTGCAGTAACAGATAATCTGACCGCGGAGGAGCAGGCGCAGATTGAGGCAGAAAGCGATGTGGAGTCATACGGAGATGTAAAGGTCTACACGATCAGCGGTCCAAGCGACGGAACGTACATCGCGTTTGTCAGCAGCAGATGCAAATATCTGGGAATCAACCAGACCCTGCCGATGCTTTCGGAGTATTATCTCTACACGACAGAAGACGGCGGCCTGAAAATCATGGATGATACTGACAGCGATGCGGCCGTAACCGAGGCTATGAAAGCGGCGCTCGAAAACGAAGAAGTCAAAAATCTGATCGAACAGGTTCAGAACGATTATCGGAATGCACTCGATGCAGATGCTTCCCTGAGAGTATATGTAGAGAGCATTCAGTAGGAACAATAGAATAATACAAAACAAAAAAAGCAGTTTCTGGTTTTTATGAAACTGCTTTTTGGAAGGATAAAACCATGCGCTTAAACAAATACTTAAGTGATGCGGGCGTCTGCTCGCGGCGGGAGGCGGACCGTCTGACAGAAGCGGGCGAGATTACGGTAAACGGAAAACGCGCGGAAACCGGCATGCAGGTGGAGTCTGGCGACGTTGTTGTCGTGAAAGGCAAAACCGTTGTCCCGGAGGAGAAAAAAGTCTATCTCGCCTTCAACAAACCGCGCGGCATCGTCTGTACTGCGGAAAAACGGGAGAAAAGCAACGTCATCGATTATCTGTCCTACCCGGTGCGGATTTACCCGGTGGGAAGACTCGATAAAGATTCCGAAGGCCTCCTTCTGATGACGAACGACGGTGCGATCGTAAACGGTATCATGCGTGCCAGAAACCGCCACGAAAAAGAATACCAGGTCGAGGTAAACAAAGAGATTACACCGGAATTTCTGAAAGAAATGGCATCCGGCGTGCCGATTCTCGATACCCGTGACGCGCTCGTGCCGGATCCAGAAAACGGGAGAGCGCAGCTTTACGATTATTCTGACGCAAGGGCTGAACCGTCAGATCCGGCGGATGTGCGAAGCATTAGGATATCGTGTCACAAAGCTGAAACGTGTGCGGATCATGAATATTCACTTGAAAGACCTGAAAACAGGGGAGTACCGCCCTTTAACGGAAAAAGAATTAGCAGAACTGAAAAAGCAGATCGGGGAGGAAAAGCGATGAACGAGACAGAACGGATGAAGGAACTGGTCAAAAAGCTGAACGAAGCGGCAAAAGCCTATTACCAGGAAGACCGGGAGATCATGAGCAACCTGGAGTACGACACGCTGTATGACGAACTGCAGGTATTAGAGGAAAAAACAGGCGTAACACTCGCCGGAAGCCCGACCACAAAAGTCGGCTACGAGGCGATGGACGAACTGCCGAAAGAAGCGCACGAGTCGCCGATGCTTTCCCTTGATAAAACGAAAGATGTGGAAGTGCTCCGCAGCTTCATCGGGGATCACAAAACGCTGCTATCCTGGAAGATGGACGGTCTGACCGTCGTTCTGACGTACCGCGGCGGTACCCTCGCAAAGGCCGTCACCCGTGGAAACGCGTGATCGGAGAGGTTGTCACGAACAATGCAAAAGTGTTTGAAAATATTCCCTTAAAAATCCCGTACCAGGGAGAGCTGGTTCTGCGCGGCGAGGCGATCATCCGCTATTCCGATTTTGAGAAGATCAACGAGGAGATTGAGGATGTCGATGCGAAATACAAGAATCCGAGGAACCTCTGCAGCGGTTCTGTGCGCCAGCTGAACAATGAGATTACGGCAAAACGCCACGTTCATTTTATGGCATTTGCGCTTGTGAGCGCTCCGGAACAGGATTTCGAAAATTCCAGAATCCGTCAGATGGAGTGGCTGAAAGAGCAGGGCTTCGAGGTGGTGGAATACAAGGTTGTCACCAAAGATAACCTCGACGAGGCGATGCAATATTTCTCCACGAAAATCGAGACAAACGATTTCCCGTCCGATGGCCTTGTCACGTTGTATGACGATATCGCCTACGGAGAATCACTCGGCACAACCGCGAAATTCCCGCGGAACGCTTTCGCCTTCAAATGGGCGGATGAACAGAAGGAGACCACTCTGCTTGAAATTGAGTGGAGCCCGTCGAGAACCGGTCTCATCAATCCGGTTGCGGTTTTTGAGCCGGTCGAGCTGGAAGGAACTTCGGTTTCCCGCGCAAGCGTCCACAACATCAGTATCATGCGTTCGCTGGATCTCGGTGTGGGTGATAAAATCCTTGTCTACAAAGCAAACATGATCATTCCACAGATCTCAGAGAATCTGACGAGAAGCGGTGTGCGCGATATTCCGGAAACGTGTCCTGCCTGCGGCGGTGCCACCCGGATTCAGATGATGAACAATGTCGAGACCCTCTACTGTACGAATCCGGAGTGCCCGGCAAAATTCATGAAGGCATTCACCCTGTTTGTAAGCCGCGACGCGATGAACATCGACGCATGTCGGAGGCAACGCTCGAAAAATTCGTGGGCCACGCTTCATCCGTGAGTTTGCCGATATTTTCCGTCTCGACGCTACCGCGACGAGATTGTGGAGATGGACGGTTTCGGTGAAAAATCATACCAGAATCTGATCGACAGCATCGAGCGCGCGAAAAACACAACGCTGCCCCGTCTGATTTTCGGACTTGGCATCTTAAATATCGGTCTTGCAAACGCGAGAATGATCTGCAAAGCCTTCGATTTCGATCTCGACCGGATCCGGAATGCATCGGCGGAGGATTTCGCGCAGATCGACGGTGTCGGAGAAGTGATTGCAAAAAGCATCGTGGATTACTTTGCGGATGAGGAAAATAAAGAACGCCTTGAGCGCCTTCTGTCGTATCTGACGATTGAGAAGCCGCAGGCAAGCCAGGAAGAACAGAAATTAGCCGGTCTTACCTTCGTCATCACCGGAAGTGTGGAACATTTCCCGAACCGGAATGCATTAAAGGCAAGAATCGAGGAGCTCGGCGGAAAAGCCACCGGAAGTGTAACGGGAAAGACGAGCTATCTGATCAACAACGACACGACATCCAGTTCCTCCAAAAACCGGAAAGCGCGCGAACTCGGCGTGCCGGTGATCTCAGAAGAGGAATTTCTGAAGATGACAGAAGAATAACGAAATATCTGCAAAGGCGTTTGCATCCCGCGCGGGAATCTGCTATAATCGGAAGCAGACGCAGAAATTCCTGCCGGAAAAAGCAAACCGCCTGTCTGCGCAGAGAAAAGCGCGGCAGATCAAGAAGAATAGAAACGAGGAAAAAGAATATGCCGGTTAAAGTTCAGGCAGATTTACCTGTAAAAGAAATACTCGAAAGCGAAAATATATTCGTCATGGACGAGACAAGAGCGGTTCATCAGGACATCCGTCCGCTGAAGATTATGATCCTGAATCTGATGCCGCTCAAAGAAGATACCGAGCTGCAGCTTCTGCGCTCCCTTTCCAACACCTCCCTGCAGGTTGATGTCACCTTTCTGATGGTGGCAAGCCACGAGGCGAAAAATACATCGACCAGCCATCTGAACACGTTCTATGTGAAATTTGAGGATGTGCGGAAAAATTATTACGACGGTATGATCATCACCGGTGCACCGTCGAGCAGATGGAATTTGAAGAAGTTGACTACTGGGATGAACTGACAAAGATCATGGACTGGACGAACACACATGTTACCTCCACGATGTTCCTCTGCTGGGGAGCCCAGGCGAGTCTGTATCATTTCTACGGACTGAAGAAACGGATGCTTCCGGAGAAGAAATTCGGGCTGTTCTGGCACAAAGTCAACAACCGCAAGATCCCGCTTGTGCGAGGCTTCGATGACGAGTTTTTGGCACCGCATTCCCGCCACACAGAAGTACCGATCGACGATATCCGTGCCTGCAAAGATGTCACGATTCTCGCAGAGTCCGACGAAGCCGGATTCTATCTTGGCATGGCGGAAGAGGGAAGAAAGATTTTTGTGATGGGTCATCCGGAGTACGACCGTATGACGCTCGACGGCGAGTACCACCGCGATAAAGACAAAGGACTCCCGATTGAGATTCCGAAGAACTATTATAAAAACGACGATCCAAATACAAAACCAGTGCTTTTATGGCGGTCACATGCGAACAATCTGTACACGAACTGGCTGAACTACTATGTATACCAGGTGACCCCGTATAATCTTGACGGAACTCCGGATTTTTCGGGAAAATAAGAGAGAAAAAGCCCCCGCACCGGGCGCACACCGGCTGCGGGGGGTTGCTGTAAAAATCTGCTATAAAAAACGGAAAGCTTTCCGGGCTTACCGTTTGAAATCAAATAATGTTTTCAGCGGAATTTCGAGTGCTTCCGCAATATCCATCAGCTTGTTTAGAGACAGAGAGGTATGACTGTTTGGCGCTTCGATGTTGCTCATATGTGTACGGCTGATCTGGACAGCTTCGGCAAGCTCACTTTGCGTTAATCCGCGTGCTCTGCGATAAAAGCATGGTAAGACCGAGGAGGCGCATCTCCTCCGTATGACGTTCTCCCATTGCTATGGCTCCTTTCTGAACAGAGTGATACAAAGACTTATATAATATTTATCTTAAACGATTAAATACCAAAAAGAAACAACTTTAAATTTTTATAATGCACATGTAAATTGTGCAAAATATAGAAATTATCCATCAGAATAATAGGAAAACAGGAAAAAGAGTTCTTTTGACAAATGAGAGGTTTTTGTGTATGCTGTAGAAAGCACCAACAAATAAAATCGGAGGTTTTTACATTATGAAAGAGTCGATCCATACCATTCCGCTGATGGATGCATTCAAGGCGGAAGATGAGTGCCCGTTCTGCTATCTGGAGCGGGAAGCAGAGCAGCATGCGATTTCGTTTGCGCTCGGTTCCGGCGCATCCTATATGGAGGATGATGTGCGTGCGGAAACAGACGCGATGGGATTCTGCCGCCACCACTATAAAATGATGTACGATTACGGAAACCGTCTCGGAAGCGGTCTGATTTTATCCACCCATCTGAAAAAACTGAACCAGGAGCTTGCCGCACAGATGGATCTGTTTGCACCGGGAAAATCCTCGGTGTTCAAGCGGATGCAGAAGACATCCCTCGACAAACAGGGCCGTGAGACTGCGATCGGCCAGTGGATTGATGAGAAGACGCATTCGTGCTACGTCTGCGATCACTTCAAGGCAAACTATAACCGCTATCTTGATACGTTCTTTGATCTCTACAAAAAAGACGAGGAGTTTGCAAGACTGTTCCGCGAGGGAAAAGGCTTCTGTCTGCCGCATTTTGCGGATCTGGTAGAAACGGCGGAGAAAAAGCTGAATGATAAACAGAAAGCGGAATTTTACCCGACTCTGTTCAAAATCATGAAAGAAAATTACCAGCGGCTGCAGGAAGAGGTAACATGGTTTACTGACAAATTCGATTACCGCAACAAGGATAAGGACTGGGGAAATTCAAAAGATTCCATCCAGCGCTGTATGCAAAAATTAGGCGGCGGCTATCCGGCGGACGAGCCGTTTACGGAAGGATTATAATTCTTGTTTATAAAAGGAGCATAAAGTTTCGATGCAGAAGTTTTATCAGAGATTAAAAGAGAATCAAAAGGAGCGCGCCCGGTGCGCGTTTCTTGTTTTGGATTTCGGCGTGCTGGCGGTGCTGCTGTTTCTGGCGCGCCCGCTGCTGGATACGACGGCGGCAGACCGGGAGTGGAGTATTCACTTTCTGTTCCCATGCCTGCTGGCGTGTATCATACTGACGACAGTTGTCAGTTTCTGCCGGTTTGCTGCAAAGCCGGACCAGAAACCAAAACCGCGCTATGTGGGATGGAAACAGCCGATTCTGATGCTGGCAAACGCAGCCTATCTGTTTGCCACACTGGAATTTGTCACAAACAGCCAGTTCCGGGAGATGAAATGGTATTATGCGTTGTTGAATATCGGTGTCATTTTCGTACTTTCCATTCTCGTTTCCCTCTTTCTGAACTCCATCCGCCGCGCGATGATTTTCATGAACATCTTTTATTTCTGCATGAGTCTGGTATTCTACTATGTTTATCTGTTCCGCGGAGAAGCGTTCCAGCTCATCGACCTGTACAGCATTGCGACGGCGGCGGACGTAGTCGGCGGCTACAAATTCGAGATCACAGGTGAAATCGTGACTTCGTTTATCACGATGATGCTCGTTGTGCGCCTCTGGCTGCAGAGCCGGGAATATCGTTTTGCACGGAAAACGAGAAATAAAATTCTGCTCCGCGTGGCTGCTGCTGCGCTGACGCTCGGAACATACCTGGCGTACATGAATCTGAACTGGAACGCCGAGTTCGGTGTCATCAGTGACCTCTGGAATCCGGCGAAGACATACCGCCAGTACGGAACGACAGTCGGTTTTACCGCGGTCGCCAAATACATGCGCCTGACACCGCCGGACGGCTATTCGAAAGACGAAGTGACAGCGATTGCCGATACGAGCGAGAAAGAGACGAAAACAGAAGATCTTCGAAAAGATAATGCGGATAGCGTGACACCCGTCAACATCATCGCGATCATGAACGAGTCGTGGTTTGACTACCGTTCCGTCGGCGATCCGCAGACGAGCGAGAGCTACATGCCGTTCCTCGACTCGCTGACCGAAAATATCATCAAAGGGCACACGCTGACGTGTACCAAGGGCGGCGGAACAGCAAAAACGGAGTATGAGTTCCTGACCGGAAACTCCTGCAAGCGGTTCCCGGGCATGGTGCCGTACGTCAGCTACTTACGCACAGCCAGTATTCCCTTGTCACGACGTTAAAAGACCAGGGTTATCAGGCAATTGCGATGCATCCGAACAAGGCGACAAACTGGAAGCGGAGCACGGCATACCGTTTCCTTGATTTTGATGATTTCATCTCGATTGATCAGTCTCCGATACGGCCAAGCGGTACCGCGGCATGATCAGCGATCAGGCGAACTATGAGAAGATCGTGGAAACCTACGAGAACAAGGAGCCGGGCAGCCCGTTCTTCCTCTTTGATGTGACGATGCAGAACCACAGCGGCTACACGAACCGTTATTTCCAGGCGGATATCAACTGCAACGGCTACGACAGTGATGAGGCCGATCAGTATTTCTCCCTGTTAAAGCTTTCCGATGAGGCAATTTCCTATCTGATCCGGTATTTCCAGCAGGTGGACGAGCCGACGATGATCATTATGTTCGGCGATCATTCCCCGAAACTGCCGGATGCGTTTGAAACATGGATTGCCGGAGACGCCTATCAGAATCTTTCGGTCGAGGATCAGGAGAAGTTCTATGGAACCCCGTTCTTCATCTGGACCAACTACAGCATGAAATCCGAGAGCAATGTCTGGATCAGCACAAATTATCTCTCAAGCTATGCGTTAAGCCTTACCGGCCTGGAACTGACGCCGTACAACGAGTATCTGCTTGACCTGCGCGAGAAGATGCCGGCGCTCAATCACCTCGGCTTTTTAGCAAGTGACGGAACCTGGTACCGCTGGAACGACAGCGATGCGCCGGAGGAGGATCTCGAGTACGAACGGCAGTATGAATGCCTGCAGTACAATGAACTGATCGACAAAAAAGACCGGGATGACAGCTTTTTTACAATTTCCGGTGAAAAAGACGAAGAATAAGGGCTTTCCCTACTTGCCAGAAAACGGAAACCTATGGTAGACTATACTCCGTATGACCGGGAAACCCCGGCGGTAACTTCACGTTTACAATTAAGAATAAGAAAATGAGGTTTTAAAAAGTATGATTGCAGCAAATAATGTGACACTTCGTGTCGGAAAAAAAGCGTTGTTTGAAGATGTCAATATCAAATTCACCGAGGGAAACTGCTACGGCATGATCGGTGCCAACGGAGCGGGAAAATCAACCTTTCTGAAAATCTTGTCCGGCCAGCTTGAACCGACAAACGGAGACGTAACCATCACACCGGGCCAGCGTCTTTCCTTCCTCGAGCAGGACCACTTCAAATACGACAGCTATCCGGTACTCGACACCGTTATCATGGGAAATGCCCGTCTCTATGAGATCATGAAAGAGAAAGAGGCGCTGTACGCAAAAGAAGACTTCACAGATGAGGACGGTATCAAAGCGAGCGAGCTCGAGGGTGAGTTTGCAGAGATGAACGGCTGGGAGGCAGAGACCGATGCAGAGCAGCTCTTAAACGGCCTTGGCATTGAGCCGGAACTGCACTACGCACAGATGGCAGACCTGACCGGTAGCCAGAAGGTCAAAGTTCTTCTTGCAAGAGCCCTGTTCGGAAACCCGGACATCCTTCTTCTCGACGAGCCGACCAACCACCTGGACCTCGATGCGATCGAGTGGCTTGAGGAGTTCCTGATCAACTTCGAGAATACCGTTATCGTCGTATCCCACGACCGTTACTTCCTGAATAAAGTCTGCACCCAGATCGCAGATATAGATTACGGAAAAATCCAGCTCTATGCCGGAAACTACGACTTCTGGTTTGAGTCCAGCCAGCTGCTGGTAAAACAGATGAAAGAGGCGAACAAGAAGAAAGAGGAGAAGATCAAAGAGTTACAGGACTTCATCTCTAGATTCAGCGCCAACGCATCGAAGAGTAAACAGGCTACTTCCCGTAAGAAAGCCCTGGAGAAAATCCAGCTCGACGATATCAAACCGTCCAGCCGGAAATATCCTTACATCGATTTCCGTCCGAACCGTGAGATCGGAAACGACGTTCTGCAGGTAGAGGGACTGACCAAAACCGTAGACGGCGTGAAAATCCTGGATAACTTAAGCTTCACCCTCGGAAGAGAAGATAAAGTTGCTTTCGTCGGAAGCAACGAGCAGGCGATCACCATGCTGTTCAAGATTCTGACCGGAGAAGAAGAGCCGGATTCCGGTTACTACAAATGGGGCGTAACCACTACACAGGCTTACTTCCCGAAGGACAACACCGCAGAATTCGACTGCGACCTGACGATCGCAGACTGGCTGACCCAGTATTCCGAGATCAAGGACGTAACGTATGTCCGCGGATTCCTCGGAAGAATGCTTTTTGCCGGTGAGGACGGCGTGAAACGTGTCAGAGTCCTTTCCGGAGGAGAGAAAGTGCGCTGCCTGCTCTCCAAGATGATGATTTCCGGTGCAAACGTTCTCGTTCTTGACGAGCCGACCAACCATCTGGATATGGAGTCCATCACTGCACTGAACAACGGTCTGATCAAATTCCCGGGCGTGCTGCTGTTCACCTGCCACGACCATCAGTTTGTACAGACTACAGCAAACCGTATCATGGAGATCCTTCCGAACGGCGCGCTGATCGATAAGATGACCACCTACGACGAGTATCTTGCAAGCGATGAGATGGCAAGAAAACGTCATGTCTATACAATGACAGAGGAAGATAATTAAAGATGAGCAAAAAGACGACAGTTTCCGGCATTCTGCTGGTGTTGCTTGTGCTGGCCACAACGCCGCTTCTTGGAACGGACAACGTTTCGTTCCTGAAGTGGTGGCTTATGACCCTGGTGCTCGGTATTGGATTTTATCCGGCTGCCGCAGCGCTGTTTCCGCGGTTTCATGACCGGGGATGGATGTTTTCTAAAGTGCTTGGCATCGTTGTTTCCGGTTTTGCTGTATTTGCTCTTGGAAGCTTCGGACTGGTTCCGTTTACCGCACCGGTCTGCCTGATCACAGTCGGTGTACTGATCCTGGCTTCTTGGATTTTCGGATGTTTTAAGGTACGCGTCCATGCGCCGGAAATCGACTTCCTGATGATGGAAGAAGTGTTGTTTTTCGCCTTTTTCCTTCTCTGGACCTATCTTGCGGGCTTTCACCCGGAGGCACACGGAACCGAAAAATTCATGGATTATGGTTTTATGAAGGCCATGATGCGCAGCACCGCCGTTCCGGCAGAGGATCTCTGGTACAGCGGAAGCGGTATTAACTACTATTACGGCGGCCAGTTCTATGCCGTATTTCTGACGAAGATTACCTTCACGGATGTAAAGCAGACGTACCATCTGATGCGTACGATGGTGGCATCGTTCGCGTTTGTTCTGCCGTTTTCGATCACCTACCATCTGGCAGAGTCGCGTGCGTGCCACCGCATCCGGAAAGAGGGCGGCAATAAAAGCCAGATTGCACCGGTGCTTGGCGGTCTTCTTTCGGGAGGCGCCGTTTCCCTTGCCGGAAATATGCACTATGTGATTTACGGCTGCATCCGCCAGTGGCTGGGACTGAACGAATCGGCTTACTGGTTCCCGAGTTCGACCCGCTATATCGGGTATGACCCGCTTGTGGAAAATGACCGCACGATTCATGAGTTTCCATCGTATTCCTTTGTGCTCGGCGACCTGCATGCCCATGTGGTGAATGTCATGTTCGTCCTGCTGGTGCTGGGCCTTTTATATTCCTACGTGAAAAATACCTGCCGTGATCCGGAAAAAGAGTGGAAATGGTCGTTAAAAGACGTTCTGCTTCAGCCGCAGATCATCGCGGCGGGCTTTCTGATCGGTGTGTTCCACTGGTCCAACTACTGGGATTTTGTTATCTATTTCGTCGTGATTGCAGGCTTCTCTCTGTACGGTGCGCTGTACCGGTATCATGCGCGGGCGAAAGAGACGATCGGAACGGTTCTCCTGCAGGCTGCAGAAGTTTTTGCAATTGGAACAGTTGTCGCCCTTCCGTTTACAATGAAGTTTGAGACGATGGTTTCCGGTGTCGGCATTGCCAGGCACCATTCGATGCTGTATCAGCTGACGATTCTCTGGGGCCTTCCGACGGTGCTCGTTGTGCTGTTTATCGCAGCCGTTCTGCTAGCATGGCGGAAAAACTGTCATCTTCCGGGCATGGAGCGGCAGGGACAGATTGTACTTGCCGATGGAAAGACGCAGGAAGAGGTGGAAGAGCAGGCCGTTGCCCTGATTCTGGGAGAGAAAAACCGGAGCCGGGCGAAAAAGAAACGGCGGAAAAGCCAAAAAAAGTTTCTGCCTTCTGTAATTTCTGGAGAGAGATTGCGGTGAGCGATATGGTGATCGGTATTTTAGGCCTCTGTGCCATCGGCCTTATCATCATTCCGGAGCTCGTCTATGTGCGCGATATCTACGAAGAATCGTATGCGCGCTCCAACACGATGTTCAAGCTGACGTATCAGGCATTTATCCTGTTTGGGATCTGCATGAGCTACATCATCACGCGGTTCCTGCTCTGGAAAAAAGAGCGGATTCTGCAGGTGTTCGGCGGAATCGGGCTGGTACTGCTTTTATGGACCTTCGGCTATTTTGGAACGAGCGTGTACTCCTGGTTCGGAAATATTTTCGATCTGTCCGAGTACCGCGGACTCGATGCGACAGCGTATCTGGAAAATGTCTTTTCCGAGGACGCAGGTGCCATCCGCTGGCTGGATGAAACAATAGAAGGACAGCCGGTTGTGCTTGAGGCGAACGGCGACAGCTATAGCGATTACGAGCGCGTTTCCGCAATGACCGGTCTTCCGACCGTGCTTGGATGGTATGTCCATGAATGGCTCTGGAGAGGGGAGTTTCTCCTCAGAGCAGCGACGCAGAGGTAGAGAAGGCTATCCGCGCTTCTGTACAGGATGCTATTGATAACTCTTTCAATGTTGTCCGCACCCGTATCGATAAGTTTGGTGTTGTACAGCCTAACATCCAGAAGTTGGAAGGTCAGCAGGGCCGTATCATGGTAGAAATGCCAGGTATCAGCCAGCCAGAGCGTATGCGTAAGATGCTCCAGGGTAGTGCAAACCTTGAGTTCTGGGAGACATACAACTCAGAGGAAATCGCTCCTTATCTCCAGCAGCTTGATACTCGTATCGCTAATGGTGATAACGGTGAGGAGAAGACAGACTCTGTTGCTGCTGATTCAACTGTTGCAAAGAAAGAAGTTGCTAAGGCTGAACCTAAGAAGGCTGAGGCTAAGTTCTCTATCAAGAAGAAGGACGATGCTGCAAGCAAGGTAGGCGAGGATGCTCAGAATGCTGCTGCTATCAAGGCTCACCCATTGTTGGCTCGTTTGCAGCTCGGTGGTGGTTTGAGCACTGTTGGTTATGCTAGCGTTCGCGATACTGCTGCTATCAACAAGATTATCTATCTGCTGTGGCTAAGCGCGTTTTGCCATCAGACTTGCGTCTGCTTTGGAGTGCTAAGCCAGCTGATAACCTGAAGGCTAAGAATATCTTCGAGCTTCACGCTTTGAAGGTGACTACCACTACAGGTCGTGCTCCTTTGGAGGGTGATGTAATTACCGATGCTAAGGATGAGTTCGACCAGATGGGTTCACCTGTTGTTAGCATGAAGATGAATACTGAGGGCGCACGTAAGTGGGCTCAGATGACCAAGGCTAACGTAGGTAAGGCTATTGCTATCGTTTTGGATGGCGTAGTTTACTCTGCTCCTCGTGTAAACGGCGAGATTGATGGTGGTAGCTCTCAGATTTCCGGTAACTTCACTATCGAGGATACCAAGGACTTGGCTAACACATTGAAGTCTGGTCGTATGCCAGCTCCTGCACGTATCGTTCAGGAGGAGGTTGTAGGTCCTACACTCGGTGCACAGTCTATCCAGATGGGTATTGTATCATTCGTTGTAGCTTTCGTACTCCTGATGGTTTACATGGTGATGATGTACAACATCATTCCTGGTATGATGGCTAACCTGGCATTGCTCGTCAATGTATTCTTCACACTCGGTATTCTGACGTCATTCCAGGCAGCCTTGACATTGCCAGGTCTTGCGGTATGGTCTTGTCTCTGGGTACTGCCGTGGATGCCAACGTGCTTATCTATGAGCGTATCAAGGAGGAGCTCCGCTCCGGTAAGGGTATGAAGCAGGCTGTAGCTGCCGGTTATGGCAATGCTTTCTCTGCTATCTTCGACTCTAACTTGACATCTTTGATTACTGGTGTTATCCTGTTGACTACCGGTACAGGTCCTATCCGTGGTTTCGCTACTACATGGATCATCGGTATCGTAGTTTCATTCTTCACTGCTGTGTTCCTGACTCGTCTGGTTTACGATTACAAGTTGAACCACGATAAGTGGATGCACTGCAAGTTTGATACTCCAGTTTCTCACAACCTGATGCAGGGCAAGAAGTATAAGTTCATGTCTATGTACAAGACTACCTTCACCGTTGCCATCGTAGCAGCTGTGGTATTCATCGGTAGCTTCTTTGTTCGTGGCTTGAGCAAGAGTATCGACTTCACTGGTGGTCGTAACTATGTAGTACAGTTCGAGAATCCTGTAGAGCCTGAGCAGATCCGTACTGTTCTTGGCGATGCATTCGTCAATGCAGACGGCACCAAGGCAAATACTGGCGCTATCGCTATCGGTACAGACGGTAAGACTATCCGTGTATCTACCAACTATATGATTGAGAGCAACAGTCCAACTGTTGACGATGAGGCTGAGACTATCCTTTACAACGCCTTGAAGAAGGCAACCTGGTTTCTCAGAAGAGTGTTGAGGCATTCAAGAATCCAGACGTTCGTCAGGGTGGTTCTATCATCAGTAGTACAAAGGTAGGTCCTTCTGTGGCTAAGGATATCACTATGGTGCTATCTATAGTGTGCTCTTCGCATTGATTGCTATCTTCCTCTACATCCTGGTACGTTTCCGTAACGTGGCCTTCTCTGTAGGTTCTACTATTGCGTTGGCATTCGATGCCTTGACAGTAATCGGTTTCTACTCACTCCTGTGGGGTCTCGTTCCATTCTCATTGGAGATTGACCAGACCTTCATCGGTGCTATCCTGACCGTGGTAGGTTACTCTATCAACGATAAGGTGGTTGTGTTCGACCGTATCCGTGAGAACTTGAAGTTGCATCCTAAGGGCGACCGTCAGCAGCTCTTCAATGCATCTATCAATGAGACATTGGCTCGTACCATCAATACATCTACATCTACATTGCTCGTGTTGCTCTGTATCTTCATCCTCGGTGGTGACAGCATCCGCAGCTTCTCATTCGCAATGATCCTGGGTGTTGTATTCGGTACATTGTCATCTATCTTCATTGCATCTCCAATGGCTTACATCGTTCTTGGTCGTAAGATTAAGGAAGAGCCAGCTGAGGTGGTTGCAGAAGTTAAGTAATCAGAAACTCTTCGTTCTTTCTCTGTCCGATGTATGTCGGATAGAGAAAGATACTGGAAAGAATATAAAAATAATAAAGGTCGCTTCCTGATTGTCAGGAGCGACCTTTATTGTTTTATCATCTCTGGAATGATAAGGAAAGTACGTGGTCCCACCGAGAATCGAACTCGGATCAAAGGTTTAGGAAACCTCCGTTCTATCCGTTAAACTATAGGACCATTGTAAACCGACTGCAAAGATACATCAAATCGTTGACAATACAAAATAAAATGTTATGTTTTTCACTCTCATCTTATCAAGTTTCCTCACTTTTGTGGAGTTGAACTGCGAAAACCTCTTCGATACGAGGCATGATTCGCTGAAGAATGACTATGAATTCCTGCCACAGAGCAGTTACAAGTGGACGCCTTATCGTTATTGGCGCAAGCTGGCAAATCTTTCCAAGACTATAGTAGCTTTGGGTTATGAAGATTTGTCGCTTGTTGGTACCGCCTCCCCGGATAATCCGTCAAGACCCTCGGAGAAGTCCTGGCATGTTCCCGATTTTGTGGCGCTTTGCGAAGTGGAGAACGATAGTGTGCTGTTTGATTTAACCCGGCGTTCAGCTCTTCGCGGTGTGAATTATGATTATGTGATGACCGATTCGCCTGATGAACGAGGCATAGATGTGGCTTTGCTTTATCAGCCATCTTCTTTTGCGCTTATACAGTTCCGGTCCATCCGCATCAAGCCGCTGCCTGATACTCGTCCTACGAGAGATATTCTCTACGCTTCGGGGCGGATTATGAATGATGATACGCTCCATGTCTTTGTATTGCATGCGCCTAGCCGTCGTGGCGGCGAACAGGTTTCGCGTCCCTACCGCCTGCAGGTAGCCAGCCAGCTGGTTTCTGCTGTAGATTCTATCTATGCGCTCAATGATAGTGCAAGGATTATCGTAGCCGGCGATTTCAACGATTATTCCGATTCTCCGGCTCTTCGTTATCTTTATCAGCATCACCTTGTTAATATATCTGTTGGTGTCAAAGGCTCTCATGGTGCCAAGGCTACTTATCGCTGGCATGGAGATTGGCGAAGTCTTGACCAGATTCTCTTCAGTCCTTCGCTTTCCCAGCTTAAGATGAGTTGCCAGATAGGAGATTTGCCATTTCTCTTAGAAGATGATGAGAAATATGGCGGAAAGAAACCTTTCCGCACCTATCTCGGTCCACGATATTTGGGTGGATACAGCGATCATCTTCCGCTTGTTGCCAAGTTTAAGATAGAGGGTGGATATGAATAAAAAAAACAGGTATGCTCAGATTTTTTACTGAACATACCTGTTTGTATATTAGTGAGATTTTTTCTCTTCTGCCTGATTATCCGTAGATAACCTTACCATTCTCATCCTCATAAGGAGTTATATCTTTAGCATACTGGTTCATGGCACGGAGGCTCATACCCATTGATGAGAAACCACCATCGTGGAAGAGGTTCTGCATGGTTACCTTGCGGGTGAAGTCAGAGAACATCATCACGCAGTAGTTAGCGCAATCCTCAGCTACGGCGTTTCCGAGTGGAGACATCTTGTCGGCGAAGTCCATCATGTTCTCGATATCCTTGATACCCTTACCTGCTGTTGTAGCTGTAGGGCTCTGAGAGATGGTGTTGATACGCACGTGCTTCTCACGACCGTAGATGTAACCGAAGCTGCGGGCGATACTTTCGAGCATGCTCTTGGCATCAGCCATATCGTTGTAACCGAAGAATGTACGCTGAGAAGCTACGTATGTGAGAGCTACTACAGAACCCCACTCGTTGATAGCATCCAACTTCTTGGCTACCTGCAACATCTTGTGGAAAGAGATAGCAGAGATGTCCAATGTCTTGTTCAGGAAGTTGTAGTCGAGGTCATCGTATGTACGATGCTTGCGAACGTTAGGGCTCATAGCTACAGAGTGGAGCACGAAGTCGATTTTGCCACCGAGTTTCTCCTGAGCCTCTGTGAATACCTTTTCCAAGTCTTCTACGCTAGTCGCATCAGCTGCGATGATAGGAGCGTTGATCTGTTCAGCGAGCTTATCCAGCGTACCCATACGCAAAGCCATAGCTGTATTACTAAGTGCGATAGTAGCACCCTCTTCAGCAGCCTTTACAGCTACTTTCCAAGCGATTGATTCCTCATTGAGTGCACCGAAGATGATGCCACGCTTGCCTTTTAACAAATTGTGAGTCATTGTTATCTTAATACTTTTGTTTATACTAACGACAATCCCCTACATATATCATTCTCTATATATATAATAAGGTGTAAAACCACTTTGTTTGGTTCTAGTCGTTGAAATCGTGCGCAAAATTACGAAAAATGTGCAATATACCCAAATTTTTTAACTAAAAAGTTCCGTAAACGTTTTCTTTTTTGTGGTATGTCAAGTATTTCGCTCCCTGCAGTCAGTATGATATTCTATTTATTCTTTGCAGATAATAAGTCTGAAACAGATATATCTTATGCTTATAGATAACGTATCTGTTGGTCTGAGGAATTAGATTTGTAGGGTTGCTGCCATATCCCAGCAGAATTGTTGGCATATGTCAACAATGTTCCTGACATATGTCAACAGAATTATCGACATATGTCAGCAACCTTGTTGGCAACTGCCGGCAACCGAACGGAACTAATTGTTAGAACCGATGAACCGTAGAACTGTGACTATTTAATCTGTTTGTTCTACGTATTTAAGCAATACGTCTTACCCGGCAGATGCTGTATAGATAACTTAAGAACCTTCTTATTTCTGTTCTTACAAATTATAGCCTTATTACTGCAAAAATATCCTTTTTGTTGCAATATGATAAGGTAGAAGTGTTAAAAACAGACTTTTTTATGTGCGTTATTAAATTTTTCTTTCAAAATATTTGCAAATATCCGAAAAAAAATCTAATTTTGCAGCCGATTATTATAAATTTATAAATTATTATCTAATAAAGAGAGAGATTATGTTTAAAAGAATCGCTTTATTTGTGGGGGGGGCAATTCTCAGTTGTGGAGTAGCCTTTGCCCAAACATCTGTTACCGGTAAGGTAGTAGCTTCTGAGAATGGTGAGCCTGTTATTGGCGCATCAATCAAAGTAGCTGGTACTAATACGGGTACTGTTACGGACGTCGATGGAAACTTCAGTTTGAATGTTCCAGCCGGCTCCAAGTTGGAGATTACCTATATAGGTATGAATCCACAAACTGTTAAAGCAAGTTCTAACATGAAGATTGCTTTGACTTCTGACAACAAAACCTTGGACGAGGTCGTAGTTGTTGCTTATGGTACAACCACTAAGGCTTCCTTTACAGGTTCTGCAGCTGTAATGAAAGACAAGGATATGTCTGCAGCTAAATCTTCACTCATCAAGTCGTTGGAAGGCAAAATGGCTGGTGTCAACATTGGTGCTTCAACAGGTGACCCAGGTGCTGACCAGAAGGTGTTGATCCGTGGTATCGGTTCTATCAGCGCTTCTACCCAGCCATTGTATGTGATTGATGGTGTGCCAGTTTCTAACTCTGACATGCAGAGTAGCGGCCTCCGTTCACAGTCTATTCTTTCTTCTATCAACCCTAATGATATCGAGAGCATGACCGTATTGAAGGATGCTGCCGCATCTTCTCTCTATGGTTCACGTGCTGCCAATGGTGTCATCATCATCACTACCAAGAAGGGTAAGGAAGGTAAGACTCACGTAAACTATGATATGCAGATTGGTTGGAGCAATATTGCCAAGAAGAGTGCTTTGGAAACCATGAACAGCGCCGAGATGAAGCAGTATTGGAAGGATGCACTCCAGGGTTACTTCGTATATTATGGAGGTATGGATGAAACTGCCGCTGCTGCCGCTGCTGCAGGAGAAATTCCTAGCTGGTTCAACAACTATAATACAGACGAGACAACAGATTGGTACAAAGAGGTTTATCGTACTGGTTTGACTACCGACCATCAGGTATCTATCAATGGTGGTAACGACCGTACTAAGTTCTTCACCAGTTTTGGCTACAACAAGGTTGAAGGTACCGTAAAAGGCAGCTCTTTCCAGCGTTATAGTGGACGTTTGAACTTGGATCACAAGGTAACTGACTGGTTCAAGATTTCTGCCAAGGAAATGCTGTCATTCTCTAATCAGGCTGGTTTCCGCGACCAGGGTGACCAGGCGCAGGGCTTCGGTACTACCGCTCCAATGTCTGTACTCTTCTCAATGGACCCTACCGCTCCTGTAAAGAACGAGGATGGTTCATATAACACTAGCGCTTCATTCTCAAAGAATGTTTCAAATCCAAACCTGATGTTCGGACAGGAGGGTGGTGAATATGCTGAGACTTTGGATTCAGAGTTGATGCGTAGCTTGACCAATGTTGAGGGTGAACTCAAGTTGCCATTCAATCTGACATTGCGTTCAATCTTCGGTTTCGACTATATGACCAACAACATCCGTGAATTCTGGGCTCCTAATAGTGGTAATGGTCAGTCAATGAACGGTATGGGTCAGCGTTGGAACTACACCAGCAAGACTTTGACTTCATCCAACACTTTGAACTATGCCCGCAGCTTTGACAAGCATAATCTCACTGCGATGGTAGGTTATGAGGCAGAGAAGCGTAACTTGATGACATTGACTGCCAGCTCTCAAAACTACTCTACACATAAGTTGCCAGAGTTGTCTAATGGTCAGGCTAACAGCAATGCCAGCTACACCAACTGTGCAACCATGATGTCTTGGTTGGGTAGCGTAAACTATAACTACGACAATAAGTATTACTTGTCTGCTAGCTATCGTCGTGACGGTTCTTCACGTCTTTCTTCAGACAACCGTTGGGCAGACTTCTTCTCTGTATCAGGTGCATGGCGCATCAGTAGCGAGAAGTTCTTGGAGGGTAACAACCTGTTCAGTGATTTGAAGCTCCGTCTCTCTTATGGTACCAATGGTAACTTGCCAACAGACTACTATGGTTATATGGGTACATACGCAACAACCGGTGGTTACGGCTCTGAGCCAGGTATCTATTGGAGCAACATCTCTAACACACTTGGGTTGGGAGAAGTCTCACAACTTTAACGTAGGTTTGGATTGGACACTCTTCAACCGAGTAACTCTTACCTTCGATTACTATAACAAGTTGACAAAGGATCTTCTCTTCCTTTCACCAACTTCTTATGTAACAGGTTTCAGCTCATACTGGAACAACATCGGTGAGTTGAAGAACCAGGGTCTTGAGTTCTCTATCAGTTCTCAGAATATCCGCACAAAGGATTTCACCTGGACCACAGACTTCAACCTTACCAAGCAGAGTATCAAGGTAAACAAGTTGCCTAATGGTGACGACGTTCAGTATGGCGACGGTAACATGTATATCCTCCGTGAGGGCGAGTCTATGCATACATTCTTCCTGCCAAAGGCTAAGGGTGTAAACTCAGAGACTGGTTTGATGGAATTCTGGATTGATCCTGAGGATGAGTCTAAGGGTGTAACCAACGAGTATAGCAAGGCTGGTAGCACCATTGTAGGCAAGGGTGTGCCTGACTGGGTAGGCGGTATGACCAATACCTTCCGCTATAAGGATTTCGACCTTTCATTCATGATTTCATATCAGTTTGGTGCCGATATGTTCGATTATCCGGGTTACTTCCTTACCTATAGCGACGGTGTGCGTGTGGGTACATTCAATGTATCTAAGCGTGTGGCTGGCAATTACTGGCAGAAGCCAGGTGACCAGACCGAGTTCCCACGTCCTATCTACGGTAACCCATTCCGTTCTGATAAGTTCTCTACCCGTGAGATTATCTCAACAGACAACATCCGCGTACGTGACATCACATTCGGTTGGACTGTGCCTTACTTCAAGAAGTATATCAGCAACTTGCGCATTTATTTCCGTGCAACCAATCCATTCCTGATTTACAACGCAGCTAAGGATATTGATCCAGATGTTGATATCAATGGTTATCGCCAGACCGATACTCCTACAACACGTCAGTTCTTGTTCGGTCTCAACTTTAGTTTTTAATTAATTCATAGGAAAATAGGATATGAAAAAGATATATTTAGCATTGGGTATTGCCGTTGGCATGATGTTCTCATCATGCAGCGACTTCCTGGACCAGGAGCCATCTATTGAGTTGCCTACTGAGTCTGCTATCACAACTACATCTGACTTGCGTAATGCAGTGAATGGTATTGCTTATGTATTGACAGAAAGCAGAATGACTTATGCGTCAGAATTCGCCCTCTTTGCAGATACTCGCTGCAACGATTTCAAGGTAACTGCAGACAACAATCAGTTGGGTGAGCTCAGATTTTACATGTACAATTCTAAAGGTTCATTCAATGATTATGCATATTTCGCATTCTACCAGGCTTTGGGTAATGTGAATAGCGCATTGAAGTCTATCGAAAATGGCCAGGTTGAAGGCGATGCTGCCGAAATCAATAACTATAAAGGACAGCTGTTAGCTTGGAGAGGTATGTTGCACTTCGACTTGGCTCGTATGTTCTGCCACATCCCTACTGCTGTAGAGAATCCAGCAAGCGAACTCGGTCTGGTTCTTTCTGACCAGGTATTTGACAAGGATTACAAGGGTACTCGTACAGATTTGGCATCTACATACACATTCATTATCAAGCAGTTTACAGATGCACTTCCTTTGTTGGAGAAGAAGTCTGATAATGGTTACTTCAACTATTATGCAGCTCTAGGTCTTCGTGCCCGTGCTTACCTCTATAATGGTCAGTATGCAGAGGCTTTGGCTGATGCTAAGGAAGTAATTGGTGAGGGTGGTTTCAAGATGTTGAACCGCGACAATTATGTTGAGGCTTGGACTAAGGAGAAGGCAGATGAAACCATTCTGGAGTTCATGCAGACCGACAAGTATAACCAGCAGCGTTATGCTCCTGGTTACTACTGTGATGCTGATGGTTACTCAGAGAATGCTTTCAACGAGGAGGGTTACCTGTATAAGTATCTTGTAGCCAACAAGGATAAGGATATTCGTGCTGGCTTGATCAAGGATCAGTCTGCAGCTAGCTACAAGAAGGCTGCAGGTTTCTATCCTAACAAGTATCCAGGCCGTAACGGCAACCTCTATGTTAACAACACTAAGTTGCTCCGCCTCTCAGAGATGTATCTGATTGCTGCTGAGCACAGTGGCATCTTGACAACTCTGGTTCATACGATTTGGCAAAGACAAGTGCCAAAGCAGCTCAGTATATCAATGCTATCGACAAGAACCGTATTGCCGGTTATACAGATAAGACTTCTGTTACACTTGCAGACATTCTTCATGAATATGAAATCGAGATGTTCTGCGAGAACCAGATTACATTCGCTTACTGGCGTAATCGTCAGAGTGTAACAAACCAGGCTAATCAGGAGGTGAAGTACAATGATTATCGTACCATTATGGCTATCCCACAGTCTGAGATTGATTACAACAAGGCTCTTCAACAGAACCCTGAATATTAATAAGATAATATTTTTAATCAAGATATAGGAATGCCATGAGTGGTATTTTCTATAAATCTCTCGGGAGAGGCTGGCTGTGAAGCTCGCCTCTCTTTTTTTTTGTCTTTTTATTTGCGTATCTGATATTTTATTCGTAACTTCGCACCGTCTAAAGAAATATGGCTATGGAAGAGATAAGAAAATACCCAGTAGGAATGCAAACTTTCTCTGATATACGAGAGGGTAATTATGTGTACGTAGATAAGACAAGGTATATTGTCGATTTCTTGCGTAATGGTTCTAAATATGTGTTTCTGAGTCGTCCAAGACGATTCGGTAAGTCGCTTTTTGTCTCTACGCTCCAGGCATATTATGAGGGCAGGAAGGAACTGTTTGATGGTTTGGCACTTGGCGAATATGAGAAAGAATGGGTGAAACGTCCTGTTCTTCACTTCGACATGAGTACTGCCAAAAATCAGACACCCGAAGGGTTAGAAGAGATGCTGGGCTACATGCTTTCAGAATACGAGCAGGTCTATGGACGTGACGAATTGGCGGTGCAGCCGAGCCAGCGTTTGCAGTCTTTGGTAAAGCGTGCCTATAAGAAGACGGGGCAAAAGGTGGTCGTTTTGATAGACGAATATGATGCTCCTCTCTTGGATGTCGTGCATGAGAAGGAAAGTTTGATGCCATTGCGCTTGGTTATGAGGAAGTTCTATAGCCCATTGAAATATCTCGACCCTTGGCTGGAATTTACCTTTATCACGGGTATCACCAAGTTCTCTCAGTTGAGTATCTTTAGCGAGATCAATAATTTGGATAATATCAGCATGTTCGATCAGTATTCTGCTATCTGTGGTATCAGCAAGACTGAACTACTGACGGCGATGAAGCCTGATGTTGAGTTGCTAGCCAAGTCTTTGGGAAAAACTTTTGATGAAACGGTTGCCGAGTTGAGTTCATATTATGATGGTTATCATTTCAGTAAAAAATCAGAAGATGTGTTTAATCCGTTTAGTCTGGTTAAAGCGTTGAGAAGTAAGGAAATAGCAGCTTATTGGTTTAGTTCTGGTACTCCTGCATACATTATCAACACTTTACGCAAACATCATGTGGGTGTGATGGATATAGAACAGAAATCCGTAGGGGTGGATGATTTCGATGTCTCCCCTGAGCAGATGACTTCTGCTTTACCATTGCTTTATCAGAGTGGGTATCTCACCATCAAGAAGTATAATCCTATCTTGCAGAGCTATCAGCTGGATTATCCAAACAAGGAAGTGCGTGTAGGGATGGTTCGTTCCTTGGCTCCTAACTATCTCTCTCCAATATCGTTGAACAATAATAGTTTCATCTTCGACTTTTTGGAGCAACTATATAACAATAATATGGATGGTGCTTTGCAGAAAATGCAGGCTTATCTCGCCAGTATCTCCAATCGACTTGCCAACAAGAACGAGAAGGACTTCCAAACGGTCTTTTATCTCATTTTTAATTTGATGGGTGCTTACATCTTGGTGGAGGAGGATAGTGCAATAGGCAGAGCTGATGCCGTTCTTCATATGCCGGATACAATCTATGTGATGGAACTGAAGTTTGATAAGACGGCTGAGGAAGCTTTGCAGCAGATTGATGACAAAGGCTATCTCATTCCTTATTCAGCTAACGGCAAACGAATGGTAAAAGTAGGAATCAACTACGACAGCCAGAAGCGAACCATTGGTGAATGGAAGATAGTAGAAGGGTAAATATTGCTTTTTGTTACTGTTTAAACGAGTGTCATTGTATAACACTTTACGAGAACAGGTCTTTCATGGAGAAAAATGACAGTTGGATGCAATATTATCTCTTGTTTCTTGTTATTATGATATACAAACTGTTGTGGAAATGAAAAAGAAAATAGTTATAATGATGGTGCTGCTGCTTGCTGTGGTGGGAGCAAAGGCACAAGACGTGGAGAATCCGGTAGGCAGATTCTCGGTAATTCCTCGTATTGGTGTATCTCTGACTAACTGGAGCGGATTGGTCCTCGAACCTGAGAAGGGAATCTCGCTAAAGCCTAAGTATCAGGCAGGATTCATGGGTGGCGCAGATGTGGAATATCGCATAGATAAGAGCCTGGGTGTTACGCTGGGTGCTTATTATGCCCGACAGGGTATGCGTTTCCCTGACTGTGAGTTGACTGAGAATGCTGAAAAAGGGGAATATACAGGTATTAAGAATCATCATGTGAACCTCGATTATATCCAGGTACCGCTCATGCTGAAAGCCTATCTTGTAGAGGGTTTATCGGTGAATGCAGGCATTCAGGTGGGATTCCTTTGTGGCGACGGCAAGGTGAAAAGAGAGGAAACCGACCTTCAGAAGGATAAAAACGGGTCTGTTACATACAAGGATATGCAGAAAACCGAAGCTCCTTGGCCTGCCAAGAAGGTGGATGTAGCCATTCCTTTGGGCTTGAGCTATGAATATATGAACGTGATTCTGGATGCCCGTTACAACGTGAGCCTGACGAAGGCTGGCAAGGGTGATTGGGATAACTGTAAGAACAAGGCTCTGACCTTTACCGTGGGGTATCGGTTTACATTGTAAGAGAATATTTGGATAGAAATAAGAAAAGCCTCAAATCCGCAAAGGATTTGAGGCTTTTACCTTATCTGATAATCAGATGATTCTATGATTCTTTATCCAACCTGGCTTCCTGGCTTAACCTTACCAAGGAGAGAAGTTACGTTCAATGAGCCGTCGAAGTTGACAGCACTTAGAATCATACCCTGACTCTCGATGCCCATCATCTTGCGAGGAGCAAAGTTGCTACGAACAATACGTCCTTGCCGATCAACTGCTCTGGCTCGTAGTAGGCTGCGATACCTGAGCAGATGGTGCGCTCTACGCCAGAACCATCGTCGATGGTGAACTTCAGGAGTTTCTTAGACTTCTTCACCTTCTCGCAGTTCAGAATGTGACCTACGCGGATATCGAGTTTCTCGAAATCATCGAAGCTAACCTCTGGCTTGATAGGAGCAGCCTGATAAGAAGCCTCCTCGTTAGCCTTCTTGGTGTCAGCAAGCTTCTGGAGCTGTCTTTCGATAACCTCATCCTCAATCTTCTCGAAGAGCAATTCAGGCTCACCGAGCTGGGTACCAGCCTTGAGCAAATCTGTGCTGCCGAGCTGAGTCCACTCGAAGTTAGGCATATTGATCATCTTGCGGAGTTTCTCAGAAGAGAATGGCAAGAATGGCTCGAAGGCGATAGCGAGGTTGGCAACCAACTGGAGGGAGATGTTCAGGATGGTCTCCACACGCTTAGGATCGGTCTTCCAAACCTTCCAAGGCTCACACTCTGTGATGTATCGGTTACCGATAGAGCCAGGTTCATAGCCTCTTTCTGAGCCTCACGGAACTTGAATACGTTGAGATACTGCTCTACCTTCTCCTTCACGTCCTTGAACTCAGCGATAGCCTTCTCATCTACCTCCTGCAATTCACCACAGTCAGGAACTACGCCGCCCCAATACTTCTTGGTGAGCTGGAGGGCACGGTTTACGAAGTTACCGTAAATGGCAACCAACTCAGAGTTGTTGCGCTCCTGGAAATCCTTCCAGGTAAGTTGTTGTCCTTGGTCTCAGGCGCATTGGCTGTCAATACATAGCGCAATACATCCTGCTTGCCTGGCAAATCTACGAGATACTCGTGCAACCATACAGCCCAGTTGCGGGATGTTGAAATCTTATCATCCTCCAGGTTCAGGAACTCGTTGCTGGTACGTTGTCTGGCAAGATATAGTCGCCGTGAGCCTTCAGCATGGTAGGGAAGATGATGCAGTGGAACACGATATTGTCCTTACCGATGAAGTGAACAAGACGGGTCTCAGAATCCTGCCACCACTTCTGCCATGTTCCCCACTTTTCTGGATGAGCATCGCAGAGTTCCTTGGTGTTTGAGATGTAGCCGATAGGTGCATCGAACCAAACGTAGAGCACCTTTCCATCTGCACCCTCTACTGGAACAGGAATACCCCAATCCAAGTCGCGTGTCATGGCACGTGGCTGAAGATCCATATCCAACCAGCTCTTGCATTGGCCGTAAACATTGGTACGCCACTCTTTGTGGCCTTCCAGAATCCACTTCTTCAACCAATCCTGATACTTGTTCAATGGAAGATACCAGTTCTTGGTAGGCTTCTTTACGAGACCATGACCAGGGTTGTTCTTGTTGGTAGGGTTGATGAGCTCCTCAGGAGAGAGGGTAGCACCACATTTCTCGCATTGGTCGCCATAAGCACCCTCTGCACCACAGCGAGGACAAGTACCCACGATATTACGGTCGGTAAGGAATTCGCCTGTTACCTCGTCGCAGAACTGCTCCTCTACCTTTTCTTCCAATACGCCCTTGTCATAGAGTGTGCGGAAGAAGTCTGAAGCAAACTTATTGTGAGTAGGCGAAGTGGTACGGCTGTAAATATCAAAAGAGATACCGAAGTCCTCGAAACTCTTCTTGATGAGGTTATGATAGCGGTCAACCACCTCCTGTACGGTAATTCCTTCTTTCTTGGCACGGATAGTAACAGGTACACCATGCTCATCGCTACCGCCGATGAAGACAACATCTTGCTTCTTGAGGCGGAGATAGCGAACATAGATATCGGCTGGCACGTATACACCTGCCAGGTGACCAATGTGCACACCACCGTTGGCATAAGGCAAAGCCGCAGTCACGGTAGTACGTTTAAAGTTCTTTTGTTCCATATTAGCTAATATATTTTGTTATTTGGCTGCAAAATTACAAAAAATGTTGGAGATAAGAAAGAATTATCGTCGCTTTTTCTTACTTATATATATAATAAGGTGTAAAAAGCTGGGTTCTTTAGTGTTTTTATAGTAAGGATAGCGTAGGGCAGGATACAAAAAAAGGCCCTTCGCATCTCTGCAAGAGCCTCCCATCTTGTACATTTCCATCAGACTCCTCCCTGATAGGATTGTACCTAATTATTATCATTTACTTTTTCTAAGAGCTTATTCGTTCTGACAACTTATGTTGTTGACCTTTTACAATCTAATTACCTTAGTATGTAGAAAACTTCCTCCTTATATATTTATATCTATAGAGAGATTTCTTACATTACGTTCATATAGGCGATAACGGCCAACTCTGCAAGAAGAATTACGAAACCAATCTTCTTTACTGCGTTTGTAATTTTAAAAATGCAATCCATAAATCTTAATAGTTTTGTTGTTAATAATTAAACCAGCGTTGTGCTAGCTTTCTTTTTACGTTTGCAAAGGTAATGCATTTTTTTATCCTATGTGGGGTAATTTTTATTAGAATTAGAGATTTTCGTAAATTTAAAAGCTAATTTAAATCAATTATTATACCTTAGAGAATAGAAATCACCCCGTCTTGGACGATTTTGCTATTCGTTTTGTCTGTTTTTTTATAGTACTTTTGTCTTTATGGGATAATATTTTCGTAATGACAAAAGAAAATAGCCATTCTAAAATAGGTTTGTAACTATTTTAAAATGGCTATTCTTCTATTTTTTTCTCCCTTTTTCCCTTTATAAATCCAACTTTTTAGAGCGAGTGATTGGAAAAAACGGATTTTTATCCTTTTACATATATCTTCTTTATGATTATAAATGTCCTCTTTCTGCCCAATCGCCTCTGTCGAGGGTTCTGTATCCCACGGCTTCTGCTATATGGTCAGGCTTAATCTGTTCACTTCCTGCCAAATCAGCAATGGTTCGTGCCACTTTCAGTATTCTGTTATAGGCTCTGGCTGACAAAGAAAGCTTCTCCATTGCCATTCGGAGCAGTTCGATACCTTGTTCGTCGGGTTCGGCAAACTGATGAATCATTCTTTCGGTCATCTGGCGTTGCAATGGATGCCTTTATAATCTTTGAATCTTTCGGCTTGAACTTCTCTTGCCTTGATGACTCTTTCTCTGATCTTTGCACTTGGCTCACCTGGTGCTGCCTTCGATATATCCTGGAAAGGAACGGGACTGATTTCACATTGGATGTCGATGCGGTCGAGTAACGGACCCGAAATCTTGTTCATGTATCTTTGAATCTGGCCTGGCGTGCAGACACAACGATGTGTCGGATCACCATAATATCCGCATGGACAGGGGTTCATACTTGCCACAAACATGAATGAACATGGGTAATCTGTAGAATATTTTGCTCTGCTGATGTTGATGTGGCGGTCTTCCAATGGCTGGCGGAGTACTTCCAGAGTGGTTTTATTGAACTCCGGAAGTTCATCGCAGAACAGAACGCCATTATGGGCGAGCGATATTTCTCCCGGTTGTGGAGATGTTCCACCGCCTACCAGAGCCACTTGAGAGATGGTATGGTGAGGAGACCGGAACGGGCGTTGGGAAATGAGTGATACATTCTTGCCCAGTTTGCCTGCAATGGAGTGAATTTGTGTTGTTTCCAGACTCTCAGATAGCGTGAGAGGGGGGAGGATGGACGGCAAACGTTTTGCCATCATCGACTTTCCAGAACCTGGAGGACCTACCATAATCAGGTTGTGTCCGCCAGCCGCAGCCACTTCGAGCGCTCTTTTCACGTTCTCCTGACCGCGAACATCTGCATAATCGTATTCACAATGTGCCTGGTTTTCGTAGAATTCCTTGCGGGTGTCAACTATTGTAGGAGAAGGATTGCTTCTGTCGCTCATGAATTGTATGACTTCGAAAAGTGTTTTCATGCCGTAAACCTCAAGATTGTTTACGACAGCCGCTTCCCGAGCGTTCTGTTCCGGCACAATCAGTCCCTTAAAGTGCTCTGCTCTTGCTCTGATGGCTATCGGTAGGGCACCTTTGATAGGCTGGAGCGTACCGTCAAGGCTCAGCTCGCCTACCATCATGTACTCTTTCAGATGATCTTCGGGAATGTTGTTGTTGGCGCCTAGAAGTCCGATTGCAAGCGGCAAGTCGAAACTGCTGCCCTCTTTCCGGAGGTCAGCTGGAGCCAGATTGATAGTGATGTCGGCTATCGGAAATTTGAAGCCGCTATACTGGAGAGCTGCTGAAATTCGGTTACGGCTCTCCTTGACCGCCTCGTCGCCTAAGCCTGTGAGGTGGTACATGACGCCTCTGTTGAGGCTTACTTCTACGGTTACAGTAGTTACTTCTAGTCCGTTAACTGCTGCACAATATGTCTTTACTAACATATAGGCGTGCTTTTTATGGGTTCTTGACTAGCTCGAAAGTATTTATTTTAGCAGTTGGTCGAGCTTATTGTAAAGCTCTTGCTTTTTCATGCCTCGGGCGATGATTTTACCATTTTGAAGTATGATGTTGTCAGGAAGGTTTCCCAATCCCAACTTCTTCAAGGTCCTGTCTTCCAGCATTTCGCCGTTGCAGATGATAGGGCATGCGATAGAGTCGCGCTTGATGTTGTTCTTGCATTCGCTCTTGCTGGCATCCAGACAGAAAGCCATCAGCTTAAGCTTGCCGTTCGATTTCTTCTGACGGCTCTTCAGTTCGCGCTGCATGTCCTGGCTGTCATAGTTATAGGTAGCCCAGGTGTAGATTACGGCAACCGGAGCGCTGCTCATTTCTGTACTAGAAACGAGTTTTCCGTTGATATCGTATGCTGTAAATGAAGGCGGGGTTGCACCGGTGCCTACATTCTTCATGGTTTCTGCCAACTGCTTCATCTTAGCCAACTGTCCGTTTTTAGGCTGTTCCTTCTCTACGATATTGATGAGTGAGAGCGCCTTGCGGTAATCAGGTTGTGTAGAAGTGATGAAGTATTTTCTGATCAGATAGATGCTGCACACAGAACTCGGATGTTCTCTGACGAAGTCTTCAGCATGCTTTTTAGCCTCAGGTGGCGTATCTTTCAGGATGTCCTGGCGGAATTTTGTCATCAGTTCGTTATCCTCGGTTCCGCTTACCTCCATTTCCTTAAGGTGCGAAGCATCTGCCTTGATTTCTACTGATTTGCCCGATTTTGCGAAGATAGGCTGCTCAGAGAAATTCGGGAAAACAAGCATGAGGGTAAAATCTTCCTTACATTCGGTTTCGAAAGTGAAACGACCGCCTTCTACCTTGATGGTGTCAACGCCTTCGAAGCCCCCGTCAGGACTGTATACATAAAACTCGCCTTGATTCATGTTGAGAAATTTGCCTTCAAACTTGAAATGCCCACTGCTAACACCACATGATGTTAAAACCAGCGTAATGAATAAAATGAAGATGTAAGCAAATTTTTCATAAGGAAAAACTTTAAGGTGCCGCGAGCGGGACTCGAACCCGCACAGCCATTACTGGCCAAGATTTTAAGTCCCTCGTGTCTACCAATTCCACCATTGCGGCATGGTAAACGTTAAGAGTTGAGCGGAAAACGGGACTCGGACCCGCGACCCCAACCTTGGCAAGGTTGTGCTCTACCAACTGAGCTATTTCCGCGTTATGTGAGTGCAAAGGTAATGCTATTTCTTTAAATCTCCAAACGATTTACATTTTTTAAGACAAGAAAGCGCCATTTTTTTCGTTTGCCCTCCGTTTCTGCTTAGTTTCCCACGTATATATCGGTTCCTTTGCCGCCGTAGGTTACCCGATATTGCATCAGCGGCTTGTCGCTTTTGCTCTTTCCGCCGCTTGAGATGGTTCCGTTTTCCAGGCTGTAGATGCGTTTGCATTTGTCGCAAATAACCGATTGGCGGTTGCCGGTCCATTCCAGCGGATAGTTGGTGCCGCCATATTGTTCCAGACAGTTGGGGCATTGGCGGTCCCAGGCTACAGGTCCGCTGAAGTTTGTAAGTCCCATGATGAAGCCATTCTTCCTGGCATCTTTAGGGTCGTTGCCCGCTCCCAGATAGGTATAGTTGGCATAATTCTCCTTGGCTGTAGAGAGGATGATGGTTTCAGGCTGGTTTTTCCCATCGTTTAATGTAGAATAGATATTCCAGGCTCCATTCACCTTTTTGGCGCTAACCATCGTGTAGACGCCCGTTCCGTTGAGGCTGTTTCCAGACTTGTGCCCGGATGGTATTGCGACTTGAAATAGAACTGGCAGGGATATTTGGTGCTGATGCTGTTTTCGGCATCGCATGAACAAAGTAAGAGCATAGCTATTCCAGCCATGCTCTTCACCTTATTATATATATATACCTTATTATATATGCTATTCTTCATGCAGAAACCTTTCTGTCTTTATTTCAGAAGATTCTTCTCGGCATTCTCCATGCGCTCGAAGTGGAACTCAGAGAGGGTCTGCTCCATCAGCGCCTGAATCTTGTCGTTGCAGAGATTGCCGATGCTGCCTTCGTGAGTATGATGAATATCCTTGTTTGGCTTGAATTCGCCAGCCTCGATTTCCAGTCCTACCTTCTTGTAAGCATCGCGGAATGGCATTCCGTTGGCTGCAAGCTGGTTCACTTCTTCTACTGAGAACATAGGGTCGTAGCGAGGATCGTCAAGAATATGCTCGTTCACCTCCATCTTGTTGATGATGTAGGCAGCCATCTGCAGACAGTCTTTCAACTCGTCGAAGGCAGGGAGGAATACTTCCTTGATAATCTGGAGATCGCGGAAATAGCCTACTGGCAGGTTGTTCATGATGAGCGTTACCTGCTGTGGAAGGCTCTGGAGCTTGTTGCTCTTGGCGCGAATCAACTCGAATACGTCTGGATTCTTCTTGTGTGGCATGATGCTCGAACCGGTGGTGCACTCCTTAGGCAATTTCACGAAACCGAAGTTCTGACAGTTGAACATGCAGGCGTCGAAAGCCATCTTTGCCAAAGTTCCTGCCACGGTAGCCATGGCGAAAGCCACGTTGCGCTCCATCTTTCCTCTGCCCATTTGTGCATAAACCACATTATAGTCCATGCTGTCGAAACCGAGAAGTTCGGTGGTCATGGTGCGGTTCAATGGGAATGAACTTCCATAGCCTGCAGCGCTACCCAATGGGTTGCGGTTGGTCATGCGGTAAGCAGCCTGAAGGAAGAGCATGTCATCGGCAAGTCCTTCAGCATAAGCGCCAAACCAGAGACCGAATGATGAAGGCATAGCACCTGCAGATGGGTGTAGCCCGGCATCAGCACGTCCTTATACTGGTTGCTCTTCTGAATCAGCTCGTCGAAGAGAATCTTCACGGCGTCCACAATCTCCTTCAACTCATGACGGGTGAAGAGTTTGAGGTCTACGAGAACCTGGTCGTTGCGTGATCTACCCGAATGAATCTTCTTGCCCATGTCGCCCAGTTTCTGGGTGAGCATCAGTTCTACCTGGGAATGAACGTCTTCCACGCCGTCTTCTATTACGAATTCGCCCTTGTCGGCGATGGCGTAGATGTTTTTCAGTTCGGCAAGGAGCTGGGTGAGTTCATCTTTCTCCAGGAGTCCGATGCTTTCGAGCATGGTGATGTGTGCCATACTGCCCAGCACGTCATACTTGGCGAGATAGAGGTCGAGTTCGCGGTCTCTTCCTACGGTGAATCTTTCAATTTCCTTGTTTACTTCGAAGTTCTTTTCCCAAAGTTTATGTGCCATAATTTCTTTATTTATTAATCCTGGTAAGGAATCATCGCAAGCGCATCAGCAATTTTTTCGATGCCTTCCTGCAATGGTTTCTTCACCATACCCTTGATAAACATGTTAAGTTCTGCCTTGATGGTGAGTTTCATTTTGCATGAGAACTCGCCTGTAGGGAGCAGCTGAATCCAGAAGTTGAAAGGAACAGGGCTGTTTTCTGTTTCAAACTTGATGGTCTTAGGCTCCTCGCGGTCGATGATGCGCATCTTGATTTCACCCACCATAGGTGCTGTGATAGAGATGCTGTCGCTATCAAACTTGAGGTCCTTCAGCTTTTCCATTTCCTTTCTCTTGTCCTCAGGAATCTGGTCTTTCACCTGCTCGAAGCGGTCTTTGAGCATCTGCAGGTTGTTCAGATCGCTCAATGTACGGTAAACAGATTCCTGCTTGTGAGGAATCTGTTTGATATTACTTTCGAATGTACTTGTACTCATTATTGATGGGTCAGCTTGATTACTTCTTCCAGTTAGCTGGATCCTTGCGCCACTCGTGGAGCAGCTCTACGTCTTCCTGCTTGATATAGCCAGTCTCCAGAGCCTCTGCCACTACGTGCTCATAGTCGGTCAAAGTAACCAGCTTTACGTTAGCATCAGCAAAAGCCTTCTCGGCGATAGGGAAACCATAGGTGTAGCTAGCTACCATGCCCACAATCTCGTTGCCGTTCTTGCGGAGAGCCTCTACTGCCTTGAGAGAGCTGCCGCCGGTAGAAATCAAGTCTTCTACTACCACAACCTTAGCCTTAGGGTCGAGCTGACCTTCGATGAGGTTCTGCATACCGTGATCCTTTGGTTTAGAACGAACGTATACGAAAGGCATGTTCAGTTCGTCAGCAACCAAAGCACCCTGCGCGATGGCACCAGTAGCTACTCCGGCTACAGCATCAGCCTCTGGGAACTGCTCCAGGATAGCGTGAACGAGCTCAAGCTTTACATAATTGCGGAGTTCTGGGAATGAGAGAGTCTTGCGGTTATCGCAATAGAATGGTGACTTCCAGCCAGAAGCCCATGTGAATGGATCATTAGGCTGCAACTTGATAGCCTTTACTTTCAATAACTTAGATGCGAATTCTTTCTTCAGTTTGTCCATAATCTTTAAAGGATTAAATTATTATTAATTATTTTGCAAAGGTACAATGATTTTTGCACACGGCGGCTATATTTAGGGTTAAAATGTTTTAACTCTCGGCAAAAAGGGCCTTTAGTCGTGTGCGAAACCTACAGTCAGCACGCTTATCTTCATCTTTCCGGCTGCTTTTATCAGGGTTTCCGCACAGGAGATGATGGTGGCTCCGGTGGTGCATACGTCGTCGATGATGAGGATATGTTTGCCCTCAAGTTGCGTGATGGGGTGCTCGCCCTGCCCGTCATGATAGGTTGCTGCGGCTTCAAAAACCTGGCTCACGTTTTCCTGTCTTTCCTGCCGGTTCTTGTGGGTTTGGCTTTCGCTAAACTTTTTCCTTCTTACGGCATCCTTGATGATGGTCAGATGGGTGAGTTGCTGGATGCCTTTGGCGATGAGAAGGCTCTGGTTATAGCCGCGTTCTTTTTCTCGTTTCCGGGTGAGCGGGATGGGGATGATGGCGTCTATTCCGTCGAAGAACTGAATGCCTAACCCTTCTTTGCCAGCATTCTGCCCAGATAGATTCCCATTTCAGGATGATGCATGTATTTCAGCTGGTAGACGGCTCTAGCCGATGTGGCATGGCTGATGTGATGGAAGAGAGCGCAGCAACGTTCGATGGGAATCAGATGCCAGAAGAGTTTTGCCATCTCGTTGTCGTAGGGCTGTTTCCAGGTATCTGTTCCCGGGATGCGGAGCAGACATTTTATGCATATCATCTCCTCCCCGCCAGCGAGCACATTTCCACAGATGGCGCAGGTTCGGGGGAAGAATAAATCTAATATGTCTCTTAACAGGCTGGTACGCATGGCTTTACTCTTAATTTTGAGGTTTGGATATTGAACTTGATGCTTTGCTTTAGAATTCCTCTTCGAAATCGATGTCTCCCAGATCTTCTTCCTTCATCCGGTCGATGCATTTGTGGATAACCTCCATGCTGTATCCTCTTCCCAGGGCAAAGCGGATGAGTTTCATCGAGCGTTCATAGTCGTTCTTTGCCTTGATGGTTTTATATTTGTTTTTCATCAGGGGCAGGAGGGTTTCCATATACAGGTCGTTTTCAATCTCTTCGAAGATAGGGTCGGAGATGTCCTTCGGAATATGTTTCATCCACAGCGCCTGTTCCACCTTCCGGCGTCCCCACTTGTTGTATTTTATCTTGTCGTTGATAAAGAAGCGTGCGAAACGTTCGTCGTCGATGAATTTCTTTTCGGTCAGGAATTCCATGTTTCTGGCGATGGCATCTTCGGGCAGTTCCCACTTCTTCATCTTGTCGATCATCTCTTGCGAGCAATGTTCGGCTTGGGTGCAGAGGGTGGTGAGCTTCAGGAGCGCCTGCTGCTCGGTCATCGGCTTTTTATACTTTGAACTTTGAGATTTGAACATGATGATTTTACTTTGAACTTTGAGATTTGAACATTGAACTTTATGATTTGCCGGCTCGCATCATTCTCTGCTTTCCGAAGGCATCTTCCTTTGTATCAATAGCTTTAAAACCCAATCTTTCCAGCATTTCCCTTGTTTCTTTTTCGTAGATAGGATTGATTTCGAAGTATAATGCACCTCCGGATTTGAGGGCAGAAGAGGCATATTGCTGATGGCTCTGTAGAACTTCAGAGGCTCTTCATCGGGCACGAAGAGGGCGATTCCGGGTTCGTGTTCCAACACATTCTTCTCCATATCCGCTTTCTCCTTTTCGCAGATATACGGGGGATTGCTCACGATGATGTTCCATCTTCCGGCATCCGATATTTCCGCCAACTTCAGGGCATCCTGATATTCTATTTTTACGTTACCGGCATCCAGAAGCACAACATTTCTCTGTGCTATCTTCAAGGCATCTTCCGAAATATCCCAACCCGTAACCTCCGAGCCGCCGATGTCCAGTCCCAGCGTAATGGCGATGCAGCCCGAACCCGTACAGATGTCCAGGATGCGGATGGCGTTTTCTTCCTTCTCTCCTTCCGTAATCCCTTTGTTTTCAGTCGCATCTTTTTCTATCCACTCGCAGAGTTCCGCCGTTTCGGGTCTCGGAATCAGCACGCCCGGCTCTACATGGAAGGTTCTTCCTGCAAAGTCAGCTTCGCCCAGAACATACTGTACAGGTTCGCCTTTTTGCAATCTTCTGATAATTTCTTCCAGTTTTCTTTCTTCATCTGCAGATAATTCATTAACTTTGCCGCAGATTATGTCGGTCAGCGTCATTCCGTACTTCACATCGAGCACGGTGCGGACGATAGCCTGTGCTTCGCCCGCCTCATATAGAGGGGTAATGGATTGCCAAAGTTGTTGATACGTTTTCATCTCTAAATCGTATATTATGATTTGAGAGCAAAGGTACGACATTTTATCGAAAAGTAAGTAAAAAACGAAGAAAAGTTTTAGATATGGAACAAAATAATGTTTCTTTTCAGAATGTGAAGACGGGCGAACCGTTGTCGCAAAAGGAAATAGACGAAATGTTTATGCGCCGCTGTCTGCAGCTGGCGAAAAACGGAAGAGAGAATGCCAAACCCAATCCGATGGTGGGAGCCGTTATCGTGAGTGGGGATGGTAGAATCATCGGCGAAGGCTATCATGTAAGATGCGGAGAAGGGCATGCTGAAGTCAACGCCTTTGCATCTGTTAAGCCCGAGGATGAGCATCTATTAAGCCAAGCTACCATCTATGTGAGTCTCGAACCTGCTCTCATTACGGCAAGACGCCTCCTTGCGCCGATTTGATAGTAAGAAAAGGAGTAAAGCGATGCGTCTGTGGCTGCGTAGATCCCTTTGCCAAGGTTCAGGGTCGCGGTATCCGCAAGATTCGCGAGGCAGGCATCGAAGTAACAGTAGGCGTTCTGGAGGCGGAATGTCTCGAACTCAACAAGCGCTTCATCACCTTCAACACCCATCAGCGTCCTTACATCATCCTGAAATGGGCGCAGACCGCGAATGGCTTTCTTGACAACGGGGGTAGGGGTATGGCTATTTCCTCGCCTTTCACCAAGATGCTCTCCCACAAGTTGCGTGCTGAGAACGATGCCATCCTCATAGGCCGCGTAACCGATGAGCGCGACCACAGTCTGCTCAACGTTAGAGATTGGAGTGGCAAGGACCCGATGCGCCTGGTCATCGACCGTCATCATCCTTGTTTCGAAGGTCTGGATTTCTCACGGGGCAAGACGGAAGTGTTGCAGCAAATCATGCAGTACTTATATAATAATAAGGTGCAGTCGCTGATAGTAGAGGGAGGCGCCATCACCCATCAGGCATTCCTCGATGCTGGACTTTGGGATGAAATCAGGGCAGAAACGTTGTTATCCACATCTGTGGAAAACTCCGTAACTTCTGGAACGCCAGCGCCTATGCTTCCTCATAACGTCCGGTTAATCAGCCACGAGGCGTATGATGGAAATGTTATCAACACCTACGAGCGGATGTAATCTTCTCATAGATTTGCTTTTCCCTTCGGCCAGCAATTTTCAATTCACAGATGACACAGATTTAGTGGCGTATGCCCAATTCAACATTTAATATTCAACACTTAATATTCAAAAAATGAGTAACAGATTTACATCGCGTCTGAGCGATGATGACGATTTCAAGCGAGACGAACTGATACGTAAGATAGAGCATTCGGTAGAGCAGATGACGCTCTCAGAACTGGAAGCCCTGTCCTACGATATGTTTACCAAGGGTTATATGGAGGATTATTAGAAAATGTCGGGAACAGCTGATGCGAGAACCGAAAATACCAACTGGCAAAATATAAATAGCTAACTGGCAAAACGCAAACAGCCGACTAGCGCATGAGTGGCTAGTCGGCTGTTTTACTGAAACAGTTATCGAAAACTCCTTTATTTTGTTTTCGTATAGGCTTTCTGCCAAAAACTCTTCACTCTTCACCAAAAGTCCCGAATCCCCTGTGTTTATCGGCATTCCGAGGGGTGAAGAGTATTCGGGCACTCTTCACCTACTCTTCACCACTCTTCACCCTTCAGTTCTGGCTGATTTGCAATCCACCTATCAGTCTTTCGCCTCTGTTCCCGTTTCTGAAGGTGAAGAGTGGTGAAGAGTGGGTGAAGAGATAAAAACAACTCTTCACCCCTCGGAATGCCGATAAACACAGGGGGTTCCGGCCGAAAGGTGAAGAGTGAAGAGTACCAGAAATAATTGACTCAAGTTTCGCATGTTATCATCAATCTCTTTGATAGATAGGTAATGAAGAAATAGTGATGGAAACTAAAAAATGAGCGATTTTTACCCAAATCTATGTTTTTGAATTGAGATTTGTAACGCCCATTTTCTTTGTTTTTCGGGAAAATTGGCTTAAATTTGCAGTCAGTATCGAAACGAATAAAAAACGAAGAAAATGGGAACAAGCAATAAGTTGGTAGGTAGGGAGCGAGAGTGCTTGGAACTGGATAGGGTGATGGAATCCGACCGCTCTGAGTTTGTGATAGTGTATGGAAGACGAAGAGTAGGCAAGACCTTCCTTGTTGACCAATACTATCAAGGTTCCTATGACTTTACATTTGTGGGAGGACATAATCTTTCTCGCCAAAGACAATTGACGAGTTTCGGCAAGGCATTGAAGAAATTTTCGGGCAGTAAGCCAGATAAGTTTTCCGATTGGTTTGATGCCTTTGATGCTCTTGAGGAATATCTGGAGTTGCTTGATGCAGACAGGAAGAAAGTGGTGTTTATCGATGAGATGCCTTGGATAGATACGCAGAAGTCGGATTTTGTTTCGGCTTTGGAAAATTTCTGGAATGGTTGGGCTGCTCGTCGAAGCGACATCGTGTTCATTGCCAGCGGTTCCGCCACTTCCTGGATGGTGGATAATCTGATAGAGAACCAGGGTGGCTTGCATGCCCGAATTACCTCTAGTATCTATGTGCGCCCATTTACGCTTCATGAGGTGGAGGAATACTTGCAACGCAAGCATTGCAAGTGGGACAGATACCAGATATTGCAATGCTATATGGTAATGGGTGGCATCCCATTCTATCTGAGCCTTATCGACCCAAGACAGAGCTTGGTGCAGAATGTGGATCGCCTTTTCTTCTCTCATGGCGGTATCATGAGAGGGGAGTTTGATGAACTCTATAATGCGTTGTTCAGCAATGCTGAACTGTATATCAGCGTGGTCAAAGCATTGGCTCAGCACCATGATGGTATGACTCGTACGGAAATTTCCAAAGTCATTGGGGCGAATGGAGGTACGCTCACTCGTGTACTGACCAATTTGGAAAGATGCGATTTTATCTCACGCAGTCAGAACTTTGGTTGCAAGACAAAAGATACCATCTATCGGTTGATGGATTTCTATACCTTATTCTATTATAAGTTTATAGCGCAAGATACATCTGGGGATGAACAATGGTGGAGCCACAATTTTGAGTCACGCTTGGTTTCTACATGGCAAGGACTTACCTTCGAGATTGTCTGCTTGATGCACACGGATTGCATCAAGAAAGCCTTGGGCATATCAGGCATGGCTACGGAAGTTTCTTCATGGAGAAAGGTGGCGGATGACAAGCAGCGAGGTGGGCAGATAGACTTGGTCATCAAGCGTGCCGACCGCATCGTGCATCTATGCGAGATGAAATTCAGCAAGTCGGAATACCGCATCACTGATGCCTACGAGCAGCTGTTGCGGCAGCGCATGGAACTCTTCCAAAGTTCCACCAAGACCAAGCTTTCTTTGGTCATCACCTTTGTTACTACGTATGGAGTGGCTGATGGCTTGCATCAAAGCATCGTGCATAGCGAGGTGACGATGTCGCAGCTGTTCATTCGGAATGTTACATGATAGCCTGCCACATTATGTTCGGCTAGGGAGAGGTTGATGGATTGCATCATCAGCATCTGGCGGGAGATGGAGAGGCCGATGCCCGAACCTGATGGCTTGGTAGAGAAGAAGGGGATGAACATCTCCTTTGCCACATCGGCTGGGATGGGGGCGCCATTGTTGCTGAAATAGATGCCCGAGAATTGTGAACTCTCGATGCTCTCTGGATGTTTGTGGAAGCATCGAATGTCGATGGCTGAGGCGTGAGCCTCGATGGCATTCTTGGTCAGATTGATAAATACCTGGTGCAGCATGTTTTTGTCGGCAGACCAGGTGGCATCTTCAGGGATATGGATGTGCCATTCTATCTGAGGATAGAGCGGCTTGATGCCTTCCACGAAATCCTTGAGTGGAATGTTCTCGATGACAGGCTCTTGTAGCTGGGTGAGCTTGCGGTAGCTGTCCACGAAACTGGTGAGCGACTTGCTGGTGTCTCGAATGGCTCGGATGCCTTCCTCGTAGGGCGAGCCTTGGATGTCGGGATTGCTCAGATAGGCTTGGCAGATGCTGGAGATGGGGGCGGTGGCGTTCATAATCTCATGGGTGAGCACACGGGTTAGCCTTTGCCAAGATTCCACCTCATGCTGCGCCACCAGTCTGCCGATGTCGTTCTCCATATCGTTGAGGGCTTGCTGCAAGGCTCGTTCTCCAGAGAGCAATCCCTTGGTGGATAGACGGAAGGAGTAATCGCCATTGCGGATAGCCTCTTGCATCAAGAAGGCACGGCTCTTCAGGTTGCGCTGATGGCGCAAGAAGAGATAGATGATGCCTCCGATGATGAGGAGAATGATACCTATTATATATATGTGGAAGATGGTGTCCATATCAGATGTTGATAATCATGAATGATTGTGATGGAAAATTATCGCTTTAACTTGGCGTAAAGTGTTTGGCGAGTGATGCCGAGGAGTTCGGCGGCGCGTGAGATATTGCCGTGGCATTGGTCCACAACCTTGTGAATATGAGTGCTCTCGATGCTCTCCAGCGTCTCTACTTCTTGGCTTCGGTCGATGGCATCCTTTAGGGTTCTGATGAGTTCATCGTTATCCCAAGGCTTGGTGATGAAGTCGGCTGCGCCAGATTTCAATCCCTTGATGGCGAGCTGGATATCTGCGTAGGCGGTGATGAGCACCACGGGGATGTTGGCATGGAGACGGCGGAAGGTGCGGAGCCAAAGCAAACCTTCCTGTCCGCTGTTTACGCCCAAGGAAAAATTCATGTCGAGCAAGATGATGTCCACTGGCTCTTGTTGGAGCAGAGTGGGGGCGGTGTCTGGGCGAGGCAAGGTGATAATCTGCTCGAATGTACCGCCCAGGCATATCTTCAAGGCTGTGAGTATCGATGGATTGTCGTCGATAACAAGTATTGTTCCGTATTTCATCTATTTGTGTTCTGTTATATCTTTTGTTTGCAAAAGTACACTTTTTTCTTGAAATAGCCAACAAAATGGAATGTGATGTGTGATTATCATACAGAAAAGTGTATGAATTTCATACAATCCACTTGCCGCTGGCTTCTGGTCTTTGGCAGAATCAAAAGGAATGGCTACCTTTGCATCAGAAAAAATAATGAAACAACAGATATGAAAAGTTATTTTAAGTTCTTATCACGCAACAAGCTCTATACGGCTATCGAGGCTTTCGGACTCTCGATAGCCTTGGCTTTTGTGATGATTTTGGTATCCTACGCCTTCATGGAGTATCGGGTGGGCACGCATCAGCCAGATGCCAAGAATCTCTATGTGCCTGGTTCGGGCGATTACCTTGGCATGACCTTGGGTACGGCTAAGGAGTTCTTTCCTTCCATCCCGGAAATCAAGGAATGGACCCGATTTAGCGATTATTATACAGACAAGGGTGCTGTGGTGGATGGTCAATACTTCCATGTGCAGGCACGTGCCATAGATTCTAACTTCTTGGATATGATGGGAATGAAGTGCAGGGGATGCGCCACCCATCAAGTGCTGACGGATATGCATCAAGCCCTCATTTCCGAGTCTTTTGCCAATAGGGCTTTTGGCAATGCAAATCCTATCGGACAGATTGTTACATGCGATACGCTGCAATTCAAGGTGGTGGGTATCGTGGATGATTTCGGCAGGGAAGACCTGCTGGAACCCACCGACATCTTTGTCTCCATGAAGTTAAAGGAGAAAGATTTAGATCCGATGGACAGTTTGGCGAGGTTGTTACCATCGCCCAACTGGCAGATAATGCTGATCCAGAAAAGGTGAACGCCACGTTGCTCAATAAATATATGGGTTATTGGAAGAAATGGTGGAGTCGCAAGAAGACGACTGGCAGTTTCTTGTGGGGCTCTAGCTTGGTGCGCTGGGACAAGTTGTATTTCTCGGATATTACATGCCCGCATGTCCGTCATGGCAGCAAGACCTTGGTCAATGTCTTGTTGATCGTGGCGCTTGTTCTCTTGCTATCAGCCATCTTCAATTACATCAATCTCACCGTGGCGCAGATAGGCAATCGAGCCAAGGAGATGGCTACCCGCCGCCTGTTGGGTGAGTCGGTGCTGGGCGTGGTGCTGCGCTATATCAAGGAGGCGGCACTCTTCACGGCAGTTTGCTTCTTGCTCGGCGTTTTGCTGGCTTGGGCATTCACACCTTTATTTAATAGCATCTTGGATACGAAGATTTCGCTCTTCTCTTCGCCTGTCGTTTGGGGATGCTTGTTGGTGGCTTATCTCGTCATCTCCTTGTTGTCGGGCTTGTTCCCTGCCATCGTGGTGTCTCGCAACAATCCGATAGATGTGGTAAAGGGCACCATGCGTTTGCGCAGTAAGATGTGGTTTAGCAGGATATTCATTGTGGCACAGAGCGTTATCAGTATGTCGCTGGTGGTGATGGCTATCACGATGATGCTCCAGATGCGCCATCTCGCCAACATACCTTTGGGGTATCAGACGAAAGACATTCTCTGTATCTCCACCACTTTCGGATTTGATAATGTCGATGTCAGAAACGCAGCGTTGATAGCGAAGTTGAAATCTCTGCCTGAGGTGGAGGAGGCTACGGCTATCGGCAACAATCCTGTCATCAGCTTTGCTAATGGAGTGCATGATGAGAAGGGAGAAAATATAGCGTTCTTGCGATTGAGCGTATTGGATTCCATAGCGATGAAGATGATGGGCTTCAAGGTGCTGGAGCGATATTCTGACCCAACGCCAGGCAAAATCTGGGTTAGCGAGGAAGCCAAGCGAACCTTTGGCGTATCGAGCAAGAAACCATATTTCGGTAATCGTGAAGGCAAGCCGGAATATGAGGTTTGTGGCGTTGTGAAAGATTTCCACTGTGGCGATGCTCTTGATGAGTTCAAATCTGACAAATTTGGAAATCATAATGCGATACGTGTTCCTTCTAATCATGATGTGCTTTGGACCATATTGGTGAAGACTCGTGGCGACCATGCCCAAGCCTTGGCTGCTATCCAGAGTGCCTGCAAGCAAGTTGCTAAGGAGCAGCTGGGCGTACCTACCGACATGGATACGGAGTATCTGGACGACACCTTGGCTGATGCGCTCAAGGAGAAGCACAACATGATGGTGCTCATCATCACCTTCATGGGCATCTCCATCTTGATTTCCGCCCTCGGCTTGTTTGGCATGTCGGTATATTACGGCAACCAGCAGCGCCGACAGATAGCCTTGCGCAAGGTGATGGGAGCCTCGGTGACAGATGCGGCATGGCAACTTTCCAAGCGATTCCTCATCACATCGTGTGTGGCTGTGGTTATCGCCATCCCATTGTGTGTCAAGCTGATGCAAGAATACTTGATAGGTTTCAAATATCGCATCGATTTCCCTTGGTGGACATTGGTAGCAGGAGCTATCTTCACCTTGCTGCTAGCCTTGGTATCGGTCTTCAGCTATACCCTGCGCACCGCTCTGGAGAATCCGATAGACAGCATCAAGATGGAATAGCATGATGAGCTAAGTAAACATTAAACACTACACATTAAACATTAAATCAAGATGATACGTACAGAGAATTTAACGAGAATATTTCGTACAGAGAGATAGAGACCATCGCCCTGAACGGAGTGAACATCAATGTAAAGGATGGCGAGTTTGTAGCATCATGGGACCTTCGGGATGTGGCAAGTCTACCTTGCTCAACATCCTCGGCTTGCTCGATACACCTACCGAGGGTAAGTATTGGCTGGGCGATGAGGAGGTAGGACATCTCAAGGAGCGTGAGCGCACGGCTTATCGCAAGGGTCGCATCGGTTTCGTCTTTCAGAATTTCAATCTGATAGATGAGTTGACGGTAGAGGAGAACATCGACCTGCAGCTCAAATATCTAGGCATTGGCAAGGCGGAACGCAAGGAGCGAGTGCTCGACATCCTGCGCAAGGTAAAGCTCAGTCATCGTGCCAAGCATTATCCTCATCAGCTTTCGGGCGGTCAGCAGCAGAGGGTTGCCATCGCTCGTGCCGTGGTGGGCAAGCCAAGCATCATCTAGCCGATGAGCCTACGGGTAACCTCGATTCCAAGAATGGTATGGAGGTGATGCAGTTGCTTAGCGAGCTGAACGAGGAGGGAACCACCATCGTGATGGTGACGCACTCCAAGCACGATGCTACTTACGCCAGTCGCATCATCAATCTGTTTGATGGACAAGTGGTGGATGCGATGAATGATCAGCTTTAAACTGCGGTTTCTGTCCAACAATTAGACGGTGGTGTCTAATTGTTGGACAGTTTGTTTAATGAGAGTTTTTATTTAATGGTTTGATTATCAGGAGAAATGCTGTTTTGGCACGGCTCTTGTCCTTATCATGCCAAAATGAAGAAGATTATGAAAAGAATAGGAATATTGCTAGGATGGCTGGTCTGGGCGGCTGGCGCCTCGGCACAGAGTTGGAGCCTTGACAACTGCATGAAATACGCCGTGGAGCACGCCACGGAGGTGAAGCGGGAGGTGGTGAATGCCCGCCAGCGCAAGCAGGATTACCAGCATGCTGTGGCTGGATTCCTGCCTACCGTTACGGGTGGCGTACAGGGACAGTACGCCTGGGGACGAAACATCGACCCAGAAACCAATACTTATAATCATGTAACGACATTCAACAACTACTATCAGCTTTATGCCGAACTGAATGTCTTCGATGGTTTCGCCACCATCAACGCCTTGAAGCAGGCTAAGTTGAGCCGGGATTATTCAGCCACGGCGATGCAGAAGATTCAGGACGCCCGTGCCATCGACGTGATGCAGAAATATGTGGATGCTGCCTATGCTGAGGCAAGTATTCGGATAGCAAGCGAGAAACTGAACGAAAGCAAGCGGATGCTGGATAAGATGAAGCGCCTGTATGAACTGGGCGAGAAAGGCCGACCGGATGTGGTGCAGATGGAATCGCAGGTGGCAGAAGATGAATACAATCTTACGCATCAGGAGAATGTGGCAAAACAGAGTCTGCTCGCCTTGAAATCCGCGATGAATTTTCCGGTGGATGAAGAACTGAAATTGGCGGCTCTGACGAAGACTCAGAAGAAAAGCCTGGAATCAGGAATGCTGAAAGAAAGCGAGAAAGAAGCTGGTAGTCAGAGCGTAGAACCAAATGGGGTAGAGAATCTGGGGACTGACAAAATAGAAACGTCAATCTTACCTGTAAACTACGAAACCGTTTATCAGGGCTTCCAGCATATTTCTCCCGATTTGAAGTCGGCAGAATACGAAGTGGAGCGGGCACGGTATGATTACAAGATTGTAAAAGGCAGATTGCTGCCATCACTCTCTCTCGGTGGTGGCATTTCTACCAACTATTATAAGAATCTCTCTCAGAAAGGGCAATACGATGGGTTTGCCTCGCAGTTTCACAACAACCAGGGCGAATACCTCGCGTTGACCCTTTCCATACCTATTTATAATAGCGACCGCTGGCACAGCGTGAAGAAGGCACGCAACGACTGGCAACTGGCGCAGGTGAACCTGGAGGAAACCCGTCGCAAGCTTCACGACCAGATAGCCCAGGCGGTAATGGATGCAGAGGGTTACGCCAAGGAGTTACATCAGATGCAGAAAAAGGTAGCCTCCGATTCGCTCGCCTATCACATGTCGAGCCGGAAGTTTGAGGAAGGAATGCTTTCCACCTTCGATCTTCATACCGCAGCCCAGACGCTTCTGGAAAGCAGAATCAAGGAACTCCAGATGCAGATGCTGCTTATTATCAAACAGAGATTGGTTGCTTATTATCAGGGAGAAAATTTAATTAAATAAACCTGGAGAATGCAAGTGAATTCTTCACTTTTCGTTCTTCACTCTTCACTTAAATTATGGATATAAAGATAGAAAAGAAAAAATATCTCGTGCCTCGCAAGTATTGGGCATGGATTGGCGGAGGAGCGGTTTTGATCGCAGTCCTCATTTGGTTGGGATTGGGCAATTTCTCTTCCACCCTGAAGGTGGATAGAAAGGGATTGAGCATCGGAACCGTAGAGAAGGCGCAGTTCAACGATTATGTTTCGGTGGATGGACAGGTGGTTCCTATCTCCGTGGTACAGATCAGTTCCGAGGAAGGCGGTATTGTTCTGGAGAAAGTGGTGGATGAAGGTGCCCACGTAAACAAGGGCGATGTAATCGTGAAACTGAGCAATTCGAATCTCGATCTGGAGATTCTGAATGCCGAGAGCGAACTTGCCGAAAAGCAGGACATGCTTCGCAATACCCAGATTTCGATGGAGCAGGACCGCCTGAACAATAGCAACGAGGAACTGTCGCTTTCGCAGGATGTCATTACCAAGCGCCGTTCCTATCAGCATCAGGAGGCGCTGCACAAGGAAGAACTCAATTCGCGCGAGGAGTATCTCAAGGCAAAGGAAGATTACGACCTTGCCGTCAAGAAGCATGCGCTCATCAGCAAGCGATTGAAGAAGGATGCACAGCTCCGCCGTTCGCAGATGGATCAGATGGGCGATAATCTGGAAGCCATGCAGAAGAATGTGCAACTGGTTCGCCAGCGCAAGGAGAAGCTGAACATCCGCAGCACCATTTCGGGCGAAATCGGTTTGCTCGATGTGGAGCTGGGACAGAGCATTTCTGCCGGACAGAAGATTGGCGTCATCAACGACCTCAGCGATTTCAAGGTGCAGGCGCAGGTGATGAGCATTACATCGACCGGGTAAAACCGGGACTCATAGCCACCTTCGACCAGAACGGCAAGCATTATCTCCTGCAGGTTCGCAAGGTTTATCCCGAGGTAAGAGACGGCAGGTTCCGCATCGACTTCATCTTCAAGGGCGTTCGCCCTGGCAACATCCGAACCGGTCAGACTTATTATGTAGATTTGCAGCTCGGTCAGTCGAAGCAGGCAATAATTATCCCTAAAGGCACGTTTTATAGTGTAACGGGCGGTCAATGGATCTTCGTATTAGACAAGAGTGGCAAGAAGCTTATCGCCGAAAGATAACCATCGGTCGCCAGAATCCTCAGTATTATGAGGTGATTGAGGCTTGGAGCCGGGCGAGCAGGTTATCGTTAGTGGCTACGAAGCCTATAAGGATAATGATGTATTAGTTTTTAATTAGTAGTGATTAGTTAGTAGTGATTAGTGATAAATTGGGCTAACGCCCTTGAAACAGGATATTTGATATGAATCATATTATTAACGCATTCAAGAATCTGCCTCGAAGGGGTCAGCATAATTTCGTGAAGATCTTGTGTCTGGCGCTCGGATTGGCAATCAGTTCGGTAATTATTGCCGAGATTTATTTCGAGCAGACTTACGATACGTACTTTCCTGGATGGGAGAGGACGTATCAGATTTCAGAAGTGGGCAGTATGCCAAGCTTCAATGGTAGTAAACCTTTTAGTTTTAACCAGACATCTGGAGCGATTGCCCCTGGTGTGAAGGATTATGCTCCAATGGTAGAAGCTGCTACAAGATTTGTTGATATGGATAAAGAACAATGCAAGTTGGAAAATCAAAACAGCATGGAGGCTAACGTTTTGATGGCAGACAGTTGTTTCTTTGATATTTTCCCGCAAAAGATATTGATGGGAAAGGCAAAGGAAACTTTATCTCGCCCGCTATATTGCATGATTGATTCCAAATTGGCAGAGCAAATAGGAGGAAATGTGGTAGGCAAGCATTTTACTATTCCTGAATATCCAGGCAAAACATTCACTATAGGTGGCATCTTCGAGAGCTTTCCTTGGGGCGCATCTCTACATAACAGACAAATTCTGGTATCTTTATGCAGTATAGGAGACCTTTGGGGCTATGATGGCAGAAATCAATGGGTGGGAAATGACAACTATTTCTCTTACATCCGTTTGGCGAAAGGACATGAGATAAGTGAACTTCGTCCTTACATCAAAAAAATGAAGAAAGACCATTTTACTGTAGAGGCGACTCAAACGCCAGGATTCACCCTTGACTATGAATTTACTATACTCAGCGAGGTGTTTACCCAGAATTCTTATATCAAGATGATGGGATGGATTTTAGGCATTATAGCTTTCGTGTTGCTCTTCACTTCCGTGATGAACTATCTGCTTATCATCGTAGGAAATCTCGTGACTCGCTCTCGTGAGATGGCTGTCCGAAAATGTTATGGTGCAGAACCAAAGAATATTCATGCCATCATCTTTTCCGAGGCTTTGGTGCATGTGGGATTGGCGGTAATCCTTGCTGCTGTTCTCGTGTTTCTTTGCAAGGGAACCATCGAGAAATTCCTCTCTGCCCCTATAAGTACGTTGGTGTTCAATCGTGGCAGTTGGATATTGGTCTCCATCTGTTTATTGGTATTGTTGGTGGGTGGATTGGTTCCAGGTTGGCTCTACAATAAGATTCCCGTTGCCATTGCATTCCGAGGATATAATGAAAACCGTAACCGTTGGAAGTTAGCTCTTTTAGGTGTACAGTTCGTTATTTCGGGCTTACTCTTTAGTTTGCTGTTTGTTGTCAATCAACAGTATAGCTTGATGGTTAATATGAATCCTGGTTACAATTATGAGAATGTGGCTATCGTACATGTGGATGCAATCAATGGTGATCAACGCAGTCGATGTTTGTCTGAAATCAAGCGTATGCCGGATGTGAAGGAGGTAGCCTCTGCTTATTCTCTTCCGTTGGAAAGCTATGCGGTAAATGGAAATAATGTGCAGTTGCCAGATGATAGAAAGTCGTTACAGCTTATCCATGATGCAGGGGGAGTAGATGACAACTATTTCAGGATGATGGGAATCGACTTTGTGCAAGGTTCGTTCTTTACAGAACGCAATGACAGTTCTCGCCAAGTGATTATTGATGAGGCTTTGGCTAAGAGATTAACTACACTCGGACATTGGAAAGATGGGGCTGTAGGAAAACGAATTTGGATTTCTGCACATTGTAATGAGGATGAAACGATGACGATTTGTGGTGTTGTCAAGAATATTAAATACGGAACAGTTACTTCTGAGGCTGCAGAGTTCAAAAATATACCTTTCGTTTACTTCTATGCTCCTTTGACGGCTCCCTATATGCTCGTCAAGTTCAATAATCTGACGGAAGATGCCTTAACTGAGTTGAGAAATAAAGTGCAGTCGATGTATCCAAATAATGCCGTGACGGTACTCGACTATGAATCCGAGTTCAAGGCACAGTATGCTTCCCAGCTTAATTTCCGCAACGGAATCCTGGTAGCCGGCATCGTAACGATGATCATCGCCCTCTTTGGATTGGTGGGCTATACGAGTGATGAGGTGAACCGCCGCCGTAAGGAGATTGCGATAAGGAAGGTGAACGGAGCGAAGGTGAAGGATATTCTTCGCATCTTCCTGAAGGACATTATGAAGATTGCCTTGCCTTGCATCATCGTGGGCGATTTGGGGGCTTGGCTGATAGCCAGACAATGGCTCATGTCGTTTAGCGAGAAGATTACGATGACGCCTCTGCTGTTTATCGGCGTTACCATCATCTTGCTCGTCATCATCGGGCTTTCCGTCGTCATCAACTGCTACAAAGTGGCTAACAGTAATCCGGTGAAATATCTCAAGGATGAATAAGTCTCCCACAGATTTCACAGATGACACAGATTTAAGGGCGTATGCCCAAATTAAACATTAAACATTAGAAGAAATGATAAAAGTAGAGAATCTTTGCAAGTCATTCCGCACAGAAGATGTGGAGACGATTGCTTTAAATAACGTATCTTTCACAGTAGAAGACGGCGAGTTTGTCGCCATTATGGGACCATCCGGTTGTGGCAAATCCACCTTGCTCAACATTCTCGGTTTGCTCGACAACCCAACTTCGGGAAAATATTTCCTGGGTAATCACGAGGTGGCAAACTTGAAGGAAAAGGAGCGCACGGATGTGAGAAAGGGAGAAATCGGTTTTGTGTTCCAGAGCTTCAATCTGATAGATGAATTGAATGTAGAGGAGAACATCGAGCTTCCTCTTACTTACCTCAACATTCCGAAGGCGGAGCGCAAGGCAAAGGTGCAGGCAATTATGAAGCGAATGGCCATCAGCATCGTGCCAAGCACTTCCCTCACCAGCTTTCGGGTGGTCAGCAGCAGCGAGTAGCTATCGCCCGTGCCGTGGTCTTTGGTCCGAAGCTCATCCTAGCCGATGAGCCTACGGGTAACCTTGATTCCAAGAATGGAGCCGAGGTGATGCATCTGCTTACCGAGCTGAACCACGAGGCACCACCATCGTCATGGTAACGCATAATGAGCATGATGCCAAGATAGCCCATCGCACCATCCGCCTGTTTGATGGACAGATAGTGGATGAGTAAAATTTCAAAGAAAACGTATTTCGCTTATAATTAGTGATTTACGTGTAGTCGAATAAGACTTTTGCCGAAATCCGCAAAATGTTTTAGTGCGAATATGCCGAAATCCGTAAAATGTTTGACCATATTAGAAGAGAAAAGTCATAAATCGCTTGGTATTGGCCTCTTTCTGCTTCAGCTCTTCTTCCATTCTCTGTATTGCCATCTTGAAGAAGAAGCGGATGAGGTGCTCGTCGGTTGCTTCCGTACGAATCATGCGGAGGGCAGAAATGTATTCCTGTCGGGCTTCGGATGGGATGATGAGGAGAGGATGATTCAATCTTAAGAGAATGTAGTTGCTGATGAGTCGTCCTGTTCTTCCATTCCCATCACGGAACGGATGAAGATATTCGTAGAAGCCATGAAAACGGGCGGCAAGAATCATGGGATGAACGGCAGCCGAAACGATGGCTTTTTCGGTAGATTCCAACAGCTTGGGAACTCTGGCGATGAGTTCTTCGTGGTCGCCAAATACCGTATCGCCTGCAGCCATGTCCGTGGTGGTGTATTCGCCCGGAATAGCTTCTGGGGAACGGTAGGAAAGCGTATGCTGGTAACCCGCCTGTTGATTTCTTTCAGAAGATTCTCGTCGAGTGGATGCTGCGTGTTTTGCATCATGTACTCAAAGGCTTCGAAGTGGTCAAGCATTTCGAAAGCTCGAAGAGAGTCTTTCCGGCAGGAATCATCCCCAGACCTTTCTCCTTCAGTTCCCGGGTATCATCTACGGAGAATGAGTTGCCTT
>ENA-OQER01000006-OQER01000006.1-human-gut-metagenome-genome-assembly--contig:-NODE-6-length-108288-cov-3.954290_pt1 | contig 108288 bp, 111 predicted proteins | sample MGYA00242797_ERZ504639 | MGnify/ENA primary metagenome ERZ504639 (study PRJEB26092, sample SAMD00036306) | human gut metagenome | host: Homo sapiens | study: EMG produced TPA metagenomics assembly of... | reverse complement strand
GAAAAGAAATATGGATATTTATTAGATTCCATATATAAAGGCAGTGATGTGGTGGAGGCCGCGAATTTGGTAAGCAAGCATCTACAAGAACCTGTCTTTATTTATTGTGAAGACTTTGAACTGCCTCATATCGGTCCCAGATATTTATTCAGCCATCGATATGGTAGTTGCGTGGATGCGGCGGATATAGTGACTTATGCATTTCGGGCTGTCGGCATTCCTTGTATGGAAGATACGGATGCCAGAGGGGGACATGTATGGAATGTTGTTCGTGACACGACAGAGAGCGATGTACCTATTGGTATATAGCTTCGGAGGCTGTGAGGGGGAGTAGGGATACGGGAGGGTATAAACGTGGCAAGGTTTACAGGTCCATGTATGGTTTCAAGAAGAAAAGGCGGCACATCTGGGAGATGATTGGAAATCAGTGCCGCTTTTATTCTATCACCCTTATATGAAAGATGTCAGTTATGCATATTATCCGGATACGTTACGCATACTTACCGGTATTCCTGATGGTGAGGTTTGTTATCTGGCCCATTTCCACGAAGCGCATTGGTGGAGTTGTGCCTGTGCACGCTCGGCAAGCGGCAAGATGGAAATACCTAATCTAGAATCGGAACTGGTATATCTTCCCATGAAATATACCAAAGGCAATTATTATCCTTCCGGCTTCCCCTTTTGGTTTGCAGGTGGAGAAATAAATACGTTTCTTCCGGATTGGGAGAAAACAGTAAAGGTTCGTTTGTATAGAAAATATCCGGTATATGGTTGGTTGCGCAGCTTTATGGGCCATGTGGTGGGAGGTACTTTTGAGGGAAGTATGACGAAAAATTTTGAAGATGGAAAGACATTATATGAGATAGCGGATACTCCCGTGATAGCAAGGAATAGAATCTTTCTGAATAAGCCGGTTAAGTGCCGTTACATAAGATATAAGGCTGACAATGATAAATGCGCGGAACTGGCGGAAATGACATTTTATGCCAATGGCAAGGCTGTTTCTCCGATAGCGGTTTGGGGGAGCCTACGGAAAAAGGAAATATGCATGTGCTGGCAAAGCACGTGGCGGATGGTGATCCTCTTTCTTATTATCTGTCTTTAGACAAAGGAGGGGAGGTTGTTGTTGATTTGGGTTGTGCCGCAGTTATAGATTGCCTGGAGTATATGCCCCGGAATGACGACAATTTTATTTCTCCGGGTGATACTTATGAGTTGTTCTGTCATGCCGGTACTGAAGGATGGAAGAGTTTGGGAAAACAGCGCTGATACTACCTGTTTGGACTGGATTGTGCCTGACAATGCATTGTTCTGGTTACGCGATCTGACCCGTGGGCGTGAAGAACATATTTTCTTTATGCAGAACGGGCGGCAGAAATTTCCAACCTTTTAAGATTTAAAATGAGGTATCTAAAGAAATACATAGGCGTTTTATATAACTTGCTGGTTTGTGTGGCCGGAGGGAGTTTGTTAATGATGATTATTTGGTTGTTATTACAGATATTTGTTTTTGCCTCATTTGCCATACCTTCTGACTCCATGGAGCCGGTTCTGATACCGGGTGACTATGTGCTTGTCAATAAAATGTTGAAAGGACCACGTATATTCAGCCTTGGTGATGCCCGGCAACATAAGCCGCTACACATAGATCGTTTGAAGGGATTCAGTGAATTTCGGCGCAATGAGGTATTGGTCTTTAATTTCCCTTATCCGGAACGATGGGACAGTATAGGGTTTAACCTGATGCTTTATTATGTAAAGAGGTGTATCGCATTGCCGGGTGATACTGTTGAAATAAGGGACGCCCGATATAGGGTCAGAGGTTATGATAAGGAATTAGGAAATATAGTTTCACAAAACAGTTTGGCGCATTTTTTGGAGAAACCGAGGAATGTGGAGAAAATGATACAGGAAAATTGTTTTTTTGCTTATCCCGGTGATACCATCTTAAAATGGAGTATTAAAGATTTTGGTCCTTTTTATCTTCCTTCCCGTGGGGATACTATTGTGATGGATGATAAACATTATTTGCTTTATCGCAACCTTATAGAATGGGAGCAACAAGATAAATTAATAGCAAGTAACGGGCATTTTTATTTAAATGGGCGGGAAGTGGAGCATTATGTTTTTATGCACAATTATTATTTCATGGGTGGTGATAATTGTTATAATTCTCAGGACTCGCGCTATTGGGGGCCTTTGCCGGAGGATATATTGTAGGAAAGGCGACATTGATATGGAAGTCTAAGAATAGAGTGACGGATGAAATACGTATGGACAGGATATTTAAAAAGATAAAGTAGTATGAGAGTTTGTGGTGTATATTTTGTTTTTGTAATTCTTCTTTCTGCTTGTACGAATGGAGTAAGTCATTTGGATATTGCTTTGCAGCAGGCTAAACATAATAAAGCGGAGTTGGAAAAAGTGTTGAAGCATTTTAAACATGATAGCTTGAAATACCGTGCTGCCTGTTTTTTGATTGAAAATATGCCTGGTAAATATTCAATACTCCCTTATGATTCGTTGGATAGATATAAGAACTTTTTGAAGATTATCCCACAAAATGATCCTATAAGTTGGGATGTACGATATTCTAAGATTTGGCATGGATTTGATTCTATTTCTAAACGACAGTTGGCAGGCTTTAGTAAGATTGAAGATATAAAAGTTATAACGGGAGATTATTTAATAAAAAATATTGAATATTCCTTTAAGATATGGGAGAATGGAAAAATAAAAGATTACTGTTCATTTGATGATTCTGTCATTATATTTTGCCTTATCGTATAGACCATGAGCCATTATCGGATTGGCGTGAGGAAGGTTTTCAAAAGTTTGGTCATTTATTGGATTCTTTAATGTCTCCACGAGAATTGGCCCTTCGTATCATAAAATTAGGTGGAATGCGTTATAATATAGGAATGACTAAATATCCTTATAAACAGTCTTATGCTGAAATGCTACAGACCCGTTGGGGTACTTGTGATGATATGGCGGCATTTTTAGCTTTGTCTTTACGTGCCATTGGAATCCCTGCTTCTATTGATTATGTTCCGGCATGGGCTAATAGGAGTTCTTCGCATTGTTGGAATGTGGTGAAAGATGCTACTGGTGATTTTATAGAAGTGGGATATGGTCCTGAAGGAAAAAATGAAGTTGTATACAAGATTTCTAAGATTTATAGGAAAAAATATGATATTCCACTATGTGACGTTACATCCGAATATGCTATGCCTCTTTCTGATTTAACCTTTAGAGTGCCTTCACAGAAAGATAAACAATTAATCAGTCTTTGTACTTTTAATAATTATGACTGGGTTCCTGTTGCTTTATCAAAGGTGATGAATGGAGGTGTTTTGTTTGAATCAGTCGGGAGAGGAATTTTATGGGGAGATAATCAAATAAGAACTTATTTAAACGAAGGAAAGGGGATCGTTTTCTTAGCATTTATCAGCCAAAAAGGGCGATTGAATAATAAACCTATAGGGTTTCCTGTAATTCTTTTAGAAGATGGAACCATAAAAGAGCTGTGTGCTAGTACAGAAAAAGAAAGTATTATACTTTACCGTAAATACCCATATTATGGAAGTAATAATGCAATAATATATGATAGTAATGAAATATGTGTCGATAATGAATATGAATTGTTCTATTGGAATATGAAATGGATTAGTTTAGGGCGAAAATTTGCAGTCGACAATAAACTTCATTATGATGATGTACCTAAAGGCGCTTTATTGTGGTTAAAAAATCATACTCAAGGAAAAGAAGAGCGGATTTTTACATACAAAGATAGGAAACAAGTTTGGTGGTAGAAATGGGATATAAATGGCTGAAATATGGAATGGCATTGGTTGCAGGCATACCGGTTGCGTTGTGCCTCAGTGTGGTGTGTTGTGGTACGTCTTCACTGCCTGCCGATATACTGGAAGATGACTGGCGGTGGATGTATGCTTGTGGTATTTTTTCATTGGCAGCTTTTACCCTGTTGATATTTCTTTTTCCGGCACGGATTAAGGAATGTCTGCCGGCTGTCGTATCATGGGTATTTATTCTATACGGAGTCGTTGAAGCCGTGTGGGGCATCCGTCAGGTATATGGTTTCACCTATTCCAACCATTCCCTCTATGCCTTGACCGGTTCATTCTATAATCCCGGTCCTTATTCAGGCTACCTTGCCATGATATTCCCTATCTGTCTGTATGAATGGTTAAAGCGGAAGGAGGATAAGAAAACCATATCTTATTATATTGTTTTATTCGGAATGCTATTGATTCTTTGTGTGTTGCCTGCCGGTATGAGCCGCTCGGCATGGATAGCCGCATCGGCCTCTTCCGTTTATATTTGTGGTATGCACTATAGGATGGAAATTCAGCATTATATCAGGCATCATCGTAAGCAGGCAGTTGTCTTTTGCCATAGTAACCTTTATTTTGGGCGGTATAGCATTGGGTGGCATTTATCAAATGAAGAAGGATTCCGCAGACGGACGTCTGTTCTTATGGAAAATTGCTGTCCGGGCTGTCAATGAACATCCATGGACAGGATGCGGCTGGAACAGTGTTCCGGCTGCTTACGGACAGGCGCAGGAGAATTATTTTGCAGCCGGAAATTATACGGCAACGGAGGAACTTGTGGCAGGTGCTCCCGAATATGTTTTTAATGAATATCTGCAAGTAGCCATTGCCTGGGGAATACCTGTGCTTTGCATCGGGTTGTTGATACTAAGTGGGAGCATGTACATAGGTCATAAACAAGGCATCTATGGACTATGCGGCGCATTGCTATCTTTAGCGGTATTTGCGTTTTCTTCTTATCCACTACAATTTCCAGCGTTTGTTTCGGCTTTGATTATATTAGTATTAGCTTGCGGTATCCGTGTTCTTCCTTTAGAGAAAGTTTGGCCACGCATTTTGTTTACTGTTTTATTGTTAATCGGAAGCTATGGCTGTTTCTGTAAATATCAGCAGAAATCCAAGACTGTAGAAGCTTGTAAGCAATGGACCAAAAGCCGTATGTTTTACCACTCGGGAGCTTATCAGCAAGCAGTAGAAGTTATGCTGAAATTCAGAAAGAAATGAGAGAGAATGCTCGCTTTATGTTTGAGTATGGCCATGCCTTGCATAAACTGCATGAACCCGAACTGTCTAACAAGGTACTGAAAGAGGCCTTGAAAGTGAGTGGCGATCCCATGATACTAAATATTATCGGGAAAAACGAACAGGAAATGAAGCATTATGAAAGTGCGGAATATTGGTTTATGCGTGCCGTTCATCGGCTACCCGGGAGGATTTATCCTTATTATCTTTTGGCCAATCTATATGCGGATCCGTCTTTTTATCGGCGTGACAAATTGGAGCGGATGGTACAGACGGTATTGGAGAAAGAACCGAAAATTCAATCTACCGCTATCAAGCAGATGAGACGGAAAGCACGGGAATTATTAAAAAAAGTACCTGAAAATTAGTTTTTTCAAAATAAAAAGTTTTTATTTGTTATAGATATCACAAAATATGACCATGAAATTACACATCTTTGCATCGGGCTTATTGTTAGCTGTTTCTTTCACTGCCTGCTCGGGAGAAAAAAAGGAAACAACGGAAAAAGAAGGGGTGGAAACAGTTCTTCCTTCTTTACCCAATGAGGTGACGGTGATGCCGCTCAAAAAGCAGGTTTTCAATCATGAGTTGATCAGTAACGGGAAAGTGACGGCGCAGGATTATGCCGACCTGTATTTTCGTACCTCGGAAGTGGTGGCAAACGTATGGGTAAAGAATGGAGATATAGTGCGAAAAGGTCAAAAGATTGCCCAATTGGATTTGTTTAAGCTGAACAATACGCTGGTACAGAATAAAAATAGTCTGGCGCAGGCTACTTTGGAGATGCAGGATGTGTTGATAGGACAAGGATATGCTCCCGATAATCTGAAGGTGATACCTGCTGATGTGCTGGAACTGGCCAAAGTAAAAAGCGGGTATGAGCAGAGTAAAGCCCAATATGAATCTGCTCAATATGATATGGAACAAGCTACGTTGACTGCTCCTTTCGATGGAGTAATTGCCAACCTCTTTGAAAAGAGGTATAATATGCCCAAAACTTCCGAGCCTTTCTGTCGGGTAATCCATACAGGTAATATGGAGGTGGATTTCACCGTACTTGAAAATGAGCTGCCATTACTGAAAGTGGGGGATAAGGTGGAGATTACTCCTTATGCATCGGCAGCAGGGGTGCGCCAGGGAAGTATCAGTGAGATTAATCCGCTGGTGGACGAGAATGGAATGGTACGGATAAAGGCACGAGTGAACGGGAGTAATAAATTGTTCGACGGCATGAATGTAAGGGTAGGCGTGAAGCGTTCTGTGGGTGAACAACTGGTTATCCCCAAAACGGCAGTTGTACTACGTTCCGGCAAACAGGTGGTATTTACACTGAAAGAGGGTAAAGCTATGTGGAACTATGTGCATACGGGATTGGAGAATATGGAGGAATATACCATAACAGATGGACTGGAAGAGGGCATGGAGGTAATAACTACCGGAAATGTGAATCTGGCTCATGAAGCACCGGTGAGGGTGATTAAAAATTGAAGTATGGTTAAGTTCTTATTGCAACGGCCCATTGCGGTGCTGATGGCTTTTACCGCCTGTTTTATTGTAGGTTGGTAACCTACTTTTCGTTGCCTGTATCTTTGCTGCCCGATATTGCCATACCGCAGATTACCATACAGATGACGGGCGAGAATTCATCGGCACGCGAGTTGGAGAATACGGTGGTCACCCCTGTGCGCAGGCAGTTGTTGCAAGTAGCCGGACTGAGGGAGATAAAAAGTGAAACCCGTGACGGGGCGGGTGTGATCCGTCTGGAGTTTGATTTTGGCGTGAATACCGATCTGGCATTTATAGAGGTGAATGAGAAGATAGATGCCGCTATGAACAGTCTTCCCAAGGAAGTGACACGTCCCAAAGCCATCAAGGCAAGTGCGACGGATATTCCTGTACTTTACGTCAATATGACCTTGAAAAACGACGGTGCTTATCGGGAAACCGACGAGCAACAATTTCTGGAGTTGTGCGAATTGGCGGAGAATGTGGTGAAACGCCGCATCGAACAGTTACCCGAAGTGGCTATGGCGGATATAACCGGAGTGCCCGGAAGGCTTTTGCAAATTGTTCCTGATAAAGATAAACTGGCCATGACGGGGATCAGTGTGGAGGATATAGAGAATACACTTTCCGCCAATAATGTAGAGCCGGGAAGCATGTTGGTGAGGGATGGCTATTATGAATATAATATCCGTATAGCTACCTTACTCCGTACGCCGGAGGATGTGAGAAATATTTATATCCGTAAAGGGGAACGCATTATGCAATTGAAAGAATTTTGCAAAGTGGATGTTGTTTCGCAAAAAGAGATGGGACGCTCCGTTGCCGGAGGAAAAAGAGCGGTGACGCTGGCCATTATCAAGCAGAGTGATGAAAATATGGATGCCATGAAGGCGAAGCTGAAGGAAACGACCGATTATTTTGCATCCCTGTATCCGGATATCGAGTTCAGTGTGAGCCGTAACCAAACAGAATTGTTGGACTATACTATTTCGAATTTGCAGCAGAATCTTTCTTTGGGGTTCTTGTTTATCTTTATTGTAGCTGTGCTGTTTCTGGGGGATGTACGTTCACCGCTGATTATTGGTATCAGCATGGTCACTTCTATTGTTATTACGTTCTTTTTCTTTTATTTCTGTCATGTGTCGCTGAATGTGATATCACTTTCGGGCTTGATTCTGGCAGTGGGTATGATGATAGACAGCGCCATTATTGTAACGGAGAATATTTCGCAGTATCGTGAACGGGGATATTCTCTGAAACGTTCTTGTGCCGTGGGCACGACGGAAATGATTACACCGATGCTCAGTTCGTCCCTTACAACCATTGCGGTATTTGTGCCTCTGATATTTATGAGCGGCATAGCTGGAGCTATTTTTATGGATCAGGCTTTTTCTATTACGGTGGGATTGATGATATCTTATATTACGGGTATTATGTTGCTGCCCGTATTGTATCTGTTGTTTTATAAGGCTGGTATCCGTAGTAAGGGATTTCTTTCCAGACGTTTTGACAATCTGCTGAAAAATGAGTGGCTGGAAAGCTTTTATGATAAAGGGATTGACTGGGTGTTCTCACATAAAAAGCTTTGTGTGGCCGGCACGCTGGCAACCCTTCCACTGTGTGTGTTTCTTTTTTATGTCATGGAGAAGGAACGTATGCCGCAGATTGACCAGAATGAACTGGTGGCACGGATAGAATGGAATGAGAATATCCATGTGGACGAGAACAACCGCCGGGTGGATGATTTAATGAAACAGGTGGACGACCGGGTGACAGAGCATACGGCATACGTGGTATGCAGGATTATATATTGAACGGGGGCAGCGAACTTTCATCTACCGAAGCGGAACTTTATTTTAAGACAGAAAGTCCATCCGGAATCTTTTCATTGCAGGAATTATTGGGGAAGGAGATAAGGGAGAAGTATCCGTTGGCAGTGGTTACTTTCTCACCCCCCGAAACTATCTTTGAAAAGTTGTTTGTGACAGGAGAGGCGGATGTGGTAGCGGAACTCCATACGGCGAATAAATCGCAGGCACCGGAGGCGGAGCGTTTGCAGCGGTTAGAAAAGGAAATCACGCAGGTGACGGGCAATGTTCCGACGGGCATCGCTTTCCGGAACCAGATGAATCTGATAATCAATAAAGAAAAACTGTTGTTGTATAACGTATCATACGATGAACTGACGCGGGTACTCCGCACAGCTTTCAAAGAGAACAAGGTTTCTACTTTACGCTCCTACCAGCAATATCTGCCTATCAGTATTGCCGGGGAGGAAAAGAGTGTAAATAGTGTATTAAGTGAAACTTTGGTGCGGACGATGGCAGATGGTAACGGAGAGGTGAATTATATTCCTTTGAATAACCTGGTGACGGTAGTGCCCGCCGAAGATTTGAAGAGTATTACGGCGGGAAAGAACGGAGAATATATTCCTTTAAGCTTTTATGATGTGAAGGATGCACCGGGACTGATGCGGAAGGTGAAAGAGGTGGTTAATGAGGAAAAGGAATGGGAGGTGGATTTTTCGGGTAGTTTCTTTTCGAATGAAAAAATGATGGGGGAATTGACTGTGATTCTTTTTGTTTCTTTGTTGCTGATGTATTTTATCCTTTGCGCGCAGTTTGAGAGTTTCTTGCAACCGCTGATTGTCTTGATGGAAATTCCTATTGATACGGCTTTTGCTTTGCTGGCATTATGGGTTTTCGGTCACACGCTGAATTTGATGTCCGCCATAGGCATTATCGTGACTTGTGGTATTGTGGTGAATGACTCTATTTTAAAAATGGATGCCATCAATGAATTACGGAAAGCGGGGATGCCTTTGGTGGAAGCCATTCATACAGCAGGCAGGCGCAGGTTGAGGGCAATTATCATGACTTCGCTGACAACTATTTTTGCAATGGTTCCGTTGCTGTTTACCTCGGATATGGGGTCGGAGATGCAGAAGCCTTTGTCTATTGCCATGATTGGCTCTATGGTGGTGGGAACTTTGGTCAGCTTGTTTATCATTCCTTTGATATATTGGTTTATTTATAGAAAACATGACAAGAATGAAGTACATTAGTATATGGATAGTGGGATGTATGCTGTCTTTCGGGGTAAAGGCGCAGCAGGTGGTGAAGCTGGATTTGCAACGTACGATAGAGATTGCGAATGATAGTTCCTTGTCCGCTTTCAGATATCAGAATCTTTATTTGTCGGGATATTGGGAATATCGTACTTACAAGGCGAACCGTTTGCCGAGTCTTACGCTGGATCTGACTCCGGCTAAATATTATCGCTATATCACCCAGCGTTATGATTCGAATGAGGATATGGATGTGTATCGTGAACAACAGATGTTCAGTGCATCAGGCGGATTGAGTATCAAACAGAATCTGGACTGGACGGGCGGTACTTTCTATATTGATTCGGAACTGGACTTTATGCGTAATTTCGGTGACTCAAAGTCTACACAATATTCCAGTATCCCTGTGCGTGTGGGATATCAACAGAGCCTGTTGGGATATAATGCTTTTCGTTGGGACCGGAAAATAGAGCCGTTGAAGTATGGAAAGGTGAAGAAGCAATTCATTTATAACACGGAAATGGTTTCAGAAGAAGCGGTGACTTATTTCTTTGCGTTGGCTATGGCACAGGCGGATTACCGCTTGGCGGAGGAGAATGTGGCGTCCAGTGATACCCTTTATAGCATCGGGCTCCAGCGTCATAAGATAGCAGCGATATCACGTGCCGATTTGCTGACATTGCAACTGGACAAAGTGAATGCGCATAATACGTTGCAGAATGCGCAGATTGCTTTGAAACGCGCTATGTTTTCATTGGCTTCCTTTCTGAATCTGGATAAGAATACCGTGATTGAATTGGATATACCGGGACGTCCCACAGGAAAGATGATTCCGGTAGATGATGCGTTGATGCGGGCCAAAGAGAATAATCCTACTTTCCTGGAACAACGGCAGAATGTGCTGGAAGCGGAACAGAATGTGGACAAGACAAAGAAAGAATCCCGTTTCAATGCTAGTTTTAATGCCAGTGTGGGTTTTAACCAGGTGGCGGATAAACTGGGAGATGCCTACAGACATCCTTTGCAACAGGATTTGGTTTCTGTCAGTGTTTCTATTCCTTTGATTGACTGGGGAGTGAGAAAGGGTAAATATAATATGGCGAGAAATAATCTGAATGTGGTGAGGATTGCCGCTCGTCAGGAAGAACTGAGTGTGGAGGAAGAGGTGATTATGACGGTGAATGATTTTAACATTCAGCAGAGTTTGATTGCGAGTGCGGAGGAGGCTTTGGACCTTGCCGTAATGGCATACGAGCAGACACGCCAACGTTTTATCATCGGAAAGGCGGATGTGAATAGTCTTACTCTTTCGTTGAACCGCCAGCAGGAAGCGCAGAAAAATTATATTTCGGCTTTGCAGAATTATTGGTTGAATTATTATAAGATACGTAAACTGACGCTGCACGATTTTGAGTCCGGTTTTTCTCTGGCGGACAAGTTTGATTTTAATACTGGAATTTATCGATGAGTAATCCGCGTAACCTCTCCTCGTTTACTCTGATAGTGACATTTGTCTGTCTGTCACTGATAGGGGTGGTATTAGTACCGTTGTTGCCGGTTAAGCTGGCGCCGTCGCGTACCTTGCCCGGTCTGACTGTTTCTTTCAGTATGCCCGGCAATTCGTCACGGGTTATTGAGGCGGAGGTTACCAGTAAACTGGAGGCGATGATGGCCAGAGTAAAGGGAATCAGGAAGGTGAACTCTACTTCGGATAACGGCAGCGGCTCAATTTCTTTGGAATTGGATAAGCATGCGGATATTGACGTTACCCGCTTTGAAGTGTCTACCATCATCAGACAGACCTGGCCTCAACTGCCCGAGGGGGTGAGTTACCCTCAAATCAGTACGCGACGTTCGGATGATAAGGCGTCCAGACCTTTTATTACTTATACACTGAATGCGCCTGCCAATCCTATTTTGATTCAGCAGTATGCGGAAGAGAATATCAAGCCGGTATTGGGACAGTTGAAGGGGATTTATAAAGTGGAACTGAATGGAGCTACACCTATGGAGTGGCAGTTGGAGTATGACAGTGACCAGCTTTCACATTTGGGAATCACACTGCAGGCTGTGCAACGGGCCATTAACCGCCATTATGAAAAAGAGTTTCTGGGGATCTGTTCTATTGAAAAAGGTGCGGAGGCAGAGAGTGGATCAGACTGGTACGTACATCTACTGAAAAAGAAATGGAATTTGAACCGGGAGCCATTCAACTGCAAGCCGAAGATGGAACGATGGTTATGCTGGATAAACTGATAAAGGTAAGGCATGTGGAAGAACGACCGCAAAGTTATTACCGGATAAACGGGTTGAACTCTGTTTACCTGTATGTCACTGCCGAGGAAACAGCCAACCAATTAAATTTAAGTGGGGAAGTGAAGCACCTTATGGGTGAGTTGCAACAGAAGATGCCTCCGGGATATGAGGTGCATATCAGTTATGATGCTACGGAATATATTCAGAAAGAATTGGATAAGATTTATTTTCGTACCGGACTGACTGTATTGATTCTATTGTTGTTTGTAGCGTTGATAACACGGAATCTGCGTTATCTGTTCCTGATTGTGGCCAGTCTGGTGGTTAATATATCTGTTGCCGTCATTCTTTATTATACATTTGGTTTGGAAATGCAGCTTTATTCATTGGCGGGCATTACCATCTCATTGAATTTGGTGATCGATAATACGATAGTGATGACAGACCATATTCTGCATCGCCGCAATCTGAAGGCGTTTGTTTCTGTACTGGCAGCCACGCTGACTACTATCGGGGCATTGGTTATTATCTTCTTTCTGGATGAGAAGATACGTCTGAACTTGCAGGATTTTGCAGCGGTGGTCATTATCAATCTGGCTGTATCTTTGTTTGTTGCCTTATTCTTTGTTCCGTCCATGATTGATAAAATAGGTTTGAAGAAGAAAAAGAGAAGAAAAAGAAGACGTTTTCTGCTCAGACCTACTTTTATGAAACGGTTGACTGTCTATTTTACCCGTTTCTATCAAGGGTTGATTTATTATTTATGCCGTTTCAGGGTGATAGCTTGCCTGCTGTTGCTGCTGGGGTTCGGTCTGCCTGTATTTATGCTGCCCGAGAAGATGGAAGGAGAAGGTAAATGGGTGGAATATTATAATAAGGTATTTGATAATTCCACTTTCAAGGATAAGGTAAAGCCGGTAATCAACAAGGCTTTAGGTGGTAGTCTCCGTCTTTTTGCAGAGAAAGTATACGAGGGAAGTTATTTCAATCGAGATGAAGGTGAAGTGGTGCTTTCCGTTTATGCTACTTTGCCTAATGGCAGTACATTAGAGCAGATGAATGTGCTGATAAAGAGGATGGAAACTTATCTGAGCGATTTTAAGGAAATTAGGCAGTTTCAGACGTATATCTATAATGCGCGTCAGGCTAATATTCAGATTTATTTTACAAAAGAAAATCAGCGGAGCGGATTCCCGTATACTTTGAAAGCTAATATAATCAGTAAGGCACTGACTTTGGGAGGTGGTAGCTGGAGCGTATATGGTTTGCAAGATCAGGGATTCAGTAACGATGTGCGTGAGAGTGCCGGCAGTTTCCGTGTGAAACTGTATGGGTATAATTACGACGAACTTCTTATTGGACGGAACGGCTGAAGGAGAAGTTGTTATTACACCGCCGTATCAAGGAAGTGACGGTAAATTCGGAGTTTTCTTGGTGGAAAGATGATTATAGTGAGTTTTATCTGGATTTGGACAAGCTGAGGATGGCGAAAGAGAATGTTACAGCCACGCAGCTGTTTACCGCTTTGCGCCCTGTATTCGGACGGGATATTTATTGTGGTAACGTGTTGTTTGATAATCAGACGGAACAACTGAAGCTTTCATCGCTCCAAGGGCAGCAATATGATGTATGGGGCTTGGTTAATATACCGTTTTTCATCAATGGCCGTTCTTATAAACTGGCCGATTTCGCTACTGTTCAGAAAGGACAGTCACCCCAGAAGTTGCAAAAGAAAACCAACAATATCGTCTTTGCCTGCAATATGAATATATCGGTTCATCCGAACAAGGAAAAAAACTGTTGAAGAAGGACTTGGAGGAATTTAATAAGGTATTACCTATGGGATATACAGCCGAAAATGATCAGGATTATTGGTCATGGAATAAAAAAGATAACAAGCAATATGCATTGTTGTTGATTGTAATCGCCATTATTTTCTTTACGACGGCTATTTTGTTTAATTCTTTGAAACAGCCTTTGGCTATCATTTTTGTCATTCCGATATCCTACATTGGCGTATTCCTTACGTTTTATCTTTTCGGACTGAATTTTGATCAGGGTGGATTTGCTTCTTTTGTATTACTTTGCGGTATTACAGTGAATGCCAGTATTTATATTCTAAATGAATATAATGCGATAAGAAAAAGATATCCTCTGTTATTACCGGCACGTGCTTTTACCAAAGCATGGAATTCGAAGATTCTGCCTATTTTTCTGACGGTTGTTTCTACTATTCTGGGGTTTATTCCTTTTATGGTGGGGGATGGAAAAGAGGCTTTCTGGTTTCCTTTGGCGGCAGGTACTATAGGCGGGTTAGTTATGTCTATACTTGGAATATTTTTGTTTCTGCCTATATTCTCATTGAAGAAACAAAAGATAATGAAGAATTTACTTTTCTTTCTCGATAGAAGTGTTTACTTTTGTTGTTACAAAAAGCATTAAATAAATATTATCTAATACTCGCTAATCATGTTAACTCAAATTATTAACGGCAAGATTTTTACTCCGCAAGGTTGGTTGGACGAAGGCTCTGTACTGATACGGGATAATAAAATACTGGAAGTGACTAACTGTGACCTGGCACTGATCGGTGCGAAACTGATTGATGCTAAAGGGATGTATATTGTACCCGGATATGTGTGTATGCATGCTCATGGCGGTGGTGGCCACGATTTTAATGAATGTACGGAAAGGCGTTCCGTGCAGCGATAAAAGCCATCAGAAACATGGAGCGACCAGTATTTTCCCAACTTTGTCTTCTTCTCCTTTTTCTGAAATCCGTAAGGCGGTAACTGTGTGCGAAACTTTGATGAACGAGAAGGATAGTCCTGTCTTGGGGTTGCATGTAGAAGGCCCTTACCTGAATCCGAAAAGAGCAGGTGAGCAGTTTGCCGGGAAATTGAAGATCCTGATAAAGAGGAATATACTTCTTTATTGGAAAGTACTGACTGCATCAAGCGTTGGGATGCTTCACCTGAACTTCCGGGTGCGTTGGAATTTGCCCGCTATTTGAAGTCAAAAGGAGTATTAGTGGCTGTGTCACATACAGAATCAGAATACGAGGGGATAAAAGCTGCGTTTGAAGCCGGGTTTACTCATACTGCCCATTTCTATAACGGCATGCGGGATTCCATAAATGTCGTGAATATAAATACGAAGGGACAGTGGAAAGTGTTTATCTGACAGACGGAATGACTATCGAATTGATTGCTGACGGTATCCATTTACCTGCTACTATTCTTCGGTTGGCTTATAAATTGAAGAGAGTGGAAAAAACTTGTTTGGTTACGGATGCTTTGGCATATGCCGCTGCTGATGGAATGGAAATAACAGATCCTAATGTAATTATTGAGGATGGTGTGTGCAAAATGGCTGATCATTCTTCATTGGCAGGTAGTATAGCAACCATGGATGTATTAGTACGAACAATGGTAAAAGCTGGTATTCCGCTGGCTGACGCCGTACGGATGGCTTCTGAAACTCCGGCACGAATTATGGGAGTGGATGACCGGAAGGGGGCATTGCAGAAAGATATGGATGCCGATGTGTTGATTTTGGATAGAGAACTGAATATCCGGGCGGCTTGGGCTATGGGCAGGTTGGTGGAGGATACGAATACGTTGTTTTAATTTCTTATATTGATTGGCAAGATGCCTTGATTGTTATAGAAAACGGTCAAGGCATCTTTTTTATTAGCTCTTTTTATACGATATCATAAGAAAAAACATAAATTTGCTACACTTTAATCTTAGATTATTTACAATGATGAACATACGAGTAAAATTATTGGTCGCTATTATATTATATCAGTTTTTTTTGTTTGTGCACGCACAAGGATTAATTGATGTACGGCATTATTCTATAGAAGATGGTCTGTCACAAAATATAGTACAAGATATGCTTCAAGATGATGATGGATATATCTGGTTGGCCACTTGGAATGGGTTGGAAAAATATGATGGATATACTTTCAAAAATTATAAGTCATATCCTACAGATGCAATAAAATTGAAATATAATAGAATGGTGCAGGTGATTAAAGGTAGTGATCATACATTATGGTGCCATACATATGACGATAAGGTCTACCTGTTTGATACTCAACGGGAAAGATTTGAAGATGTCTTTGTTTATCATCCCAAATAGAGGAATGTGATTTGGTGGAAAAACTAATTCCATTAAATAATGGAATTGTTTGGGTTGTTGCCTCTGATGGAAATCTGTGGCGTATTGATGAGGCTGATTATCAGAAAGATAATGGGGTTATATTTCTGTCGTCGGGTTCTGTTCCACAACATGGAAATCATGTTTATTCAGTTGTATTGGATGCATATAATAATGAGTGGATATTGACAGATAAGGGATGTTTTGTTTATGGGAAACGTGAACTATCGGACAAAAGGGATTTTAAGTATGCAGTATCTTTGAATCATCAATTTTATATGGCAACTTCATCTGGAGAAATTGTGTTATATACTTCGAAAGGTGGAATAAAAGAAGTGAATTTTGAAGGATAGATTGGGATATTATGGGACTATTGGCATTGAAAGATGGAAAAATGGGAGTTATAACTAAAAGAGGAGTCATTGTGGTTGATACTTATAATAACCATGTAGAAAATATTTTGATAGATAAGAGTAGTTCCGATATATCACCATCCGGATTCTTTCAGTCGACAGATAATAAATTATGGATGTTTAATGGAAAGTCCAATGTCGTTTGTTGTGATTTGAAGCATAATAAAATAGAATTTGTGAGCTATCCATTTAGTCAGCGCGAGAAAATGTATAACTTATTCATGAGGATAGCTATGGACGTATCTGGATTTTAGCTTCAAATGGTGAATTTTCATTTTATAATCCCACAAAAAATCTTTTTGAACAAGGTTATACTTATATAAATGGTGAAAAAGTGTCTTATAAGGCTACAGGTAGAAAATTTTTAGTTGATAATCAGAAGAATATATGGCTGAGTTGTGATTCTGGGGTTGATATGATTACGTTCTTGAATGAAAATTACAGTTATTTCTCAATGAATCATCATGATAAAATACGTGGGTTGTTTGTTGATTCCAGACAAAGAGTGTGGATTGCCGATAAAAGTAAACGGATAGAAGTCTATGATAGAGAGCATCGTTATATAGGTAACTTGAATGAGGCAGGAGATTTGGTGCAAGACAGACAAGTTATTTTTGGTGCTGATATTTATTGCTTTTTCGAAGATGAAGCTCATCGTTTATGGATGGGGAGTAGAGAGAACGGGATTTATGTGGCTGTTCCCGAAGCTGAAAAATTCCGTATTTTTCATTTCAAACATGATAAGAAAGATAAGAGAAGTCTCAGTTCGGATGCTATTTATGCTTTTGGCAAAGATATGAATGGACATATTTGGATTGGTACTTATGGTGGAGGATTAAACGTTGTTGACGGGATTTTTCCTGATTTGCATTTTATTCATTCTGATAATGGATTAGATCTTTATCCTAAAGATGAATGTAGAAAAGTGAGGAGCATATACTGTACTTCAACAGGAATTATGTTGGTGGGGACAACTGATGGACTGTTATCTTTTTCAGCTAAAACTGATGAATATAGGAAAATACAATTTAATTTGAATCACTGTGAAACTAAGCGTGCCAATAGTCTTAGTAATAATGACGTAATTTATACTTTTGAAAGTAAGAAAGGAGAAATCTATATTATAACCCATAGCAGTGGATTGAATCTGGTAACGTCTAAAAATTTGTTGTGCGACAATATAGAGTTTGTGCATTTGAATAAACAGAATGGTTTGCCTTCGGATATGGCCTATACAATGATAGAAGGAAACAGAAATGAGCTATGGATTAGTTTTGAAGATCAGATTTGTAGGTATAATCCTGATAGAGGTAGTATAGAGTCTTATAATCGTTTTTATTTTCATTCTCATTTATTAGTTTCTGAAATACCGTTGGTCAGGGATGACAAAAATGGCATGTATGTGGCTTTAAACAGAGATGTTTTATACTTGCATTTAGATAAGTTGAATAAAAGTAGTTTTATACCACATATTGTCTTTACAAATGCCAGTACTGGTAAAAATAACAAAATGGGAGATTCTTCTCCTATTGTAGATCAGACTTTGACTTTAGAAAAAAATGAGAGGAATGTTTCGATTACTTTTGCAGCATTGGATTTTGCGCTTCGGGTAATTTACAATATGCATATCGTCTGAAAAATATAGATAAGGAATGGAATTGTATAGGTTATGGTCATTCTGCCAGTTTGGTTAATCTTCCGGCAGGGGATTTTGTGTTGGAAGTAAAATCTACTAATGGAGATGGATTATGGGTTGATAATATGGCCCGGTTATTTATTCATGTAAAACCGACTTTTTGGGAAACTGGGTGGGCATGGTTATTATATGTCATATTAATTCTATTGATAATTGTCGCTGTTTCTGTAACTTTAGCTTATATTTTTAATTTAAGACGAAAAGTGGACTTTGAGCAACAGATAACAAACTTGAAACTTCGTTTTTTTACAGATATATCTCATGAATTACGTACTCCGTTAACTTTAATTGCCAGTCCCATTGAAGAGGTGATCGATCATGAGAAGTTAAGTGAGGAAGGTCGGGAGAATATGTTGATAGCAAAAAAGAATACAGACCGTATGTTACGCCTTATCAACCAATTACTTGATTTTAGGAAAATACAGAATAACAAAATGAAATTGTATATTGAAGAAACAGATATAGTATCCTTGTCTAAAAAAATCTTTGAAACTTTTACCGCTTTGGCACATCAGCGGAATATTAATTTTCAGTTTATTTGTTCCTGTGATAGTTATGTGCTTTATACTGATATTGATAAATTTGAAAAAATAGTGTTTAATCTATTGTCAAATGCATTTAAGTATACTCCCGACGGCAAGAATATCGATTTTATTCTTGAACCTCAAAATGATGTTTTCTTTTTCAAAGTCAGAGATGAAGGTAATGGTATTGAACTGCAAAAAATAGATATGTTATTTAAACGTTTTTGAAACTTTGGGATATACAGACCTAATTTTTCAAGCGGGATTGGCCTTTCCTTGGTAAAAGAATTGGTTGATATGCTACATGGTTCTATCATGGTGGATAGTAAATTAGGACAGGGGAGTGTGTTCTCTGTTTCTTTGTCAAGAAGCTATGAAGTTTTCCAATCAGACAAGAATGTGGAATTCATTTTGAATGACAGCAAAACAATGCCTTCAATTGAGACACAAGTAGAACAAAAAGAAGAATTTATAAAAGATATAACAGTCTTGGTAGTGGATGATAATGAAGAACTAAGACATTTTATTGTAAGTATTCTTCGTAAGGAGTATCATATAATAGAAGCGGAGAATGGAAAAAAGGGACTTGAAATAATAAGGTTAGAATTACCGGACTTGGTACTTAGTGACGTGATGATGCCTTGTATGGATGGTATTGAATTATTGGAAGAAGTGAAAAAGAATCATGATACCAGTCATATACCTTTTGTTTTGTTATCGGCAAAATCTGCGTTGGATGATCGTATCAGAGGATTGGAATATGGTGCGGATGATTATATAACTAAACCATTTAGTTCCGGATATTTACGTGCCCGTATTTCTTCTTTGTTGAAGCAACGCGAAATGTTACATGATTATTTTATGAAACAAGCATTCAGGTCTTTTGAACAGGAGAATTTGGTAGCTTCGAGTGTTTCTTTGGATAGTTTCTCTCCTTCAATACCTCAAATAACTTCTTTTGATGAGGTATTTATTCAGAGAGTGATTCAGGTTGTGGAATCCAAACTCCAGGAACAGGACTTTAAAATTGAGGATCTGGCTGATACGATGAAAATGGGACGTACTGTTTTTTATCGGAAGGTAAAGTCTATATTGGGAGTGACCCCTATTGATTTAGTAAAGGATATGCGGGTGAAGCGGGCCATACAATTATTGGATTCGGGGAATTATAATATATCTCAAGTAGCCTATATGAGTGGTTTTTCTTCTCCCAATATTTTAGTAGGGTATTTAAGGAGTTGAAAAATTGTACTCCGAGTGAGTATAAAACAAAAGCCTTTGATTGATAAATCAAAGGCTTTTTTATGGTTTGGCATAAAAAGTACACAGAATAGCATAAATAATATACTTTTCTATCAAGTAGTTTAAAAAATACACGGAACGGCATAAATAATGCACGTTCCCTTTTTACCTCTTTGCTATGTTTGCAATGAAATAATTTTAGGTTGCCAAATGGAATTTTATATAATAGACTATTTAATATAAAGTACTATGAAGAAAATTTTAATCTATTGTGTGATTGCCTTTTCTTTTTGGAGCTGTAAATCAGAAATACATACTGGTGCAACACCGAAAAGGGGATTTTATAGTGACAGACCGGCTAAAATTGGGAGGAGTCACTAGTTAGTGGAAATGGTATAATGGGGGCTATGGTGATAGGAGATCCATATCAGGAATCCATTGTTTTAAATCATGCTTTGCTTTATTTGCCTATTCATTCTGCAAGGAAACCGGTAGGTCAGGGAAAATATTTAGGTAAAATTCAGCAAATGTTGTTGGAGGACAAATATATGGAGGCTTCTCAGTTTGTTGTGGATTTGGCAAACTCAGAAGGGTACAAAGGGAAACATGCAACAGATCTTTTTATTCCCGCTTTTCAATTCAATCTTTTAGGAGATACTTCTACTGTAAAACAATATGAGAGATCAGTAGATTTTACTTCGGGTGAGGTAATAGTAAATTGGGAAGATAATAATGGTGTTTTCACCCGTAAATTATTTGTTTCAAGACCTGATAATCTTGTTGTTTTGAAATTTTCATCAGACGAAGGAGCGTCTATTAATACAACATTGAGCCTTTCGAAGATAATAAGGCATGATGTGGGCCGTATCGAGAAGTTTAATCTGGATGATAACTTTTGTATAAAGAAGGTCGAATCCGGAACAATGGATAATGGGCTTTATTTTAAAGATGGTATGAAAGACCTTGGGAGTTTGAATCTAGAAAAAGTTTTAAAGGTTACGAAGGAGTGGTACAGGTTCTACGTTCGGATGGAAAGATAGAAATGGATTCCGACCGATTGATCCTCAGGGATGCCACTGATGTGTTAATTGTTGCTCGGATTGAGCCTTCTGATAATATGGAGGAGTCTCGGGTTCTTGAAATGAGTAATGCATTAAAATCATATGATGGAACTTATGATGAATTGCTGGCGGTACATAAGAAAATTCATAAAGAATTGTTTGAACGTGTTTCTATTGATTTGGATGCATCAGAAGAGGACCGGATGAAATCTTCTGAAGAATTGTTGAAGTTAGGAGGCTCTAATCCGGCTCTTGTAGAAAAACTTTTTGATGCGGCACGTTATAATGTAATTAGTGCGACGGGTATTAATCCTCCTAATCTTCAAGGTATTTGGGGGGCTACTATGACTCCTCCGTGGTCTGGTGATTATACGACCAATGGTAATCTTCCGGTTGTCGTTTCCCATTATCTTCAGGCTAATACCCCGGAGTTGATGTTGCCTTTGTTCGACAGGCTGGAAGCATATATGGAGGATTTTAAAGTGAATGCGCGTGAACTTTTTAATTGTCAGGGTATTCATGTCCCTTCACGTTTTAGTTCCCATGGTCTGAATAATCATTTTGATGCTACATGGCCGATGACGTTTTGGTTAGCAGGAGCCGCATGGTATTCATTGTTCTATTATGATTATTATATGTACACCTTGGATAAAGATTTTCTAAGAGAGCGTGCGCTTCCGTTTATGGAGCAGGCTGCTTTGTTCTATGAGGATTTCTTAAAAGAAGGTAATGATGGAAGTATATTTTTAACCCTTCATATTCTCCAGAGAATAATCCGGCTAATAGTTCAAGTCAGGCATGTGTCAATGCTACTATGGATGTAATGGCTGCTAATGGGTTATTGCGTTCTGTTATAGAAGCCAGCCAGATTTTAGGGGTAAATCAAGATAAGATTCCAGTATGGAAAGCGATGCAGGAAAAAATGCCTTCTTATATGTTGAATGAAAATGGGGAAATCAGAGAGTGGATGTGGAAAGATTTGCAGGATAATCATAAACACCGTCATGCTTCTCATTTATTCGGATTGTATGATTTTCATGATCCGTTGATTATGGGTAATCAAGATTTGATAGAGGGGTGTAAACGCGCTATCAATCGCAGAATGGAAATACGGCGACAGGATAACGGAGGTATCATGGCGTTTGGGATGGTTCAGTTGGCATTTGCGGCATGTGCTTTAGGAGAGACAGAAATGGCTTATGATATGTTGGTCTGGCTTGGAAATAGTTATTGGAACAACAATTTAGTTTCAACTCATGACCCTAAGAAAACATTCAATTTGGACATTTGTGGGGGATATCCGTCATTAGTGATGAAGATGATGGTTTATTCTGAACCTGGTGTAATCTCTCTTTTACCTTGTAAGCCTGTTCAATGGAAGAATGGTACTATAAAAGGGATAGCTTTAAGAGGAGGAATCCTGTTACAAGAATTAGTATGGCACGAAAAAGAAGTAAAAGCAACTTTGTTGTCCAAAATAAATCAGACTGTGAAAATCCAGTTACAAGGTATAGATAAACAGGAAATAGCGTTGAAAGCAGGTGAACCTGTTACCGTGGTTTTTTAAATTAAAAGAATGTTGAAAAATTACCTTATTTACTAATTATAAAAACACTAGTTTATGAATCAAAAAGTTTGTATTCAAAGAATGTTTATGTCTTTGATATTCAGTGTTATGTATCTGTTATCTTTTGCACAGACCCGTCAGATTTCCGGTATGGTAAAAGATATGTCAGGAGAACCGGTTATTGGTGTTAATGTTTCTGTGAAAGGAACAGGAAATGGTTCTATAACGGATTTGGATGGTAAATTTACCATACCAAATGTGAAGGAAAAAGATGTTTTGGTTGTTTCTTACATTGGGTATCTCACTCAGTCTGTCTCTGTGGGAAAACAAACATCTTTCATAATTACATTGAAAGAGGACACTCAAGCTTTGGATGAGGTCGTTGTTGTTGGTTATGGTGTACAAAAGAAAAGAGATCTTTCAGGTGCAGTATCTTCTGTAAAGTCTCGGGATATTACTGCTATTCCTACTACAAATGCTTTAGAGGCTTTGCAAGGAAAAGTAGCAGGATTGGATTTAACAGCTTCTTCTGGTAAAGCTGGAGCAGATTTGAGTTTTACTATTCGTGGTGAAAGATCTTTGAAGGCTAGTAATGCACCTCTGATTTTAGTTGATGGTATAGATTATGGTACAACTTTGGATATTAATCCTTCTGATATAGAATCTATTGAGGTATTGAAAGATGCTTCTTCGACTGCTATTTATGGAACACGTGTGCTAATGGTATTATTATCGTTACAACTAAAAAAAGGTAAAGCTGGAAAATCAAAGGTTTCTTTGAACGCTTTTGCTTCCATTAATATGATTTCGTCTTATCCCTCTATTATGAACGGAGCTGAATATGCTCAGTTAAAGCGTGAAGCATATCGTGACCAGACAACTAATGAATATTTACCAGATGAGCAAGTCTTTACGGTAGCACAGGAATTAGAGTATGTACGAGAAGGAGTTTCTACAGATTATAGAGATTTAATGATGAGTAATGGATTTAATCAGAATTATGAATTGTCTATAACAGGAGGTACAGAGAAAACACAACATTCTATTTCTTTAGGATACAGAGGCGAAAATGGACTTTTTAAAAATGATAATTATAAACGCTTGAATGCTAGAGTGGCATTAGATCATAAACTATTAGAAAACTTGAAGATTGGTACTAATATTACTTATACATACAAAGATCAAAACACGCGTCGTGATCCTTTGAATATGTGTAATAAGATTGTGCCTTTGTCAAAACCTTATGATGAAAATGGAGAAGTAGTAAGATTTCCTGCTCCGGGATATAATTCTCAAACTAATCCGTTAGTGGATGATGTAGATGGAGCTGTAAAAGATAATACAAAAGCAACCCGTTTTTTCGGTAGTCTATATGCGAATTGGAATATCACAAAAGATTTGCTTTTTAGAACAACTTTAGGTGTGGATGTAAGAAATAAGAGAAGGGGATATTATTGTTCTGCAAATTCTTTGGATGGAGAAGGTAAGGATAGTAAATCATTAAAAGAGCATACTATAGAATCGGGTATAACTTGGGAAAATGTTCTGACTTATTCTAAAATTTTAGGTGAACATGATTTTCAGATAATGGGTGGTACAAGTACTATTTATAAAAGTAAGGAGTACACTTTGGCTTCAGGTAAAGGACAGACATATGGAGGAAATATCTATCATAATTTGGCATCGAATACCAAGGAAGTCATGATTGACAGCTATTTAAATGAGGAAAAATTAGCTTCTTTTTTCGGGCGTGTAAACTATAAGTTTATGGATCGTTATATTCTTACAGCGTCATTACGTGCGGACGGTTCTTCATTATTAGCCGATGGACATAAATGGGGGTATTTCCCATCTGTAGCGGTGGCATGGAGAATGAATGAAGAAAGTTTTTTGAAAGGTTTTGACGAACTGTCAAATTTAAAACTTCGTTTGAGTTGGGGAGAATCAGGCAATCGGCTATTGATCCTTATCAGACTGTCGGGCTTTTAGGTTCGTCCACTTATTCATTTAACAATGATTTGGCTAGTGGGCTGTATCCTAAAACGATGTCGAATAAAAATCTGACTTGGGAAACAACTTCTGTGTTTGATCTAGGTGTGGATTTCGGTTTCTTTAATAACCGTCTTTCAGGTTCTGTAGATGTATATAAATCATATACTAGAAATGTATTGATGAATCGTAAGATTCCATCAACCAATGGGTATACCGAAGTTATGGAAAATATTGGTAAAACAGAAAATTTTGGTATTGATGTGGCGTTGAACTCTGTAAACATTCAAAAGAAGAATTTTACTTGGACTACAGATTTTACTCTTTCTCACAATAAAGAGAAAATTAAGGAATTGGCTTCAGGAGCACTGAGAGATGAGGCAAACTCATGGTTTGTAGGTGAAGCGTTTCAGGTCTTTTATGATTATAAAAAGATAGGAATCTGGCAACTGGATGAAGCGGATGAAGCTGCTAAAAATGGACAGAAACCTGGAGATATTAAGATTCAGGATACGGATGGTAATGGTGAAATAACTCCCGAAGACCGTGTGATTTATAGTAAACGTCCTAAAGTTACTTTTGGTATAAATAACTCATTTACCATTCATGACTTTGAATTTTCGTTCTTTATTTATAGTCGTTTAGGTCAATGGATTGATTACGAGTTCAATAGAGGATATAAACCGGATGGATTGGAAAATAGTTCTAATGTGGATTACTGGACTCCGGAAAATCCAACTAATAATTTCCCACGTCCCAATCGGTTTTATGGGTTTGGAAAAACTAGATATTCCTCAACTTTGAAATATGAAAAAGGGTCGTTTGTTAAGGTGAGGGATGTAACCCTGGCCTATAATATCCCTTCAAAAGTATTGGCTAGTTTAGGTTTGGGACGTGCACGTATCTATGCAACTGCAAAAAATTTCTTTACCTTCAGCAGCATTGATAATTACGATCCAGAACGAGGGGGAGGAATTTCATTTCCGATGACCAAACAGCTTGTTTTTGGTGTGAACTTGGATTTTTGATAGAGTGTATAATATTAAAAGAAAGTAATTATGAAGAAAAATATATTTGTATTGACATCTTTGATGCTAACTCTAGGATGTGGTTGTGATAGTTTCTTGGATGAAACGAATTATAGTGATGTGACTTCAGAAGGAGGTTATTATGACACGGAAGCAGGATTGAATGCTGTAGTTAATGCTTGTTATACTCCTTTACGCTTTTGGGCGGGAAAAGAGGATGCGATTGGGCTAAGTGAGACTGGAACTGATATTATTGCGGCTGGTTCGGGATGCGTGGATAATAATATGGCGGCATATACCCAGTCTTTGGATGGAACAAATTCTGCCTGTACTTTTTATTTTGACCGTTTTTATGCAGCGATAAATTGGTGTAATACAGCAATATTTCATGCACAAACAGTGCCGAATCCATCCAATGATGAGATATTGGCAACAACTTTGAATAAGCGTGAGGCGGAAGCAAGAGTTTTACGTACATTCTATTATTGGATATTGACTGAAACATTTGGAGATACCTATTATACGGACCAGCCTTCTACCAGTATAGTAATGAACCCGGTAAAAACTTCTACAGATAATATCTACCAATATATGTTTGATGATTTGGATTGGGCTATCAAAAGCAAGTTGTCAACTTTGCAAAATGATGGTGGACGGGTTACCATCTGGACTGCGAAAGCTTTAAAAGCTAGACTTTTATTAACTAGAGCAAGTGAAAAGAACGATGTGGACATGTATGGACAGGCATACGATTTGGCTAAAGATGTGATAGAAAATGGTCCGTTTGAATTAGCTGAAGATTTTGCTTCAATATGGGACATGAAGAATAGTGATGGAAACTCTAATAAAGAAGTGATATGGTATGTAGATTATTCGACAAATCAGTTGTATAATTCTGAATTGGATGATAAACCTGTTATCAGAAACGGAGGGAATAATGCACATTTGCTTTTTTGTATGAAGTATGATGATCAACCGGGTATGACACGTACAGCAGAATATGGTCGTCCATTTAACCGATATATGCCAACTCGTTATTTGGTGGATTTGTTTGATGAGGAAAAAGACCAGCGTTATGCTGGTAGTTTTCGTAATTTATGGATTATGAATAATGAGAAGGGAAAAGGTAAATATACTGCAATGACTGATACTGCTATTTATATAATTAAAGGGGAGGCAACTAAAGCTCAACGGGCATGGGCAGAAAATCGTTATCAGCTTTTTGATAGAAATGATGTGTATAATGCAGATGGTTCGACAAAGAATATGAAGCAATATTTGGAGTTGAGTAAATTTGCAGATCCTACTCGTGCGTCAAAAGATGAAGATAGAAGTACTCGTGACGGCTTCATGATTCGTATTGCTGAAATGTATCTTATTGCAGCAGAGGCGGGAGCTAAAGCAAATAAAGCGGATGCTTTGGATTATATGAATAAATTGCGTATGACTCGTGCCATATCCGGATATGAAGATGCGATGCGTGTTGAATTGTCACAAATACAAGATATTGATTTTATACTGGATGAACGTGCACGGGAGTTGGCTGGAGAGCAGTTGCGTTGGTTTGATTTGAAACGATTTGGTAAAGAACAGTTTGTAAAAAGAATAAAAAAGTGTAATCCTGATGCTGCAAATGTGGATGAACATCATTGGGTACGTCCATTCCCTCAGACATTCTTGGACGCTATTGAAAATAAAACGGAATTTACTCAAAATACAGGTTATAAATAATGAAGAAATATATTATAGCTTTTTACTTGGTGGGAATGAGCGGAGGATTAGTTTCTGCTCAAGACTATGTTTCAAAAGTATGGGTGTCAGACCAAGGTGATGGAACTTATAAAAATCCAGTACTTTATGCGGATTATTCTGATCCTGACGCATGTAGGGTTGGAGATGATTATTATTTGACTTCATCGAGTTTCGGTTGTTTACCCGGTTTGCAAATATTACATTCCAAGGATTTGGTGAATTGGAGTATCATTGGTGCGGCATTACCTTATGCCGTACCTCCATAAACGATAATTCTCCCCAGCATGGAAATCGTGTATGGGCTCCTAGCATCCGCTATCATAACGGGGAATTTTATATTTTTTGGGGAGATCCCGATCAAGGAGTTTATATGGTGAAATCCTCAAAAGTGGAAGGTCCTTGGAGTGAGCCGGTTTTAGTAAAATCAGGTAAAGGAATCATTGACACAACGCCTCTTTGGGATGATGATGGACGAGTGTATATGGTACATGCTTATGCAGGTAGTCGTGCCGGTTTAAAAAGTGTCATAGCCATTTGTGAATTAAATGCTGAGGCAACTCAAGCTATTACCCAGTCTCGTATCATTTTTGACGGACATGAAGCTCATGAAACTTGTGAAGGACCCAAATTTTATAAACGTAATGGATATTATTATATTTTCCATCCGGCTGGTGGTGTGGCTACTGGGTGGCAGGTAGTGTTACGTTCGAAAAATATCTATGGACCTTATGAGTGGAAGACTGTATTGGCTCAAGGAGAAACAAAGATAAACGGACCTCATCAAGGCGCGTGGGTGGACACTACTACAGGAGAAGACTGGTTTTTACATTTTCAAGATGTAGGTGCACATGGTCGTTTGCTTCATCTTCAGCCTATGAAATGGGTGGATGACTGGCCTGTCATAGGAATAGATAAAGATGAAGATGGTTGCGGAGAACCGGTATTATTCTATAAGAAACCAGATGTTGGTAAAAAGTACTCTGTTTGTACTCCTCAGGAAAGTGATGAGTTTAATAGTCAGAATTTGTCTCCACAATGGCAGTGGAATGCTAATATCAACGAAAAATGGATGTTTTGTAATGGACAAAATGGATATATACGTCTTTATTCTTATCCTGTTACAGATAGTTATAGGAATTTATGGGATGTCCCAAATTTGTTGTTACAAAAGATTTCTGCTCCTAATTTTACAGCAACGACTAAATTAACTTTTAAACCCACTAAGAAATATACAGGTGAGCGTACAGGATTAGTTGTAATGGGATTGGATTATGCAGGATTGTTCGTGGAGAATACTAAAGATGGGCTGGTACTGTCTCAGTCTGTGTGTGATGAGGCTGACCGGGGTAGTCTGGAAAAAACCAATGCATCCGTTTCTTTGGAAGGGAATACGGTTTATCTGAAATCAACATTCTCCACAATGGACAGAAAAAATGCTGGTAATGAAGGAGGATATGATTTGGTGGTGATGTGTAAATTTAGTTATAGTATGGATGGAATGACTTATAGATCGTTAGGTATTCCGTTCCGAGTGAAAGAAGGTAGATGGATTGGTGCTAAAACAGGTTTATTTTGTACTCGTCCGTCTATTCAAACGAATGATGGCGGTTGGACTGATGTGGATTGGTTTAGGATAGGCAAATAAGATAGGCAAGGGGAAAAGTTACAATGATAATTAGATTATTATGGGGACTTAAATGAAGCCTGCTAGGCTAAAATAGAAAAGTACTGTTTCTGTTTTGGGAATAGTACTTTTTTATATTGGCTATAGCAGAGAATATTGGAGAGTTTTCTTTTTTTCAAGTTTAACTCGTCATTATCAAGAGGATTTGCTACATTTGCAACTTGTTAAAATGAGAACCAAATAATAAAAAACGATATGAACGAAGATTTTAGAGAGGATTTGAAGAAAGCCTGTGAAGTGATGCAGAAGGGAGGAGTGATTCTTTATCCTACTGATACTATTTGGGGAATAGGTTGTGATGCAACTAATCCGAAGGCGGTAAAACGAGTTTATGATATAAAGAAGCGTGCTGATAGTAAAGCGATGCTTGTATTGGTGGACAGTACGGTAAAAGTAAATTTTTATGTTAGTGATGTACCTGCGGTAGCTTGGGATTTGATTGAGTTTGCCACAAAACCATTGACTATTATTTATGATGGGGCACGTAATCTGGCAGAGAATTTGCTGGCTGAGGATGGCAGTGTTGGTATTCGTGTTACGGCTGAGGAATTCTCCAAACAACTTGTTTCCGATTTCGTAAAGCTATTGTGTCGACTTCTGCCAATATCAGCGGTCAGCCTTCACCTGCCAACTTCAGTGAAATCAGTGAAGAAGTAAAACAAGCTGTAGACTATATTGTGGAGTATAGACAAGATGAAGTGGGGCATCCCAAACCATCCAGCATTATCAAACTGGGTAAAGGGGGAGAAGTGAAGATTATTAGAGAGTAAAAAAAGGAATGGACGCAATTATAGATGAAAATAAGAAAAGTTGGTTACAGCGCTTTATCTTATGGCGCGAAAAGAAGATAAGAGAGAAACACTTTATTCTTATATTAAGTTTTCTTGCTGGTATTTTTACGGCATTGGCCGCGTGGTTTTTGAAGTTTCTAGTAGAATGGATCAAGGAATTTCTGACTGAAAATTTTGATTCTACAGGAGTCAACTGGTTGTATTTGGTGTATCCGGTTTTTGGAATCTTTCTTACCGGATTGTTCATTCGTTATATTGTGAAAGATGACATCAGTCATGGGGTGACGAAAATATTATATGCATATCCCGTCGTCAAAGCCGCATCAAGCGGCATAATACATGGTCGTCTGTGATAGCCAGTGCCATTACTATCGGTTTTGGTGGTTCCGTAGGTGCAGAGGCTCCGATTGTGTTGACCGGATCGGCTATCGGTTCTAATTTGGGAAGTGTATTCAAAATGGAGCATAAACTCTGATGTCGTGTTGGGTGGGTGTGGTGCGCAGGTGCTGTGGCCGGTATTTTTAAGGCTCCTATTGCAGGCTTGGTTTTTACTTTGGAAGTCTTGATGATTGATTTGACGATGGCATCATTGTTGCCTCTTCTTGTTTCCTGTGTCACGGCAGCTACTGTTTCTTATATTCTTACCGGTCCCGATGCCATGTTCAAGTTCCATATGGATGAACCGTTTTTGATGGAGCGCATTCTTCGGCAATTCTGTTAGGCATTGCGTGCGGATTGGTTTCTTTGTATTTTACGCGGGCTATGAATTCTGTGGAGAATATATTTCGTCGATATAATAATCCGTATATCAAGCTGGCTATAGGCGGTGCAATGCTGAGCATATTGATTTTCTTATTTCCTCCATTATATGGTGAAGGGTATGATACTATTAATTTATTGCTGAATGGCGTAACCAATCATGACTGGAATACAGTAATGAATAACTCTATCTTTTATGGGTTCGATAATTTGTTACTAGTCTATTTGGCCATGATTGTACTTTTCAAAGTCTTTGCTTCCAGTGCAACGAATGGCGGTGGTGGTTGTGGGGGTATTTTTGCTCCCAGTTTGTTCTTGGGGTGTATCACCGGGTTCATCTTCGCTCATTTTTGTAATGAACTGCATATAGGTCCTTATATTCCGGAGAAAAATTTTGCTTTGTTGGGAATGGCGGGATTGATGTCGGGAGTAATGCATGCTCCGCTGACAGGTATTTTTCTGATTGCAGAATTGACTGGTGGGTATGATTTGTTCCTTCCGCTGATGATGGTATCTGTCAGTTCTTATCTTACCATTATGATATTCGAGCCACATAGTATTTATTCTATGCGTTTGGCTAAGAAAGGTGAATTGATAACACATCATAAAGACAAGGCCGTATTGACTTTGATGAATATTGACAGTGTGGTTGAAACTGATTTTGAGAAAGTGCGTCCTGATATGGATTTAGGTGAAATGGTTAAAGTCATTTCGCAGGCTAAACGCAATTTGTTTCCGGTAGTGGATGTCAATGGAGAACTTTTGGGCATTGTGGTATTGGATGATATCCGTAATATTATGTTCCGTCAGGAATTATACCATCGTTTCAAGGTAGAAAAATTTATGATTTCTCCTTCGGCACGGATCAATGTTACTGATTCAATGGAAGAAGTGATGAAGAAGTTTGATGATACAAAGGCCTGGAACCTGCCTGTGATTGATGAAGAGGGAAAATACAAAGGGTTTGTTTCCAAGTCGAAAATATTTAATTCGTACCGGCAGGTATTGGTTGATTTCTCTGAAGATTAAATAATGTAAGTATATGGAAAAGAAAGATTTGCGGATCGTATATATGGGTACTCCCGATTTTGCGGTGGAGAGCCTGAAAAGATTGGTTGAAGGAGGCTACAATGTAGTAGGTGTGATAACTATGCCCGACAAACCGATGGGACGACATGGCAGTGTGCTACAACCTAGTCCGGTGAAAGAATATGCTGTTTCTCAAGGTCTGAGGGTACTTCAGCCGGAGAAATTGAAAGATGAGGCTTTTGTAGAGGAACTCCGGTCTTTACAAGCCGATTTACAAATTGTAGTTGCTTTCCGTATGCTTCCCGAAATAGTATGGAATATGCCGCGTTTGGGCACATTTAACTTGCATGCATCTTTATTACCTCAATATAGAGGAGCTGCTCCTATTAATTGGGCGGTGATAAACGGAGATACGGAAACTGGTATTACGACTTTCTTCTTGAAACATGAGATAGATACCGGTGAGATTATCCAGCAGGTGCGTGTTCCTATTGCTGATACGGATAATGTGGAAATAGTACATGATAAGCTGATGTATTTGGGGGGAGATTTGGTTTTGGAAACCGTGGATGCTATTTTGGATGGAAGTGTGAAACCTGTTCCTCAGGAAAATTTGATCCGGCAGGAAACGGAATTGCGCCCGGCGCCGAAAATATTTAAAGAGACCTGCCGTATAGACTGGAATAAAGGTGTGAAGCAGATTTATGACTTTATTCGTGGGCTATCTCCTTATCCGGCTGCATGGACCGAGCTTTGTGTGGCTGATGGAACACGTCAGGTTTTGAAAATATATGAAACGGAGAAAGTTTTTGTTTCCCATGAGATGAATATAGGCGATATCCGTACGGATATGAAGACCTATTTTCAGGTGGCTGTAAAAGATGGTTTTATTAATGTGCTTACTTTGCAGCTGGCAGGAAAGAAACGTATGAATGTGGCTGATTTTTTGAGAGGCTACAGAACTTCGGATAATAATAAGGTGGAATAAATAATACGTTAGTATGTGTGTTGCTGATGTATTAACGGTATAATCTTAGTACACTATAAGTCGGTATAAATGATAAAGGCTGTATCGAAAGATTTTCGGATACAGCCTTTTCGTGTTACAATAAGACAGACAAGGAGTTGTTAAGAATCATTTAATTTTTGTGTTGGATATATCTTTCTGTATGAACGGAAAGTTTGTAGATTTACTTTTATTATAACTTACTGTAACGGTTTCTTCGCCATTGTTAATGGTATTCATTTTTATTTTAAATCCTTGTAGCTTACCCTCTTTATATCCGGGAACATCCAATAAAGGGAAGGATACATAACCGGGACTCGGATATTCCTGTCTGTCACCTTCGGCATTGTGGCGTAATTCTACGGCCATATATCCGTTTGCGTCAGGAACGGTTCCTTCTGTGGCTACAAGCTGATCCGATGTTTGATATTAGAGTTGAAACCTAATATTTGGAACATAAGGGTCAGGTGTGTCTTACCCATAATGGGAGTGATGAGGTTGATTCCATCATGTCCGTAAATATCTTCATCGTTTTCTTTTAGTGTATCCATTGGTTTGGTTAAGATCTTCTGCAAGTAATCTATAGAAATAAAAGGTCCTTTCTTACTTGCATCTCCGGTCGGATTGGCTGCATTTATATAGGTATAAAAAATACGTTGTCCCGGATTATTTGTTTCAAAACGTGTTAATTTATCGGGATTCACTACGTATGCGATTCCATCATTATCGCTTTCTATCACTGCTTCACCGGGTACTTCACTGGGAGTTACTACGGTTGCTAAAGCGGCGTTAAAAGGCATTTCTGCTTGTATGTCGTAGATGTCATCATCATAGTCATTCAGGCAAGACTGAGTAAATGGAATCAGCATTACCATAATTATTACAAGAACTGTCGCTTTATATTTTCTCATATTTTCTGTTTCTAGAATTGTTTCTATCGCTTAAATGCGAAGATAGTAAGTTTACTGCTTGTAAAAATGTTAAATCTGCTTAAGCAAAAATTTTATTCTTCCGGATGCAGTATTTTTGCAGTCTTATCATTTATTCAATAAAGAAGTGTCACAAACAATGAATGAAACAGAATTGGTGGAACGTTGCGGCAAGGGCGATAACCTTGCACGCAAGCAATTGTATGAGCGTTATGCCGGGCAATTGATGGCCATTTGTGTTCGTTATACAGGTGATAGGGAAGTGGCACAGGATGTCTTACATGATGGATTTTTGAATATATTTCGTTCATTCAGTCAATTTACTTATAAAGGAGAGGGGTCATTGAAAGCATGGCTGGCACGTATTATGGTAAATGAAGCATTGGGCTATCTTCGCAAGAAAGCTTCTACCAATCAGGAAGTGATAGTCGAAGAGTTACCCGATGTGATAGATGGAGATGAGGATGATTTTGAGCAAATACCCCAATCTGTTTTAATGCAATTCATTAAAGAACTTCCGGATGGATATAGAACGGTCTTTAATTTATATGTATTAGAAGAAAAGGGACATAAGGAGATTGCTGAAATGCTAGGAATTACAGAACATACTTCATCGTCTCAATTATATAGAGCCAAAACCTTATTAATGAAAAAAATAAATGATTATAGAAAGAGGATATAGGAATGAAAGAAAAAGATAAATGGATAAAAAATTTCCGCACTCGGATGGAAGGCTATTCGGAACCGGCTCCTGCTGATCTTTGGGAACAGTTGGAAAAGGAGCTGGATACGGTTCCGAAAGTAATTCCGATGTGGCGCCGCTGGCAGGCTGCAGCAGCTGTTGCTTTGTTAGTGGTTGTGTCTTCATTGACTGTATGGTTTTGGCAGTCACCTTCAGCAAACTATTTGGAGCAACAATCGGCAGGGTTGAATGTAATGCACGAACCGATGAGTTGGTGCCGGGATCAATCACTCCTGAGCAACCTATGGCCTTGGTAGTTCCTGCTGCCCGTTCTGAGGAAAAGAAACATGTAAAAGTTGTTCGGTCTGTTACGGCAAAGGCGTTAGCCGCCGAACAGGAGGTTTTGCTAAATAAAGAGGTAGAAGAGATACAGATAGAGGAAAATTATATTGAAGAGCAAAAAGAGGAATCTGTTATAGTGGAACAAAAACAACAGAAACAGGCCGGCAGATCTTCCTATTCGGCTGCCAAAACGAATTACGCTTATGTGGCTCCTCATAGAAAGAAGGACAGAAACTGGTCGATAGGACTTTCTACCGGTAATGGAACCTTTTCATCCTCGACTAGTATGGATGGATATTTGCCTTTGCCTAATGGTGCAAGGAACGCAACAATGAATAGTGCTTATGGAGTGGAAACAAGGGCTGAAATTGATAAGCTGGTTCAGTTCAATAACTTGTCGGAAGGACAGAATGCGCAGTCTGATATAAAATATCGTATGCCTGTTACTTTTGGAGCTTCCCTTCGTTTTGATTTAAGTGATGATTGGGCTGTAGAAACTGGGGTGACTTATACCCAGCTTTCATCCGAAACACGTTCGGGAACTCAAAAAAACAATTATGGCTGGGAAGAGAAACTGCATTATGTGGGTATTCCTTTGAAAGTGAACCGGAATATATGGAGTAACAAGCGGTTTGAAGTGTATGCTTCGGCAGGTGGAGCGGTAGAAAAATGTGTATCTGGAAAGCGAAGCATTATCGGCAGTGTTTCTACATCAAATGCAGGAAAAGATGAACAATTTTCGGGAGGGGAAGAAGATGTCAAAGTGAAACCTTTGCAATGGTCTTTGTCCGCAGCGGCAGGTGCGCAGTTTAAGATTACAGAGAAATTGGGTATTTATGCGGAGCCGGGAGTTGTTTATTACTTTGATGACGGCAGTAATGTAAATACGATTCGCAAAGAACATCCTTTTAATTTTAATATACAGTTGGGTGTGCGGTTTACTTTGCCGAAATAAAATGAATTTTTTCACTGTTCTTATATAAAATATGGTTATCTTTGTTCTGTATAAAAAGAATAAGAACAGTGAACCATGAATAGACCTCTGATATCCCCTTCTTTATTGTCTGCCAATTTTGCTAATCTACAGGCAGACATAGAACAAATAAATCGTAGTGATGCCGACTGGTTGCATATTGATATAATGGATGGTGTGTTTGTACCGAATATTTCTTTTGGTTTTCCTGTATTGAAATATGTAGCCGAGTTGTGTGAAAAACCTTTGGATGTACATTTGATGATTGTTAATCCCGAGAAATTCATTAAAGAAGTGAAAGATTTGGGAACAATGATGATGAATGTGCATTATGAAGCTTGTGTACATTTGCATAGAGTGGTGCAACAAATAAAGGATGCCGGAATGAAAGTGGCTGTCACATTGAATCCGTCTACTCCTGTGGCTATGTTGGTCGATATTATCCGTGACGTGGATATGGTATTGCTGATGAGTGTGAATCCCGGTTTTGGTGGTCAGAAATTTATTGTACATACCTGGATAAGGTGAGGGAATTACGTGAGTTGATAACGAATACAGGTTCGCAGGCATTGATAGAGGTTGACGGGGGAGTGAACCTGGAAACCGGCAGACAGCTTGTAGAGGTTGGAGCGGACGTGCTGGTGGCAGGAAATGCTGTGTTCAAAGCTCCTGATATGTCAGACATGATACATCGGTTGAAATCTCTTTGAACTTAAAACCAAAGTGCGAAATATAGCGGCTGTAAAGCCTTGTTCCATGTTCCGGTTGACTATACCTCTAGTCGCCGGAATTTTTGTATCCGATCATTTTTTTCAAGGCGCCTTGCCTGTGCTTGTTTCTGGCACGGGAATATTGGGGTGCTTGATTGGCTTGATTGTATTGGTGAAATGGCAAGGCTACCTTTCCCGATGGTTATTTGGAGGCATGGTTTTTATGTTTCTATTTTGTGTAGGGGCATTGTTGGTACAGCAAAAATGGCAACAGGTGGACTATGAATGGTCATCAGGAAGAATATGTATCAAGGGTGATAGTAGATGTTCCGCAAGAAAAGGCAAAAACATATCTCTGTAAATTGCGGATAGGTAAAGAAGTGTCTGAAAGGGGGATGGTTCCTGTTAATCGCATGATACTAGTCTATATTATGAAAGATAGTCTTTCTGTAAATTTACGATGTGGAGACCATTTGAACTTTTATACACGTATCTCGACTTCTGAAAGAGAGGTGATTCCGGGAGAATTTGATTATGCAGCTTATCTTTTCAGGCAGCAAATTAGCGGAACAGCCGTAATCTTTCCAGGGTATTGGCAATGGACAGGCAAGAAATCGGCATTGACATGGAAACAGCGGGCAGGTGTATGGAGGGAGAAAATATTGGATAATTATCGGAAATGGGGGTTCTCGGGAGATGAATTTGCCGTATTGTCCGCTTTGACTGTTGGCTATAAGGAGGAACTGAGTGAGGATTTACGTGAAACTTATCAAGTGGCGGGAGTGAGCCATATCTTGGCTTTGTCAGGAATGCATATAGCTGTTTTGTGGGGATTATTGTGTTGGATATTGCGTCCGCTGGATAGAAGTTGTTTGCTGCGATGGGTAAAGTGTGGCATTATTGTGTTGTTGTTATGGACATTTGCTTTTTTAGTGGGGTTGCCCCCCTCGGTTATACGGGCGGTGGTAATGTGTATGTTAATGACAGTGCACGTGCGGCAGGAGAACGGACTTTGTCATTGAATACTTTGGCTATAGCGGCATTCTTTATGCTGCTTTATAATCCTTTTTATCTTTTTGATACCGGGTTCCAGCTATCATTTCTGGCTGTATTTTCAATTTTGTTTATTTATCCTGTCATTTTTCGGTGCTGGCGGGTGCATCACCCTGTACCTCGTTATATTTGGGGGATAGTGGCGGTTTCGCTGGCGGCACAGTTAGGGACAGCTCCTGTGGTTATTTATAAATTCGCTTATTTTCCTGTTTGTTTTTTACCGGCCAATTTGATAGTGGCACCTTTAGTATTTGTTATAATTTATGGATCGGTAGCAAGTTTTGTGTTGTCTCCTTTTACGGTATTGCATATATGGGTGGTAAAAGGATTGAACGGGGTGTTGTGGTTGCTGAATAACAGTATGCAATGGGTGGGGGATTTGCCTATATCACATTCCGGCGATATACATTTGTCTTTGTTTCAGGTTGGTATTCTTTATGTATTATTATTTGTGTTATTATCTTATCTGTTATCTCCTTCACGGAAATTGTTGATTACTGTTTTGTGTGGAATCAATTTTTTTATAGGATTTTCAGGTTGTCTATATTATATGAAAGAGGAGTCTTTTCAGTTAATCCTGGCTCATTCGCAAGTAAAAGTTTGTCCTCAAAAAGATGTTTGGCAACAGGATAGCATTTATCATTATAAAGGTCTGAATATATGTGTTTTGGTTGATAACCGCTGGCGGAGCAGATCGGTTGATTGTTTGTTGGATATTGATTATATGTACTTGTGTAAAGGTTTTAAAGGAAAAATTGCCCCATTACAAAAAATATTTAAAATTAGGAAGGTCATACTGGATGCTTCGCTCGGTGGGTATAGATTGAATTTGTTAAAGGACGAGTGTAGAGGTTTGGGATTGGATTATATTGATATATCTCCGAAAGGTTCTTACCATATTCTTCTGTGAATAAAGAATTAATTTGTAAATTTGCCATTTCAAAAGAAAAAGATTGAATATGTTATCAAAAGTAATTGCACAGGCTAATATAGACCATGCCGAAAAATGGTTTGAAAGAGCTGATAAAATAGTTATTGTTACCCATGTGTCACCGGATGGTGATGCCATTGGCTCCTCATTAGGATTATGGCATTTTTTAGAATCACAGGAAAAAACGGTGAATGTCATTGTTCCCAATGCTTTTCCGGATTTTTTGAGATGGATGCCGGGAGCCAAGGATATAATCCGGTACGATAAATATACTGAATTTGCCAATAAGCTGCTGAATGAGGCAGATGTGATCTGTTGTCTGGATTTCAATGCTTTGTCTCGTATTGATGCGATGGCGGATGCTGTGGCTCAGTCGCCGGCACGTAAATGATGATTGACCATCATCTTAATCCGGAAGCCTTTTGTAAAATCATTATTTCTCATCCTGAAATATCTTCTACATCGGAATTGGTTTTCCGGTTGATATGCCGTCTGGGGTATTTTGAGGATATCACCAAAGAAGGTGCTGAATGTATTTATACGGGATGATGACCGATACAGGTGGCTTTACTTATAATTCTAATGACCGTGAAATTTATTTCATTATTAGTGAACTGCTTTCAAAAGGCATTGATAAGGATGAGATTTATCGTAAAGTTTATAATACATATTCTGAGGGACGTTTACGCCTGATGGGATATGTGCTGTACGACAAGATGCAAGTATTCCCTCAGTTCAATTCGGCATTGATTTGGCTGACAAAAGAGGAACAAAGTAAATTCCAGTATGTAAAAGGAGATACGGAAGGGTTTGTGAATATTCCGCTTTCCATAAAGAATATTATTTTCTCCGTATTCTTGCGTGAGGATACGGAAAAGAATATGATAAAGGTATCTCTGCGTTCTGTAGGTACTTTCCCTTGTAATAAAGTGGCTGCCGAATTTTTTTAATGGAGGTGGTCATTTGAATGCATCCGGTGGTGAGTTTTATGGTACAATGGATGAAGCTATCGATCTGTTTAAACAGGCTTTGGTGAAGTACGAGGAGTTGCTTCTGGCAAAAAAATAGTTATTTTAGTATAATTGCATACAAACAATATAAAAGTTAGGGGCTTATTTATTAATTTTGCCCGAAAATAACAGAACTTAGAATGAAGAAATTAGGTATATTGTTCGCATCTGTGTTTCTTTTAGGGCTGGTCTTCCAGTCTTGCAATAATGGAAAGACCTATGCTGAAATGAAAGAAGAAGAGAGAGAAGCTATCAAACGATTTATTGAACGGGAAGATATCAATGTGATCAGCTTTGAACAGTTTCAGGAACAGGATTCTACAACCAATGTGGATGAAAACCAGTTTGTCCTTTTCTCGGAAACAGGTGTTTATATGCAGATTGTGGCAGAAGGAAACGGAGAGCGTTTGAAAGACGGTCGCTATGAGATTCTGGTCCGGTATGTGGAGGAACAGATTACTTCGGATGGAATAGATTCTTTGTCTTGGAATACAGACTATGGGAATTCTCAAATGGTTTATCCGGATGCTATGATGCTGACAAAAAGTGGAAAATCTTTTTCAGCTACATTCACCTCCGGTATAATGTATACAGTTTGGGGGACACCTTATGTACCTTCAGGATGGTTGATTCCATTCAATTACATAAAGGTCGGCAGAGAGATTTCCGGTCGTTCTAAGGTCAGACTGATTGTACCTCACAGTGAAGGACAATCTGACGCTTCTGCTTCTGTCTATCCTTGTTACTATGAAATAACTTATCAATTAGCACGATGACATTAATTAAATCAATATCCGGAATTCGTGGAACCATTGGAGGACACGTGGGGAAGGTTTGAACCCGCTGGATATAGTGAAATTTACATCAGCTTATGCAACGCTGATGCGTAAAACAACTACAGTAAAGAGCAATAAAATTGTAGTAGGACGTGACGCACGTATCTCCGGCGAAATGGTGAAGAACGTGGTATGCGGTACTTTAATGGGAATGGGATTTGATGTGGTGAATATCGGACTGGCATCTACACCGACTACAGAATTGGCTGTAACCATGGAAGGAGCGTGTGGTGGTATTATTTTGACTGCCAGCCACAATCCCAGACAATGGAACGCTTTAAAGTTGCTGAATGAGCATGGAGAATTTCTGAATAAAGAAGAAGGAAATGAAGTGCTGCGTATAGCAGAAGCGGAAGCGTTTAAATTTGCCGATATCGACCACATCGGAAGTTATCGCGAAGACAATACCTACAATCAGAAACATATAGATAGTGTTTTGGCTTTGAAATTGGTAGACGTGGATGCTATCCGTAAGGCCAATTTCCGTGTAGCTATAGATTGCGTTAATTCAGTTGGCGGTATTATTCTTCCTGAATTGTTGGAACGATTGGGAGTGAAGCATGTAGAAAAGCTCTATTGTGAAGCGACGGTGATTTTCAGCATAATCCGGAACCCTTGGAAAAAGAACCTGGGGGATATTATGGGGTTGATGGCCAAAGGCGGTTGTGACGTGGCTTTTGTTGTAGACCCGGATGTTGACCGTCTGGCTATGATCTGTGAGGATGGAAAAATGTATGGCGAAGAATATACATTGGTGACCGTGGCAGACTATGTATTGAAACATACTCCCGGAAATACCGTTTCTAACTTGAGTTCTACCCGTGCTTTGCGCGATGTAACCCGTAAATATGGTTGCGAATACAATGCTTCGGCTGTAGGGGAAGTGAATGTGGTTACCAAGATGAAAGCGACTCATGCAGTGATTGGAGGTGAAGGAAATGGTGGAGTAATCTATCCTGAAAGCCATTACGGACGTGATGCATTGGTGGGAATTGCTTTATTCCTGAGCATTTGGCACACGAAGGAAGAAGTCAGTGAACTGCGTGCTACTTATCCTCCTTATTTCATTGCCAAGAATCGCATTGATCTGACTCCGGAAACGGATGTGGACGCTATTTTGGCCAAATAAAGGAACTGTATAAGGATGAAGAGATAAACGACATAGACGGTGTGAAAATCGATTTCCCAGACAAGTGGGTACATTTGCGTAAGAGTAATACTGAACCTATTATCCGTGTTTATTCTGAGGCTGCAACCATGGAAGCGGCAGATGAAATAGGCCAGAAGATAATGGATGTGGTTTATAGCTTGGCGAAATAAATACATTATTAATAGATAAATTAGCCGTATTGAATGAGATTATATTTCGTTTGATACGGCATTGTTTTTTATCAGATAGAAATAAATACTATGAGAAAAAGCCTTTTATTTGTTTGGGCCTGTATGGGGCTGGTTTGTTTGGTGAGTGCTTGTAAGACATCGGTTAAAAGTAAAGAATGGAAGCTGGTATGGGTGGAGAATTTTGATCAAAAAAACAGTTTTGACGAATCGGTATGGACTAAGATACCTCGCGGAACATCCGATTGGAACAACTATATGTCTTATTATGATTCATGTTATGCTATGCAGGATGGGAATCTGATACTTCGTGGAATAGCCAATCATACTCAAAAAAATGATACGGCTCCTTATCTGACGGGAGGTGTCTATACCAAAGGAAAGAAATTGTTTACAGGGGGAAGAGTGGAGATACGTGCTAAATTGCAAGCCGCTAAGGGGGCATGGCCGGCTATATGGATGCTTCCCGAAAAAGCGGAGTGGCCCAAAGGAGGTGAGATTGATATTATGGAACGGTTGAATCATGATCGTATTGCTTATCAGACTACCCATTCTTACTATACACATGTCTTAGGTATAAAGGATAATCCGCCTCACGGAGGTATTAATAAGATAAATCCTGAGGAATACAATATCTATTCGGTAGATATTTATCCGGATAGCCTGGTGTTTGCTGTCAATCATCGTCATACCTATACTTATCCGCGCATTGATACGGACAAGGAAGGGCAGTTCCCTTTCTATCAACCTTACTATTTATTGATAGATATGCAGTTGGGCGGTTCATGGGTTGGCGCTGTGGACCCGAAAGAATTACCTGTGGAAATGTGGGTGGACTGGGTGAAGTATTACGAGAAACGCTGAATGCTGTTTGTCGGGAAACGGGGGGCTGTTCAATGTTGAACAGCCCCCCGTTCTGTTTAATTATAAGGTAAATAGGCCTGGATGTAACATCATCAAAGAAAAATGTTACAGGCGGAGCACGTCTGTTCTGCCTGTAAAGATGCGTGTATCATTGTGATTACAGGAATCATAAAGCTTTGTGTACTTTTGTTTCGTCTGGAATAAGATTCTAAAGATTGGAGCAGGGACAACATTTTGTTTAGCTCATTTTTGTTTTCAATAGGCATAAAGTAATTCCAGCCAATGGATGGAATTACTTTTTATGGAAGATATTTTAATGTAATAACCATGAATACACAAAGTCAAAAAGTTTCGATGGCCGAGAAAATCGGTTACAGCCTGGGGGATTGCTCGGCTAATCTGGTCTTCCAGATGATGATGATTTATCAGACAAAGTTTTATACGGACATATTCGGTCTGGAAGGTGCCATTGCCGGTACGGTGATGTTGGTGGCGCGTATCACGGATGCCTTTGTCGATCCTACAGTGGGGTTATTGAGTGACCGCACCAAGACACGTTTCGGGAAATATCGTCCATGGGTGCTTTGGACTGCGTTGCCTTTCATGGTTTTCTATGTGTTGGCTTTCTATAATCCGGCATTGAAGATAAAGGGCTGGTAGCATTGTATGCTACACTGTCTTATACCTTGCTGATGAGCCTTTATTCTTTTAACAATACGCCGTATGCTTCTTTGGGCGGAGTGATGTCCGGTGATATAAAGGAACGTACCAGTATCACTTCCATTCGTTTTGTGGCGGCTACCATTGCCCAGTTTGTGGTGCAGGGACTTACGCTCCCTTTGGTAAGCAAGTTTTCGGATGGTGGAGACAAAGCGCATGGCTGGTTATGTACCATCTCTTTGTTCGCTTGTATCGGGTTCGTTTTTCTGGTCATTACTTTCTTTTCAACTCGTGAGCGCATAGAGCCGCCTGCCAGTCAAAAGACAGATACGCGTCAGGATATAAAGGATGTGTTTGGAAGCGTTCCTTGGCGGGCTATGTTCATACTTACGCTTTTCATTTTTATTACGCTTGCCATGTGGGGTAGTGCCATGAACTATTATTTTGAGAATTATGTGGATGCCGGAGCATTGTATGCCTTTCTTGACCGTCTGGGACTGGTGGCAATGGAAACGGATGGCAGCGCGGGGTATGCTGTGTTGAATGCTTTCGGGCTGGTAGTCAATTCTTCCGATAAGGCATACGAGGTAGGATTTGGAGTGTTTAATATGTTGGGAGCACTTGTCCAGTTCTTTGGGGTGATTCTCTTGTCCGGCTTTTTGGCAAATCGTTATGGTAAGAAACGCGTTTTTATCGTTTGCCTCTCACTTACGGCCATTTTTACAGCTTTGTTCTATTTCCCGGGAAAAGCGGATGTGGAAACGATGTTTGTACTGAATTTCCTGAAGAGTTTGGCATACGCGCCGACTGTACCTTTGTTGTGGGCGATGATTGCGGATGTAGCCGACTATTCAGAATATAAAAATTACCGTCGCGCCACAGGCTTTGTGTTTGCTGGTGTAGTTTTTGCCTTGAAGGCCGGGCTGGGTATCGGTGGGGCCATCCTGGGGTTTCTGCTTTCAGGATTTGGGTATGTGTCCGGTATCGGGGCAGAGCAAAGCGGTACGGCTATAAGGGGGATTGTACTTTCCTCCAGTCTGATTCCGGCTATGATATTTGGAATGGGAGTAGCTGCCTTATGCTTCTATCCTATTACAAAAAAATACAACGAACAGATGCAGGCGGAACTTGCTGACCGTCGCAGTAAGGCCGGTTATTGTATAAAAAGAACAAGTTATTTACCTTAAAAACTTTGTAATATGAAAATAAGATATGTAACATTATTGGCTGCCATTGCCGGATTAATGGCCGCTTGCGGCAATGACCGGAAGGCCGGTATGCAGCCGGATCCTTCGCTGAAGGAAGCAGCTTCGGGCAAGTTTCTGATGGGGGTAGCGTTGAATGTACGTCAGGCAGCAGGTCAGGATACTTGCGCCTCGAAAGTGGTAAAACGTCATTTTAATTCTATTGTGGCCGAGAATTGCATGAAATGCGAAGTGATTCATCCGGAGGAAGACCATTTTGATTTTACGGAAGCGGACCGGTTGGTTCGTTTTGGCGAGGAGAACGATATGGCTGTTATAGGGCATTGCCTTATCTGGCATTCACAGCTGGCACCTTGGTTCTGTGTGGACGAACAAGGAAAAACAGTAAGTGCCGACATCTTGAAGGAGCGTATAAAAAACATATCCAGACTATTGTGACGCACTATAAAGGGCGTATAAAGGGCTGGGATGTGTTGAATGAAGCCATTGAATCGGACGGCTCCTGGCGTAAATCTCCTTTTTACGAGATATTAGGCGAAGAGTACATCCCGCTTATTTTTCAGTATGCTCATGAGGCAGATCCGGAAGCCGAACTTTACTATAATGATTATGGCATGGACGGGAAGGCTAAGCGTGACAAAGTAGTCGAATTGGTAAAGATGCTGAAAGACCGTGGACTGCGCATCGACGCGGTAGGTATGCAGGGACACATGGGAATGGATTATCCGTCAGTGTCCGAATTTGAAGCCAGTATACTGGCATTTGCAGCTGCCGGAGTAAAGGTGATGGTAACCGAATGGGATATGAGTGCATTGCCCACGGCACGGATGGGAGCCAATATTTCGGACACGGTGTCTTATAAACAATCCCTGAATCCCTATCCCGACGGTTTGCCCGACTCTGTGTCTGTGGCATGGAATAACCGGATGAAGGAATTTTTCGGTCTTTTCCTGAAACATTCGAATATCATTACCCGTGTGACGGCGTGGGGGGTGACGGACGGTGACTCATGGAAGAATAATTTCCCTGTGCCCGGACGTGTGGATTATCCTTTATTGTTCGACCGTGATTGCCGGCCGAAACCTTTTGTGGAAGAACTGATTGGAAAACAGAACATTTAATAACGTAACGATATGGAAAAGAAATTCAGATACTTGGTGCCTGGAGACTATATGGCAGATCCTGCCGTACATGTTTTTGACGGAAAGCTTTACATTTATCCTTCTCATGACCGTGAGAGCGGAGTGGAGGAGAATGACAATGGTGATCATTTTGACATGTGTGACTATCATGTCTTTTCTACAGAAGATGTGATGAACGGAACAGTGACCGATCACGGAGTCGTACTGAAAGTTTCGGATATCCCTTGGGCCGGGCGTCAGTTGTGGGATTGTGATGTGGCTCGTAAAAACGGGAACTATTATATGTATTTTCCATTGAAAGACCGGAACGACATCTTCCGTATCGGCGTGGCGGTGAGCGATTGCCCCGAAGGGCCGTTCATTCCCCAGCCCGATCCCATGCGTGGAAGCTACAGTATAGATCCGGCGGTATTTGATGATGGTAATGGGAACTATTATATGTATTTCGGCGGTTTATGGGGCGGGCAGCTTCAGCGTTATCGCAACAACAAGGCATTGGAGTGTGCGGCTTTTCCGGCTGATGGTGAACCGGCTTTGCCTTCACGTGTGGTGAAACTTTCGGACGATATGCTTCAGTTTGCCGAAGAGCCGCGGCCTTTGGTTATTCTGGATGAACACGGACATCCGTTGACTGCCGGTGACAATGCGCGCCGCTTTTTCGAGGCTTCATGGATGCACAAGTATAACGGGAAATATTATTTTTCTTATTCTACGGGAGACACTCATCTGCTTTGCTATGCCACAGGAGATAATCCGTATGGTCCGTTCACTTATCAAGGGGTTATTTTGCAGCCTGTGGTAGGTTGGACTACTCATCATGCCATTGTAGAATACAAAGGAAAATGGTATCTGTTTCACCACGATTGTGTCCCTTCGGGGGGAACCACTTGGTTGCGCAGCCTGAAGGTGTGCGAATTGGAGTACGATGCGGAAGGGAAAATAAAGACCATAGAATCTGTCTAAAAATAAATCAGTGATACATCATCCGGACAGATTGGACCGGTTGCTTTGCCGGGTATTGTCCAAACAGACCGTTTGCAGAGATTCCGTTCGTCGTCCGGGACTTACAAACGGTCTTTTTATATCCGTGTTCTTCAATTACAGTATCTGGTGGCGTAATTATAATTTGTTGTAATATAGTATGTTATGTATGTATTGTAACGCAAATAAAGATTCATGTAACACGTTTGAAGCAAGATGTAACTCTACGAAAGATGCGTGTATCATGCAGAGAATTTATATTCGGCGACACTTTCTATATTTGCGTCTGAAATCCGTAAAGGAATTGGTCAATTATAATACTAGAAAGACAATGAAACAAAAACAAAAGCTGAAAAGATGGTCGGGCGTGCTGATCGCTTTAGGGGTGTTGGGCTCCTCCTTTACCTCATGTAGTTCGATCAAGAAAGGAAATGATTTGCCAGTTGTAGGAAAGTCTGTCGCTCTTTTCGATTACTTTAATTATAAAGGTGAGGATGATGTCTATATTTCCAATCCGCTTCCGGGAGATGATTATTTTTATAATCCCATTCTGCCGGGATGGTATTCCGATCCCAGCATTTGCACCAATGGCGAAGGCGATTATTTTCTGGCTGTTTCCACCTTTACTTATTATCCGGGTGTGCCTCTTTTCCACAGCAAAGACTTGGTGAACTGGAAGCAGGTAGGACATATCTTGAATCGTCCTTCTCAATTAGTCAACATGGAGGGGCAACACGTAAGCGGAGGAATTTTTGCTCCGGCCATATCCTACAACCCGCATAACAAGACTTATTATATGGTTACTACCAATGTAGGGGCCGGAAACTTCTTTGTGAAGACACAAGATCCTTTTGGCGAATGGTCTGATCCTATTATGTTGCCCGAAGTGACAGGCATTGATCCCTCTTTCTTTTTCGATGAAGATGGGAAGGCCTACCTTGTCAATAATGATGACGCGCCGGACAACAAGCCCGAATACAGTGGACATCGTACCATCCGTGTGCAGGAATTTGATGTGAATGCGGACAAGACGGTGGGACCGCGCAAGATTCTGGTGAACAAGGGAGCTCGTCCGGAGGACAAGCCCATCTGGATTGAAGGTCCGCACCTTTATAAAATAAACGGGAACTACTTCCTGATGTCTGCCGAGGGTGGAACAGCCGGATGGCATTCGGAAGTAATTTTCCGTGGTGATTCTCCGACGGGCAAATTCATACCGTGGAAGAATAACCCTATTCTGACCCAGCGTCAGCTGGATGCGGAGCGTCCCAATCCGGTGACGTGCGCCGGACATGCCGACTTGGTTCAAACCCGGGAAGGGGATTGGTGGGCAGTCTTTCTGGCTTGCCGTCCCATAAACAACACGTTCGAGAATTTAGGACGTGAGACTTTTATGATGCCCGTCAAGTGGAGTGAGGATGGTTTCCCCTATATGACGCAGGGGGATGATCTGGTGCCAGTCATTGTCCGCCGCGAAGGAGTGAAGCGTGACGAATCTGCCACCTTCGGAAACTTTGAAATGAATGACGGTTTCGACGGACAAACATTGGGTATGGAATGGATGACTTTGCGTGCTCCTGCTACCGGACTTTACTCGCTTTCCCAGACTCCGGGTTATCTCACTTTGAAATGTGATTCAGTCAGTGCTTCCGAAAAGAAGGTGCCGGCTTTTATATGCCGCCGGTTGCAGCATCATAAGTTCGAATGCAGCACGCGTATGTTGTTCTGTCCGCAGAGCAAGGCGGAGCAAGCGGGCATATTGTTGTTCAAGGACGAAAAGCATCAATATTTCCTGGCTGTAGGCAGGGATGACCAAGGTGAATGTATTTCCCTCAGGCAGATAGGCGATGGGGAAGTAAGATGCTGGCTTCCGTTCGCTTGGACGACAGAGGAGTGCTTACCGACCTGAAGGTGGTTTCGCGCGGAACACATTATGATTTCTACTATGCTCGCCAGGAAGGTGTGTGGAACGTGTTGTGCAGGAACGTGGACGCCGGGTATCTGTCAACGGCCACTGCCGGAGGCTTTACCGGAACAACGATAGGCATGTATGCCACCTTAAAATAAATGACTATTTGATTTTTTGTATAACTTAAATTAATGTATTAATGAAAAATGCTATGAATTTTAGGCCGGTGGGGCTGATGCTTCTGTTCTGTCTCATTCCTCTGTGGGCATTTGCACAGAGCGTGATGGTAAAAGGTGTAGTAAAGGACACAAGTGGTGAAGCTATCATCGGAGCCAGTGTCTTGGAAAAAGGCACTACCAACGGTACGATTACCGATTTTGATGGTAACTTTGCATTGAATGTATCGAAAAACGCCGTGTTGGTGGTGAGTTTTGTCGGTTACAAGAACGAGGAAATCCCGGTAGCGGGAAAGAGTTCTTTAAAGATTACATTGAAGGAAGATTCAAAGCTTTGGAAGAAGTGGTGGTGATTGGTTACGGTAGCGCCCGCAAGAGTGACGTGACCGGATCTATTGCATCGGTAGGCGGAGAGAAGCTGCGTGAGATGCCTGCCACCAATATTACATACGCTTTGCAGAACCGCGTGGCAGGTGTGGATATGGCTCAGACTTCTTCCGCACCGGGCGCTTCCATGCAGATTCGTATTCGTGGTACCCGTTCGTTGAACGCCAGTAACGACCCGTTGGTAGTATTAGACGGAATCCCCTTTATGGGTAATTTGTCCGATATCAATCCCGGAGATATCAAGAGCATGGATATCTTGAAGGATGCATCTTCTACTGCTATCTACGGTTCGCGCGGTGCCAATGGTGTTATCCTGATCACTACACACAAAGGTGCACAGGGTAGTCCCGCCCGGTTTACTTACAATGGGTATGCAGGTATGAAGAAAGTATTCTCCAAATATCCCATGATGAACGGCAGCAAGTTTGCCGAAATGCGTAAACTGGCAGGCAAGTTCGAGAATTCGGTGGACGAGTCGGACGATGTGGATACTGACTGGCAGGACTTGATGTTCCGAGACGGTTATGTAAACAGCCACGATGTCAGCGTGTCCGGTGGTACCAACGGTGGAGGCTACAGCTTTGGCGCGGCTTACTATAAGGATCAGGGTGTCATTCCTACTCAGAACTATACCCGTTACTCTCTGCGTGGTTCTTTCGATCAGGGTGTGGGAAAATATTTCCGCTTCGGACTGGTGAACAATACCAACTATAACGTCACCAAAGGTTCCAATATCGGACTGTATGGTGTGCTTGCCATGTCTCCTATCGCTAACCCCTATAATGCGGACGGCACATTGAAACGTACCGTGAAATACAACAGTCAGGATGAGTCATTTGTATTGACCAGAGGCGTTGTGGAAGAATTGGAAGACAGTTGGCTGAGCAAGACCGAAGGCTTCGGTACGTACAACAACCTGTTTGCCGAAGTGAAATGCCCGTGGGTGGAAGGTTTGAAATACCGTGTCAACCTGGGTTTGAACTATCGTTCTACTAAAGGTGGATCGTTCACCGGCGAAGGCATCAACAGCACTACGGCCGACACTCCGTCTACCGCTTCGCTGAACCACTCGGAAACAACCAACTGGACTGTGGAGAACCTGCTGACTTACGACCGTACTTTCGGAAAACACCAGCTGAACGTTGTCGGTATGTACTCTGCCGAACAGACTGTCTATACACGTTCGGACGTTGCCGGACGGGATATTCCTGCCGAATATTTCCAATTCTACAACATCGGGCGTGCGGAAGGCACCATTACGGTGAACCCCGACAACTGGAACTATCAGAAGAGCGGTCTGATGTCTTGGATGGGCCGTGTGATGTACACTTACGACAATCGCTATATGTTGATGGCGACTGTACGTGCCGACGCTTCTTCACGTTTGGCAAAGGGACACCAATGGCACACTTATCCCGCCGTATCGGCAGGATGGAACATTCGTCAGGAAGAGTTTATGGACGAGGTGGACTGGATAGATATCCTGAAACTGCGTGTAGGTTACGGACAGACCTCCAACCAGGCTGTTGATCCTTACAAGACCTGGGGACGCTTGGCAACCCGTCCTTATAACTTCGGTCCTACCGGCTATGTCACCGGTTACTATGTATCCGAACTGCCTAATGCCGAATTGGGGTGGGAATATTCTTCTACATGGAACTTCGGTCTGGACTTCACCTTGCTGAGAGGACGCCTGTCCGGTACATTTGAGTATTACATTCAGAAAACCACCGACTTGCTGCAAAGCGTAAGCCTTCCTTCACTTCGGGAGTAAGCAGCTATATGGCTAATGTGGGAAAGACGGAAAACAAAGGTTTTGAATTTACCTTGAACGGAACGATTCTGGACAACCATAACGGATGGACATGGGAGGCAAGCCTCAACCTGTCTGCCAACCGTAACAAACTGACCGAACTGGCTTCGGGCTCCAAAGATGATAAAGCGAACAACTGGTTTGTAGGACATCCCATCGACTGTATCTACGACTATGAAAAAGTAGGCTTATGGAACAGTGATGATCCCGATTTCCAATACTTGGACATTCTGGAGCCAGGTGGCAATGAAGGTATGATCAAAGTGAAATATACCGGTGATCGTGATGCCAGCGGCAAGCCGACTCGCGCCATTGGTCCTGAAGACCGTCAGATTATCAGCTTGGAACCTAAATTCCAAGGAGGTTTCAGCACTCGCGTGGCCTATAAAGGCTTCGACTTGAACGTTATCACCGCCTTCCGTTGCGGAGGCAAGCTGATCAGTACGCTGCACCACAGCAACGGTTACCTGAATATGCTGACCGGTCGTCGCGGACAAGTGGATGTAGACTACTGGACACCGGAGAACAAGGGTGCCAAGTACCCGAAACCGGGTGGTATCCAGAGTGGTGACAATCCGAAATACGGAAGCACATTGGGTTATTTTGACTCTTCTTACTGGAAAGTGCGCAACATCACATTGGGCTACAACTTCGAGAAGCAGGCTTGGCTGATCCGCATGGGCGTACAGAGCCTGCGTGCTTACCTGTCCGTACAGAATCCGTTCATCATCTGTTCTCCTTTCCATAAAGAAACCGGACTGGATCCCGAAACCAACTCTTACGGTAACGAGAATGTAGCTGTGACAGAAGGTATTCAGAAACGATTCCTGACAGTAGGTACTAACTCACCGTCCACCCGTAACTATTTATTCGGTATTAACTTAACATTCTAAATGAAAGCATGACTATGAAACCTATATTTTCAAAAATAAGAGTTTTGGGAACAGCCGCACTGGCTTTGTTCCTGACAGCATCCTGTTCAGACATTCTGGACGAGCAGCCGCGCAGCAGTTATGATCCTACTTTCTTTAAGACAGAAAAGGGGGTGGAAGGCGGTGTGACCTCCATGTATGCACACTTGCGCTATATTTACGGACAAGCTTATTATTATAATTCCTGTCTGACGGGAACCGATGAGGCAACCTGGGGATGGAGTGCCGATGGTAACTTCAAGGATGCCGACCTGTCCGGAGTAGGCAACCTGACTGCCACGACTTGCCGTTCCGACGCCTTGTGGGGAACCGCTTTCTCGAACATCAACACCGCTAACGGAGTGATAGAGAACGGTGCCGAAGTAGGAGTCAATGAATCATTGGTTTCCGAAGCCCGCTTCTTCCGTGCGTTCGATTATTTCCTGTTGGTGCAGACCTTCGGCGGAGTGCCTCTGGACCTAGGTTCCGGCGAACTGAAGTTCAATATCACTCCTTCACGTACCTCCGTGCGCAATACCGTGCCCGAAGTGTACACCAAGGCCATCTTCCCCGACTTGCTGACCGCTATCGAGAACTTGCCCGCTAATCCTCGTGTGACGGGCGGAGTGACCAAGACCGTTGCCCGCCTGTACTTGGCAAAGGCTTATCTGACTTATGCCTGGTGGCTGAAGAATCCGAATAACATTCCTACTTATCCCGAGTGCCAGCGTACGGACCCCGACGGACACGATGCGGCATGGTACTTCCAGCAGGCATACGATGTGGCGGTTACTGCTATCGAGAACCCCGGTCCTTTCGGCTTGCAGGAAAGCTTCTGGATGGTGAATGCCGGACCAATGACCGTAACATGGAAATCCTGCTCTATGCAGACCATACGCAGGAAGACGAGTATTATAATGGTGGCAGCCTGAGCTACGGTGGCGGTGGTGCTCCCGATAACTTTGCCGGATGGATGATGAACTGGAACTATACCGACGCGCGTTCGCTGATAATCAGGCTGTCATCAACCGTATTGCCGAGCAGTGTTATGGCCGCCCTTGGACCCGTATGGCTCCTCCGTTGGGTGTGTTTACCAAGACGTTTGCGACAAGGTGAACGACTCCCGTTACGACGGTACTTTTACTACTGTTTATCGCGGCAACTGGTCTACAGCCGGACAGAACTGGGAATCGGTGACCAATGCCAACGGAATGAAAGTGAAAGAACGTGAACCTATATTCTCTTTCGTATTCCAGGATATGGATAAGATAGACTATGCAGGAGAAGGTTCTAAAAGCAATCTGGGAGCAGGTACGTTGCCCGGTCGTGCCGACTGGGTATTGGGACTGGATGCGGTAGGCCGCTATGTATATCCCGGTCTTTGGAAACTCGGCCCGTATCGTACAGACAACGGCTCCGGAGCAGGACAGCCCAATGCGGGAAGTACCCGTCCGTATAACATCGCCAAGTTCTCCGAACTTTATCTGGTTGCTGCCGAAGCTGCCGTAGAAGGAGCTGCCACACAAGCCGGCAAGTCTGCCCGTGACCTGGTGAACGTGCTTCGTGCCCGTGCCGGTCGCTGGACTTACAGCAATGCCGAGTACAAGGAAGTGGATCGTGATTTCAGTGCTGAATGACAGCCGCCACTCCGGCAACCATTGACATCAACTATATTCTGGATGAACGCAGCCGCGAGTTCTATGGCGAAGGTTATCGTTGGTTCGACTTGGTTCGTACTCAGAAATGGAACGAATATGCTGACAGTTACGTGATTTGTGGAGGCAAGGGTGATCACAATCCGCAGACTTACAGCCGTACCATCGAAGCGTTCCATTATCTCCGTCCTATCCCACAAGGACAGTTGGATGGCATGGAAATGACAGAGGAGGAAAAAGACGCTTATCAGAATCCGGGATACAGAGATTGATTTTTTGTTTTTTAAGAGTACCCGCCGTTTCTTTCTGTTTCTGATGGAAGAAGCGGCGGTCTTTTTATGGTATGGACTGCTGGGTAGGTTATCATCTTCCCATAGAATATATGTTTTCAGTTTGATGAGTATGTGGCTTCCTTCTGATAAATTTACTGTTTCACTTAGGTGGGTAAGTTTTATCACTTAAGTGATGAGGATTCTTTACTAAGGTGATGCAATTTCATCACCTTAGTGAAACGATAAATTTATCAAGAGGAATTAGGGTATTCATCAGGCTGGTAAAGGATACTTGTACAGCTTGTTGCTGCTTGTAGTTTGCGATTGGTGGATATGGGGTCTGTCTGTTCCTGTCGGATATGTTTTGAAGTAAGGAAAGAGCTTGGGAAATATTTTTCCATCGGCTGAAAGGACTGATAGCAGACTGAAAGGACTACTGTCAGCCTTATGCATTGTGTAATAGTGAGTTATGCCGGCTGAATGGACTGAAGAAAGGTTCGTGAAATAGGTATATGTAAGAGTGTTTTGTAGGAAAAGTGTATTTGTTCATACCATTGTATCCGCAAAGTTTGCATTCGGCGGAAACTGGGTCTGTACTTGGTGGAAAAGAGAACCGGAAATTATTTTCAGTTCTCTTCCTTATTCTTATCCTGTTTCAAATGTTGTTCCATGTATATGCTGGGAGGCATTCCGTACAGATCCTTGAAAGCGGTCGAGAAATTGTTGGGATTGGTGAATCCGGTCAAGTCCGCCACTTCGGCTATGGTGTACCGTTTCTTCGACAACAGTTCTGCCGCTTGTTTCAGTCGGATGTTCCGGATAAAATCCCGTGTGGTCTGGTTGGTCAGTTCTTTCAGTTTACGGTGCAAGTGCACGCGGCTGATGCCTACCTCGGTGGTAATCATCTCCACGGTGAGGTTCGGGTTGCTCAGGTTTTCGTTGATGACCCGCATGATTCGTTCCATCAGTTTGTCATCGGGGGACTGTACTTCTATTGGTTGTACCTTATCTCCTTGGGTCTGTTGTCCGGTATAGGTATTGCGTAGCCGTTCACGACTGCGGATCAGGTTGGCGGCCGTTTTCCTCAATATCTCCATATGGAAAGGTTTGGTCATGTAGGCGTCGGCTCCTGTTTCCAGACCTTCCAGATTGTCTTCCTCCCGTGTCTTGGCGGTGAGCAGTATTACCGGGATGTGGTTCAGGTTCACATTTTGCTTTATTTTGTGGCATAAGGTAAGTCCGTCCATTTCGGGCATCATGACATCACTTATTACCAGGTCCGGGGTTTTATTGAAGATGCTTTCCAGTGCCTCCTTGCCGTTGCAGCTTTCCAGGGTATGGTAATCGCTTGCCAGTTCACGGCAGATATAGCGGCGTATATCTTCATCGTCTTCTACCACCAGTACTTTGTATTTCGTTTTGGTTCGTGTTTTTCCGTTTTCTTCTTCCTCGGTTTCATAAGGAACAGGAAGGACCGGAGCCGGAGTGTGGAAGAGAGGAGCTTTGTCGGCTTCCATTTCTTCTTTGCGCAGATGGGCGCATCCCAGAGGCATACGGATGATAAAGCTGCATCCCGGTTGTCCGTCCGGATTATTTTCTACACGGATGTCTCCGTGATGAAGTTCCACCAGTGAGCGGGTGAGGTGCAGCCCGATACCGGTACCTATGTTTGAGTTGTTTTGGCTATTCCGTATCTGGTAAAAGCGTTCGAATATGTGTTCTGTTTCTTTGGGGGCGATTCCTATTCCGCTGTCGGTCACGGTAATTTCGGCATACTGTTGTAATGGTTTCGGCAGGGTGGAGTCCTTACCGGTGCGTAGCCGTATGTCCACACTGCTCCTTCGGGGGTGAATTTGAAGGCATTGGACAGGATGTTCAGGATAATTTTGTCGAAGTTCACCGGGTCCACCCACAACTTTAAGTGGTCGGCGCCCTCGTGGTGGAACTGCAAAGTAATTTGTTTTTTGTTCGCTTGTTCTGTAAAGGTTTCACACAAATCATTAATGAATCCGGTCATTTCGGTTTCACGGAAAACGAGTGACATCTGCCCTTTGTCTATCTTGCGTATATCCATCAATTGGTTTACAAGCCGAAGGATTCTTTCGGAATTGCGCCAGATGATGCGGTAGTTCTTTTGCCGTTCGTGGTCTGTATCGTTTGTCATCAGTTTTTGCAAAGGACTGATGATGAGCGACATCGGAGTACGTATCTCGTGGGAGATGTTGATGAAAAACTGTAGCTTGGCTTCGTTTATCTGTTCAGCATGGATATGTTGCATCATTTCCTGCCTTATGCGGTAACGGTGTCTCACTTGCAGGATGATGCCATAGACGGCTGCTACTGCCAATAAGGCATAGATCAGCATGGCCCAGCCCGATGCCCACCATGCCGGTGCGATGTGAATGGTGATTTCATCGGTGTCGGATTCCAGCAGATAATCTTCGGCTTTGATCCGGAAATGATAATCGCCGGGGGGAAGGTCGCTGAATGACACTCGGTTGACTCCTTTGGGAAGCTTGACCCAGGGGGTGTTGTTTATGGTATATAGATACGTGATACGTTCGGAATTATTTAGTTCGCGGGTAGAGAACTCGATGCTGAAAGCGTTGTCGTTATGTGACAAGTGGAAATCCCGGGCCTCAAAGACGGAGGTGTTTATGATTTCTTTTCCGCCCGACAACATTCCTTTCCTTATGGGCTGGTCGTGCAGATAGAAGTCGATGATGCGTACGTTCCATTTTTTTGCGGGATTTGTAATCTCTTGAGGATTGAATAGGTAATTCCATTTGTACCTCCAAACCAGAGTATGCCGTTGTGGTCGGCAAAAGAGGCGTTTTTGCTGAATTCATTTCCTTGCAGGCCGTCGTCTGCATAGAAATTGCTGAACGTGTGGGTATTCAGATTAAAACGTGACATTCCGGCATTGGTGCTTATCCATAAGTTGTCCTGCCCGTCTCCTTTGATGGCATATACGGCGTTACTGGATAGTCCGTGGGCGGTGGTGTAGGTCTTTAGTTGCCGGGTTTGGGGATTCCATTCCGCCAGTCCGTCGGAACTGCTATCCAGATGTTGCCTTGGGGGTCTTCATAAAGGGAGTGGATGATGTGTCTGGACAGGATTTCCTCAGTCTTGAAGTCGTCGGTGCTCAGGTCTATACATCTTATTCCGTCATACGTTCCTACATAAAGGTGGTTGTCACCGGCATACAGAAGACAGCTTATCCATTTATATTTTTCGGTGGCAGCATTGAATTTAGGATCATATACAGACTGTCCTGTCTTCAAGTCATAATAGAAAAGTCCGGCTCCCATGGTGGCTATCCAGAGTCGTTTGTCCTGGTCTTCAACCAGATCATACACGCGTTGGATACGGTTTCCATGCTTGTCTGTCAGATTCTGCAGATAGCTGCACTGTCCTGTTTTCTTATCCAGTCTGCCTAGTCCGTTGGTATAGGATCCGAACCACAGATTACGTTCAGAGTCTTCATACAGGCCGAAAACGGTGGAAGGAACCGAAGAAGGGCTGTCATGTGGGGCATAATGGACTCTTTGCTTCAGTTCTGTGGTGATACCGTATATGCCGTCGTTGTCAGTACCTATCCATAATATGCCTTCGTGGTCGCGGCAGAGTGAGGTGATACAGTTGGAGCCGATGATATTCTTGTTTATTGATTTGTAGCCTATGTACTTGAAACTGTTGGGCTGTGCGGGAATCATCATAACCCCTTTCTGGTAAATGGCTATCCATAGGTTTCCTGCATTGTCTTTCAGGACGGAGTGTACTTTGGAGGTACCGGAGTCGAGGTAATTATTATCAAAAGGGTAATCCGTGATGAGCTGTTTGGGGATGTTGAAAATCTTGGCGCCTTTCCCGTCCGTGCCCAGACAAAGCTCGTTCTGGCTTATCTGGCAGATGGATTTGATAGGCAGGTTTTGTTTTCCTTTATAAAGGATAGGAATGAACTCTTCTGCCGGTTGGTTATATTTCAGCAATCCTTTGCCTATGGTTGCCAGGTAGATGTCTCCGTAGTTGTCTTCATAGAGGTCCACAATGGTCATTCCCTTCTCTTGTTTCAGAAAGTGCTTGCTTTTATTGTCCGCAGAGAGGCGGTAGATACCATTCTCACCCTGTGTTACCCAAAGATTGTGTTGTCTGTCCTCTATCATGTAGTCTGTCATTTGGGTGGGGATAGGTAAATCCAGTTTGTGTGCAGTCAGTTTCCCCTGTGTGATGGTTATGGTACACAAGTTGTTTCCCGATACCCATATTTCTCCGTTCCTACACTCCAGAATGGACATGATATTGCTGTCAAAAGTCTTTCCGTCTTCCCATTGCGCTGTGTGCTGAAGCTGTCGGTGGCGGGATCGTATAACTGTATTCCATTATAGGTTCCTACGAACAATCGTCCTTGCTGTCTTCATACAGGGCGCGTACGTAGTTGTGGCAGAGAGAGTGCTCGTTTTCCGGATCATGCTTGTAGATGACGAATTTGGCTCCGTCGTAGCGGTTCAGTCCGTCTTCGGTGGCGATCCAGATCATACCGTTCCGGTCCTGATATATCTTGTTGATCAGACTGCTGGACAGTTCCCTGTCTGTTGTGAAGAATTTATATGATTGTCCGTGACATAATAAAGACAGGAACATAAATAGTGTAAGAAGTGTATGTTTCATCATAATATAATATCTCAGATTGATTCAGGCGCACAAAAATAATTCAAAAAAATATATATAGCCTAATAAAAAAGAGGTAATTTCTATACTTCCCGCCATAATAGGGTGAGTTTGTAACATGGGAAAAGGACTATGTAACATAGTTCCGCCCGAAAATAAAGCGGATGTCTTTATCTTTGCTCTTGTTGAGCCGTGAAGAACGGAAAATAAAAACAACCTTGTGAATTTAATACCATGAATATGAAACTTGAATGTGATTTATCCGGTATCCGGAAATGTATGATGAGTGGCTTGTCCCTGTTGCTTGCCGGAGTGTTGCAGGCGCAGAATCCGATTGTGAAACTGGCTATAGTTAAAAAATAGAAGTAGAAAAAGAAATGAAGAAGATCATCATTATTATTACCTGCTTCATTGGTTTGTCGGGGGCGTTTGCACAACAACGGGGAATGTTCCATAATCCGGTGATTGAGGCGGATGTACCTGACCCTTCCATGATAAGGGTGGGAAACTACTACTATCTGGTAAGCACACTATGCACCTGATGCCGGGTTGTCCGGTGATGCGTTCAAAAGACTTGGTGCATTGGGAAACGATCAGTTATGTGTTTCAACGGCTTACTGACTTGCCCCGTTATGATTTGAAAGAAGGCACGGTATATGGTCGCGGACAATGGGCTTCCAGCCTCCGCTATCATGACGGACGGTTCTATGTATGGTTCTCACCCAATGATGAACCCCATCGTGGTTATATCTATACCGCCGAAGATCCGGCGGGCGAATGGACATTACTTTCCCGTCCGCCTCATCATCATGATGCTTCTTTGTTTTTTGATGACGACGGCAAAGTTTATCTGTTTTATGGCACCGGGCAACTTCGTCAGCTCAAGAGCGACCTGAGCGATGTGGAACCGGGAGGTATAGACCAAAAGATATTCGAGCGGGACGCCGACGAGCAGGGACTTCTGGAAGGAAGTCAGGCATTCAAGCATAACGGCAGATATTATGTGATGATGATTTCCATGGACTGGAGCATTCCCGGACGGTTGCGTCGTGAGGTGTGCTACCGTGCCGACCAGATAACCGGTCCGTATGAGAAAAAGGTGATTTTAGAAACTGAATTTCAAGGATATGGTGGCGTGGGACAAGGCTGTATAGTCGATACTCCTGACGGAAACTGGTATGGCTTTATTTTTCAGGATAGAGGCGGTATAGGGCGTGTACCCACATTGATGCCCTGCCGCTGGGAAGACGGTTGGCCGATACTGGGTGATGCGGACGGACGTGTGCCCGAATGTATGGAGATGCCTGTTTACGGAGAGGAATGTAAAGGAAGTATCATGGGAAGTGATGGTTTCGACACCGATCAGTTGAGTTTGAACTGGCAGTGGAACCACAATCCGTTGGACGATTGCTGGTCACTGACGGAGCGTCCGGGTTTCCTGCGGTTGAGGACCGGAAAGGTGGTGGACAATCTGTTTCTGGCTCCCAATACCTTGACTCAGCGTATGAGCGGACCGAAGTGCAGCGGTGTGGTAGCTATGGATATCTCGAAGATGAAAGAAGGAGATGTTGCGGGCTTCTGCGCTTTCAATGGGTTGTCCGGGGTACTGGCTGTGGTCATGGAGAACGGGAAAAAGCAGTGGGTGATGTCACATCAGTCTGTCAGTCTTTCGGACCGGGAAAAAAGGGTGACTGCTGTGGAAGTACTGGAGAAGGAACGCATGGATTGTGAGAAAGAGGTGGTCTATCTTCGTATGGAGGGCGATTTTGCAGATAAAAAAGATGAAGCCACTTTTTATTACAGTTATGACAAGAAAACGTGGAAACGAATAGGAGAACCTTGTAAAATGGTTTTTGATTATACCAAATTCTTTATGGGAAGCAAGTTTGCTATTTTTAATTATGCTACTAAAGATTTGGGAGGATATGTGGATATAGATTATTTTGAATACGGTAACTAAAAAAGTGAATAGAATGAAACTGAAAAAATGTGTGGGGATATTCTTGTTCTCCACCTTGTGCCTGAATGTAGGAGCTATAGATCATAAAGGGATTACTTTTGACCAGCTGGCTCCCGACCGTTTCACTCTGATGGAAAACGGAGTGGCCAATGAAATATTGGTGGACGAGCAGGAGGATGCTGGTGTGATGATAGCAGTAAGGAATCTTCAGAATGACTTTAAACGGGTAAGTGGCCGGGCTGCCGGGTTATGCTATACTCCCGGCGTAAAGCGCATGATTATGGTAGGTACGTTGAAAAGCCGCTATATCAGAGAATTGGTAAAAGCGAAAAAGATAGATGCTTCGTTGCTGGAGGGCAAGAATGAGAAATACCTGATGACCGTGGTGTCTGCTCCCTTGAACGGAGTGGATGAGGCGCTCGTCATTGTGGGAAGTGACAAACGCGGAACGATTTATGGGATTTATGAGCTTTCGGAGCAGATTGGTGTTTCGCCGTGGTACGACTGGGCGGATGTGCCGGTGATGTTCCGGCAGAATCTTTCGATGACGCGTGGAAGTTATACGGCGGGAGAACCGGCGGTGAAGTATCGGGGTATCTTTTTGAATGACGAGGCTCCTTGCCTGACCGGATGGGTGAAGCACACTTATGGCACGAATTATGGTGATCATCGTTTTTATGCTCGTGTGTTCGAACTGATTTTGCGTCTGCGTGGTAACTTTATGTGGCCTGCCATGTGGGGTTGGAGTTTTTATGCGGATGATCCGGAGAACAGCAAGACCGCTCATGAGATGGGGATTATAATGGGAACCTCACACCATGAACTATGGCACGCAATCATCAGGAATGGGTGAGAAAGCGCAGCGAATATGGGGCATGGGACTATGCTTCCAACCAGCAAGTGATTGACCGTTTTTTCCGTGAAGGTATGGAGCGTGCCGCCGGTACGGAAGATTTGATTACCATTGGTATGAGAGGTGACGGTGATACTCCGATGGGTGGAAAGGAGGGGGAAGATGACAAATATGTGCCGCGTGATGAGGAAAACATGCGCCTGATGGAGAAGATATTCCGGAACCAGCGTCGTATTATTAAGGAAGTGACGGGAAAAGTGCCGGAGAAACGTCCGCAGGTATGGGCTATTTATAAAGAGGTGCAACGCTTTTATGATATGGGACTCCGTGTGCCTGATGATGTGATTATGTTGCTGAGTGATGACAATTGGGGGATGTGCGCCGATTGCCGGATGCAAAAGAACGGAAACGTGCCGGTGGCTGGGGGATGTATTACCATGTGGACTATGTGGGGCCCCCCGTAATTCCAAATGGTTGAATGTAACTCCCGTACAAAATATGTGGGAGCAGCTTCAGTTGACTTACAGTTATGGGGTGGATAAGCTTTGGATATTGAATGTGGGGGATTTGAAGCCGATGGAGTATCCTATCACTCTTTTTATGAATATGGCTTGGAATCCGGAACGCTATGCGGCAGGGGATCTGTTGGAGCATACACGAGTGTTCTGTGCGCAGCAGTTCGGTGAGGAACAGGCGGATGAGCCATGCGTATTTTGAACCTTGTATTGCAAGTACAATGGACGCGTGACTCCCGAGATGCTGGATAAGGATACTTATCACTTGGCTTCGGGGGAATGGAGCAGGTGGCTGATGAATATGTGAAGCTGGAGGCGGAAGCCTTGCGGCAGTATTTGAAACTGGATACCGCTTACAGAGATGCCTACCGACAACTGATTCTTTTTCCTGTGCAGGCGATGGCCAATCTGTATGAAATGTATTATGCACAAGCCATGAATCACAAATTATACAAGGAGAATAATCCGCAGGCGAATGAGTGGGCCGACAAAGTGGAGCAGGCATTCCGGCGTGATGCGGAATTGTGCAGGGAATACAACGAAGAAATGTCGGGAGGCAAGTGGAATGGATGATGACGCAGAAACATATAGGCTATACTTCGTGGAATGATGATTTCCCGGCCGACGTTTACCGGAAGTCTACCGGATAGAACAACCGGAAGGGGCTGTAGGAGGATATTTGTTTACCGGTGACAAAGGGGTGGTTTCTATGGAGGCGGAGCATTACTTTACATCATCCGTTGCACCGAAGACCGCCTGGACAGTCATACCGCACATGGGACGTACGCTGAGCGGAGTGGCTTTGATGCCTTATACACAGTCTGCGGAGGGGGCTTCGCTCTCTTATAAAATGAAAATACCGCAAAAAGTAGATACAGTAAATGTGTATGTCATTGTGAAATCCACACTGCCCTTCCTCAGACGGGAAGGTCATCGCTACACGGTAGGTTTTGAAGGAGCGGAGGAGCAGACTGTCTGTTTCAATGCGGAGTTGAACGAACATCCGGATAATGTATATCGTGTACTGTATCCCACAGTGGCCCGTCGGGTAGTGAAGACCCGGGTGAAGTTGAGCCTGCCCGACTGTGCGGACGGAACCTATACATTGGTTCTAAAACCGGTGGAGCCTGCCATCGTATTTGAAAAGATAGTGGTGGATTATGGCGGTTATGAGGATAGTTATCTGTTTATGAACGAATCTCCTTGCCGGAGAAATAAGCTGAATGAACAATGAAAAATATGAGATTGACAGTTTGTATAGGAATAATGTGCGGATGGTTGGCAGCAGGAATGTTGCATGCAGGTACACGGCCGGACCATGTTCGCCCGGTGGAAGAAGATGGTAGCCACTTGTGGCTACCGGTGATACGTCCGGTGGAAGGCGCGGAGGTGGAAATTACTTATAAAGGAAAAGTGTCACCCACCATAGCCATTGCCATTGCTGAATTGAAAAACGCTTGGAAGGGAGATCCTGTACTTTTAGAGAAAAAGAAAACAGGGCGTGGGGATGGGTTTGCCATCACTTCTTCAGAACATCAGGTTCGTATTCTTTCATCCACCGAAACTGGATTGCTTTATGGCGTTTATAGTCTGCTGCGTATGCAGGCGGCGGGGCAGCTCACTGTACCTCTGTCGGTTACTGAACAGCCTGCGTATGACTTGCGTATTCTGAACCATTGGGATAATCCGGATGGTACGGTGGAGCGTGGTTACGCTGGTCGTTCTTTGTGGAATTGGGAGGAACTTCCCGGAACTTTGTCGCCACGTTATGAGGCATACGCCCGTGCAATGCTTCTGTGGGTATTAATGGAACGGTACTAAATAATGTCAATGCCTCACCTCAAGTGCTGACAACTGGTAGTTTGGAGAAAGTGAAAGCATTGGCTGATGTCTTCCGGCCTTATGGCATAAAGGTCTATTTATCGGTTAATTTTGCATCTCCTATCCGGTTGGGCAAGTTGGATACGGCAGATCCGTTGGACAAGGAAGTCATTGGATGGTGGAAACAAAAAGTAAAAGAGATCTATGCGCTGATTCCCGACTTTGGCGGTTTTTGGTGAAGGCCAATTCGGAGGGGCAACCGGGACCATGTGATTTTGGACGTACTCATGCCGAGGGAGCGAATATGCTGGCGGATGCGTTGAAACCCTACGGAGGAATCGTGATGTGGAGGGCGTTTGTTTATAGTCCTACCGACAGTGACCGTGCCAAGCAGGCTTATTTGGAGTTTATGCCTTTGGATGGACAGTTTCGCGAGAATGTAATTGTACAGATAAAGAACGGACCGATTGATTTCCAGCCTCGTGAACCTTATAGTCCTTTGTTCACGGCTATGAAGCAGACTCCCATGATGGTGGAGTTTCAAATTACTCAGGAGTATTTAGGCTTTTCCAATCATCTGGCCTATTTGGCTCCTTTATGGGAGGAGTTCTTTGGCGAGGTACGTCCGGACAGGTTAAAAGCTGCGGCGGGTGTGGCAAACATCGGTACGGATGCGAATTGGTGCGGACACCATTTTGCGCAGGCCAACTGGTATGCTTTCGGGCGTTTGGCATGGAATCCGTTGTTGACTTCAGACAGGATTGCCGATGAGTGGTTGCAGCAGACATTTACTTCCCAGTCGGCATTTGTCTGCCCGGTCAAGGCGATGATGTTGCAGAGCCGGGAGGCGGTGGTAGACTATATGATGCCATTAGGACTGCATCATCAGTTTGCATGGGGCCACCACTATGGTCCCGAACCGTGGTGCAGTGTACCCGGTGCCCGTCCGGATTGGCTACCCTCTTATTATCATAGGGCGGACAAAGAGGGAATCGGTTTCGACCGTAGCAGCAAAGGGAGTAATGCCGTTTCTCAGTATCCTGATTCACTTCGTCTGATTTACAATGACAAGACAACTTGCCCTGAAGTTTATTTGCTTTGGTTCCATCATGTGCCCTGGCAGTATCGGATGAAAAGCGGACGTACGCTTTGGGGGGAGTTGTGCCGTGCATACGATAGAGGTGTACGACAGGTACGTGGTTTTCAGGAAATATGGGACAGTGTGGAACCTTTTGTAGATGCACGCCGGTTCAGGGAAGTGCAGTCGAAATTGAAAATCCAGATGCGTGACGCCGTGTGGTGGAAAGATGCCTGTCTGCTTTATTTCCAGACTTCTCAGGGATGCCTATTCCGGCTGGCATAGAACGTCCGGTACACGAGTTGGAGGACATGAAACGCTTCCGGTTGGAAATCTCGAACTATGAATGTCCTGAGAGTGGGTTTAATAAATAAAATACGGTACTTAGCTTTAGAAGAAACATGAAATATAAGTTAGCTTTAGTGATGTCAGCTTTTTGTGCGTTTTCCGTATGGACCGAAGCAAAGGTGAAATTGCCTGCCATCCTATCGGACGGTATGGTGTTGCAACGTGAGCGGTCCGTTAAAATATGGGGAAATGCCGATAAAGGAGAGAGTGTGACCGTTGTTTTTAAAAAGAAGAAATTCAGTACGGTAGCCGGGGAAGATGGAAAGTGGCTGGTGGAACTGCCTCCCATGAAGCAGGTGGCCCTTTTGAAATGATCGTGAATGATATTCGGTTGAAAAATATTCTAGTGGGTGATGTCTGGCTTTGTTCCGGACAGTCCAACATGGAATTGACCGTCGGACGGGTGACTGATAAATTTGCCGAGGAAATAGCAAGGGATGAGAATCCGATGATACGGTATGTGAAGATTCCTTTAGGCAATGATTTGCATGGACCTAAAGACGATTTGCCGGGAACGGACTGGATGTCGCTGACTGAAGAAACCGCTCCTTCCTTTTCTGCTTTGGCTTATTTTTTTGCCAAGGAGATGTATAGGGAAACCCAAGTACCTGTGGGCATTGTTAACTCTAGTTGGGGGGGAAGCTCCGTTGAGGCTTGGATGAGTGAGGAGGCCTTGCAGAAGTTTCCGCGTCAGTTGCACGAGCGTGATTTGTTTAATTCGGACGAGTATCGTGAGTTGTGCAACCGTTCGGGACAGATGATGAACCGTTTTTGGGATGCTGCTTTGTACAAAGGAGACCAAGGACTTCATGACGGGATATGCTGGAATCGTCCGGAACTGGATGATACGGACTGGCAGACGGTAGATACGTTTTCCAAAGAATGGGGCAGGAAGAATGGATATCCGGTGAGTGGCTCTCATTGGTTCCGTCAGAAAGTGAATGTATCAGCGGAACAAGCCGGAAAAGATGCTGTCCTGCGTTTGGGATGCATGGTGGATGCCGATTCGGTATTTGTAAACGGTACCTTCGTAGGTAACACTTTCTATCAGTATCCGCCACGTATTTATCGGGTGCGGCTTCTTTATTGAAACCCGGTGAGAATCTGGTGACTGTCCGGCTGATTAATTACGGACGCCGCCAGCTTTGTGCCCGATAAGCCTATTGTCTGGTATGGGGGACAGATACAGTCCATTTGTCTAGCCGATGGAAATATCAATTAGGTTGTGAGATGCCTGCACGCACTAACAGTGTCTCTTTTCAGAATATTCCTACCGGTATGTATAACTCCATGATTTCTCCTCTGCGTAATCTGGTCTTTACCGGTGCGTTGTGGTATCAGGGAGAAACGAATACGGGCCGTCCTAATGAATATGAGGAATTGCTGACTGCCATGATTGCCGATTGGCGTGAGAAACTGGCCGATAAAGAACTGCCTTTCTTCATTGTACAGTTGGCCAATTTCATGCAGACACATCCACACCCGGTAGAAAGTAATTGGGCGGCTTTGCGTGAAGCGCAACGGCGAGTGGCGTTGAAAGTCCCGAATGCAGCTTTGGCGGTGGCGATTGATTTGGGCGAGTGGAACGACATTCATCCATTAAACAAAAAAGAACTGGCAAGACGTATCTCCCTGTTGGTGAAAAGAAGGGTGTATGGTGATAAAAAGAGTGTGCACAGTGGGCCTATGTGTACGGGTATGACTGTCAATCATGAAGGAAAGGCTGTTCTTTCTTTCGAAGCCGGGACTGATAAATTATGGGCGGTAGATGAATTGAAGGGATTTGCGATAGCCGGTGCCGATGGGCATTTTCAGTGGGCGGAAGCAGTTGTCGTTAATGGGAATCAGGTGGCGGTATGGCATAAAGATATCCCTCATCCTGTAACGGTACGTTATGGTTGGGATGATAATCCGGTTCATGCGAATTTGAAAAATAGAACCGGACTACCGGCTTCTCCTTTTCAGATTTCATTGGAAGATAAATAATTTAACAGAGATCCGAAAGTGGCAAAGCTTTCTAATAATCTTCGATGGATTTTAAAGGAATGCTTGTTTCTGTCGGATTTTCTATGGCAAAAATACCTATTCCTCCTTTGATGTTATTGGGAAAGATGACAGGTGTTTCCAACAGGTTGCTACTGTCATGGTCGGCATATGCATTGGCGGCTCGTAAATATTGATATTCAGCCGGGGATATGGCATAATATTGTATGATAGCTTTTCCAGTTATCTTTTTAATTTTATATAGTTTATTGTCTAATAGGAAACTATACCAACTGTCTAAAGTCATGGTATATTGGTTGTTGGTAAAGTAAGCATCATTGAATACATTATAATAGTTGTTTATAGTGGGGATGAAATTAATGATAGGATCAGAGTTGTTGGGAGTGCCAGGTTTTCCGTCCATTAATGCAGTGTCATAATATCCGCTACATTCCCATTGGGTGGAGATAGCAGTGGAGTCTTGTAAAGTTTTGCGGTTAGTAAGGTGGTAAGTATATGTTTGTTTTATGTTGACCCGGTAATATTGGGAATGGTTTGTGGTGGGAGTTTGTAATTTTATTTTCCACTTTGTTGCTTGATATATCCAAAGGCTTTCCGAAGTCTCTGATAGAGAATGATTAGATTCAATGGTGTCCGCTTTGATAATTTCAATGGGCTCATATTACTGTTGCTTTCTGCATTCGCTTTATATTTTCCGTCTTTGGTTTCTACTTCGATACGTACTTGATCACCGGTTTTAAAACGGCTGCTTATCTGGTAAAAATAATTTTGATAGTCTAACGGTGAATCATTGTTAGGACGATAGGTACATTCCGAAATTGTTTCCGATAATACATTATTGATATAAAGGTGAATAATTCCATTTTTTACTACTTGGGGTTCGTGATAGCCGGATAAAGCTAAAAAGATAGCATTGTTCGTTTTGTTTGCGTTTATCAGAGCGTTGACGATGAGCTTTTGAGATTCATCATTAGGCAATATTTCTATATCATTGGTACAGGCGGCCAATAAATGAACAAATGAAAGGAGTAAAAGTGCTTTTTTCATTATTGCTTAAAATTTATAAGTATATGAGAATGAAGGTAAGAAGGGAAGGAGAGTGACTTTTTGTATCACAGGAATCTTTTTTCCTTCCGATTGCTCATCCGTGTAATAATCTATAAATACATGATTGGGATTCAAAGAGTTATAGGCATTCATAATACTGACGTTCCAAATCCGTTCTCCATGTTTTGTCTTTTTGTGAAAGTTGAATCCTAGATTCAACTGATGACTGGCGGGCAGACGGTAGTTATTTCGAGAAGAGCTATATTCAATGGGAAAAACAACCCCGTTGCCTGTATTTCCCATATGTCCCCATCCATAGCTTCCTTCGGGGAGAATGATGGTTGCTTTCTCTTTGGGCAGGGTGGCAGTATTTCCTGAAGCGTAAATCCAAGAAGCGCTCATGTATACTTTTTTGTTGAGGCGCCTGTTTATCGTGATGTTCACGGAGTGGCGTCTGTCGTATTTATAGGGAAAACGTTTCCCTCCATTTACATTTCCTTTACTGAATATACGGTCGGCTTTAGCCAAAGTATAATTTATCCATCCGGTAGTACGTCCGGTTTTCTTTTCCAGCATGAATTCTATGCCGAAATTGCGTCCTTTGCCCATTTCTACTTTCTCTTCCCAATGAATGGAATTACCGACTAGAGTATTACCATCTTTGTATTCCAATACGTTTTTCGTTATTTTGCTATAGCCTTCTACAGAAAACTCCCATCCTTGAATACCTGTATAGTAACCCCCGATAGAAAATTGGCATGCTCGCATCGGGCGGATCTTCTGTGTGACCGGTACCATAGATCAGTGGGGAGAGAGAGATTGGATGAAGAAAGTAAATGTACATATTGTGTCATGTGGGTATAGGCCGCCTTGAAAGTAAGGTTGGGACTGGTTTTGAAACTAACGGTAATGCGAGGTTCCAAGGAGGCATAAGTGTGCTTTTGTACTTGGAAGAGTGAGAAATGTGCGCCTATATTTGTTTTCCATTGTTCGTTCCATTTGAAATCATCTTCTACATAAAGGGAAATTTCGTGTGAGTGTGTCGCTTCATTTCCTCCGATGGTGTATGTTTTATCAGGTTGTTCTTGTTCATTCGGAGAGTGCACAAATGTATGTTGGGTTTCGGGGCGGAACGTATGGTAGAGATAGTTTCCTCCGAATTTGATGAAATGGGAGGGGGATGGATGAAAGTCGAAGTCAGATGTTAATCCCCAATCTTCTATACCGGAATAATATTGGCTGTCAAGGTGTTTGTTGGCGGACGTGAAATTGTTTTTTATATTGAATCGGAAACGGTTATAGGATAGGGTGATGTTATGGAACAGACGATTACTGACTATGTGGTTCCAACGTAATGCCCCTAATGTACTTCCCCAAGCCATGACTTGTCTCTCTCTTGTGTCTGTCTCCTTTTCTTCTTCAAAGTAATAAGAAGAAGTATTTGTAAAGCTGGCATGATCTTTGCCATGATAAAAGGAGAAAAACAGGCGGTCACGGTCACTGAATCGATGATTTAGTTTTGTGTTGATATCATATAAGTAGTAACCTCCTTTCGTATCTTTATCCATGAAAGGCTTGATAATTAAATCGGCATAACTGCGTCTGGCAGAAATAATAAATGATGTCCGGTCTTTCCATAGAGGACCCTCAAAGTGCATTCGGGAAGTCAGCAGCCCGATGGTCAGACTGCCGTGATAATTCCTCATATCTCCATCGTTAGTGCGTACATCAATGACGGAGGACAGTCTTCCTCCGTAACGGGCAGGAAAACTGCTTTTATACAAATCGACTTTCTTGACCGATTCTGGGGTAAAGATGGAGAGAATACCTAGTGTATGGTCCACATTATATAAGGGTACACCGTCTAGCAGATAAAGATTCTGATCGGGACTTCCTCCACGTACATACAGGCCACTGGTACCGGTTATACCTCCTTGTATACCGGGCAGAAGCTGGATTGATTTTAATACATCTGCCTCACTCAGTAAAGCAGGGGTATTTTTAATATGTGTCAAAGGTATATTGTTTGCTCCCATACGGCTACTTTGAAAGCCTGTTTCCATTTTATCAGAAAGGACAACGATTTCTTCCAATGTATTATCGTTTTTAAGTTGGACAGTCAGCAGCGTATCTTTACATAAATACAATGCTATTTGTTTTGAACCGTAACCTATATAGGAAAAATTCAGTTCAGTGTTTCCTTCGGGCAGTGTGATACTGAAGAATCCGAATGGATTTGTGATTGTTCCTTGTTTATTTTGCTGGTCATAGATATTGGCACCTATCAGTGTTTCTTTCGATATTTCGTCCAATACATAACCGTTTAGTGTAAAATGTTGTTTTATAGGAAGTGACGTTGTTTTTTTCAATATGATATGGTGTTTGGTAATCTCGAAACTGATGTCTTGTTTAATGAAAGCTGTTTGTAGAATAGTTGTTAATGGGGTTTCTTTCAGATCGAGAGTTATGGGATGTTTGAGTACAACTTCTTCGCCATAAATAAAAGAATACTCTGACAGTTGTTCTATTTTAGCTGTAAACTCCTTTAAACTAGCCTGTTTCAGATAAATATTAAAAGGCATATCCGGAGTTTGTGCTGATATGAATGAATGGGAAAAGACTAGTAACAGCATTAAGTAAAAAAAAGTGATACTGTGTTTCTTATAAAGTGAAGAAATCATTTGTTTTTTAGTTTTCTTGCTTTAGTTCAATAAGATTGGATTGGGGCATGTGATAAGTAAAACCTACGATGGGAGCCAACATTTCTAGAATTTCTTCCAACGTTTCGTTTTGCTTGAAACGTGCATTTAATTTATAATTACGTAACTGTTCGCTTTTTATCTGTATGGTGACATTAAAATGATGGGATAGTTGACGAGCGATTTCTCCCATAGATATGTCATTAAAAGAAAGAACACCTTCACGCCAACTTATTTCGTTCTGTGCATTTGCATTAATGTGCATAGACAATATTCCAGTCGATTTACGATAAATGGCTGTTTCATTGGGCTTTAATATCATTTGTTTACCGTTGGCATTGTTACTGACGGATACACTACCTTCCAGCAGGGTTGTTTCTACTAAAGAATCGGAGGCATAGGCATTGACATTAAAATGCGTGCCTAATACCCTGATGGTAACTCCGTTTGCTTTGACACGAAATGGTTTTTTAGGATTTTTACTGACTTCAAAATAAGCTTCTCCATTCAGCTTTACGATTCGTTCCTTGTTGAAAGTTTCCGGATAGCTCAATTGGGAATGTCGGTTTAGGGTTACTTTAGAGCCATCCGGTAATTGGATGCATTGAGTTTGTATATTGGTGGAAACAATCAGTGTACGTACCGGACGTTGGTAAAAATAAAACATCCAACCGAAACCTATAAGCAGGACGAAACCGGCAGCCACAGCAACTGTATACCGAATGGAAAGTATTTTGTGCTTGCGGTATGCCGGTTGAAGACGTTGTTGCAATATATTATAACTTTTCTCCGCCGAGAATTTTCCCTGCGGTGAATGAGTGGAAGAAGATAATAATTCCAACCATTCGTCCAGTTCTTTGTCTGATTTCGGTGAATTCATGTTATTTTATTTGCTGGACAAAGATACTACTTCTTTTGCAGACGGATAGAAATTTCAGAAATTTTTGCGTCTTTTCCGTCAGGAGTACAGATCAACCGTATGATACGTTGTACGCTTTTTATTTGTTTAGGATAAAGAATGATATCTATTTTTACTGATTTCTTTCCTTTCAAGATGACCGGATGGGCATTTTGAATGTGGAAGCTATTGTTACTTGTAGAACTGCTAATGGTCAGTTTACGGTCTGTGTCTTGTTTTTCGGCAGCTATTATTTTTAAAGTAAGGGTTTCTTCCTCGTTCTTTGTATCATAGGTGTGTGATATGAATTGTTTTTCAAAGCCTATATATCTTTGGGATAGTTGTCGTTGTTACTACATGCACTTATAAGCAGGGCATAAAAAATGGTAATACTAAACGTGTATTTGTTCTCATGTCTTTTTAGTTTATTAGTTTCTATTGATAAAGACAGGAGAATCTGGAAAACTCCCTATCGTCTATTTCTAAAATAATTGTTAATTTTTTCTTTGAGTCGGGTTACAGCTTTTTGTAACTGGGCATCTACTGTTTTAGGGCTTATATTAAGTTCTTCGGCAACGGAAGCATAACTTTGTTTTTCTTCGCGGACTTTAATAAAGATTGTTCGGCAACGTTCAGGTAATTCATTCAGTGAGTTCTCATAAATGTTAAATAACTCTTCATTCATCATTTGTTCTTCAGGAGAAAGGTTGGAAGAAGATATTTCCGGCATATTTTCCAGAGGCGAGGCTTCCCTCCTTTGTTCTTTTTCCAAATAGTTCAGAGCGGCATTTCTTATTAATATATAGCTGTACTTATTAAAATCATCGGGAATAAGCTGACTTTTTCGATGATTCCAAAGCGTGGTAAAAACATCTAAAATTACTTCTTGAGCCCATTCATCCCGTTGAAGGTAATAAAAGGCGATACGAAAGAAACGGTCATAATACATATCGTATAAAGACCGGAAAGCCTGTTGGGAATCATGCTTCTGTATTTCTTTGAGTAGTTCAGTTGCCTCCATTGCCGTGTTGGGCATGTTTGTTAATGTTATAATCGGATGCAAAGCTACTAAAATGTAAATAGATGTGCTATTCATTTTAGAACTTTTAGTTTTGATTTATTGTATGAGAGGAACTGAAGCCTTCTTCTTAGTATCTGTCTTGGCAATTTTCTTCTTTCAATTTATATTCTACTTGGTTGGCAATACTGAATATACCTATTCCTCCTTTTATATTATTGGGAATAAGGGGAACTGCATAAATAAAATTTTCGGCATCAAAATCTAATGCAGAGGACATGGCATACAAATATCTATGTTCACTTTCTGAAATACTGTAAAACCGGATACTGATATATCGCTCTGCTTTCTGAGAATCTATATGTATATAGTTGATGTCTTCTTTTAAATCTATCGTCATGTTATATTCCCTGTTTTTAAAATAACAGCTTTTAAAAAGGCCAAAATAATTGTTCCATTTCTGAATAAGCTCGAATCCTTCATCTATAGCATGTCCGGGTTTGCCGTCTGTCAAGGCGGTGTCATAAATATAATTATAGTTATAAGTCGTGTCAATACTGAGAGTGTCCCTGCCGTCATGCCATTTATGAGAATAAAAAATCTGTTTTATTTCAAGACGATAGTATGTATTCTCTGCCTCTATATCGGGTTGTTTTAATTGAATGTTAAGCCGAAGATAATTGTCATATACAGGCTTGCCTCCTACCCAGCTGTTATAATCTCTTAAACTTATATAGGTTGTATCTACATTTATAATCTGTAAGGGTGCACTGATGCGTGTTTCCGCTTTTGCTTTATATTTACCATTTTCTGAAGAAGCCTCTATTTTCACTTTATCTCCTGTTCGGAATATGCTTTTTACTGGGTAGTAATCATCTTCCGCAGTGATTGTTTCTGACAGTTTTCCGTTGATATACAGGTGTATGATACCATCGGTGACAGGAGTGGTAGCTGTCCATCCTGTGTAATGCAGATAAATCCGGTTATCGTTATTTTCAGTTTGCATCATGGCATTTACGATCAGTTTTTTAGGTTCATCATCGGGTAAATAACCAATGGTATTGGTACATGCGCTTAAAATAACAAATACACAAAGAAATAAAAAGTATTTTTTCATTGGATTTTAAAATTTATAAGTGTATGAAAATGAAGGAATACATGGCAAGATTGTCATTTTTTTCAATATAGGCTTTCCTGTTTGTGCTTCCCTGCTGATATAGACAAAGTTGGGGTTCATGGCATTGTAGGCATTTAGGATACTGATATTCCATATCCGTTCTCCGTGCCGGGTCTGTTTATGGAAGTTGAATCCTATATTCAATTGGTGGCTTGCAGGCAATCTGTAGTTATTTCGTGAACTAGAATGATCCATATCTCCTTTGTTCAAATTATCCATAATCCAGGAAGGTGGTACATTGGTAGGTGGTAGTTCTGTATGTGTCTTCTCTGTAGGAAGTGTTGCCATGCAACCTGATGCATAAGTCCATGACATATTGAAGTCGATCCGTCGTGTCAATTGATAATTTAGAGTGAGATTCAAGGTATGTCGGCGGTCATATTGGTAAGGGAAACGTTTACCATTATTGATCCCGTCCGTACTGAATTGCCGGTCGGATTTGGATAGGGTGTAATTAATCCATCCAGTAAGGAGCCCTGCAGTTTTTTGTGCCATAAACTCCACTCCGAATGAACGTCCTTTGCCCATTTCTACTTTGTCTTCCCAGTTATGGGAAGAACCTAGAAAACTTCTCCGTCTTTATATTCTAATACATTATACATATCTTTATAGTATCCTTCTATGGAAATTCCCAATTCTTGATACCGGTATAGTATACTCCTACAGCATATTGAAAAGATTTCATGGGGCGGATGTGGCGTGTGACGGGCACCCAAAGGTCGGAAGGCATGGCCAGTGATGCAGTAGATAATAATTGGGTACACTGGCTCATCTGTGAAAAAGAACTTTTTAAGATGATATTTGAGGTCGCTTGGAAACTTATGGAAAGACGGGGTTGCAAAGAAAGATAAGTCTGTTTTTGTACATTAAAAAATGAAAAGTGCAATCCGGCATTTATTTTCCAATGTTCGTTCAGAATAAGATCATCTTCGGCATACAAGGAAAAGTCATGAGCATGGATATGAGAATTGTTCAAACTATAATTGTCGTTAGTTTGTGGATATCCATTGTCGGAATTGTGTTGATTTACGGTCTGCACTTCCGGAGCGAACTGATGATATATGTATTTCGCTCCAAATTTGATGTTGTGTGCCGGTAACGGATGATAATCAAAATCCGTACTAATGCTAAGATCACTGATGCCGGAGTGAAACAGATTGTTGGAACCATTGATGATTGTGGAACCATCAGGTTGTTGTATGCTGGAAGTTTCCTCTTGTCTGATATCAAAAACATAACGATTGTATGCCAGCGTAGTATTACTGAATAGTTGGGGTGTGAAAACATGATTCCAGCGTGTGTTCAGTAATATGTTTCCCCAATTGTGAGTTTGCTTGAACTTATCTTCATCTTTGTATTTATAGTAGACGTGGTCTTTTCCTTTATAGAAAGAGATGAAAAGGCGATCTTGTTCACTAAAGCGATGATTTAGCTTGGCGTTGATGTCATACAAACTATAACCGCCCCGTTCGTCCTTTGGCATAACTAGTGGAGGAAACAGTCAATATAACTGCGTCGTGCTGAGATAATGAAGGAAGTATGATCTTTCCATATAGGTCCTTCAAATTGCAGATGTGAAGTGAGAAGACCGATAGTCAAGCTTCCATGATAGAGCTGCATGTTTCCGTCATTGGTACGGACATCGACAATAGATGAAAGACGTCCGCCGAATCGTGCCGGAAAGCTACTTTTGTATAAATCGACTTTTTTCACGGCTTCCGGAGTGAAGACCGATAACAGGCCCAGTGTATGATCTACATTATATAAAGGTACACCGTCTAATAAATAAAGATTTTGGTCCGGACCTCCTCCGCGTACATATAACCCACTGGTTCCGTTCATTCCGTTTTGTACACCGGGCAGTAGTTGGATGGATTTTAGTACGTCTGCCTCACTCATCAATGCCGGTGTGTTTTTTATGTGGGGAATAGGAATACTGCTTGCTCCCATACGACTGCTTTGAATACCGTTTCGGGTTTGTCGGACAAGATAATGACCTCATTCAGTTGGTTGTCATTGTGGAGTTGGATGGTCAGCATAGTATCTTTCCATAGGTGCAAAGACACTTGTTTTACTGCATAGCCTATATATGAAAAGTTTAGTTTAGTGCCTCCCTCAGGCAATGTGATGCTAAAGTATCCGAAAGGATTGGTAGTAGTACCCACTCCGTTTTTCTGATCATAAATATTGGCACCTATCAATGTTTCTTTCGATATACTGTCCAATACATACCCGTTCAGTAAAAGATTTCTTGCTGGATTGTAGAGCGTATTTTTTTAATATAATGTGATTTTTGTTTATTTTGAAACTGATATTCTGTCCAGCAAAAGCTTTCTGTAAAATCAGGCTTAATGGAGCTTTTCTTAGACTGAGGGTTATAGGATGTTTAAGGATGATTTCCTCTCCATAAATAAAAGAGTAGCCGGAGGCTTTTTCTATTTCAAATATGAATTCTTTCAGATTCGCTTTTTTTAAGTGAATGCTGAAAGAAAGATCTGCTTTTTGGGCCTGTATGAATGTAGTGGAAATCATTAGTAACAGTATCAAGAAAATTCCCCTGATACTGTATTGATTGCAAGTTGAAGAAATCATTTAGTTTTTAGTTTTCTTTTATTATTCAATAATTTATATGCCTTTATTCAGAGTCTGTTATCCTCTTTGTAATATTTGGAGAAAGAGTTTCCAAAATTTGATTTGTGTTATGGTTGCATTCGGAACTCTTTTGTTCCGTTTTCCTGTGTTCTTCAGAATCGTTTTCGCTATTGTAAGCATAAGCTTCCATTAATGCGTAGAAGAATGGAAGAACTATGCGCGTACTTGTTTTCATATCTTTTTAGTTTATTGGTTTATATAAGTAAAGACAGGGAAACTTGAAAATCTCCCTATCGTATTTTATAAAATTATTCATTTATTTTTGGGGGATGCTTTTAAAATAGCATATGTGAATATTCGCTGAAGTATTAGTTACTCCACCCAAAGCATGTCGCTCATGATCCCGTCTGATATAAAAACGCCTTTACGGGTCAGTTTCAGCGTATCGTTTTTTATTTCCAGTGTTCCTTGTTGTAAATGTGGAGTGGCCATACGTAGGCAGTATTTGTACAGTTCTTCTCCGTATTGTTTCCCGAGTTTGGGCAGTGGCATTCCCCATTGTGTACGTATGTGGGTAATGACAAAATCATTGTAACGGGTATATAGGTCAAGTTCTTCTACTTCGAATGTGGGATTTCCGCTTGAGATCCCCTCTATATATTTATCTAGTGAAGCTACATTCCATTGGCGTGAAATGCCATTATAGGAATGTGCGGAAGGACCGCAACCTAAATATTGCTTTTCTGTCCAGTAACTGGAATTGTGCCGGGAATGAAGACCTGGCAAACAGAAATTGGATATTTCATAATGCTCGTATCCGGCAGTAGTGAGCTCGTCGATTAGTGTACCGAACAGGGAAACGCTTAAGTCCTCGTCTGCTTCTTCTACTTTATGTTGTTCGCGGAGTTTCCACAGGGGAGTTCCTTCCTCATAAATAAGATGATAAGCGGAAATATGTTCCGGGTGTAAGGAAAGGGCTTGTTTTAAATCTTTTTTCCATGAGGTGAGCGTTTCGCCGGGCAGCCCATACATCAGGTCAATACTGATATTTTGGAAACCTGCCGTGCGGCAGCCTTGGAAGGCACGAATGGCTTGGTCGGCGGTATGTCGTCGTTGGAGTTGTTTTAAAGTCGTTTCCTGGAAAGTTTGAATTCCCATACTTATCCGGTTGAAAGGAAAGGTGCGTAGCATAGAGATATACTCCGATGTTAAGTCATCGGGATTAGCTTCTAAAGTAATTTCGGCATTGGGGGTTACTTTATACACCTTATAAATATGGGAGAAAATAGCTTCGAAATCCTCTTTAGCCAATTGTGAGGGAGTACCGCCACCTAGATAAATCGTTTCTATGGGTTCTCCTTTCAGATAGTCTTTCCGGTTAGTTAGTTCGTGGCACAATGCACGGATGTATGCTGTTTTCTGTTCTTTACGAGTAGTAGAGAAAAAATCACAGTAAATGCAACGCTTTTTGCAGAAGGGTATATGTAGGTAGATGCCTGCCATGATAACTTATTTTGTGGCAAAGTTACAAAAAAATAATGCTAATATAGAATATCTGTCGTAAAACATAGTTTAGTAACACTATCCTTTAAGTTGTTTTTTTTCTCTTTATTTTCTAATTTGCGCTCCACATTTTTAGGAGATATGAAACACATATCCGTTTGTTAATAATTAAACCTTAGATATCATGAAGTATATCAGACTAACGAAATTAAAAACATTGCACTTCTTGGCATGATGGCTCAGGTAAAACCACCCTCACAGAGTCTTTGCTCTTTGAGAGTGGTATTATAAAAACGTCGTGGCAGAATTACTGCCAAAAACACGGTTAGTGATTATTTTCCGGTAGAGCAAGAATATGGTTATTCAGTGTTCTCTACCGTTTATCATGTAGAGTGGAATGGAAAAAAACTAAATATAATTGACTGTCCGGGCAGTGATGACTTCGTAGGGGCTGCCATAACCGCGCTTAATGTAACCGATACTGCTATTTTGCTACTGAATGGACAATACGGTCCCGAAGTAGGCACTCAGAACCACTTCCGTTATACAGAAAAACTAGGCAAACCAGTTATCTTTTTGGTTAATCAGCTTGATAACGAGAAATGTGACTATGACAATGTACTCGAACAGTTGCGTAGTATTTATGGCTCTAAGGTAGTTCCCGTGCAATATCCTCTTGAAACGGGACCTAATTTTCATGAACTCATTGACGTGCTGTTGATGAAGAAATATTCATGGGGACCAGAAGGAGGTGCTCCTACAATTGAAGAAATTCCTGATTCTGAGAGAGAAAAGGCATTGGAGATGCATAAAGCTTTGGTAGAGGCTGCTGCTGAAAATGATGAGACATTGATGGAAAAATTCTTTGAATCGGAATCATTGACTGAAGATGAAATGCGTGAAGGCATCCGTAAGGGATTGGCTGCACGTGGTATGTTCCCTGTTTTCTGTGTATGTGCAGGTAAAGATATGGGTGTCCGTCGTCTGATGGAATTTTTAGGTAATGTTGTTCCATTCGTATCAGATATGCCTGTAGTTCATAATACTCGTGGTGTGCCTGTGCCTCCCGATGCTAATGGACCTACTTCTCTTTATTTCTTCAAGACTGCCGTTGAACCCATATCGGTGGTGTGCAGTATTTTAAAGTGATGAGTGGAAAGGTACACGAAGGTGATGATTTAACTAATGCTGATCGTGGCTCTAAAGAGCGTATGGCACAGCTTTTTGTTTGTGCCGGAGCTAATCGTATTCCGGTGCCGGAGCTGGTAGCCGGAGATATTGGTTGTACTGTGAAATTGAAAGATGTAAAGACTGGAAATACCTTGAACGGCAAAGACTGTGAAAACCGGTTTAATTTCATTAAATATCCTAATGCTAAATACTCGCGCGCCATCAAGCCTGTAAATGAGGCTGATGTAGAGAAGATGATGGTTATATTGAACCGTATGCGTGAGGAAGATCCTACTTGGGAGGTAGAGCAATCCAAAGAATTGAAACAGACTATTGTGCATGGACAAGGTGAGTTCCATCTCCGTACCTTGAAGTGGCGTTTGGAGAATAACGAAAAATTGCAGATTAAGTTTGAGGAGCCTAAGATTCCTTATCGTGAAACAATCACTAAAGCAGCTCGTGCCGATTATCGTCACAAGAAACAATCAGGTGGTGCAGGGCAATTTGGTGAGGTTCATCTCATTGTTGAACCTTATTATGAAGGAATGCCTGTACCCGAAACGTATAAGTTTAACGGTCAGGAATTCAAAGATAAATGTGAAGGGGACTGAGGAAATACCTTTGGAATGGGTGGTAAATTAGTCTTTATTAACAGTATTGTGGGGGATCTATTGATGCTCGTTTTATGCCTGCTATCTTGAAAGGGATTATGAGCCGGATGGAGCAGGGTCCGTTGACTGGTTCATATGCGCGTGATGTACGAGTGATTGTTTATGATGGTAAGATGCATCCGGTAGACTCAAATGAAATCTCCTTTATGCTTGCAGGACGTAATGCATTCAGTGAGGCATTTAAGAATGCTGGGCCTAAGATTCTAGAGCCAATTTATGATGTGGAAGTTTTCGTTCCTAGCGACAAAATGGGTGATGTAATGAGTGATTTGCAAGGTCGTCGTGGTATGATTATGGGTATGAGCAGTGAAAGTGGATATGAAAAACTGGTTGCGAAAGTACCTCTGAAAGAAATGTCTTCTTATTCCACTTCTTTGAGTTCCTTGACAGGTGGGCGCGCTTCGTTTATTATGAAGTTTGCCAGCTATGAATTGGTTCCGACGGATGTACAAGAAAAATTAATGAAGGAATTTGAAGCTAAAGAAAATAAAGATGATTGATAAAGTGTAAGATTTCATACTTAGAGGAGACGTATTTCGTTAAAAATACGTCTCTTTTTATTTAAGATAACTTAAACTTTTAGGTTTGTTATTTGGTTTTGAACTTAATTTTTTATTATTTTTGCAAACCAACTGGCGTAAATTTTGTTATAATAGTCAGAATCTTAGCTTAAATGACTTTTTCGGTTAATTATAGAGAATAGCCGTTTAAATTTGGTTAATCTATTATGTAATGAGATTTAGCGCTTTTAATTTTGCTGACATGAAAAAGTCTACTATTTGGGTATTAGGTATTGTAATGGGACTATCATTTCTTAGTTTATTGTATTTGCAGGTAAGCTATATTGAAGAAATGGTGAAAATGCGCAAAGGACAATTTGATGAGTCTGTTCAGCGCAGTTTAGTCCAAGCGTGTCGAAATATTGAGTTGGTGGAAACTAAAAAGTACCTTGAGGATGATGCGATTGCTACAGAAAAAGCAGCACAGTTATCCAGGGAGCAGTCCGAAGAAAAAAAGGGGGAGGGAAGTGGTAATGTGGTAGCGCATACACATGAGTACTCCATAACTTCCGATGGATTGAACGGTTACTCTACTTTTGAATTGAAGATGAGGTTCAGTGCGAATCGTCCTTCTAATATTCCTAAAGCGATTATTTCGACTGGTAAGAATATTCCTCAGACTTCAAGAGCCTTGCAGGAAATAATTAAAGACAGATATGTGTACCAACGTGCATTGTTGGACGAAGTGGTCTATAACATTTTGTATACAGCTAGTGACAAACCCTTGAACAAAAGAATCAACTTTAAACAGTTGGACTTGTTTTTAAAGACAGAATTGCTGAATAATGGCATTGATATTCCTTACCATTTTACGGTGACAGACCGTGACGGGACGGAAGTTTACCATTGCCCTGATTATACCAAAGAGGGTAGTGAGAATACATATCCGCAGGTTTTATTTAAAAATGATCCTCCGGCTCGTATGGCAACAGTAAATATTCACTTCCCTACATTGAACAGTTACATATTCAGTTCTGTTAAATTTATGATCCCGTCACTGATCTTCACATTTGTATTGCTTGTGACGTTCATTTTTACTATCTATATCATCTTCCGTCAGAAGAAGTTGACCGAGATAAAGAATGATTTCATAAATAATATGACACATGAATTCAAGACACCTATCTCTACCATATCGTTGGCAGCTCAGATGTTGAAAGATCCGGCAGTGGAAAATCTCCTGCTATGTTCCAGCATATATCCGGAGTGATAAATGATGAAACCAAGCGTTTGCGTTTTCAAGTGGAAAAGGTGTTGCAGATGTCTATGTTCGAAAAGCAAAAAGCGACGCTGAAGATGAAAGAGGTGAATGCAAATGATTTGATAGCCGGTGTTGTCAATACTTTCACGTTGAAGGTAGAGAAATACAATGGTAAAATCACTTCGAATTTGGATGCGGTAAATCCGGATATATTTGTAGACGAGATGCATTTTACAAATGTTATTTTTAATTTGCTGGACAATGCAGTGAAATATAAAAAACAGGAAGGCGAATTGTTGTTGAATATACGTACTTGGAATGAATCGGGTAAGCTTTATATCTCTATCCAGGATAATGGAATAGGTATTAAGAAAGAAAACCTGAAGAAGATATTCGATAAATTCTATCGTGTGCATACTGGTAACCTGCACGATGTGAAAGGCTTTGGTTTGGGACTGGCTTATGTGAAAAAAATAATTCAAGATCACAAAGGGACTATACGTGCCGAGAGTGAATTGAATGTAGGAACTAAATTTATAATTGTATTACCTTTATTAAAAAATGAATAATATGGACGAGAAATTGCGTATCTTGTTATGCGAAGATGATGAGAATCTTGGCATGCTATTGAGAGAATATTTGCAGGCAAAAGGCTACTCGGCCGAACTTTGCCCGGATGGTGAGGCTGGCTACAAGGCTTTCCTTAAGAACAAATACGACTTATGTGTATTGGATGTGATGATGCCGAAGAAAGACGGGTTTACTTTAGCACAGGAAATTCGCCAGGCTAATGCTGAAATTCCTATTATCTTCTTGACTGCTAAACTTTGAAAGAGGATATATTGGAAGGCTTCAAGATTGGTGCGGATGATTATATTACTAAACCGTTCAGTATGGAAGAGTTGACTTTCCGTATCGAGGCTATTTTGCGTCGTGTACGTGGTAAGAGAAACAAGGAAAGCAATATCTACAAGATTGGTCGTTTTACTTTTGATACTCAGAAACAAATTCTGGCTATCGATGGAAAACAGACTAAACTGACTACGAAAGAATCCGAATTATTGGGCTTGCTTTGTGCTCATGCTAATGAGATTCTGCAGCGTGATTTCGCATTGAAAACTATTTGGATTGATGATAATTATTTCAATGCACGAAGCATGGATGTGTATATTACTAAGTTGCGTAAACATTTGAAAGAAGATGATTCTATCGAGATTATCAATATCCACGGGAAGGGGTATAAACTGATTACTCCCGAAGTAGAATAAGAGGATATCTGATATTTAGTAGTAACATTTAGTTGCAAGTAGATGAAAAAATCAGCTCGTTCTTGAGAACGAGCTGATTTTTGTGTAGAAATTATTGTTTAAAGTAGGTTGTAAAATTCATGTTATATTTCCGTCAAAAGCTTCATGTCTTTATAAATAGCTTATTATCAGATGATTAAGGTGAAGAATTCGTAGCTGGAAAGCTTCAGCTGTAAAAAATCCGTAAGCAAGACAGGGGAGTATGATCCGTAGTCAGAAAGAGTTAGTATTATGACTGTTTATGTTTGTGTCGGTTGAAAGATTACTAATGTTACAGTTGAAAGATATATAATCTAACAGGCATTACATATATAAAGATTAGAAGAAAAGGACTTTTCTTTTCGGCAATCTGGAATAAAGTGAGTAAAGTCGATAAAATAAAAAGTTCCGGAGTTCTACCCGGACTTTTTTATTTTTGTTCTCTTATACTTTAATCAACAATGCGTTTGTTTAATACAATATAAACGATTAAACCTATAACGATAAGGGCGGCACTTCCACCTAAAACACCGTTGTCGTTAATTGCTGCACTTCCGGTGAAGAAAACACCGACTAAAATAGCGGCGCCGATGATCATCAGTATCAGACCTAAATTCTTAAGTAAGCTTTTCATGTGTGTATTTTATTAATAGATTATATTTATTCTTGTGTACAAATTAAAGCATAATTCTCTTATCATGGAAATTATTTTAGGAAAAAAAGATGAAAACCTTGAAAAACTTTAGTCTTTGATGTTGGTGAATACCTTTCTTAATACATCTTGGCTGACTTTCAGTTCTTCCAATGTTAATCCTTGTAGTGCTTCTTTCAATGTCTTGTTTGCGATGAAACGTGCTTTACCTTCTAATTCTCTGCCGGTTTTGGTCAAATGAATTAAATTGGTGCGTCGATCTCTTTTGTCGGCGATGCGTACCACCAGATGCTGGCGTTCCATATTGTCTATTAAGCGGGTCATGCTGGGTTTGTCTTTAAAAGTGGCATTACATAGTTCTTGCTGTGTGACACCATCTTTTTCCCATAGAAAAAGAAGGACTGTCCACTGTTCAGGGGTAATTTCTACACCATTTTGGCGAAAATTCCGGCTTAGTTTCCGGTTGATGGCTGCAGATACTTTGCCATTTAATATGGCAAATATTAATTGGATATCAAAACTAAATTGTTCTATCATGGAATTATTGTTTAAACAACTTTGCAAATATACAATTCTTGGCGGATATAACTTATCTTTTACAGATAAAAAATATAAAAAGGAAGATTAATTGTAAAATGAAACTATATTTTTTGAAGAAAATTGCGATAACTCTTTGTAGATTAAGATAAAATATCTACTTTTGCACTCGCATTTGAAATTTAATTTAATAATTTAATAAACGTAGTATGAATCAATACGAAACCGTTTTCATTTTAACTCCCGTTTTATCTGACGTTCAGATGAAGGAAGCGGTAGAGAAATTCAAAGGTATTCTGACTGCAGAAGGTGCAGAGATTATCAATGAGGAAAACTGGGGCTTGAAAAAGCTGGCTTACCCCATCCAAAAAAAGTCAACTGGTTTCTATCAGTGATAGAGTTCAAAGCAGAACCGCAGGTTATTAAAAAATTGGAAATTAACTTCCGTCGTGACGAACGTGTTATCCGTTTCTTAACTTTTAAGATGGATAAATACGCTGCTGAATATGCTGCTAAGAGAAGAAATGTTAAATCAACTAAAAAGGAGGATTAATCATGGCACAGCAACAATCAGAAATCAGATATTTAACTCCGCCCTCAGTAGACGTTAAGAAGAAAAAATACTGCCGTTTCAAAAAGAGTGGTATTAAGTACATTGATTACAAAGATCCTGAATTCTTGAAGAAATTCTTGAACGAACAGGGTAAGATCCTTCCTCGCCGTATTACAGGTACTTCTCTGAAGTTCCAACGTCGTATCGCGCAGGCTGTTAAAAGAGCACGTCACTTGGCGTTACTTCCATTTGTAACTGACATGATGAAATAATAAGGAGGAATAAGTATGGAAATAATTTTGAAAGAAGACGTAGTGAACTTAGGCTACAAAAATGATATTGTAACTGTGAAGTCTGGTTACGGTCGTAACTATCTTATTCCGACTGGTAAGGCAGTGATTGCTTCACCTTCAGCTAAGAAAATGTTGGCAGAAGAGCTGAAACAACGCGCTCACAAATTGGAAAAGATTAAGAAAGATGCTGAAGCTATGGCAGAACAGTTGAAGGATGTAACCTTGACTATTGCTACTAAAGTGAGTGCCACAGGTACTATCTTCGGCTCTGTTAGCAACATTCAAATTGCTGAAGAATTGGAAAAATTGGGTCATAAGGTTGACAGAAAGATTATCGTTGTGAAAGATGCAGTGAAAGAGATTGGTTCTTACAAAGCTATCGTTAAACTTCACAAGGAAGTTTCTGTAGAAATCCCGTTCGAAGTAGTTGCTGAATAAAATCTGTAAATACTTTAAAGTATAATGATGCTGAAAAAGCCCGGTTCGTAAGAGCCGGGCTTTTTCTTTTTAATATGTTTGATTTGTTAATTCAATCGTTTCTTTTATAATTTTTTGAGGAGTGGTAAAAGGATTTTCGTCAAAAGTGTTTGGCATAGTGAGGATCAGTTGTTTGATATCATATTCTTGTATCCTAGCTACCCATACTTTATAAATATTGTTATAATTTTTATGAATATTATAAATGGTTAGGTGAGAGAAGTAGCTGGTTATATAATCTTGTTTGTATTTATAATAGTCTTTGTTGTCCTCAGTTATTTTTCTACATCCTTTTATAGGTTTGTAAAAGTTTTGAAATGAACTCTTTGTCAGGTATCTGTTGCATCAATGCTGAACTTTTCAGTACTTCTAGCACATCTTCCGAATACTCATAATCTTTTACGCAAAAGGAGAATTGGCATTGTTTTTTAAAATAGAAGCTTTAGTTGTTTGAAGTGAATCCTGTTTTACGTTAGCAATCGGAAGAAACTGATTTCATTTAAATACGCGACTTTGGCTGATTGATACTTTTCAAATTTTCTTCTAATTCCATTTTTATCATTTGCATACTTTCTTTTATCTGCTTTTCTTGTGAGGAATTGCTTATGAAATCAGTTCGGCAAGAGTGATAAATACTCCAGTGATAACAATAGATAATTCACGGAAATAGTTTCCCAACTTCCAGTTTTGAAGTGTTTCTTTTAGATTTGTCTTTTTCATATCCTGTTTTTGTTTGTGGTTTGAGAAACAAAAGTAGATAATTTGTATTGCAAAACGATGGAATATTGGCAGAAAAGGGAGGAGTAAAGACATAAAAAAGTCTGTTGCGCTTTCGCACGGCAGACTTTCAATTCTCTCTAGAGTTCGTACTGAATTATTCAGCTTTAGTAGAGTCACAGCAAGCAGCTGTAGAGTCACAAGCAGCTGAATCTGCTACAACTTCTTCTACAACAGCAGCTTCTTCTACTACTGCAACTGAATCAGTTGCTTCTGTGTTGTTGTTAGCAGCTTTGTTTCCGCAAGATGCGAAAGATACAGCTGCGAAGGCTACGAACAAAAATACTAATTTTTTCATTTTCTTTGCTTTTTAAATCTGTAATACTAATGTTGCTTTCTTAAAACGATGCAAAGGTATACACTTTTTCAATACGTTGTACCAAAAAGAACAACTTTTTTTCTAGTTTTTTATGTTATACAACCTATTTTGCTGATTAGTAGCATGTTTTATAACATATTTATTCTTCAGTAATGCTGTTATATAAGAATCGTTTGATGCTTTTTTGGGAGTTTTTTCGAACTCTGTAGGATAAGTTGTATTTTACTCACTTGTTCATAATTTCCTACCAGTTTATTCAGATTCTTCAAGTTTTCATCCATTACTGTTTTTAGGTTTTCGGGGGTATTGAGTCCCAGACTGTCCAGACTTTCATAATCAGGATATACTAAAGCTACCAGTTTCTTGTTGCGCTCTATGATTAAACTTTCTAGAACGAATGGCATATTATTTAGTTTGGATTCTATCTCTTCAGGAAAAATATTCTGTCCATTAGAACTCAGAAGCATGGTTTTACTACGGCCTCTTATATAAATGAATCCGTTAGCATCTATTGTACCTAAATCGCCTGTTTTCAACCAACCATCTTCGGTAAATACCTCACGGGTAGCTTCTTCATTCTTATAATAACCTTTCATTACGTTTTCACCACATACCTGTATTTCTCCAGTAATGTTATAGGGATCATCCGAGTCGATACGGACTTTCATGATATCCAGTATCTTTCCGGCAGAACCAGGTATAAATTCATTCCATGGAGCATAACTGATCAGTGGGGCACATTCGGTCATTCCGTAACCGATGGTGAACGGAAATTTTATTTTGTAGAAAAAATCGGTGACTTCCGGGTTCATGGCAGCTCCACCGATAATGACTTCTTTAAAACGTCCGCCTAATGCGTCAATCAGTTTTTTGCGAATTTGTGCATAAATCTGGTTGTCTAGTAAAGGTATGTTAAGCGCCCATTTCATGCTGCGTTTGTTAATGAGCGGCTGAATTACATTCTTATAAATTTTTTCTATAACCAATGGTACTGTAATAATAAGGTTGGGTCTTACCTCCTCAAAAGCTTTCATCAATATTTTGGGAGAAGGTGTCTTTCCTAATAAGGTGACATGTGTACCGACAGCAGTAGCGGTTAGAAAATCAAAAGCACATCCGTATGCATGGGCCAAGGGAAGGAAGGAAAGTACTTTTTCTCCTTTCTTTAAAAGTTCTGTACGGATACCAAAGGTAACGTTTCCTGCCAGATTATTGCCCGTAATCATTACTCCTTTACTGAATCCGGTAGTTCCTGAAGTATAATTCAGTAACATGACCTTCTCGTTGGAGAGTTCTGTGTAATTGATATTTTCCTTATAGAAGCCTTTGGGGAAGTTCTTTCTCATAGCTGCATCAATATTCTTCATGAATTTTTGGACGGTTTCACCGTCACGTTGATGCAGGCATCTGAAATCCGTTAGAGAAAATACAGCGCGTAATCCACTTAATGCCTCTTCTTCCAAATTTTCCCAAATATTATCGCTGGTAAACAGAAATGTGGATTCAGAATGATTTACAATATGATGGACATCATTTGGCTTGAAGTCTTGTAAAATAGGAACTACAATAGCTCCGTATGTAACAGTTGCCAAATAAGCGATACACCAACGGGAGGTATTCTTACCTATAATAGATATTTTATCGCCACGGCGCAGGCTGCAATATTGGAATAATAAGTGTATCTTAGCTATTTCTTCCGCTACTTGTCCGTATGTAAACGTGGTATCTTCACCATAATCTGTGTAACAGGGCAGATCCCAGTTTTCTTTGAAGCTATTCTCATATAGCTTGATAAAGTTTTCTTTTATCATTGCACAATTTTTGATGTAATGTGCAAAAATAAGCATAATTATTGGTATTCTAAAGAATTTAAGCAGAATAATATGTACCTTTGCTCGCTAATTAGATAAAAAGGTATGATTGATACGATAATTTTCCAGGATAAAACGGCTGTTTATTATACATTAGGCTGCAAATTAAACTTTTCAGAAACTTCAACCATCGGTAAAACACTGAAAGAAGCAGGTATACGTACAGCACGTAAGGGTGAGAAAGCTGATATTTGTGTTATTAATACTTGCTCTGTGACCGAGGTTGCGGATAAGAAATGCCGTCAAGCCATTCATCGTTTGGTTAAACAGCATCCGGGTGCCTATGTAGTAGTGACGGGATGCTATGCCCAGTTAAAACCTGACCAGGTGGCTAATATAGAAGGTGTGGATGTTGTTTTGGGAGCTGAACAAAAAGGAGAGTTGATGAATTATCTCGGAAATTTGGAAAAGCATCCTCAAGGTGAGGCGATTACGACAGCTGCAAAAGACATACGTAGTTTTTCACCTTCGTGTTCTAGAGGTGACCGTACTCGTTATTTTCTGAAAGTGCAGGATGGTTGCGATTATTTCTGCTCTTATTGTACAATTCCGTTTGCTCGTGGGCGTAGCCGTAACGGACGTATTGAAGAGATTGTGGAACAGGCACGGCAGGCTGCTGCTGAGGGAGGAAAAGAAATTGTTATTACTGGGGTGAATATTGGAGACTTCGGAAAGACAACCGGTGAAAGTTTCTTTGATCTGGTAAAGGCTTTAGATCAGGTGGCAGGGATTGAACGTTATCGTATCTCGTCTATTGAACCCAACTTGTTAACGGATGAAATAATAGAATATGTGTCACGTTCACGTGCATTCATGCCGCATTTTCATATTCCTTTGCAGTCGGCAGCGATGATGTGCTGAAATTGATGAGACGTCGATATGATACCGCATTGTTTGCTTCCAAGATACGCAAAATTAGGGAGATCATGCCGAATGCGTTTATTGGCGTGGATGTAATTGTGGGAACACGTGGTGAAACAGAGGAATATTTTGAAGATGCTTATCATTTTATTGAAGGGCTTGATGTGACGCAGTTACATGTTTTCACTTATTCGGAGCGTCCCGGTACGCAGGCCTTGAAAATAGAGTATGTAGTGAGTCCTGAGGAGAAACATCGCCGTAGTCAGAGATTGTTGGTTTTATCTGATGAGAAGACAAAGGCGTTCTATACCTCTCATATAGGAAAAGAAGCTTGGGTATTAATGGAAAAATCTAAGGTTGGCACTCCTATGCATGGATTTACTGATAATTATATCCGGGTGGAGATGGACCACGATGATCAATTGGATAATCAGTTGATTCGTGTAAGAATGGGAGGCTTTAATGAAGAGGGTACAGCGTTGAAGGGTGTTTTAGTCTGAAAAGAAATGAAAAGGGTGTCTGTTGTCATATTGAATTGGAATGGGGTAGATATGCTCCGTAAGTTTATGCCTTCTGTTATAGATAATTCAGTAGGAGAGGGGATTGAAATTTGTGTGGCTGATAATGCGTCCTCTGATGGGTCGCTTGAAATGCTTCGTACTGAATTTCCTGTAGTCCGTTTGATTGAGTTGGATCGAAATTATGGCTTTGCCGAAGGATATAACCGGGCTTTGGCGCAAGTTGATGCAGAATATGTAGTTTTACTGAATAGCGATGTGGAGGTTACTTCGCATTGGTTGGAACCTTTGTTGGATTATATGGATACCCATTCCGGAACAGTTGCCTGTCAACCTAAACTGTTAAGTTGGCATAATAAGGAATATTTCGAATATGCCGGAGCGTCGGGGGGATTTATTGATCGATATGGATATCCTTTTTGCAGAGGGCGTATTTTTGATGTTGTTGAAAAGGACTGCGGACAGTATGATACGGTAACGGAGGTGATGTGGGTAACGGGGGCCGCTCTTTTTATCCGGTTGGCTGATTATCGTGAAGTTGGAGGGTTGGATGATCATTTTTTGCTCACATGGAAGAAATTGACTTGTGTTGGCGTTTGCGCAGCCGGGGAAAAAAGCTTGTCTGTATTCCGCAAAGTGTGGTATATCACGTAGGAGGGGCTACGTTGAAAAAAGAAAATCCGAGAAAGACTTTCTGAATTTCAGAAATAATCTGTTGATGCTTTATAAGAATTTGCCGGATAAGGAGTTAGAACATGTACTTTTTATACGTGGTATACTGGATAGAGTAGCTGCCCTTGTTTTTTATCTGAAAAAGGATAGAGCGAATGCGCGTGCTGTAATGCAGGCGAGGAGAGAATTTGAGGATATAAGATATTCTTTTGCTGCTTCTCGTATAGAAAATATAATGAAGTCTACAGATGAAATGATCCCGGAACGGACTCATTTTAGTATTCTTATGAAATATTATTTGTTGGGTAAAAAACATTTCTCTCAGTTGAAACTTTTTTAAATTGCTTCTCTTTATATTTCTTTTTATAGCATTATTCCCGTATCTTTGTTTGGTGAAATTGGATCAAAAAAGAAAAGGAGCTGTAAATGAATGTTCATGAGGTGAAATCTATTGAAACAAAGTCTATTCTGTCACGTTTGAAAAGTAAAGATAATTATTGGGGTATTGCTTATAACATGAATTTGTATAGAGGGTGCCAACATGGTTGCATTTATTGTGATACACGTAGTTGTTGCTATGGTATTGGTGATATTTCTCATATTTCTGTAAAGAAGAATGCTTTGGAATTACTGGATCATGAACTGGGAACGAAACGTGGAAAAGCGACCATTGGTACAGGCTCAATGAACGATCCTTATATGCCGTTGGAAAAACAGATGAAGCTGACTGGAGGTGCGTTGGAACTTATTGCCAAACATCGTTTTCCTGTTCATGTGATAACAAAGAGTAGTCTTGTGACTCGTGATGCCGATTTATTGCAGGATATAGGCGCACTTATGCTGCCGTTAGTTTTACTATCACTACAGCGGATGACGAGATGGCGCGAAAACTGGAGCCTAACGCACCGACCTCTTCCGAGCGTTTTAAGGCGATGAAGATATTGTCCGATCGGGGTATATATACAGGAGTGGCATTGATGCCTGTTTTGCCTTTTATAAATGATTCTATAGAAGATATTGAGGAAATAGTGGAGAAGGCTGCCGAAGCGGGAGCGTCCTATGTGCTTCCTTTGTTTGGGGTAACTTTAAGACGGGGCTCCCGTGATTATTTTTATGATAAGGTAGAGCAGATTTTTCCAAAGATGGCCAAGCGATATAAAACTTATTTTGAAGACCGTTCTGAATGCACTTCTCCTAATGCACCCTATTTGAATGAGGTCTTTTATCGCAGAATAGAAACATTAGGAATCAGTGCTACCATGAAATTCTATCATTCTGAAGGAAGAAAACAACTTTCTTTATTTTAGTAAGTAGAGCCATGAACATTGTCTGCATATTCATTATTATTGGTTTGTGTTGTTATTTGCATGATAGTATATTTGCCTTTTAAGAGGTAGGCATACAATAGGGTAAATTTTTAATTAAATGACTGGATGTTTGTCAGATAATTTTTTTCATCGTGTATAATGTACTTCTACTCCAACATTTCTGCAATCACTTCCCATAGGCGGATTTTCTTTTGATAACCGGATGATTATTTCCTGAATAGTTGGAAATTCACTAAATAGTCTTTGCCCTATGCGTTCACAGACATGTTCTAAAAGTTTGGATGAAGCTTCATTTCTTTTTTGACAACTGCATATATATCAGCATAACTTACGGTACCTTTCAGTTCGTCTGTTTGTGCTGCATGGGTGAAATCAGTTCTTAGTTTTAAATCAATTATAAAATTAGCTCCTACTATTGTTTCTTGTGGATCGACTCCGTGGTGAGCGAAAAACTTGGCACCTTCCAAATAAATATACATAGATGTTGCTTTCATATTTTTTTCAGTTTGAAAAACAAAAGTAGAACTTCACTTCATATCTCAAAATTAAAAATTATTGTTCTTGTTTTCTTTTTTATCTGTTTTATTGGTCTATTTTATAGTATTAACACGAAATAGAGTCGATGGCATGGGTGTTTTCATTAATTTCGCATAATATGGAAAGAAGGATTCGTAAATTAATAAGGGTAAGTGCCATTACAGTGGGAGCCTTGCTGTTTACTGCGTTTGTGGTAGTGGCTTTTGTGATTAACTATGTATTTACATCAGATAAATTAACTCCAGTAGTGTTGAATGTTGCTAATCGTTTACTGGATGCTGATTTGAAGATAGAAAGAGTCGAATTGACTTTCTTTTCTACTTTTCCTCAATTTGGGTTAAAAGTTGATGAAGGTTTTTTGGTTTCTAAGGTCTTGAACGATAGTCTTCCACAAAAAACTGATTCTTTATTGGCATTTAAAGAATGTGTGTTGACAGTAAATCCTTTGGATTATTTTTTGAAAAATAAGATTAGTGTCCATAATCTATCTTTGAAGAATGTTGCTGTTTATGCTTATCGAAATAAAACAGGTAAGGCAAATTGGGAGATTGTGAAACTTCTTCGGATACATTGGCTGTGGAAAAAGATACTATTCCACAAAATAAATTTGATAGCGAGATAGATATCCGTCAGGTTGAATTAGAACATGTCAATTTGATTTTGACGATCGTAATACAGAGGTTTATTCACGTATAGATGATGCTGATTTGCGCCTAAAACTGGCGTTGACAAAAGGAGCTTCTTCATTGGGAGTAGAATTTGAAAATAAAAATATTCTTTTTTGGCAGCAAGGTGAATTATTGATTAATAAAGTAGCCGTTTTCTTGCAGACTGATATTGAGGTAGACAGGTCTACGGCATTGTGGACATTGAAAAATACAGGGTTGACTATAAATGGTATCCGGATGGATGTAAACGGTGAATTAAGACGTGATACAGTTACAAAAACGGTGGGTATGAACTTGAAATATGGATTACATGCACCTTCCATGGAAACCGTTATGAATATGATTCCCGAGGCTTATGTGAAACGTGGACAAATTTCGGCAAAAGGTGAGGTTAAAGTTAATGGAACATTGGAAGGTAATTATGGAAACAAGCAGCTTCCGGCGATATCATTGAATATAAAGATAAATGATGCATCCGCCCGATATGAAGGACTTCCTTATGGTATTGATAATTTTACGGCTGATTTTGAATCGTATATTGATTTGATGCGTCGCAACCCTTCTTTTTTGAACTTGAAAATTCTTCATTTTGAGGGAGTACATACTAAGATTCTAGCAGATGCGAAAGTGGAGGATTTATTGATAGATCCATTTATAACGCTTCATACTGAATCTACTGTTGACCTGGATGCTTTAGCTAAAACCTTTCCTTTGCAGGAAAGTGTAACTATCCGCGGTAAATTAGATGCGGGTTTAAACTTAAAATGCCGTCTCTCTTCTTTGAAAAAACAGGATATTGGGCGTATCAGGTTAGGTGGAAGATTGGCTTTAAAGGATTTTGAATTAAAAGATACTGCAAAGAATTTTAATTTTTTAGGTAATGCCGATTTAAAATTCAGTGATAGTGAAACTTTGCAAGCTGAATTGGAAATCAGAGAAATACTATTGAATAGTAGGAAATTATCTTCAGAGATAGATCGGATGAAAGCGAAGGTTGTTTCAACCAATCCTCAAGATACCACAAAGATTGTTACTTTACAATGTGAATTGGAAATGAATAAATTGCGTGCGAATATAGGAGATTTGCTCAAAATATATAGTGGCAAGACTACTGGAACTGGCGAACTTGCTCCGAAGGAACAAAATCCGGCGATGCCGATGATTAATTTTTCCATGCGTACGGATTCTCTTTTCTTTAATGCTAACGAAACGAAATTAGCATTAGGCGTGGCAGGCATAAAAGTGAAATTAGAAAAGAAAAATGATTCGTTATGGACACCTCGGGGGATTATCGGTTTTGATAGGTTGTTGGTACGTGCTCCTGAATTTGGTTTACCTCTGCGAGTACGTAAGACAGCTGTAACAATAGATGGTCCGAGAATAACATTAAGAAATGCTTCTTTGAAAATAGGGCATTCAGATATGGTTGCTACCGGGGAGGTAATAGGATTATATCGTGCGATGGCTAAAAATGAAATTTTAAAAGCGCGTTTAGCAATATCTTCTGAGATGATTGATTGTAACCAATTGATTAATTCATTCTCTTTATCTGAAGATTCAGCATCTGTGGCGGTGACAGATACAGTGCCTCCAACAGAAATGAAGCTGTTTGTGTTGCCGGGTAATTTGGATTTTGAATTACAGACAGATTTGAAAAAAGTAGTGTTTGAACAGGTGGAATTTGAAGATGTGTGTGGAAAGGTGGATTTGAAAAATCGTACATTACATTTAAGGAATTTGGGAATGCGTGCATTAGACGCTGATATGAAGGCCGTTATGGTATACCGTGCGGATTCAGTCAGAGGAGGATATACAGGCTTTGACTTTAAAATTAGGGATATAAATATAGCTAAGCTGGTAGATTTTATACCTTCAATGGATACCATTGTACCTATGTTGAGATCTTTTAAAGGAAGGGTTCAGTTTGATGTGGCTGCAGAGGCACGTCTGGATTCAAATATGAATATTCGTATACCTACTTTACGTTCGGCCATGCATATAAAAGGGGACAGCTTAGTATTGATGGATGGTGAAACCTTTGCCGAAATATCAAAGATGTTGATGTTCAAAAATAAAAAGAAGAATGTATTTGATAGTATTTCGGTTAATATAGTTGTCAATGACGGTAGTGTTCTTGTTTATCCATTTCAAGTGTCTATAGATCGTTATAAAGCTGCTATAGGGGGAGAGCAAGGGTTGGATATGAATTTTAAATATCATATATCCATTTTGAAGTCACCCTTGCCCTTTAAGGTCGGAGTGAATATTTCCGGTAATCTGGATAAGATGAAAATACGCGTAGGTAAAGCTAAATATAAAGATGATGTGACTCCTGCTGCCATTCATAAAGTAGATAGTACGCGTATGGATTTGGGAAGGCGTATTGTGGAACGGTTTCACCGTATTGTAGGGGTGAGATAGAAAAAGAATTTACTTGGTTTATATAAAAAGCTCCTTCATGACTTTCGTGAAGGAGCTTTTCTTTTGTGTTGTTACATTATATAATAAACCATTATCCACATCTTGATGTGCCACAAGTCTTGCAGATCAAGCATCCTTCTTGATATACGAGAGTTTCGTTGCCGCAATTGGGACATTTTTGTCCTTCAGCACTAGTACCATCTGTTACATATTTTTTCAGTTGCTCGTTCTACACCGTTTTTCCATGTGTTAATGTTTTCACTGTCAAGTTGCAGAGAATCTACCAGTTGATAACACGATCAATAGGCATCCTCCAACGAAGTACACCCGAAATTAATTTTGCATAGTTCCAATATTCCTTGTTGAACTTTTCGGACAAACCTTCAATGGTTGTTTTATATCCACGTTTGTTTTCGAACTGGAAATCATATCGTTTGTTGCCTTCTTCATCAATGTTTTTGATGATGCGTCCGGTAGTGACTGATTTGGGCAATGAAATACCTTCTTCATCATCTTGCAGACCGGTAAAGATCTCGTATGGATGTCCATCCAACAAGCCTACAAATGCGACCCATTTTTCTTTGTTGTTTTGGAAGCGTACTACTTCCGCTTCCAGTACTTTGGGGCGCACTTCTACTACCGTAGGTGGTTTGCAAGGAGGAAGTTCTTCTTTTTTGTCTTTCTTGTCCTTTTTGGTAGAAAGTAAAACTCCAGAGCGAGAGCCATCACGATAAACGGTACATCCTTTACATCCTGAACGCCATGCCTCTACATACAAGCGGTTTACCAATGCTTCATCTACGTCATTGGGCAAATTGATAGTTACACTGATTGAATGGTCAACCCATTTTTGGATGCGTCCTTGCATTTTTACTTTCATCAGCCAGTCTACATCATTTGATGTGGCTTTATAATAAGGTGACTTTTCTACCAATCATCAATCTCTTCTTGCGTATAACGCTTGGTGGGATCGTAACCGTTTACTGTCATCCATTCCACAAATTTATGGTGGAATATAATATATTCCTCAAATGCATCTCCTGTTTCATCTACAAAATCTACATGAGTCTGAGGATCATTCGGATTGACTTTTCTTCTACGTTTGTATACCGGCATAAATACCGGCTCTATGCCAGAAGTTGTTTGGGTCATTAGGCTGGTAGTTCCAGTGGGGGCTATGGTCAAGCAGGCAATATTACGTCGTCCGTATTTTTTCATCTCCTCATATAAATTAGGATCAGCTTCTTTTAAACGGTTGATAAACGGATTATTTTTTTCTCGTTCACTGTCATAGATAGCGAATGCTCCACGTTCTTTCGCCATGTTAACAGATGAACGATAGGCTTCCAGAGCGATTGTTTTATGTACTTGTTCAGAAAACTCTGTTGCGTCTTCTGTTCCGTAGCGTAACCCCATAGCGGCAAGCATATCCCCTTCAGCTGTGATACCGACACCTGTACGTCTGCCCTGTCCGCTCTTTTTATAAATTCTTTCCATAATGTTTCTCTGCTTCTTTTACTTCCTCACTTTCAGGATCGGAATCGATTTTAGCTATGATCTTCTCGATTTTTTCTAGTTCCAAGTCAATAATGTCATCCATAATGCGCTGGGCCAATGCTACATGCTTTTTGAACAAGTCGAAATCAAAGTAAGCATCCCTTGTATAAGGGTTTACTACATATGAGTATAAGTTGATAGCTAATAAACGACAAGAATCGTAGGGACACAGAGGAATTTCACCACAAGGATTGGTAGAAACTGTACGATACCCTAAGTCGGCATAACAGTCTGGCACGGATTCACGTATAATGGTGTCCCAGAATAATACACCGGGTTCAGCAGACTTCCATGCATTATGGACAATCTTTTTCCATAAAGCAGATGCGTCAATTTCTTTCGTGAAAACAGGTTGATCGGAATCTACCGGATATTGCTGTTTGTAAGGAGTGCCATTTACAGCTGCCTGCATAAATGCATCATCTAGTTTCACGGATACATTAGCACCGGTTACTTTGCCTTCGGTCATTTTGGCGTCAATAAATGCCTCCGAGTCTGGATGTTTGATGGATACGCTTAACATTAAAGCACCACGACGCCCGTCTTGTGCTACTTCACGTGTTGAATTGGAATAGCGTTCCATGAAAGGCACCAGTCCGGTTGAGGTCAGTGCTGAATTTTTAACTGGGGAACCTTTAGGTCGTATATGAGATAAATCATGTCCTACGCCACCACGACGTTTCATTAATTGTACTTGTTCTTCATCAATGCGGATTATAGCTCCGTATGAGTCGGCTGCTCCATCAATTCCAATGACAAAGCAGTTCGATAAGGAAGCCACTTGAAAATCGTTCCCGATACCTGTCATGGGACTACCTTGCGGAACAATGTACTTAAAGTGATCCAATAACTCGTAAAGCTGCTGTGCGTTTAATCCGTTCTTATATTTTGCTTCAATGCGGGCTACTTCATTTGCAATGCGCCAATGCATGTCTTCGGGAGACTTTTCGAAAATGTTCCCGAAAGAATCTTTTACTGCATATTTGTTTACCCAAACCCTTGCAGCAAGTTCATCACCTTTGAAGTATTGTAAAGATGCTTCAAAAGCTTCGTCATAGGTGTACGTTTGTTTTTCCACTTTTATTTTTAGATTTACTATAATATCAATAAGTTGTTTTAGTGTAGAAGCCGCAACTCATTATAACAAAAGTTTCGGCAAAGCTATATATGTTTTTCAATTAACAAAATAAAAAGTAGATAAGTTTTCAACAAATTGAAAGTTATCCAAAAATATTTGTTAATTTATTGATTATCAAAAGATATATGTGTTGGTTTATTTACGGAAGTTTTCTATTTTGAAAATTTCAATGAAGGAAATAAGTGATTGACTAGTTGAAAAGACCAAATTCTTAGCATATATTATTTTGCAAAAAATGAATTATTACTCTTTTCTTTTTTTTATCTTTGCAAGAAAAATATATATGGAATCGATAAATAATAGACGGACGATCCGTAAATATAAGCAGGAAGATATTTCTGCTTCTTTGTTAAATGATTTGCTTGAAAAGGCATTCCGTGCTTCTACAATGGGCAATATGCAATTATATAGTGTGATTGTGACCCGTGACAAGCAGATGAAAGAGAGATTGGCACCTGCTCATTTTAATCAACCGATGGTAACAGGTGCTCCGGTTGTACTGACTTTTTGTGCGGATTTTAACCGTTTTAGCAAATGGTGCAGAGGGCGTAAGGCGGTACCGGGTTATGACAATCCCATTTCTTTTCTGAATGCTGCTACGGATGCATTACTTGTGACTCAGAACTTTTGTACATTGGCGGAGGAAAATGGATTAGGTATTTGTTATTTGGGAACAACGATTTATAATCCTGATCAAATTATTGATATTCTTCGGTTGCCGGAATTGGTTATGCCAGTGGCTACTATTACAGTAGGATATCCGGACGAATGTCCTTCACAAGTCGATCGTCTTCCTATAGAGGGTATTTTGCATGAAGAAGTATATCATGATTATACCAAAGAAGATATTGATCGTATCTATAGATATAAAGAGTCACTTCCGGAAAATCATCAGTTTATTAAAGAAAATCATAAAGAAACATTGGCTCAGGTATTTACTGAGGTCAGATACAAGAAGTCGGATAATGAATGCATGTCTGTAACTTTGAAAGAAACCTTGAAGAAACAGGGCTTTGAAAAATGAGTTACCGGAAACTATTAACCTTAAAACTACAGAAGTGCGCAGAGGGAAATAAAGAAAATACCCTTTGCGCACCTTCTGTAGTTTTATTTCTATTTTCTTTTGAGAGAAGCTTCAATTTCCTCAATATCCGCTTTAAATGTTTTATCAACCTCCACTTGGTCTTTTACTATTTTACAAGCGTGCAATACGGTTGCATGATCTTTATTACCTATTAATTGACCAATTTTGGAAGAAGAGGAGTCTGTATGTTTTTTGGCCAGATACATAGCTACCTGACGTACTTGTACCACTTCTCTTTTTCTAGTTTTGGTATGGATGGCAGATTCCTCTATCTCGTAATGGTTGCATACTTCTGTATGATATCTTCCACTGTGACAGGCTTGCTTTCACAACAGCGTACAGCTTTTCGTACAATTCTTTCAGCCAAATCCAAATCGACATCACGCTTGAAGATAATGGATTGTGCCAGAAGTGAATTAATGATGCCCTCTAGTTCACGTACACTTTCATTTACGTTTTCAGCAATATAATTAATTACTGTTTCCGGTATATTCAAACCGTCACGACGTATTTTATTGCGTAAGATATTCTTTCTCAATTCTACATCCGGTTTTTCCAATTCGGCCACTAAGCCCCATTTAAAGCGGGTCAGGAGACGTTCTTCCATACCTTGTAGCATTACCGGTGCGCGGTCAGAAGTCAAAATAAGTTGCTTACCGTTCTGGTGCAGATGGTTAAAGATGTGGAAGAACGTGTTCTGAGTTTTGGTTACTCCTGCGAATTCTTGAATATCATCAATAATCAAAACATCTATGGTTTGATAAAAACTGATGAAATCATTGAAATGATTAGTACGCACAGAGTCGGTATATTGCACCTGAAACAGATGTGCTGATACGTACAATACTCTTTTTTCAGGATATAATTCCTTGATACGAGTACCAATAGCATTAGTCAAGTGAGTTTTACCCACACCGGACGGTCCATACAAAACAAAGGGTTGAATGTTTTTGCCGGATTTTTAGCTACAGTTTCCCCTACCGTACGTGAGAACTCATTACTATTTCCTTTTATGAAATTCTCAAAGTTGTAATTTGGATTCAAATGTGGGTCTAAATCCTGCGGAGCTGGTGCCTGCATTGGATTAGGTGCCTTGTTACCATCTCGTATAACTGTTTGTGTGGGTAGTGCTGAAGAGCGTTTGCTTCCCTCCATGTTTACAGTTATATGGTTGGTTTTATCGGTCAAGATACAATACATAAGCTGCGTTCCTTCCCCAATTTCTTTATATAGGGCAGCGCGCAACAAGTCCACAAACTTTTCTTCTAAAAATTCATAGAAGAATGGGCTGGGGACGCCAATTGTCAGTGCCTTGTCCTCATATTTAAGCGGTACGATAGGCTCAAACCACGTTTTAAAGGTCGTTTCAGGTACGTTGTCTCTGATAATGTTCAGACAACGACCCCATAAAACGACGTGATCGTTTTCAATCATATGAAACATTTATTATAAAAAGCGAAACTTCTACAATGCAAATTTCGAAATGAATTTCTGAAAAACAAATCGCTTTTTTCTTGCTTTTTATTTTTAAAGAGTAATCTATTTAGTTTCAGTAACTTATAAAAAACTCTATCTAAAGGCTTCTGAAATATTTTTGTTATTTGATAATTGGCTGATTTATAGCTGACTATCTGTCAAAATAGGCTTTTATTTATTTTAAATGAAATAAGTCTACATGGTATTCTGCCCTATTTGCAGTCATTTACTGAAAAAAGGTAGAAAAATGGTTAAGTAGACTTATTTAGAATCTTTTTAAATTAACAAATCTGTTACTTATCTTTCTTCCCAAACAAAGAGAAATGTACATAACGTTTAGGATGCGCTTTCAAATCCTCCAATAAGGTTGCAGCATTTGCTGTTGTCGCACTCAGATTTTGGTAGAAGGTAGGATCATTGAATAGTAAGCCGATACTGTTGTCCTTGCGATTGAGTTTTTCTGTCAGCATTTGTACATTATATAAAGTGGAATCTATTTTATTGAATGTTGATGCGTAATCAATACCTTTCAAGTTGTCGCTGATAGTAATGAAATTATCAGCAATCGTGTTTAGTTTTCCAGTAAGTTGCGGAAGATCCCTTTGCATTAATATGTTTAATTGACGTGTTGTCACATCCAGATTGGCTGTCAGTTTTTCTGCGTTGTGTAAGGTTGCACCCAATGCAGGATCAGCTAATATTTTATTTAATGAATGTAGGATAGAATCCATTTTGGGCAGCATCTGCTCTATTTGAGGAACTAGCTTTTCTTCAGCGGCTCCCATGAGTCCCGCATTCGTTTTGCCAGGCAGTGTATCCCCCGGTTGATAGTATTCTGTAGAATTAAAGTTAAGGAGTAAGTTCATCTTTACTGTTCCCAGCATTTCTGTAACCAATTCTCCTGCACTTCCTTTAGGGATACGCATTTCCTTGTCTACTTCCACTTCTACTGTGACATGTCCCGGTTTAGCATAGTTGTAATTGATATTTCTTACTGTACCTACTTTGTAACCATTGGCAAAGACGGGGCTTGATCCGGCTAATCCGTTTATATTGGTATATTCTACATAATAGTAGTTGGCAGATTGGAACATATTTATTCCTTTCAGGTAGTTGATACCAAAGATCAGCATAGCCAATGCAGCGATGCCTATTAATCCTATTTTTACCTCTTTCGTCATTTCAATTGTACCTTTTATATTATCTATTCTTTTTAAATTCTTTGATGGCTTCGTTCACGTTCATTTTCTCTCCGTTTTTGAAAGCGATAATGAAAGCGTCCTTAAATTTAGGAGTAATATTACGTTTCATGCGTAGTATTTTATTATAATCCGTACTTTCTCCGTAAGTATATTTATAAAGTCCTTTTTCGCGGTAATAGCTAACGGGTGATACACCTTTCAGTTGTTTGCTTCCTTTGGGTAATATTTTGTTTGATACCAATATTTGTATTTTAAATACAGGCTTGGCAGATGTTCGGGCTTGGTCGCCTGTGATCTTTTTTTGTGTGGCAGGCACAGGCTTTTTGGTAACTTTGTCAGGTTCCGTTGCAGTGTCTGGTTCCGCAGTTTGTATTTCTATTCTTGATTCTTTCGGTTTGTTTTCTGGTTCCGGCAATTCTTGTCCTTGTACTCTGCTGCGACCGGTGGGGGCATCATGTTCGCGCTTGTAATTGAGGAATGCTTTATAAATGCTGTTAGATAATGCCGTAGTGCCTGCATCGGATAAAAGATATTGTTCTTCATCCGGTGTTGAGATATAACCTAATTCAACCAAAACACTAGGCATGGAAGTGGCGCGTAGAACTAGAAATCCGGCTTGATGTACTCCTTTGTCTATCCGTTTGGCTGTATTCTTGAATTGTTTTTGGATAAGAGTGGCTAATTTTACACTCTTCTCCATATTTGTCTTGTACAAATTCAAAAATAATATAGCTTTCGGAAGAATTTGGATTGAATCCGGCATAACGTTGTTCATAATTATCCTCTATCAAAATAACCGAGTTCTCCTTTTTAGCAACTTCCAAATTTTCTTCAGTACGGTGAAGTCCTAACGTATAAGTTTCTGCTCCCCGTACAGTTCTGCTACGGGCTACAGAATTGGTATGTATAGAGATGAATAAGTCGGCCTTAGCATTATTGGCTATTTGTGCACGACGGTCTAAAGGGATAAAGACATCTGTCTTCCGGGTGTATATTACCTTTACGTCATTACAGTTATTTTGGATCAGTTGTCCTACTTTTAAAGCTACGTTCAGATTGATATTTTTTTCTTTTCCACGTCTGCCGATGGCGCAGGATCATGTCCGCCATGACCGGGATCAATGACGACTATAAAATCCTTTCCCTTTGCCGCCAGGCAGAAACAGGGGAGGACCAGCCACAGGCTACACAACAGGAATATTATTTTAAGTCTATCGGTTTTCATATCAATCAAGTTGCAAATGTAGCGATTTTTAGTGAAAACTCGGCTTTTGTCTTTAAGTTTTGCGTTTTTTATTCGAAACTTGCCACAAAACCCGAAAAATAGACGAGTATTTGGACTAAATTCTTTTATTTTGTATCCCAAAATAAGTATTGAAAGATGGATTTGCTTAAGTTTATGAAGAATTGGACGTTACCTTTAGCTATGCTTGCAGGGGTTATCGCTATTTTGTTTTTGCCAACTTCACTTTTCTGGAGCCGACAAAGCCATTTATGAATGGGTTGATTTCTTTTCTAACTCCTTCCTTGATTTTTGCCCAATTGTTGCTTACATTCTGTAAAATTGAACCAAAAGAGTTGGTTCCTAGAGTATGGCATGGCTGGTTGTTGGCTATTCAAGCTATTTCTTGTGGTATCATTGCGTTGTTGTTGATATTTTGTCCGATGGACGAATCTTATAAGGAGATATTCGAGGCGGCTATGGTTTGTCTTATTTGTCCTACTGCTACGGCAGCGGCAGTAATTACGGGGAAACTAGGTGGAAGTGCTTCCAGTTTGACTACTTATACATTACTTTCAAATATTTTGGCTGCAATAGCAGTTCCTTTGGTATTTCCATTGGTTGAGCCACATACGGATGTTACTTTTGGTATTGCTTTTCTTAAGATTTTAAGTAAGGTTTTCCCATTGTTGCTTGCGCCGTTTTTTATCGCTTTATTATTCCGTTATTATATCCCTCGATTCCATAAGTTTTTACTGAAATATCATACTTCAGCTTTTTATTTATGGGCGATAGCATTGACCATTGTAATGGGGCAGACTACTCGTTCTTTGGTTAACAGTACAGCTGATGTAACGGTAGAGATGTTGATTGCTTTTGCTGGTTTAGTAACTTGTTGTTTACAATTTTATTTTGGTAAAAGAATTGGTAGTGCATACAATGACCGTATAAGTGCAGGACAGGCATTGGGGCAAAAAAATACTGTACTAGCTATTTGGATGGCGGTTACGTATCTTAATCCTTTATCATCTGTCGGGCCAGGTAGTTATGTGGTGTGGCAAAACATCATCAATAGTTATCAGTTGTGGAAGAAAAGAAAAAATGAGATGAAAAATTAAGTCGCAGCTATTTACTTTGTTATACGTAATGCTTGGTATAGTAAAGTATATAGCTGCGTTCCATTAAAAATGAATTTGCCGTATATATCTCTTAAAGATTTCTTACGAAACCTGCAAAACGCTTCAATCCTTCTGCCAGTGTAGTACGTGGGCAGGCGATGTTCCAGCGCATGAATCCTTTTCCTTCAGTCCCGTACATTGCTCCTGCATTGAGCCATAATCCAGCTTCGTTAACCAATCGCTGTTCGAGTTCCTGCGAGTGTATGCCGAATTTGTGACAGTCCATCCAAACGAGATAGGTTCCCTCCAATGCCGTGATAGGAAACTCGGGCAGATGCTCCCGACAGAACTCCTGCATATAGAGAAAATTGGCCTGTAAATATTTGATGAGTTGGTTCAGCCACTCTTCCTCTTCGTTGTAAGCTACTTGAGTAGCAATTACACCAAAAGGATTGACATCACATACTTCGTTATCGTTAATGGCCCGATCGATTTTCGCCCGACGGTCAGCATCAGCACATATAATGTTCGCAATCTGTAATCCGGCAATATTGAACGCTTTACTGGGAGATATACAGACGAATGGTGACGGAAATTTTCTGAGATGGAAGCAAACGGTGTGTAACGGTACTCTGGAAAAACCAGTTCGCAATGAATCTCATCCGAAACGACCGTAACATCGTGGCGAATACAAATTTCACCAATACGTACCAATTCTTCACGTTTCCATACTCTTCCGGCAGGATTGTGAGGATTGCACAGCAGCATCACCTTCACTTTCGGATCAGCAGTCTTACACTCTAAATCTTCATAATCGATGGTGAAAGTATTACTTGCAAAGATCAACGGTGATGATACCATTTCACACCCATTGTTACAGATTGAAGAAAAGAAACAATTATAAACCGGAGTCTGCACCAACACCTTATCTCCCGGAACGGTCAAAGCCTTGATGACTGCGAGATGGCCGGGACTACGCCTGATGTGTAAATTATCCATGTGCAGTCAATCGTCCAACTGTGACGGCGTGCGAACCAATCTGTAACAGCCTCGTAATAACTGTTGGGCACACGGGTATAACCGAAGATACCGTGTTCCACCCGTCGGCGTAAAGCATTGACGATAGCGGGGGCTGTACGGAAATCCATGTCAGCCACCCACATCGGCAATACATTTTCGCTTTCTGAGCTATCCCATTCTTTTTCTTGAAGTCTTCTATTTTAAGTATTCTTTGAAAAATTCCTCCAGTTTATCGAATGGAATAATGTCTGTCCGGTCATATAAATCCGTATGTACGGCACCGGGAATAATCATCAGTCTTTATTGTCGCCTTTCAGCTTCTTGAAAGTATCCTCACTAAAATAGCGGGAGTGAGCTTTTTCTCCATGAATGAGCAACACGGCACTGCGGATTTCATCGGCATACGCAAGGATAGGTGCGTTGAGAAATGCAAGATTGGAGGTTTTGTTCCAGCCCAAACCGGAGTTGATGGAACGGGGATAATAACCTCGTTCGGTCTTGTAATAATCGTAATAATCCTTTATGAACTGTGGCGCATCACCGGTAGGCTCCGGGTTCATCACGGTGCGGGGATAAGTGTCGGTACGGTAGTCTTCCGTGCGCTGGGTGTTAAACTCCTGACGTATTTTGTAGCGTGCATCCGCATTGTCTGCGGCATCGAAATAACCGTTTGCTGTACAGCGACTGATGTCGTACATAGTGGAAGCTACCGTTGCTTGATACGTGTGTCGTTGGCAGCCGCATTGATAGCAAAACCACCCCAACCACAAATGCCAATGATGCCGATTCGTTCGGCATCCACATCCGGACGTGTCGCAAGGTAATCCACCGCCGCCGAGAAGTCTTCGGTGTTGATGTCCGGTGAAGCCACGCTGCGAGGCTGTCCACCGCTTTCACCAGTAAACGAAGGATCGAAAGCAACCGTCAGGAATCCTCGTTCGGCAAGTGTCTGGGCATACAGTCCCGACGACTGTTCCTTTACAGCTCCAAACGGACCGCTGACAGCAATGGCCGGCAGTTTACCTCCGAAAATCGTTTTCGGTGCATACAGGTCGGCGGCGAGCGTGATGCCGTAACGATTTATGAAAGTCACTTTGCTATGGTTCACCTTGTCGCTCTTCGGGAACGTCTTGTCCCATTCCTGTGTCAGATTTAACTGTTCCATATTTTTGTGAGTGTTTTGTGCCGGGCTTTCCGTCAGGCCGAAGAGGCAGAGGAAAGCAGCCATTAAAATAGTTGTACGTTTCATAACCGATGTAATTTAAATTTTTATTGTTTTCTTTATCATAGTGCAAAATTACAGCGGATTACAGGAAAAGCCGGTAGATGGATTACTGATTGTATAACCTCAATTACAGACATTTTTTTACATGTGTCTCATCCAACGTTCTCGCTTCAAGCGGACCAGGAAAATCAGCCCCCTGAAACACAGCTTGATGCACATGGCAACCCATACACTTTTCAGACCTAATGACGGGGCGAGCAAGGCGGCTAATGACAGACGCACCGCCCAGATATTGAAGAAATTCATCAAGCACGGGACAAGCGTATCCGCTGCTCCGACAAAGACACCGTAAGTGATAATCGAGGCTGCAAACATCGGCTCAGCGAACGCTCGATGCGCAGTGCCATTATGCCCAATTCCCGAATCTCCCCGACGGGGGCATCTAACCGATAATTTGGGGGGCGAACAGATACATGAGTACACCTATAACCCCATAACGGTCATACCATATAAATATGGTAATGCGGGCGAAACTTCGGACCAGTTTCCGGCGATCGGCACCGATACTCTGCCAACCAGTGTCGTGCAGCATCGGCAATCCCATACTGGGCATATGCAGAGGCTTTCGGCTGTAATGGCAAATGAATTGGCTGCGATGGCGAAGACGCCCAACGGAGTCACGATAACTGTTGTCATGATTTGCGTACCACAAATGACGATATGCTCTAAACCGGATCGGATTGTGTTATGGCAGTTGTTCCTATAACAAATAAACTTGCAATCATGATGACTGATATACGTTTCATTATCACTTGATTTTATTAAGTTTTGAATTTCAGAATCTTGATGCAAAGATAAATACATGACTGAAAATACAGTGTAGATAAATTACAGATGTTATAACCCTAATGACATGATTTCCGGAAAGAATAGTATAAATCTGTAGCCAAGGTTGATACAATGTCTCAACCTGTTATTCTAGAAAATGATAAGTATAGAGTTTGAAATCTTAAATTGATGTTAAACAGGAAATTAGGCAAGGATTACAGCTACGTAATACCCCGGAATCGAGCGAGTGACTACACTATCAGCATCAGTTATGTTATTTTTACCAATAGTAACCGGAGCGTATTTGCAACAGGTGAGAAACTGAATACTGCAAGAAATTATCATGTTGCCTCTTTGGTTGAAATAGTGCTATGAAATAGAGATTTTAACCCATCGAAAATGGCAGGAAGAGCAATAGTGCCATGCACCTCGTCGGGAAATTTTTTATAAATGACATGCAAATGCTTGTTTTTCATTTCAGGGATGATCTTATTTTTTAAGCTGTCGGCCAATGAAAACTGAATAAGTTTGATTGCAGGACGTTGGCGGGTGGCGAAAGCAACATACAAATGTTTGCCGGAGAAGTCTTTTTGATAAACATTCTTTGCAGCTTGTTGTAGAAAAACTCCTCGGTCCCACCATAAGCTTGGATCTATTGCTATATACGAGTCAAAAGACTCGGGGTGATTTGACAGTGTCTGTAGGGTAAATAAACCTGCGTATGAATGTCCGACAAGAAAGTTTGTACCGTTGGCAGGAACTTTATTTTCCACTTCCAGACGTAGTTCCTCTATCAGAAAGCGATAGAACTGTTCAGCTCCACCACCTGCCGGCTTATCATAGGGACAAATAGTACCATCCCGGCGGGCGGCTGAGCAGGTAGGAGTGAAATCTCTGGTCCGGTCTGTGTTTAAGACAGCAACAACGATGCAAGGAGGTAAATTTGAGGTTTTAGAAGAAGAGAAGAAACGCGTAAAGCCAACCACGGAATGAAAGAAGGAATCTCCATCCAATAGATAAAGAACCGGATAAGCCTTTCCTTTTTCACCTGCTTTGGTCTCAGGTACATAAATCCAATATTTTCTTTCTTCATTCAGTATTTCAGAAAACAATGTATGACGCGTTCCGATATAAATGGAATCTTGTTTTTGTGCGGAGAGCGGGAATATCCATCCTATTTGTATAAACAGTATTATATAAAGTTTCTTCATTTATTCGTTTTTTGGGGTTGCAAAGTTCGATGAAAATGTGGAAATGGACAATCCCTATTTTTAGGTATTTCAGAATATCTCCGATGGAAATTCCCTCTATGTTTTATGATTTTGTGGAGGTGGCACCGGATGCATCGGAAGGAATTGATTGAACCGGATTTTTAAGTAACTTCTTAGGGGAATTCATTAAAATATCCTATCACTTCTAACATTTCCCGATTAATTTGTATTTTACAGAC
>ENA-OQER01000005-OQER01000005.1-human-gut-metagenome-genome-assembly--contig:-NODE-5-length-114141-cov-8.450217_pt1 | contig 114141 bp, 131 predicted proteins | sample MGYA00242797_ERZ504639 | MGnify/ENA primary metagenome ERZ504639 (study PRJEB26092, sample SAMD00036306) | human gut metagenome | host: Homo sapiens | study: EMG produced TPA metagenomics assembly of... | reverse complement strand
AAGACAAGAAGGATGAGCAGATAGAAGAACTTAACGACGTCTGAAAAGACAGATGGCAGAGTTCGAGAACTTCCGCAAGAGAAGTGAGAAGGAAAAATCCCAGATGTTTGACATGGGAGCAAAGACAATAGTTGAGAAAATCCTTCCTGTAATCGACAATTTTGAGAGAGGTCTTGCAGCAGTACCGGATGATAAGAAGGATGATCCTTTTATCACAGGTATGGATAAGGTCTACAAGCAGATGCTCACAGAGCTTGATGCTGCAGGTGTAAAGCCAATAGAGTGCGTAGGACAGGAGTTTGATCCTGATTTCCACAATGCAGTGATGCAGGTTGAAAATGATGAGCTTGAGTCAGGCACCGTAGCACAGGAGCTTCAGAAGGGCTATATGTACAAGGATTCAGTGGTACGCCACAGCATGGTATCGGTAGTACAGTAATGATGTGTACATCTATCCGGCATGACAGTGAATCAGATTTATATGAATGCAGACAGCATTTAAGGGATTCATGTGAGACAACGGATGGTTACAAATAAATGAAACATGTAAAAACACTATATTTAATAGGAGGAAAATAAAATGGGCAAAATCATTGGTATTGATTTAGGAACAACAAACAGCTGCGTAGCAGTTATGGAAGGTGGAAACCTACAGTTATAGCAAACCAGGAGGGTGCAAGAACTACTCCTTCAGTAGTTGCTTTCACAAAGACAGGAGAGAGACTTATCGGTGAGCCTGCAAAGCGTCAGGCAGTTACAAATGCCGAGAAGACAATTTCTTCTATCAAGAGACATATGGGTACAGATTACAAGGTACAGATTGATGACAAGAGCTACAGCCCACAGCAGATTTCAGCTATGGTGCTTCAGAAGTTAAAGGCTGATGCAGAGGGATACCTCGGTGAGAAGGTTACAGAGGCAGTTATCACAGTACCAGCTTACTTCAACGATGCTCAGCGTCAGGCTACAAAGGATGCCGGTAAGATTGCAGGTCTTGATGTAAAGCGTATCATCAACGAGCCTACAGCAGCAGCACTTGCTTATGGTCTTGACAACGAGAAAGAGCAGAAGATTATGGTTTATGACCTTGGTGGTGGTACATTCGATGTATCTATCATCGAGATTGGTGACGGAGTATCGAAGTATTATCTACAAACGGTGATACACGCCTTGGTGGTGATGATTTCGATAACAAGGTAACACAGTGATGATTGACGAGTTCAAGAAGGCAGAGGGTGTTGACCTTTCTACAGACAAGATGGCACTCCAGAGATTAAAGGAAGCTGCTGAGAAGGCAAAGAAGGAGCTGTCTTCAGCTACTACTACAAACATCAACCTTCCTTTCATCACAGCTACAGCAGAGGGACCAAAGCATTTCGATATGACTCTTACAAGAGCTAAGTTCGATGAGCTGACACATGACCTCGTAGAGAGAACAGCAATCCCTGTACAGAACGCTATGAAGGATGCGGGCGTTACAAATGCAGACCTTGGACAGGTATTACTTGTAGGTGGTTCTACACGTATTCCGGCCGTACAGGACAAAGTAAAGCAGATGACAGGAAAAGAGCCAAGCAAGTCTCTTAACCCTGATGAGTGCGTAGCAATCGGTGCTTCTATCCAGGGTGGTAAGCTTGCAGGAGATGCCGGTGCAGGTGAAGTACTTCTCCTTGATGTAACTCCACTTTCTCTTTCAATCGAGACAATGGGTGGCGTTGCTACAAGACTTATCGAGAGAAATACAACTATTCCTACAAGAAAGAGCCAGATATTCTCTACAGCCGCTGATAACCAGACAGCCGTTGATATCAACGTAGTACAGGGTGAGAGACAGTTCGCCCGCGATAATAAATCACTCGGACAGTTCAGGCTTGATGGTATCCCACCAGACGTCGTGGAGTTCCACAGATTGAGGTTACATTCGATATCGATGCAAATGGTATCGTAAATGTGTCTGCAAAGGATCTTGGAACAGGAAAAGAGCAGCACATCACAATCACAGCAGGATCTAATATGTCTGATGATGAGATTGATAAGGCTGTTAAAGAGGCTGCTGAGTTTGAGGCACAGGATAAGAAGAGAAAAGAAGCAATCGATGCAAGAAATGATGCTGAGAGCTTTGTATTCCAGACAGAGGATGCATTAAAGCAGGTTGGAGATTCTGTTGATGCCGCTGATAAGTCAGCAGTTGAGGCTGATATCGCAGCAGTTAAGTCATTCCTTGATGCACATAAAGAGGCTGAGGCTATGACAGAGGCTGATGTTGCAGAGCTTAAGGCAGCACAGGAGAAGCTCACACAGAGTGCTCAGAAGGTATTTGCAAAGATGTATGAGCAGGCTCAGGCAGCGCAGGGAGCAGCAGGAGCAGGACCTGACATGAATGCAGGAGCAGCAGGAGCAGGACCTGATATGAATGCAGGCGCTTCAAACGGTGCAGATGATGATGTCATCGACGCAGATTTCAAGGAAGTATAATTAAACAGATGCTGCCATAATGATATGAGGATTAATGACCTGTAATTCGGGTTATCAATCAAAGCATCATAATGGCTGCGTAAGTAAAATTGCTCGCAAGGTTGGCCGCTTGGCCGGCCTTGCGAATTAGTTGTATAATAAAAGGAATTTTCAATTATGGCAGAAAAAAGAGATTATTATGAGGTATTAGGAGTATCTAAGACTGCAACAGATGCAGAGATTAAAAAAGCCTTCAGACAGCAGGCAAAGAAATATCATCCTGACATTCATCCGGGTGATAAAGAGTGTGAGGAGAAGTTTAAGGAGGCTCAGGAGGCCTATGCCGTATTGTCTGATCCGGATAAGAGACGCCAGTATGATCAGTTCGGTCATGCAGCATTTGATGGCACAGGCGGCGGAGCCGGTGGCTTTGATTTCTCAGGCATGGATATGGGGGATATTTTTGGGGACATTTTCGGAGATTTCTTCGGAGGTGGAAGAAGCAGTGGCAGAAGAAATGGTCCTGCACAGGGTGCAAATGTCCGTCTCAGTGTAAGAATTTCTTTTGAGGAAGCTATATTTGGCTGCACAAAGGAGCTTGAGTTCAACTATAAGGAGACATGCTCTACCTGTGGAGGCAACGGAGCTAAGCCGGGCACATCTCCTGAGACATGTACCCAGTGTAATGGTACAGGTAAGGTTGTCAGACAGAGCCAGTCTCTGTTTGGTGTAGTGCAGAATGTCACAACATGTCCATCCTGCGGTGGTTCGGGCAAGGTAGTAAAGGATAAGTGTCCTACATGCCACGGTACAGGCTACAATACCAAGAAGGTCAGAAAGACTGTTGAGATTCCAGCCGGTATAGATAATGGACAGTGTGTCAGAATACGTGAATACGGCGAGCCGGGCATAAATGGCGGACCGCGTGGAGATCTTCTTGTTGAAGTTATTGTTTCAGGCAGCAGGGATTTTGAGCGTCAGGATGTTAATATCTTTTCAAAGGCATCCATCTCGTATGCTATTGCAGCCTTAGGCGGAGATATAAGAATCAAGACTGTTGATGGAGATATTATATACACAGTTGCACCGGGTACACAGACAGGTACACGTATCCGCTTAAAGGGCAAGGGTGTTCCTTCAACAAGAAATAAAGCAATAAGAGGTGACCATTATGTCACACTTGTTGTCAATACGCCTACAGGTCTGTCTAAGGAAGCTAAGGAGGCTCTTAAGAAGTTTGATGAGCTTTCAGGCGGTTCTCTGACAAAGGAGGGCGGAGCTTCTACTGATTCTAAAAAGAAAAAAGGATTTATGGATAAGCTCAAGGAGTCTTTGGACGATCTGTAATAGATGATTTGTAATAGATGATCTGTAATAGATGTCCTATAATATATGTCCCGCCATGTGTGGCGGGGCATTTTTTAGGCTGTTTTTACGTATAAAAAAAATGGGGCTTTTATACAGCACATTTTTTATGGTATTATATGAGATAAGTTGTGGAGGCAGTCGTATGACTGCCTTGTAAAAATGTACGGAAATGTTTTTGAAATAAAAACTTTATTTATACTATGTATCTATTTTATTAAGAGAGGATTTTTATATGAAGTGGAAGAAATACACGATTGAGACAACAACCGCGGCTGAGGATTTCATGAGCAGCATGCTTATGGAGCTTGGTATCGAGGGAATCGAGATTGAGGACAATATTCCCCTGACCAAAGAGGACCAGGCGGATATGTTTATTGATTTTCTGCCGGAGCTGCCTCCGGATGAGGCATAAGCCATGTCAGCTTTTATATTGAGGATGATGGCAGTGATCAGTCAGATATGCTTAGAAAGGTAAAGCTTGGACTTGAGGATTTAAGAGATACTGTTGATGTGGGAAGCGGTGTGATTTCGTCATCTGAGACAGAGGATCTCGACTGGATTAATAACTGGAAGAAGTATTTTTCATCATTTACAATCGGTGATATATTGATTAAGCCTACATGGGAAGAGGTAAAGCCTGAGGATGCGGATAAATTTATGATAGAAATTGATCCGGGAATCTCCTTTGGTACAGGAAAGCACGAGACAACACAGCTTTGTATCAAGCAGCTTATCAAGTATATTGAGGGCGCAAAGGAAGCACCTACAGTGCTTGATGTGGGCTGTGGAAGCGGAATCCTTTCAATTGTAGCTTTAAAGCTTGGTGCAAAGGAGGTTGTAGGTACTGACCTTGATGCTGACTGCATGATTTCTACGCGTGACAATATGCAGGTCAATCATCTGGATGAGAAGCTTGGCACGTTTTATGTCGGCAATCTCATTGATGATACAGAGCTTCAAAAGAAGGTCGGTACAGAAAAATATGATATCGTTGTTGCAAATATCCTTGCTGATGTCATCATTCCTATGGCACCTGTTATTCCTGACAGGTTAAAGGAAGGCGGATATTTTATCACATCGGGTATCATAGATTTCAAGGAAAATGAAGTTAAAGAGGCTATCGAAGCAGCGGGGCTTAAGGTGATAGAAATCAATCATCAGGGTGAATGGGTCAATATCACTGCGCAGAAGCTGACTAAATAGTTTGGTGGATTATGTATCAGTTTTTTGTAGAGGAAGAGCAGGTTCATTCTGACAGCATCTCAATCACCGGAGGTGACGTAAATCACATAAAGAATGTACTGCGCATGAAAAACGGGGAAAAAATAAGAGTAAGCTCAAAATCCGGACAGGCATATTTTTGTCACATATCGTCGATTCAGGATGATGAGGTCATCGCAGCTATTGACAGTGCAGATGAAACGGGCACAGAGCTTGACAATCACATCGTGCTGTATCAGGGGCTGCCAAAGGGCGATAAGATGGAGCTTATTATTCAAAAGGCTGTGGAGCTTGGTGTATCTGAGATAGTACCGGTTGCCATGAAAAACTGTGTGGTAAAGCTGGATGAAAAAAAGGCAGCAAAAAAGCTGCAGAGATGGCAGGCTATCGCTGACAGCGCAGCAAAGCAGTCAAAGCGCACTGTGATCCCCACAGTGAAGCAGCCGGTTACATACAAGGAAGCTTTGAAAATCGCTTCAGAGCTTGACATCACGCTGGTGCCATATGAGAATGAGCGTGGCATGGATGCGACAAGAGAGATAATGGGGCAGCTTAAGGCTGGTCAGACTATCGGTGTTGTCGTGGGTCCTGAGGGCGGCTTTGCACCGGAGGAGATAGCACTTGTGGATGAGCATGCCACAATGCACAGAATAGCTTGGGACGCAGGATTTTACGCACGGAGACAGCAGGACTTGCTGCACTTGCCATGCTTGTATACAATTTGGATGTATAGACAGTAGAGATACTTAACAGTTAAGAAGTAGAAGTTAGGAGCAAAAATGGAAGCATATTTGGATAATTCTGCCACAACCAGATGCTCAAAAGCAGCGGCAGATATGGTTTATAAGCTGCTTACAGAGGATTACGGCAATCCTTCATCACTTCATATGAAGGGCGTTGAGGCAGAAAATTATATTAATGATGCTAAGAAAAAGATTGCAAAGACACTCAGAGTGCAGGACAAGGAGATACTATTTACATCCGGCGGCACAGAGTCGAATAATACTGCAATAATAGGTGCTGCAATGGCCAATAAGCGTGCAGGAAGGCATATCATCACATCTTCTGTAGAGCATGCATCGGTTTTGTCTGTGATGCAGTTTCTGGAGGAGCAGGGCTTTGAAATCACATATCTGCCTGTAAACCATGACGGCGTGATAAGTGTTGAAGAGCTGAAAAATGCCGTAAGGAGGATACAATTCTTGTATCGCTTATGCATGTAAACAATGAGATTGGCGCAGTCATGCCGATTGAGGAGGCGGGAGCAGCTATAAAAGAGAAAAATCCTGCCACACTTTTTCATGTGGATGCCATACAGTCCTACGGCAAGCTTGAAATCAGACCAAAGCGCATGAATATAGACATGCTTTCAGTCAGTGGACACAAGATTCACGGACCAAAGGGCAGCGGATTTTTATATATAAAGGACAAGACTAAAATCAAGCCGATTATATACGGAGGCGGCCAGCAGAAGGGCATGCGCTCAGGTACGGAAAATGTTCCTGCATATGCAGGTCTTGGAGTGGCAGCAGAGGAAATTTACACGGATTTTGATAAAAAAATAGCACATATGTATGAGCTTAGGGATCATTTTATAGAGTCAGTGCAGCGTATTGACGGAGTATCTGTAAATGGACGCACGGATCATACAAACGCCCCTCATGTGGTAAGCGTGAGCGTAGATGGTGTGAGAGCGGAGGTTATGCTTCATACTCTTGAGGACAGGCAGATATATGTGTCTGCAGGAAGTGCCTGCTCATCAAACAAACCGGCAATCAGTTCAACACTAAAGAGCATAGGCTCAAGCCGTCACTTTTGGATTCCACGATCAGATTCAGCTTTTGCGTGAATACCACACAGGAGGAAATTGATTACGCTGTATCAGTGATGGCAGAGGTGATACCAATGCTGCGAAGATATACAAGGCGCTAATGAGCTGCAAAGAAATCGCAGGTATTAGCATAGCCGGTAACCATGAAGGGCTAAAAAGTTGCGCATACAATGAAATATTAAGTAATTAAAATAATAAATAAACCAATAAATAAACCAGAACAGGAGAGTTACATGTACAAGACATTTTTGATCAAGTATGCTGAGATTGCGATAAAGGGCAAAAACAGATACATTTTTGAAGACGCGCTCGTTAAGAATATCAAATATCAGCTTCGCAATGTGGATGGAAGTTTTGAGGTAAGAAAGGAAAGCGGACGTGTGTACGTGGAGACAGACGGAGACTATGATTATGACGAGACAGTTGCCACATTGTCAAGAATTTTTGGTATCGTGGGTATCTGTCCGGTTGAGCTGCATGAGGATGAGGGCTTTGACAAGCTCTGTGAAGCAGTTATCGAGCATATCAACCATGTATACAAGGATAAGAGCTTTACCTTCAAGGTAAATGCGAGACGTGCCAGAAAGAACTATCCGATGACCTCCATGGAGATAAATGCCGCAGTCGGTGAAAAGGTGTTAGAAGCATTTCCTGAGACAAGGGTAGATGTTCATAATCCACAGGTTATGATCAATATCGAGATCAGACCTATGATAAATATTTATTCAGAGGAGATTCCTGGACCGGGCGGTATGCCGCTTGGCACAGCAGGAAAGGCAATGCTTCTGCTCTCAGGTGGAATCGACAGCCCGGTTGCAGGATACATGATTGCAAAGCGAGGCGTGGTAATCAATGCCACATATTTCCATGCACCGCCATATACGAGCGAGAGAGCAAAGCAGAAGGTTGTAGACCTTGCAAAGAAGGTTGCCAAATATTCGGGCAGGATAAAGCTGCATGTTGTCAATTTTACCGATATACAGCTTGCCATATATGAGAAATGTCCTCATGATGAGCTGACCATCATCATGCGCAGATACATGATGAAGATAGCAGAGCACTTTGCCGATGAGGATAAATGCTTAGGTCTTATCACAGGTGAGAGCATCGGACAGGTTGCAAGCCAGACAATGCAGTCACTTGCTGCAACAAACGAGGTGTGCCATATGCCTGTATACAGACCTCTCATTGCCATGGACAAGAATGATATCATTGATATATCAAACAAAATTGATACCTATGAGACATCGATTCTTCCGTATGAGGACTGCTGTACTATTTTCGTGGCAAAGCATCCTGTTACAAAGCCGAATATAAACAGGATTAAGAAGTCTGAGGAAAGACTTAACGATGTGATAGATGAGCTTATGAAGACAGCAATAGATACTACAGAAGTGATTATGGTGGATGCTGAGTAATCAGTGCCACCTTAGAGCAAAATAAAAAGGACCTGAGCTTCAGGTCCTAATTAATCAAATCATTGTGTCTGTATTACTTGGCTTCGTCGATGATATATGGCTTTAATACTTCCATAATCTCGTCAAGTCCGGTTTCTGTATGTATAGCGAGCTCTATTGGCTTAGAAAGGTCTAAGCTGAAGATACCCATAATTGATTTAGCATCAATGACATATCTGCCCGATATTAAATCAAAATCGAAATCAAACTGAGTAATAGCGTTAACGAATGATTTTACTTTCCCAATGGAATTTAATGAAATCTGTACTGTTTTCATATTGAAAACCTCCTTAAATAACTACTGTCATATAGATAGTAATAGTTTTTTAAGGAAAAGTCAATTAAATAGGAGTAAAAAAATAAAATGAAAAAAGCAGCCTTACATAATTTAGGATGTAAAGTAAATGCATATGAGACAGAGGCCATGCAGCATCTGCTTGAGGAGGCGGGCTATGAGATAGTTCCATTCACACAAAAAGCTGATGTGTATGTCATAAATACCTGCTCAGTCACCAACATGGCTGACAGAAAATCCAGACAGATGCTTCACAAGGCAAAGAAAAATAATCCGGACTCAATAGTTGTGGCAGCCGGCTGCTATGTGCAGACAAGTGAAAAAGAGGTATTAAACGACTTATCGGTGGACATAGTCATCGGAAATGACAGAAAGCATGACCTTGTAAGGCTGCTTGAGGAATACTCTTTGGACAGTGTAAACGATACCGTGGACGATATAAATGACGGAAAGCATGATTTTGAGGAGCTCTTTATAGACCAGACAAAGGAGCACACGAGAGCCTTCATCAAGGTGCAGGACGGCTGTAATCAGTTTTGCAGCTATTGTATCATTCCGTATGCCAGAGGACGTGTCAGAAGCCGTAGGTTTGAAAATGTAATAGCAGAGGTTGAAAGGCTCGCGGCAAACGGCTTCAAGGAGGTTGTGCTGACAGGTATCCATCTAAGCTCATACGGTGTGGATTTTGAGGAAGCTACAGGCCTTCTTGAGCTGATACAGGCGGTGAACGCAGTAAAGGGCATAGAGCGCATCAGGCTTGGGTCACTTGAGCCTAAGATTGTGACAGAGCACTTTGCGAGCGAGCTTTCAAAGCTTGATAAAATCTGTCCTCATTTCCATCTGTCGCTTCAGAGCGGCTGCGATGCAACACTTAAGAGGATGAACAGAAAATATACCACTAAAGAGTACGAGAGAGGCTGTGAGCTTTTGCGTAAATATTTTGTTCATCCGGCCATCACAACCGATGTGATTGTGGGATTTCCCGGTGAGACAGAGGAGGAGTTTGAACAGACTAAGGCATATCTTGAGCATATACATTTTTATGAGATGCATATCTTTAAGTACTCAAAGCGAAAAGGCACCCGCGCAGCAGTAATGCCTGACCAGATAGATGAGCAGATTAAGGCGGCACGAAGCGAAAAGCTCATAGCACTCGGTCATGACATGTCTAAGGAGTTCAGGAAATTCTATATCGGAAAGAATGAGGAGGTGCTTTTTGAGGAAAAGGCCGTAATCGGTGATAAAGAATACTTTGTCGGATATACTAAGGAATATGTCAAGGTCGCTAAGGAAACTGCCGAAAACCTTGAAAATCAGATAGTTTCAGGCCGTATATCGGGTATGCTTACAGACGAAATATTACTCTTCGAATAATAAAAGGTTGTAATTTTATTACATTTATAATAAAATAATATTACAAGAAGGGCGAAACGTATGGAAAAAAATATTAACAACACACAATTTTTTACAGTTCAAAAGGAGCCTGAGCTTCAGGTAAGCGATGTACTTGAGATTGTGTACAAGGCATTAAAGGAAAAGGGCTACAATCCTGTTAATCAGATTGTTGGATATATTATGTCCGGAGATCCAACATATATCACAAGCCACAATAACGCGAGAAGTCTCATCATGAAGGTTGAGAGAGACGAGCTTGTAGAGGAGGTTCTCAAGACATACATTGAGAACAGCGCATGGGATTAATATGAGGATATTAGGTCTTGATTTTGGTTCAAAGACAGTCGGAGTAGCGGTGAGCGACGAGCTCTTGATCACAGCACAGGGTGTTGAGATAGTGCGCAGGAAGTCGCCATCCAAGCTCAGACAGACTTTGGCACGTATTGAGGAGATTATTGCAGAGTACAAGGTGGACAGGATTGTGCTCGGCTATCCTAAAAACATGAATAACACGGAAGGAGAACGCTGCGAGAAGACGAAGGAGTTCGGTGATATGCTGCAAGGCGCACAGGTCTTGAGGTCATATACTGGGATGAGCGTCTTACGACAGTCGCAGCCGACCGTTCTATGATGGAAACCGGCATACGCAGGGAGAATCGCAAGGAGTTTGTTGATGAGATAGCAGCGATTTTTATTTTGCAGGGATATTTGGATTATCTGTCAAATAGTCGGTCTTAGTTTTTATGCAGAAAATTAAATTTACTGACCCGCAGACCAATGATGTTGTCGAGTTTGCGGTTGAAGAAGAGACAACACTTAATGGAACACGATATCTTTTAGTTTCCGAAGGAGAAGAAAGCGGAGACTGTGAAGCATATATTTTAAAAGAAGTAAGCACAAAGGATGAAGAGGTGCTTTATCAGATGGTTGAAGACGATGTTGAGTTTTCGGCTATTGCTAAGGTATTTTCTGAGCTTACGGATGATGACACTGCACTTGAATATTAGGATTGCAGTTGTACGTGAAATAAATTTGGAGGTAATATTTTGAAGAAAACAGAAAAACAGAATACAGGTAAGCTTAAGATCATCCACTTGGAGGATTAGAGCAGATTGGAATGAATATTACTGCCTTTGAGTATGAGGACAGTATTATTGTAGTAGATTGTGGATTATCATTCCCTGAGGACGATATGCTGGGAATAGATTTGGTTATCCCTGATATCACTTATCTTAAGGAGAACATCGATAAGGTCAAGGGATTCTTTATCACTCATGGACATGAGGATCATATCGGTGCTATTCCTTATGTGCTTAAGGAGATAAATGTACCGATATACGCTACAAAGCTTACCATCGGAATCATTGACAGAAAGCTCGAAGAGCATGGCATGCTCAAGACTGTCAAGAGAAAAGTCGTAAAATACGGACAGCATATCAACCTTGGCTGCTTCAGGGTTGAGTTTATAAAGACTAACCACAGTATCCAGGATGCAGCAGCGCTTGCTATCTATTCACCGGCAGGTATAGTTGTGCATACAGGCGATTTCAAGGTGGACTATACACCTGTATTTGGAGATGCAATCGACCTTGCAAGGTTTGGTGAGATTGGAAAGAAGGGCGTGCTCGCGCTTATGTGCGACAGTACCAATGCAGAAAGACCGGGCTTCACACAGTCTGAGAAGTCTGTCGGAAAGGTATTGGACGGTATCTTTGAGGATCACAGGAAAAACAGAATTATCATTGCTACATTTGCATCAAATGTAGACCGTGTGCAGCAGATTATCAACTGTGCGGAGAAGTATGGCAGAAAGGTGGCCATCGAGGGACGAAGCATGGTAAATATCATTTCGATAGCTCAGAGCTTGGCTATCTGTCGCTGCCTGACAATATTCTTATAGATGTAGAACAGCTTAGAAGCTATCCTGATGAGCAGACTGTCATCATCACGACAGGAAGCCAGGGAGAGTCAATGGCAGCTCTTTCACGTATGGCAAACGGTACCCACAGAAAGGTATCCATAAAGCAAACGACACCATCGTATTCAGCTCAAACCCTATACCGGGAAATGAGAAGTCGGTTACAGGTATCATCAATGAGCTCATGATGAAGGGTGCAGACGTTATATTCCAGGATGTCCATGTTTCCGGTCATGCCTGCCAGGAGGATATAAAGCTTATTTATTCTCTTGTCAATCCAAAGTACGCAATCCCTGTTCATGGAGAGTACAAGCATCTTGTGGCACAGGCCAAAATAGCCGAGCAGCTCGGATATGATACAGACCACATCAAGATCCTTTCATCAGGAGATGTGCTTGAAATCAATGAGGACGGTGCAAAGGTGACAGGCAGAGTGCATGTGGGCAATGTCATGGTCGATGGACTCGGTGTAGGAGATGTAGGAAATATCGTGCTCCGTGACAGACAGCGTCTGGCTGAGGACGGAATCATCATCGTTGTGATGACACTTGAGGCCGGCTCAGGTCAGCTGCTTGCAGGCCCTGATATAGTATCAAGAGGATTTGTATATGTGCGCAATTCAGAGAGTCTGATGGATGAGGCAAAATGCGTGCTGGATGACACAATGGAGCGTCTGACAGACAACAATGTGACAGACTGGGGCAAGATAAAGACAGAGGTAAAGGATGCATTGGGAGACTTTGTTTGGAAGGAAACAAAGAGAAGACCGATGATTATACCTATAATTATGGAAGTGTAGGAACAGCTTATGGATTTTAACAAGGCTTTATTTGGTTTTATAAGGGTTGCTTTTTCAATAATGATTACTCTTTTAGTGCTGTTTGCGGGCATAAAAATCTGCAGCATCTGCTATGATTTTGGCTACAGAGTTTTTACTGAGCCTGCCATGACAAATGGCGATGGTCAGGATGTACTCGTTCAGGTGGAAAAGGGCATCTCCGCAGAGGAGCTTGGACAGCTTTTAGAGGACAAGGGCCTTGTAAGGGATCACAATTTATTTTATCTCCAGCTTAAGCTGTCTGCTTACTCAGGACATATAAAGCCAGGGATATACACACTCAACACTTCAATGACGGCAAAGGATATGATGGTAATCATGTCCTCCGACAAGAGCGATGAAGAACAGACACAGACTACGGAGCCTTCGGATACACAGTAATTATCCGTTAAGCGCATTTGTGTCAATAATTAGATTAGGAAATACAAGAATGATAGTTGATGAGAGACTTGTCACATATATCAATTCCTTGGACAGAGGCAACACGCCTGTATTAGATGAGATAGAGAAGGAAGCCTTAAGAGACTTCGTTCCGATTATCAGAAAAGAGATGCAGAGCTTTTTAAGTTGCTTCTTGCAATGCAAAAACCAATGCGTATTCTCGAGGTGGGAACAGCGGTTGGTTTTTCTGCCGTTTTGATGGCAGAGTATGCACCGAAGGGTTGTCAGATAGTGACGATTGAAAATTACGAAAAAAGAATACCTATCGCAAAGGCCAACTTTGAAAGAGCCGGGAAGAAGGAGCAGATTACACTCTTAGAGGGCGATGCAACGGAGATACTTCCACAGCTTGAAGGACAGTTTGACATGATATTTATGGACGCGGCAAAGGGACAGTATATCAACTTTATGCCACAGGTGCTTCGCCTTTTAAAGACAGGCGGGGTGCTGGTGTCCGACAATGTGCTGCAGGATGGCGATATCATAGAATCGCACTATATCGTTGAGCGCAGAAACCGTACCATCTACAAGCGTATGAGGGAGTATCTCTACGAGCTTACACACTCCGATGAGCTGGTGACGGCAGTGATGCCTATAGGCGATGGAATTACGGTGTCAACAAAGCTATAGTAACCGGTGTAGAATATATTTGATGAATACAAAACTGTATGGGAGAAAAAATGAGAAAAATAGAATTACTTTGTCCGGCGAGCAGCCTGGAGGTACTTAAGATAGCAGTTATATATGGAGCTGATGCAGTTTACATCGGTGGAGAGGCATTTGGACTAAGGGCCAAGGCTAAGAATTTCTCCATGGAGGAGATGGCAGAGGGAGTTGCCTTTGCGCATGCTCACGGTGTGAGAGTGTATGTTACTGCCAATATTTTGGCTCACAACTATGACCTTAACGGAGTGCGTGAATACTTTACAGAGCTTCACAACATGAAGCCGGACAGACCTGATGCACTGATCATTGCAGATCCGGCAGTTTTCATGATTGCAAAGGAGGTCTGCCCTGAGATAGAAAGACATGTCAGCACACAGGCCAACAACACGAACTACGGCACATATCAGTTCTGGTGGAATCTCGGAGCCAGCCGCGTGGTGACAGCCAGAGAGCTTTCGCTTAAGGAGATAAAGGAGATAAGAGGGCACATAGATGACAGGATGGAGATAGAGACCTTTGTGCACGGAGCAATGTGTATCTCATATTCCGGCCGATGCCTGCTTTCCAACTATTTCACAGGCCGTGATGCGAATAAGGCGCGTGTACACATCCGTGCCGCTGGAAATACTCTGTTGTGGAGGAAAAGCGCCCGGGTGAGTATCTGCCGGTATACGAGAATGAGCGCGGCACATATATCTTCAACTCAAAGGATCTGTGCATGATAGAGCATATCCCGGATCTGATTGATGCAGGAATAGACAGCTACAAGATAGAGGGACGTATGAAGACAGCTCTCTATGTGGCAACAGTAGCAAGAACCTACCGCAAGGCGATAGATGATTATCTTGAGTCACCTGAGAAATACGAGGCAAATATGCATGGTACTTAGAGCAGATAAAGAGCTGTACCTACAGGCAGTTTACCACTGGCTTTTTCTATGGAAAGCTTCGGAGGAGACTCAGATATACGATAACAATACTTACGAGAAGGGGTACACATACCTCGGTATCGTAGGTGCGCCAAATGAAAAAGGTCTCTACCGCATGGAGCAGAGAAACAAGTTCTCAGTTGGCGAGCAGATTGAAATCATGAAGCCAAACGGTGACAATGTGCTTGCAACAGTGCTTGCACTCGTTGATGAGGACGGCAATGAGATGGAATCCTGCCCGCATCCACAGCAGATATTCTATGTAAAGCTGTCAGAGACACCTGATGAGTTTGATATTTTAAGACGTCAGGAGAATGAGGCTATCGCTTTAGATTAAAATAATTGTTTTTTAGGAATGAATCCGCTATACTAAATTATAGTATTGCGGATTTTTTCGTAAAAAAAAATACGGATTATTTGAAAATTTTGTTGAAATAATAACTGAAATACAACAGATAGTAATGGAGAAAAAATGTTAAAAATAGCTATATGTGATGATGAAAAAGTATTTAGAGATAATATAAATAAATATGTTGCAGCCTATTTAAATGAAAAAGAGATTTCTTATGAAATAGATACATTTTCATCAGGTAAGGAAATAATAGATTTAGGAATTGAAATTAAACAATACAACATCATTTTTTTGGATATTAATATGGATGATGTTGATGGAATTGTTACGGCACAAAAAATCAGGGAATATAGTTCTGAAATATATATTGTATTTGTGACAGCTTATATAAATTATTCGTTGGAGGCTACAAGGTCGATGCCATAAGATATCTGTTGAAAAATAATACTAATTTGGAGCTTCCATAAGCGAATGCATGGATGCCATTCTTCATAAGATGAATTTGGTAGTAAAAAAGAAAAAATTCAAGTTCAATGAAGGAGAAAAGGAGATTAATATAGACAATATACTATATATTGAAAGCAAATTACATAAACTGCAATTCTATATCATGGAGGATAAAATCAAAATCTATAATTTATATGGCACATTAAATGAGCTGGAAAATGAACTAAAAGATTTCCATTTTATTAGAATCCATCAAAGCTATTTGACTAATTTGAAATATATTAGGAGTGTTAAATGCTATAAAGTACTGTTATGTAATAATCAGGAATTGCTCATACCTAAGGCAAGATATAAGAATGTGAAGGATGCATTCATTTCATATAAGGGAGAATTGTGATATATGTTTACATACTTTTTCAGTTTAGTAATTATTATATTTGAAGCGATATGTTGTAATTTATTTTACGATGTTTTTTGCAAAGAAAATTCGAGATTAAGAAAAAGTCAAAAAGTTTTGCTGATGCTATCATTGATTTGCTGCTATTATTTATGCGGATTATTTTTGTCTGATATGCTTATATTGAAAATGACGTTGGTTGTACTGGCTGCAGTTATAATTATGAGTTTTTATTTTGAAATTAGTATAAAAAAATCAGTCATTTTTGCATTATTATATCAAGGATTATCAATCATAGTTGATATATAGCTTATATTAGTAATAACACAATTATTTCAAAAGCGGGTGAGGTACAAAAAGGATATGCGTTAGAGGGAAGCTTGGTTGTTATTTTTAGCAAGATTACCGTATTTTTATGTATCTTACTGCTAAAAAAACACTTTGGAAAAAAATCAACAGAGACTTTACCTGACAAAATATGGGGAAGATTTTTGTTTTTTCCTGTATTTACAATAATTACAATTATAGCAATGATTATGACGTTTCAATATACAAAAAATGAAGTGCAGGCGAACGTTTTATATTCTATCTCTTTGGGATTGGCTGTGATGAATATATTTGTATATTTCCTGATTAACGATATTGTAACCAGTGAAGCTAAATTGCATGAAAAGGAAGTATTGGGACTACAGTTTAAAAACCAAATTGATATGTACCGTTCTATTTCGGAAAATTATGAAATTCAGAAGAAAAAGTCACATGAATTTAAAAATCATATATTGTGTATAGAATCTTTATTGAAAGCTCATGAATATGACGAGGCAAGTAAATATGTAAGAAATATCAGCAATACTTTTATTGGAGAAAAAAATGCAATCAATACAAATCATGTGATAATAAATGCGATTCTTAATACAAAGTATCAGGAGGCTATCAGTAAGAATATTGTTTTTGTGTTTAAGGTAAATGATTTATCAAAAATTGTAATAAAGGATGAGGATCTGGTAGTAATTTTAGCAAATCTGCTAAATAATGCTATTGAAGCATGTGAAAAATGTGAGGAAAAGAAAACTATAAAACTAAAGTTTGTGATAGAGGAAAATCTTATAGTTCTTTCGGTGAAAAATACATGCAGTAATCTAATTATTTACAGTGGTAATGAAATAAAAACAAGTAAAAAAGATGAACCGGAAATGCATGGCATTGGTATAAAAAATATTATTCAAATTGTAGAAAAATACAATGGCGAATATGTTATTAAAAATGAGAACAATGAATTTAGTTTTTCTATTATTATCCCATTATAATATGTGACCATAGTTTATGTCCATTTTCTGCAAAAAATGTTCGTTTTGTGCATGGATTGTTGATTTTATCTATTATGTTAGATAAAATTATACAAAAGGGGAGAAAAAGATATGGTGAAAAATATAGTTAATGCTATAGTGGAACAAATGGAAAAAGAAAATTTATTGAATATAGAGATGAAAGAATATTTCACATATAGTATAGCTATGATTATAGAAAAATGGATTACTATTATATCAGTACTATTTGTTGGTGGGATTTTAAACAGACTGTTCAAATGATGTTATTTTTATTCTTTTTTTCTATTATTAAGGAAAAGGACTGGTGGATATCATGCAAGTTCATTTTTGCATTGTTATATAGAAACAATAATTATTAGTATAGTTGTTATTCATATGTGTTTAATATCAGCTCGTTACATGATGGTTATTTATTTGCTGGTTATATGCTCTATATTAGTAATAAGTTTTATAGGGGTAGTAAATCATCTAATTTGGCATTGGATTATGTTGAAGTTAACGAGTCAAAGAAGGCTGCTAGATGTATTTTAGCAATAGAAAGTATTATAATAGTATTGCTTATTGTGCTTGATGTATGTAGGTTATGTGTTTGTTATATGTCTGCTTCTATTATATTATGCGCATTACTTTTGGGGTTGGCAAAAATTATTAAACAGGAGGTGAAATTTGAAAATGAATAGTTTGAAAAGACTAACATTAGAACTTGTCAAAAAAGTAGTTATTTTCGAGATAAAAAGAGATAATGAAACCCATTCATTTTGCGCTTGTATTTTATATCAACCTAAAAGACCTGAAAAAGGAAGATTTCAGGTAACAAATAATAGAAACATATAATTAATTATATCAAAGAAGAAGGAGAAAAAATATGAACAAAATCACAAAAGCGAATTTTAAGAAATTGGTTTTAGTACTCACTTTAACATTAGTAATGACTCTAGGTATGAGTATATCAGTATTTGCAGCTACAGGTGCCATTAATGGATACGCTATTACTGGCTCATCTCATATAACTCGTACAACAGCAAGCGCATCAACAACATATGAAAAAAGGACAGGTTCTATTTCGGTAGACTCAACCTATAGTTATGTTAACACATATACGCTTGCGACAGGTAGTAGTACTAAAAGTAAAGGCTATTATACGTCAGTTGAAATTAATTTTTCAGCACCATATAATTGCCATAGTGTTAGAATAAGAAGTTCACATAAAGTTTCTGCATATGGTCAGACATGGTCTTCAAATTCAACAGCGGTATATTGATTTTATCAGTATAATTTAGTAATATTATTAAAAGAAAAGGATGAGGAAAAAATATGAACAAAATCACAAAAGCGAATTTTAAAAAATTAGTTTTAGCATTAGCATTAACGTTAGTAATGACTTTAGGCATGAGTATATCAGTGTTTGCGGCTACAGGTGCTATCAATGGATATACAACTAGAGCTTCATCAACTATTCGTCAACAAAAGGCGAGTGCCTCTACATCATATGATTATAATGGATCTGTTAGTGTATCATCTACTTACAGTTATGTAGATGTTAATACTCTGGCTACAGGGACATATACAAAGAATAATGCACATTATAGTCATTGTTCAGTTGAGTTTTCAGCTCCAAGTAATTGTCATAGTGTTAAGATAGTAAGCTCACATAAAGTTTCAGCTTTTGGTCAAATATGGAGTACAAAGACATCAGCAACATGTTAATATATATATTTTTGGGGGGAAAGGTAGTATGAAGAAAAAACGCATATTAATCGCATCAATCATCTTCATACTTATCATCTGTATTGTGGCTGCGGTTTTTATAATAAAGAATAGAAACGCAGTACATCCAATACAATGTACACATATTCCAATGTAGATCCGGAATATAACTACTCTGAGGATAATGTATTCTATTTTGATGACTCGGGAATATTGCATCTTATTGATACAGCATCCGGTAAGGATATTGTCTATTGTGACAAGCCAAACTGCACACATGAAGGATACTCACGCACAAATCAGAATCCTTCATGCCCTGCAGCTTTTTATGGATTGTCAAAAGCTGGAGCGGTAATTTACAATGATCATCTCTATTTTATAGGAAATATGTCAGATGAAGACATGACAATACAGTATCTGTATGTGATGGATTCTAATGGTGAGAATCGAAAAAAAACAGCTAAATTAGAGAATGTTCAGAATGTTAGGGCTGTTTTGTACAGGGATAATTATGTTATAGGAGCTTACAGCAACAGGGTGGAGCTTAATGATGAAGGACAGATTATAAATGATGATAAGCCTGAAGCCGGTATTTTTGTTATAGATCTTGATAATTACAAGGTGTATATGAGTGATAAGATAACAAGCGAACAGGCAAATATTATGGGCATATATTATGAAGACGGTGCAGTGTACTATTCGACTGTGCGGTTTGGAGATGATGTTACAGAGCTGATGATAGAGGAGGGGGCGACAGCTGATGCAGAGTCTTTTGCCTACGATAATATGCTTAATGGAATATATCAATATGATATAGCAGATGAAAAGACAACATGTCTGACGGAAATAGACCATATTAACAATCTTAGGCTGTTAGATGGCGATGGTTATTATTCGTCAAAGGATGGATATTTTGTGTTTGACACCGAAAGCAGACAGACAAGACAGCTTCCGATAGATGCGGATGGAAAAACACAATATGGACCATTAAAAAAGAGCGGAGATTTTCTATATTATGCCCTTTCTGAAGAAAACAGTGATGAAGTGACATATTACCGCTTGAAGGATGATAAGAGTGAAGAACTGATGAAGCTGTCTATTGAAAAGGCATTTGGTATTGAAAACATATGCGGTCAGTCGGTATATGTCAACTATACTGATGATGAAGGCGAATTTTCACTTGGAGTTATAAGTCTTGATAATCTGAATAAAGGCAATTTTAATCCGAGAAAATTGAGGTGCTATAATGAAGAATAAGAAAAAGGGTGTTTTAATAGCAGTTGTAGTGATTGCCCTGATCGTGGCGGCAGTAGCAGCGGTATGTATTAATAAAAAAGCAGGCGATTCAGGAAAACTTAAAGAGGGACAGACCGAGACAACAGTCAAAAAGTCGGATACAAAGGTCATAACATTTGCTGTACCCGATATTTGCAGGATTGATGAGAATAACCTTAAGCAGTTTAATGCTGCACTTATGAGTGATGGCTACAACTATGAGCTGAATATAAAATATCTGGAGTATGATGAATACAGCCAGAAGCTTGAAAGTGCCTTTGCTGCCGGGGAAACAGATGTTGCATTTTTAGGTTTAGGCGATGAGAATGGAAATAATCCGGTATATGACCTTATAAGTTCGGATCTTGTCTTAAATCTCGATGATGTTTTGTCGAAAGATCAGGGAAAGACACTTTATGATGCTTTCCCAAAGAATCTTTGGGAGATGGCAAAATGTGACGGACATATTTATTCCATACCATCGGCACTTGCAGATGATAATGGAGTTTATGCTGCATTTAACAGGGATTATATCTCAGATGATGTCATAAATTCGTGGGATGGAAGCATAGATGGAATTTATCAGATACTCAAGGCTTCAGAGTGGGATAACAGCAAAGCTCCGGGATTTCAATATCTCATAAACGAATATGTATTTGGAGATATGATCGGCTGTGAGATAAGAAACGGACTTTGCTTCGATTATGATACGATGTCAGTCGAAAATCCACTGGAATCGCAAAAGTTTACGGAATATCTTAAGGGGCTCGATAAGATGAAAAAAGACGGATACCTGAAGGACGATGAGACCGGTGAGATAACATACCTTAATAATATCGGATTAAATAATGAGGAAATATTACAAAATGTTAAGTCCGGCAATTTTGTTGTAGCTTTGTGTTCCGGAGAGATAGACGAGAATTTCCAAAAAGATAATATAGCGGTAAAAACAGTAGAGCATTATCTGACATCAAGGGTAAACGCATCCATTGGTATAGCGAAAAACACTAAGGATGTCGATGCTGTGGTAGAGTTTTTAGGTCTGTTATATGGAAACGGAAAGTACGCAGATATTCTCCTGTATGGACAGGAAGGCACGGATTACAAGGTCGTAGACGGTGTTGCATGCAATACGGATGGTACTGATCTGGAGGATGACTATTTAAGTAAGCTTTGTCTGGATCTGTTTATAAATGTATATCCGGTAACAGGTGAAAGATACATGGAAAATCGAAAAGATGAGTTTTTTGCCCTTTATGACAATGCCGGAGTATCTCCGTTTATCGGTTTTGAGCCTGATACGGAGAATTTGAACAATATCTCAAATGATCTTTCGGATTTCATGAATGGCTTAAATGGTAAGTCGGTTGAGGAGAGTATAGAAGGTGCAAAGGAAAAGCTTACAGCAGATGGAATGGACAGCTATCTTGACAGTGTAAGAAACCAGTGGGAGGAATATAAACAATGACACTTGAATTGGAGGGGCTTACAAAAGTTTATAAGGATAAAACTGCGCTGGATGATGTGTCTTTTTCATTTACACCCGGCATATATGGCTTTTGGGACCTAATGGAGCCGGTAAATCAACTATGATGAATCTCATTTCTGACAATCTGACTCCATCAAAAGGCCGTGTGCTGCTTGACGGAAGGGGCATAGACGAGCTTGGAAGTGAATACAGGAAGCTTCTCGGATATATGCCACAGCAGCAGAATATTTATCCGGAGCTTAGTCTTAGGCGTTTTCTTTACTTTATGGCATCCCTGAAAGGATTAAAAAAGAGTGAAGCCGGGGAAGATATAGATCACTATGTGCGCATGGTAAAGCTTGATGATGTTCTTGGAAAGAAGCTTGGAGCTTTTTCGGGCGGAATGAAGCAGAGAGCACTGATAGCACAGGCACTCATAGGCAATCCCGGCATACTTATACTGGATGAGCCAACGGCAGGGCTTGACCCAAAGGAGAGAATCAGAATCCGCAATCTGATATCAGAGGTTGCAAAGGACAAGATTGTTATTATTGCGACTCATGTGGTTACGGATGTTGAGTTTATCGCCAAAGAGATAGTTATGTTAAGCAACGGTAAAATAATAAGGAGTGGTTCTCCGTCAAAGCTGCTTCAGGAGCTGGATGGAAAGGTATGGAATATTTTTTTATCGGATAATGAGATAGATGAGGTGAACACCGGATATAAGGTGAGCAATATTTCAAGGGATGCAGACGGTGTCATAGCCCGCATTATTGCCGATTCGTATGATGGCAGATGGCAGAAGGAGGCTGTGCGTCCAAATCTTGAGGACTTGTATTTGTATCTTAATGGGGACTGAAAATGGATATAGTAAAAAACGAAATATGTAAACTATTGACTAAAAGAACAGTGCTTATTCTTTTGTTTTTGCTTGTTCTGAATCCTGTTCTTGGACTGTATACCATGAATACCGTAAATGATGATGGGTATACAGGTAAGGACTACAGCGCGCTGTATGGCGAAATAAGCAATTACAGCCGTGAGGAGGTTTTGCCGGAAATTGAACAAAGGCAGATGACGGCAGAAGCTTACGGCAGGATTAGTCTGTGCAGCAGGGTATACAAGGAAGCATTGGCATGTCTTTCTTATGATGAGTATCTGGACTCTGTCAATGAAAAGGCTGACGAGATTTCGATTATGAATAAGTTTTCCGGCAATGGAGGCTTTGCAGAGAAAAATGCTGCTAAAACGAGCAGAGTCTACGGTAAGCTTAAAGGTACAGTGCCTGAGGTTATTGATGCATCGGGACTTTTGAATATTACAGACAATGAGCTTACCGACTATGTGGCTGTGATTATGCTTTTTATCATTGCGCTCAACCTTGTTTTTTATGAAAAAAGCGAGAACCAGCTTGCATTGCTTAGAACAACTGCAAGGGGCAGAAGGCAGCTTATGGCGTCAAAGTCATTTGTGATGATTATGGCGGTCGTGCTTATCACCTTGCTGTTGTATGGCATCAATGCAGTCATAAGCATGTGCTTTTACAATCCGATAAATCTGAAAAGTCCGCTTCAAAGTGTTTATCTGTACTATGGCAGTCCGTTTAAGCTTAGTATAGGACAATTTCTGGCATGCTATTTTCCTGTGAAAATAATAAGCTTTATATTGCTTGGCTTGTTTTTTATGCTGATATGCGCAGCGCTTGACAATATTATATTTGTGTTCGTTGCTTCTGCAGTGACCGTGGTTATTGAGGCTATCTGCTACACAACGATTTCAGGAACCAGCTTCCTAGCCTTCCTTAAGTACATAAATATCATGTATGGAGTCAGGACAGGCAGACTTTTTTCTGATTATGTCAATATCAATCTGTTTGGATATCCACTTAATACCGGGGTATTGTATGGCTTATTCTGGCTTGTGTGTATAGCTGTATGTATTTTTGCGGTTACAAATTATCTCAATTCGGTGCATGAAAAGAGGCTGCTTTTACTGCCCGGCTTTGCCTGCGGCAAAAATACAGGCTGTCATACATCTTTATTTTTGCACGAATGCTATAAGGCACTTGTTCCGGGAAAAGTGTTACTTATATTGATTGTAGCAGCTATTTTTGTGGTATGGTGGAATCCGGCAGAGAAGCTTTCATATGACTCGGTTGATGAGGTGTATTACAAGGAATATATGGACAAATATTATGGACCTTTAACTGCCAAAACCAATGAGCTTCTGGATGAAGAAAGAGTAAAATACGACAGACTGTCAGATAACATTGCTTACGATATGGAGCAGGGGAAGAGTGAAAGCTATATCAATATAAAGTACAAGGATGAACTGAGCAGACAGGAGGCATTCAACAAGCTTACAGCACATGTGGATTATCTTAAGACGTTAAATGAGGGGTGGCTGTTTTTTGAAAAGGGCTATGATATCCTTACCGACAGAACAGACTTCAAAAACCGTGATACAGCACAGGCATTTGTGTATGTTATTCTCCTAATAGCAATAGCCTGCGGTATATGCGGAGCGGATTATGCAAACCATGAAATCCGGCTTTTAAGGACTACCCGCCGTGGCAGGAAGCAGCATATGGGAATCAAATGCATACTTGGCTTTTTGGGCACTGTCACAGCATTTGCACTTGTATATATTGTGCGGCTGTGCAATGTGCTTTTAGCATATGGCACGCAGGGGCTTAATGCTCCGGCGGCAAGTATGGAGCATCTGTGGCGTGTTTCGCAGAATATATCGGTAGGGCAGTATATACTTATCATAATGCTGATGCGCTTTATAGGGGGATTACTGGTCAGCCTGTTTGTTTTTGCAATGTTTAAATACTTAAGAAGCGGCATGTCTGTGATTATATCATGCGTCCTTTTTATTGTGCTGCCACTGGCGCTTGTGGCTTTTGGGGTGACGAATGCGCAGTATATGTTGTTAAATCCGCTGCTTCTTGGAAATATATTCTAAAATATATTTTGAATTCACTAGGAAAAACATTACAGATTGTTCCAATGAAATAGATAAAAAGCATCTGTCCGGAAAAACCGGATAGATGCTTTTTACTATAATACAAAGTTATAATTTTTTATAAAAATCTGTGATGCGGTCCATGCGTGCCCCCATATTCATAAGCAGTGCATCTGCAATAGTAATTGCAGCCATAGCTTCAACAACAACAACAGCACGTGGCACGATAATCGGGTCATGACGTCCCTTGATGGAAATCTCTATATCTTCACCGGATTTATTTACGGTGTGCTGTGTAGCTGCGATTGAAGGAGTAGGCTTTATGGCAGCTCTGAAAATAAGCGGTGAGCCGTCTGTCATGCCGCCGAGAGTACCACCGGAGTGATTTGTCTCTTTTGAAACAGCGCCATCCCTCATAATAAAGGCATCATTGTTTGTAAGTCCGGTTGCCTTTGCTGCATCAAAGCCATCGCCGATTTCGAAGCCCTTTACAGCTCCGATAGACATAATAGCTTTTGCCAGATTGGCATCAATTTTCTCGAATACAGGATCACCGAGCCCGACAGGAAGACCTGTGATGACACATTCACACACACCGCCTGAGGAATTGAGTGATTTAAGGCATTCCTCCAGATATTCGGAAGCTTTTAGCGCTGCATCGGCATCAGGCATATAAAGTGAATTGTTGTAAATTTCATGGGCATCAAAATTAACCTCATTAATTGTAACAGGACCTATTGATCTGGTGTATGTAAGAAATTTTATGCCAAGGCCAGAGAGCATCTTTACAGCGATAGCACCTGCTGCAACACGGCCTATTGTCTCGCGTCCCGAAGAACGACCTCCGCCTCTGTAGTCTCTGAAGCCGTATTTCTCATCAAAGCAAAAGTCAGCATGCCCCGGACGATAGTATGAAGCAATCTCACTGTAATCCTTTGATTTCTGGTTTTTATTCCACACAACCATAGAAACAGGTGTACCTGTAGTCTTTCCCTCAAACACACCGGAGAGAATTTCAACCGCATCATCCTCCTTGCGTGGAGTAGTGAACTTGGACTGTCCCGGCTTTCTTCTGTTTAAGAATATCTGAATATCCTCCTCACACAGCTCAAGCCCCGCAGGAACGCCGTCCACAACGACACCTAAGCCTTTTCCGTGTGATTCTCCCCATGTTGTTACCCTAAAAATATTTCCGTATGATGAACCTGCCATGATGGTCTCCTTATTATAATAATGGGTAACTATTTAAACCTCTGAGAACAAAAAATGATACATCATGCTTGCATGTAAACAGCATTTTTGGTTTTCAATGTGACTCGAATAGTTACGATAATAAATACATTATAATTAATAGCAAGTTGAATAGTCAAGAAAACTATGATATTATTTTATTTAGGTAACTTTCGAACTATGTTTGTATATAATTATGTGATTAAAGGGTCAAAAGGTATCATCGATGCATGCTTGCATGCCTGTATATGCAAAGCGCAAATTAGGCGAAGCATAATTTAAGCAAGTATAATTAAGCAGCATCATTTGTAGCAATTTTGCCACAACGTAAGGCACGTAAGCCGCGGCTACCGCGAGCGCACACGTGCTGCCCTGAGAGCGAATAGCGGAGCTGTTTAGAGTCTGTAGAATTATGCTTCGATACACAGAAATGCACCGGCAGGGACGCCGGGGCAAGGAGCTATCGAGCCACGGAGGGCGAGTAGCGACGGTTTCGTCAGCCGGAGAAAATCTATAAGCATAATTCGTACAGAATCTTAACAGCGCAGCGTAGCGAACAGGGCAGCGCGTGGACGCTCACGGTGGCCGCGACTTACGTGCCGTCCTCAGCGCCACAATGATAAACAACTACAATAAGACAGCAAAAGAGGGAGAAAACATGGAATTTAACGGGGTATTTCACCAGGCATATGACAACTACTGCTATCCTTTAAATGAGGATGAATTAATCATAAATATAAAGACCGGTTATGATGTGAAGGAAGTAAATATCATACTCGGTGACCCGTTCGCAGCCGGTATCTTAGGCGGTGGTGAGACCTGGAATGGCGATAAGCAGCCGATAATATTTAAAAAGAAATTAAAGCACCAGATATGGTGGACAACCACGGTAAAGCCACCATTCAAGAGACTTAAATATTATTTTGAGCTCATCACAGAGGATGAGAGATGGTTTTACTTTGAGGATGGCTTCGTGAGTGCAGAGCAGATGGCACTTGAGGCAGAAGCGCCAGTGCTTTGTATTCCCGTGGATGAATCCGTGTGATATTCCGGTCACACCGAAGTGGGTAAATGACACTATATGGTATCAGATATTTCCGGATAGATTCTGCAATGGAGACCACTCGATAGATCCTGATTATGTTGTTCCGTGGAGAAACAGGGGAAAGGTCAAAAATGAGGAGTGCTTCGGCGGAGACCTCGCAGGAATCATTCAAAAGCTTGATTACTTAAAGGAGCTTGGAATAAACGGAATCTACCTGACACCGATAAACGAGTCACCGAGCAATCATAAGTATGATACAACGGATTATGCAAAGATTGACCCGCGCTTTGGAGATGAAGATACCTTTAAGAGGCTTGTGTTAGAAGCCCATAAGCGTGATATGAGAATAATGCTTGACGGAGTGTTTAACCACTGTGGCTATTATTTTGCACCGTGGCAGGATGTTTTAGCGAAGGGGACAGATTCAGAGTATTATGACTGGTTTATGATCAATGAATGGCCTCTTGACTTTAAGCATGGAGCGGCTAAAAAGGGTCAGTTTTATACGTTTGGATTTTTTGACAATATGCCAAAGCTCAATACAAATAATCCGGCGGTGCGAAAATACTTTATCGATATCTGCGCCAACTGGGTAGAAAATTATCATATAGACGGACTGCGCCTTGATGTGGCAAATGAGGTGTCACACCGCTTCTGCAAGGAGCTTAGGGCAAGGCTTAAGGAAATCAATCCGGATATTTACATTTTGGGAGAAATATGGCATAATGCTCTTCCGTGGCTGCGTGGAGATGAGTTCGATGCGGTTATGAACTATCCGCTTGGAGAGAGCATCAAGGATTTCTGGATAGATAAGAGCCAGACGAATCAGGATTTTGAGTATACTATAAACAGATGTTATACCAACTACATGCAGCAGACCAATGATGTGCTTTTCAATCTGCTTGATTCACATGATACAAAGCGCCTTCGCTCTGATACAAAGAATCTCGACCAGTACTTTGCACAGCTTGCAGTACTTTTTGCCATGCCGGGCAGCCCATGTATATATTACGGCACTGAGATTGCATGCCGGGCAGCTATGACCCTGACTGCAGACGATGTATGCCGTGGGATGATATTGAGGCAGGCAGGTTTAAGGAGCGCATTGAGATGGTATCAAAGCTCATTCATTTAAGGGCGAGTGAGCCGCTTTTAAAGGGCAGAAACTTCCATTTCCCTGACGATTTTGCTGACAATCCAAGGGTAATCCAGTTCAGAAAGATGGGCTGGGTGGATACATATGTGGAGGTTATAGTCAACTGCTCTGATGAGGATATTGAGGTGCCAAAGGACGGCGAGGTACTTTTTGAGAGGCATTGCATAGATACCACATTGCTGACCAACGGAATATTAATCAGAAAAATCGTAGGCAATGGCGATAAGTAAAAGAAACAGGAGAATTAAACGAAAATATGGCTAAATATGAGTTACTAAAACAGGAGGGACGTGCCAAGAGAGGTACATTCCATACTGTGCATGGAGATATACAGACACCTGTATTTATGAATGTAGGAACAGTAGGTGCGATAAAGGGCGCTGTCTCTACGGACGATTTAAAGGAGATAAAGTGTCAGGTTGAGCTGTCAAATACATATCACCTGCATGTAAGAACCGGAGACAAAATCATTAAAGAGCTTGGCGGACTGCACAAATTCATGGTGTGGGACAGACCAATCCTTACAGATTCCGGCGGATTCCAGGTGTTTTCACTGGCAGGTCTTCGCAAAATAAAGGAGGAGGGTGTGTACTTCAACTCGCATATTGACGGTGCCAAGATATTTATGGGACCTGAGGAGAGCATGCAGATACAGTCAAACCTCGGCTCCACGATAGCTATGGCGTTTGACGAGTGCCCATCGAGTGTTGCAGACAGACAGTATGTGACAAACTCTGTAAACAGGACCGCGCGCTGGCTTGAGAGGTGCAAAAAGGAGATGGCACGCTTAAACAGCTTACCGGATACTATCAACAAGGAGCAGCTTTTATTCGGCATCAATCAGGGAGCTATTTATGATGATATAAGAATTGACCATGCAAAGCGCATTTCTGAGCTTGAGCTGGATGGATATGCTGTCGGCGGACTGGCGGTAGGAGAGAGCCATGAGGAGATGTACCATATTCTTGATGAAACAGTGCCTCATCTGCCTGTTAATAAGCCTACATACCTGATGGGAGTAGGAACTCCTGCCAATATACTTGAGGGCGTAGAGAGAGGAATCGACTTCTTTGACTGTGTATACCCAAGCAGAAACGGCCGTCACGGACATGTATACACGAATCACGGCAAGCTTAATCTGTTCAACCAGAAGTATCAGAAGGATATGCGTCCTATTGAGGAGGGCTGTAACTGTCCTGCCTGCCGCACATATTCGCGTGCATATATCAGGCATCTTTTAAAGGCAAAGGAGATGCTCGGAATGAGACTGTGCGTGTCCATAATTTGTATTTCTACAACAACATGATGGAGGAGATAAGGGATTCGCTTGATGCAGGCCGTTTTGCCTCATACAAGGCTGAAAAGCTCTATGGAATGACACAGGGAGAGCAGAGCTAGCAGATAAATATAAAAAATCTCGAAAATGATAAAAAATCCTTGCCGTTAGCACGTTTAACGTGTATTATGGTAATAGTGCTTAGAACACATCAATTATAGAATATTTAGGAGGAACAATTGATGACATCAATTTTAGCAAACGGTCAGGCAGCAGGAACAATTGGAATGATTGTCTGGTTAGTAGTACTTTTCGCAGTTATGTATTTTCTTATGATCCGTCCACAGAAGAAGGAGCAGAAGAAAGGAGCTTATGCTTAATGAGGTTGCAACAGGAGACACAGTTCTTACAACAAGTGGATTCTACGGAACAGTTATCGATATCGAGGACGATACTGTAATCGTTGAGTTTGGTAACAACAAGAACTGCCGTATTCCAATGCAGAAGGCAGCTATCGCTGACCTTGAGAAAGCAGAGGATTCAGCTAAATAATGCACATTTGTAAAGCCGTCACATAAGTGGCGGTTTTCTTATTGTCCGCATCTCTTGCAATAATAATAAAAAACTGTTATTATAGTATGCAGTTATTATAAGCTGCAGTTATAAATTGCATGAAAAAGTAAAATATCCCGGCATATTGAAATAACTACTTTAATGCTTTAATATAAGAATATGTATTTTTATGTAAAAGAGGTAAGAAATTATGGAATATAAAGTTGGTGTAATTTTCGGAGACGGAATCGGACCGGAGATAGTCACTGAGGCAAAAAAGGTATTGGACAAAATAGCAGACAAGTATGGACACAGCTTCAACTACACAGACATCCTTATGGGTGGCTGCTCAATTGATGCTACAGGTGTTCCTCTTACAGATGAGGCTATTGCGACTGCGCTTGATTCAGATGCGGTGCTGATGGGTTCTATCGGTGGCAACACAGCCACATCACCATGGTACAAGCTGGCCCCTGAGCTTCGTCCGGAGGCAGGACTTTTAAAGCTTAGAAAGTCGCTCAATCTGTTTGCAAATCTTAGACCGGCATACCTGTACAAGGAGCTTGCTGCAGCATGTCCGCTCCGTAGCGATATCATCGGAGATGGCTTTGATATGATGATTATGCGTGAGCTTACAGGAGGTCTTTACTTCGGAGCCAGAGAGACAAAAGAGGTGGACGGAGTTGTTACGGCCACAGATACACTGACATACAATGAGAATGAAATCAGAAGAATCGCAAAGCGAGGCTTTGATATAGCTATGAAGAGAAGGAAAAAGGTCACATCCGTAGACAAGGCAAATGTGCTTGATTCTTCCAGATTATGGAGAAAGATCGTCGAGGAGGTCGCTAAGGATTATCCGGAGGTTACATACGAGCATATGCTTGTTGATAACTGTGCAATGCAGCTTGTAAAGGATCCTAAGCAGTTTGATGTTATCCTCACAGAGAATATGTTTGGCGATATTTTATCAGATGAAGCAAGTATGGTGACAGGCTCAATCGGTATGCTTTCATCAGCAAGCCTTAACGATACAAAGTTCGGACTTTACGAGCCAAGTGGCGGATCTGCTCCTGATATCGCTGGAAAGGGCATTGCAAACCCTATCGCAACAATCCTTTCAGCAGCCATGATGCTTCGCTATTCATTTGATCTGGACAAGGAAGCACAGGCAATCGAGGATGCTGTAAAGCAGGTGCTTAAGGAGGGCTACAGGACAATCGACATCATGCCACAGCCGGGTGAGACTACAGAGGGTATCACACAGGTAGGCACAGCACAGATGGGGGATCTCATCGCAGAACGTGTGTAGCTGTATGACTTATAATAGACAGCTAACAGGTTATAGATAGTCAGATCGTCATGTATACAGTTGTAATGATGAAGTACTCAAAGAAATAGTCTGAGATAAATAAGGAGATAAAATATGATAAGTGATAACGCAAGAGCGGAATGCAGCAGGCACCGGCAAGAAGTTTATTTAATGCTCTTGGTTTTACACCGGAGGAAATGAAAAAGCCTATGGTCGGAATTGTAAGCTCATTCAATGAGATTGTTCCGGGCCATATGAATATAGACAAAATCGTTGAGGCTGTAAAGCTTGGAGTTGCAGAGGCAGGAGGAGTGCCTGTAGTATTTCCTGCAATTGCAGTCTGCGATGGTATTGCAATGGGACATGTGGGTATGAAATATTCCCTTGTCACAAGAGATCTGATTGCAGATTCTACAGAGTGTATGGCAATCGCTCATCAGTTTGATGCACTTGTAATGGTTCCAAACTGTGACAAGAACGTGCCGGGACTTCTGATGGCGGCTGCACGTCTTAATCTGCCTACAGTATTTGTATCAGGCGGACCAATGCTCGCAGGTCACGTAAAGGGCAGAAAGAGAAGTCTTTCATCGATGTTTGAGGCTGTCGGCTCATACGCTGCTGGTACTATGACTGAGGATGATGTATGTGAGTATGAGAACAAGGTATGTCCTACCTGTGGTTCATGCTCGGGAATGTACACAGCCAACTCTATGAACTGTCTTACAGAGGCACTCGGTATGGGACTTCGCGGAAACGGAACAATACCTGCTGTATATTCAGAGCGTATACGTCTTGCAAAGCATGCCGGAATGGCTGTTATGGATATGTACAACAAGGGCATCAAAGCGAGAGATATCATCACAAAGGATGCAATAATGAATGCACTCACAGTTGATATGGCACTCGGCTGCTCTACAAACTCTATGCTTCATCTTCCGGCTATCGCTCATGAGATAGGCTTTGATTTTGATATCAGCTTTGCAAATCCAATCAGTGAGAGGACACCAAATCTCTGCCACCTTGCCCCGGCAGGCCCTACATATATGGAGGACTTAAACGAGGCCGGCGGTGTGTGGGCTGTCATGAAAGAGCTTGCTGATATCGGACTTTTAAATACAGATTGTATGACTGTTACAGGAAAGACAGTTGGAGAGAATATAAAGAATGCAGTCAATAGAGACCCTGAGGTTATCAGACCGGTAGACAATCCATATTCAAAGACCGGAGGACTTGCAGTGCTTAAAGGAAATCTGGCTCCGGACGGCTCTGTAGTAAAGCGTTCAGCAGTTGTCGATGAGATGATGGTTCATGAGGGCCCTGCAAGAGTATTTGACTGCGAGGAAGATGCAATTGCAGCAATAAAGGGCGGCAAGATCGTAGAGGGTGATGTAGTTGTCATCAGATACGAGGGACCAAAGGGCGGCCCTGGAATGAGAGAGATGCTTAACCCTACATCCGCTATTGCCGGAATGGGACTTGGAAGCTCTGTAGCACTCATCACAGACGGACGTTTTTCAGGAGCTTCAAGAGGAGCTTCAATAGGTCATGTTTCACCTGAGGCCGCAGTAGGCGGACCGATTGCCCTGGTTGAAGAGGGCGATATCATAAAGATTGATATTCCAAACATGAAGCTTGAGCTCGATGTGTCAGACGAGGTGCTTGCTGAGCGTAAGGCAAAGTGGCAGCCAAGGGAGCCGAAGGTTACAACAGGCTATTTGAAGAGATACGCAGCGCTTGTTACATCAGGAAACAGAGGAGCCATCCTGCACTTCCGGGCGAGCAGAACGCGTAGTATAAATTTTGATAGAAAATTCAGTACGAATAAGGCTTTTACCTATTATCGTAAAGGATTTGTATAAGAAAAAGAGGAATACAAGATGCAGTTAACAGGATCACAGGTTATTATAGAATGCTTAAAAGAACAGGGTGTTGACACAGTATTCGGTTATCCGGGAGGAGCTATCCTTAATGTCTATGACGAGCTCTACAAGCATCCGGAGATTAAGCATGTGCTGACCTCACATGAGCAGGGAGCAAGCCATGCGGCCGACGGCTATGCGAGAAGCACCGGAAAGGTTGGCGTCTGTCTGGCTACAAGCGGACCGGGTGCGACAAATCTGGTCACAGGAATTTCGACAGCATACATGGATTCGATTCCAATCGTCGCAATCACATGTAATGTTGGAGTCTCGTTACTTGGAAAGGACAGCTTTCAGGAGATAGATATTGCCGGAATTACAACGCCTGTAACCAAATACAGCTTTATTGTAAAGGATGTAGAGAAGCTTGCAGATACAATACGCAGAGCTTTCGATATAGCAAGAAAAGGCAGACCGGGTCCTGTACTTGTGGATATTCCAAAGAATGTTACGGCAGATCTGGTAGAGTACACCAGGCAGGAAATCAAGCTTCCTGAGCGTGTGACAGAAACAATTACAGACAGTGACATTGATAATGCAATTGAACTCATAAAAGCATCTAAAAAGCCATATATATTTGTAGGAGGCGGAGTGGTTCTCTCCGGAGCAAGCAAAGAGCTTAAGGAATTTGTAGACAAGGTGAATGCACCTGTTTGCGATACGCTCATGGGCAAGGGTGCATATGACGGCACAAGTGATAACTACACAGGCATGCTTGGTATGCATGGCACAAAGACATCAAACCTTGGAGTTTCAGAGTGCGACCTTTTGATTGCGATTGGTACACGTTTTTCGGACAGAGTGCTTGGCAATCCTAAAAAGTTTGCAGACCAGGCCAAGATATTACAGTTTGATGTAGACGCAGCAGAGATTAATAAAAATATCCGTGTTACATCGAGTGTTATAGGCGATGTGAAGGAAATACTTACACGCATCAACAAAAAGCTCACACAGCTTGACCACAATTCATGGGTTGAGCATGTGCTTGCATATGCAAAGACTTTTCCTCTTACATATCACAAAGAGGGACTTAGCGGACCATTTGTTATTGAAAAAATCTATGAAATGACAAAAGGAAATGCTATAATGGTTACTGAGGTCGGTCAGCATCAGATGTGGGCAGCCCAGTATTACAAATACAGTAAGCCGAGAACTCTTCTTACATCAGGAGGTCTTGGTACCATGGGATACGGTCTCGGTGCTGCAATCGGTGCCCAGACAGCTAATCCAGACAGGACTGTAGTCAATATTGCAGGTGACGGATGCTTCAGAATGAACATGAACGAGCTTGCAACAGCTTCAAGAGAAAAGCTTCCTCTTATCGAGGTTATAATAAACAACCATGTACTTGGAATGGTACGCCAGTGGCAGACTCTTTTTTACGAGAAGCATTACTCGGCAACCGTACTCGATGATGGGGTGGATTATGTAAAGCTTTCAGAGGCAATGGGAGCCACCGCACGACGTGTTAAGACCCAGGAAGAATTTGAAAAAGCATTTGCAGATGCCTTAAAGAGCAAGACACCGTTTGTCATCGATTGTATCATTGATTCAGATGACAAGGTATGGCCTATGGTTGCACCGGGCAAGCCTATCAACGAGTCTTTCGATGAAGAGGACTACAATGCGACACAAGGAGGAAATTAGAGTGAGTAGAGTTTACAATTTTTCAGCAGGACCTGCAGTTTTACCTGAGGAGGTATTGCAGGAAGCAGCAGCAGAGATGATGGATTATAAGGGAAGCGGAATGTCGGTTATGGAGATGAGCCACAGATCTAAATGGTTTGATGACATCATCAAGGATGCCGAGAAGGATCTCCGCGAGCTTATGAATATACCTGACAATTACAAGGTGCTTTTCCTTCAGGGTGGTGCTTCACAGTTCTTCGCTGAGGTACCGATGAACCTTATGAAAAATAAAAAAGCAGGATACATTATTACAGGTCAGTGGGCTAAAAAGGCGTTTGCCGAGGCTAAGATTTACGGAGATGCCGTAGAGCTTGCTTCGTCTGCAGATGAGACCTTCTCATACATACCTGACTGCTCAGATTTACCAATCACAGATGATATGGATTATGTATACATTTGCGAGAACAATACTATCTACGGAACAAAGTACAAGAAGCTTCCAAACACAAAGGGAAAGAACCTTGTAGCTGATGTATCTTCATGCTTCTTATCAGAGCCTGTAGATGTATCAAAATATGCTGTTATCTATGGCGGAGTACAGAAGAATGTAGGACCTGCCGGAGTAGTTATAGCAATTATCAGAGAGGACCTTATCACAGATGATTGTCTACCGGGCACACCAACCATGCTCAAGTGGAAGACTCAGGCCGATAATGATTCTCTTTACAATACACCACCATGCTACGGCATCTATATCTGTGGCAAGGTATTCAAATGGCTCAAGAAGATGGGCGGTCTTTCAGTTATGAAGGAGAGAAATGAGGAGAAGGCCAAGATTCTCTACGATTTCCTTGATCAGAGCAAGCTCTTTAAAGGAACAGTAAGAAAAGAGGACAGATCACTCATGAATGTTCCGTTTGTAACAGGAGATGCAGAGCTTGATGCCAAGTTTGTAAAGGAGGCAACTGCAGCCGGATTTGTAAACCTTAAGGGACACCGTACAGTTGGCGGAATGAGAGCATCTATCTACAATGCTATGCCAAAAGAGGGCGTTGAGAAGCTTGTAGAGTTTATGAAGAAGTTTGAGGAGGAGAATGCATAATGTTTAATTACACATGCTTAAACCCAATCGCAGGAGTAGGACTTGACCTGTTCTCTGACGATTATAAAAAGGTTGATGATATTAAGGATGCAGATGCAGCACTTGTAAGAAGTGCCGCTATGCATGACATGGAGCTTGGCGACAAGGTGCTTGCTGTGGCAAGAGCAGGAGCAGGAGTAAACAATATTCCGCTTGACAAGTGTGCAGAGCAGGGAATCGTTGTATTCAACACACCGGGAGCCAATGCAAACGGTGTTAAGGAGCTTGTGTTTGCCGGAATGCTTTATGCATCAAGAGATATCGTTGGAGGTATCGACTGGTGTCTTGCAAACCAGAACGATGAGAATATTGCAAAGACAGCCGAGAAGCAGAAAAAGAACTTTGCAGGAACAGAGATTTCAGGCAAGAAGCTCGGTGTTATCGGACTGGGAGCCATCGGTGTACTTGTTGCAAATGCTGCAGTACATATGGGCATGGATGTTTACGGATATGATCCATACATCTCAGTAAATGCTGCATGGAACCTTTCAAGAAGCGTTAAGCATATCAGCAATGTTGAGGACATCTACAAGAACTGTGATTTCATCACAATCCATGTACCTCTCTTGATTCAACAAAGAAGATGATAAACGCTGATGCTATTGCAATGATGAAGCCAACCGCTATCGTATTAAACTTTGCCAGAGATCTTCTTGTTGACGAAGAGGCTATGGTAGATGCACTTGCCAAGGGAAAGGTTAAGAAGTACGTTTCGGATTTCCCTAACAACACAACTGTTGGAGCAAAGGGCTGCATCGTAACACCTCATCTTGGAGCATCTACAGCAGAGTCAGAGGACAATTGTGCAGTTATGGCTGTCAAGGAGCTGAGAGATTACTTAGAGAATGGTAATATCGTTCACTCAGTCAACTTCCCTGACTGCAGCATGGTGCATGCACAGCTTCAGGCAGAGTCGGAATCCTTCACAAGAATGTTAAGGGTATGATTGGACAGATTACAACAGCTCTTGCAGAGGCTGATATCAATGTATCTGATCTGACAAACAAGGGCAAGGGTGACTATGCATATTCACTTCTTGATCTTGATTCAGCTATTGATGCTTCTACGTTGAGAAGCTTTCTGCCATTGACGGAGTGCTCAGAGTGAGAGTTATTAAATAGTGAATTAATATTTGATTTAAATACTGATCCCCCATATTTTATATGGGGGATTTAGTGGGTTATAAGGAAATATATAGAAAATATATAAGAGCTATAAGATATATAAAAAATAGATATATAAGAAATAGAAATATAAGAAATATATAGGAGATTATATGATCAGACAAATTCTTGGTGAAGTATCAGTGCCGGTTGCAAACACCGAGGTACAGCAGGTTATTGAAAACCCGGGCATTGTAAAGACGTATCTGGAGAAATATATGCCATCACTTATAAGCTTTCTCGTGCAGCTTGTTATTGCGATTGTGATACTGCTTATTGGTATTAAGGTGATTAAATCAGTTGTGAAAATAATTAAAAAAGGATTTGATAAAAGCAGAATGGACGCTGCAGTGGCATCATTTCTAGCAAATGTTATTAAATACTTTTTGTATTTTATTCTTGTCATGGCGCTGCTTTCGGGCTTTGGAGTGGCGACAGGCTCTGTTATAGCGGTTCTTGGCTCTGCCGGACTTACTGTAGGTATGGCATTGCAGGGCAGTCTGTCGAATTTCGCAGGAGGCGTGCTTATTCTTTTGATGAAGCCGTTTGGCGTGGGCGATTACATAGTTGACGGTTCAAGTGGTACAGAGGGCACTGTAAAGGATATAAATCTGTTTTATACAAGGCTTTTGACAATAGATAACAAGATGGTTATGATACCAAACGGAAAGCTTGCTGATTCGTGTATCACAAATGTATCTATGATGGATAAGAGGATGCTTGATTTGAGAGTAACAGTATCCTACAGCACAGATTTAGCATTTGCAAAGAGTGTGCTGGAATCTGTTGTCACATCAGCAGATACGATGCTTCGCGATGAGCCGAGCAATGTGTTTGTGAGTGAGCTGCAGGATTCGGCAATAGAGCTCGGTGCGAGAATCTGGGTGAAGAACGAGGATTACTGGAACACAAAATGGCAGCTTACAGAAGAAATTAAAACAGCATTTGATAAAAATAACATCGAAATTCCGTTTCCGCAGATGGATGTTAATATTCAGAAGAGGAGCATAGACGCTGACTTTTAAAGCCGGGTGTTGCAGAATACTACTTTAACAGATTTTTTGTGGTAAATATACTTATAATTTAACTATAATATGTAAAAATGTGGTATACTATCATCAACGCATTTTAGGAGGAATAATTGATGACAATTCACGATTTGGCTGAATACGAGATTTTAGATGAGCACAGAGTGGAGGATGTCCAGTCGGATGGATTCATTCTGAGACACAAAAAAGTGGTGCAAGGATTGCCATTTTATCAAATAATGATGATAACAAGGTCTTTTATATAGGCTTCAAGACTCCGCCGGAGGATGAGACGGGTGTACCGCATATTATTGAGCATACCACACTCTGCGGTTCAAAGAAGTTCCCTGTAAAGGATCCCTTCATCGAGCTGGCAAAGGGCTCGCTCAATACATTTTTAAATGCCATGACATACCCAGACAAGACAGTTTATCCTGTCGCAAGCTGCAACGACCAGGATTTTAAGAATCTCATGGATGTGTATCTGGATGCAGTGTTTAATCCGAATATCACAAAGTACGAGGAGATTTTCAAGCAGGAAGGCTGGCACTATGAGCTTACAGGTAAGGATGACGAGCTTAAGATAAACGGAGTGGTGTACAATGAGATGAAGGGAGCATATTCATCGCCGGATGAGGTGCTTTCAAGCCAGATTTACCGCTCACTTTTCCCTGACAATACCTACAGCAAGGATTCTGGCGGTAATCCGGAGTATATTCCTAAGCTTACGTATGAAGCATATCTGGACTTCTATCACAAGTATTATCATCCATCCAATTCATACATTTATCTGTATGGTGATATGGATGTTGTCGAGAGACTTGAGTGGCTGGATAAGGAATATCTGAGCCTGTATGATTATAAAAAAGTTAATTCAGAAATTAACAAACAGCCTGCATTTGATGAAATAAAGAATGTTGAGGCACAGTATTCAATTACCATGGATGATTCACAGGAGAATAAGACTTATCTATCTTATAACCGTGTGGTAGGGGATTCGCTTGATGAGATGCTCTATCAGGCATTTGATGTGCTTGACTATGCACTTGTCAGCTCACCGGGAGCACCGGTGAAGCAGGCATTGATAGATGCGGGAATCGGTGATGATGTGTATGGCTCATATGATGCGGGCATTTTGCAGCCGGTATTCTCGTTTGTGGCAAAGAATGCCAATGCATCTCAGGCAGATGAGTTTGAAAGCATTATAGAAAACACTCTTAAAGAAGTTATTAAAACAGGAATTAATAAAGAGGCATTGCTCGCGGGAATCAACAGCAGCGAGTTCAAATTCAGGGAGGCTGACTTCGGACAGTTTCCTAAGGGGCTTCTTTTTGGATTAAACTGTTTAGACAGCTGGCTGTTTGATGATATGAAGCCTTTTATACATCTGGAGTGTCTTGGTACCTTTGCTAAGCTTCGAAAGGCTGTAGATACTGATTATTTTGAAAAGCTTATACAGGAGTATCTGCTTGACAATACCCATGGTTCATCTGTCACAGTAAAGCCGAAGCGTGGACTTGGTAATGAGAGGGAGGAGGCTTTGGCAAAGGAACTTTCCGATTACAAGGCATCTCTTTCGGATGAAGAGATTAAAAAGCTGGTTGAGGATACAGAGCATTTAAAGAAATACCAGGAGGAGCCTTCGTCAGACGAGGATCTGCGCAAGCTTCCGATGCTTACAAGAGCGGATATGAAAAAGAATGCTATGCCTTTTTCAAACATTGAGGATGAGCTTTTGGATGTAAAGGTTGTGCGTCATGACATAGAGTCAAACGGCATTGATTATATATCATTTTTATTTGATGCAGGTGATTTTGCTCAGAGTGAGCTTGGCTATCTTGGCTTCTTCACAAACGCACTCGGGCTGGTGAGCACCGAAAAGTACAGCTATACCGATTTAGCCAATGCTACCAACATATATACCGGTGGAATCAGCACAGGTACTGCAAGTCATCCGGATATTAAGGATAGAAATAATTTCGTGTTTAAGTTTGAGGTGAAGCTTAAGGTATTGGAGAAAAATCTTGACAAGGCACTTGAGCTGATGGAGCAGATGCTTCTTTCATCGGATTTTACAGATACAAAGAGACTGTGTGAGCTTGTAGCACAGATTAAGGCAAGGCTTCAGGCTAACCTTAGCAGTTCCGGTCATTTGGTTGCAGCTATGCGAAGTATGTCGAGCTTCTCGCGCTACGCACTTTATCAGGACGAGCTAAAGGGAGTTGCTTTTTACCGCTCTATATGCCGCATAGAAAAGGAGCTTTCCGAGTCACCAAAGAATGTGTCAGATAAGCTTGCTGCAATAGCCAAAAAGCTGTTTGCAAGAAACAGAATGCTTATCAGCTTTACCGGAAATAACGAGGCATACGGCAATGCAAAGCCTTCGTTGGAAAAAGTTATAGCTGGATTTAATAAAATGAGCGCTGTAGGCAATCAGGCTGAGGTTCATTTTAATACAGCAAAGGAAGCATTTATTGATGCATCCCAGATACAGTATGTGGCAAAAACAGGTGATTTCATCTGCGAGGGCTATGAATACACCGGAGCACTGAGACTGCTGCGTATCATCTTAAGCTATGATTATCTCTGGATAAATGTCAGGGTAAAGGGTGGTGCTTACGGCTGCATGAATACATTCCTTAGAAGCGGAGAGAGCTACTTTGTCTCATATAGAGACCCTAACCTTTCAGACACACTTGATGTCTATGACAGGATACCTGAGTATATAAAGAGCTTTTCACCTGATGAGAGGGATATGACCAAGTATATTATCGGTACCTTCAGTGCACTTGATACGCCTATGAATCCGGAAGCAAAGGGAAGCAGATCACTGTCGGCATATCTCGAGGGTATTGCCTACGAGCAGATTCAAAAGGAGAGAAATGAGATACTAAATGCACAGCCGGAGGATATCAGAAGGCTTGCAGACCTTGTAGAGGCAGTGCTTAAGAAGGACAGTATATGTGTCATCGGCAATGAAAATATGATTAAAGAGTCGGCAGGGCTCTTTGAGAATGTTGAAAAGCTTATATAAATACAGATTCACATAGGAGGAAAAATGATACAGAATTTCAAATCGGGTTTTGTTACAATAATCGGTAGACCAAACGTGGGCAAGTCAACACTGATGAACAGGCTTATCGGTCAGAAAATTGCCATCACCTCAAACAAGCCTCAGACCACAAGAAACCGCATCCAGACAGTATACACGGATATGGAAAAGGGACAGATAGTGTTCCTTGATACTCCGGGCATACACAAGGCTAAAAACAAGCTGGGCGAGTATATGGTCAATGTGGCGGAAAAGACATTAAATGAGGTGGATGTTGTGCTGTGGCTTGTGGAACCGACCAACTTTATCGGGGCGGGAGAGCAGCATATCATAGAGCAGCTTAAAAAGGTTAATACACCTGTTATATTGATTATCAACAAGGTGGATACAGTGGAAAAGGAAAAGGTGCTTGAGTATATAGATACCTACCGCAAGGTATACGACTTTGCAGAGATTATTCCTACGTCAGCCTTAAGAGGGCAGAATACGGATGATGTTATTAATTCTATATTTAAGTATTTGCCTTATGGCCCACAGTTCTATGATGAGGACACCATCACAGATCAGCCGGAGCGTGCAATCTGTGCTGAGATTATCAGGGAAAAAGCACTCCATGCTCTAAATGACGAGGTGCCGCATGGCATTGCAGTAGGAATTGACCGCATGAAGACAAGGAAGACAAAGAGTGGTTCTATTATAGATATGGATGCTACAATTGTCTGCGAGCGAGACTCACATAAGGGAATCATTATAGGAAAGCAGGGCAGCATGCTCAAAAAAATCGGCACCAATGCGCGCTATGAGATGGAAAGACTGCTTGAATGTAAGGTGAATCTGAAGCTGTGGGTCAAGGTAAAGAAAGATTGGAGAGACAGCGACTTCCTCATCAAGAACTTTGGATACAAAGAGGAAGAATAGTATTTTGAAAGTAAGATTAAGATGTCACAGAGTGTAGTGTTGACCGGTATGGTGCTTTCAGCCATGCCGGTAGGGGATTTTGACAAAAGAATAACGATTCTCACAAAGGAACGAGGGAAAATCACAGCCTTTGCAAGGGGCGCAAGACGTCCAAACAGCCAGCTTATGGCAGGAAGCAATCCATTTTCGTTCGGTGAGTTTGAGCTGTTTGAGGGTAAAAGCGCATATTCTCTTTCAAAGGTCACAATCAGCAACTATTTCAGAGAGTTGACACAGGATTTGGAAGCAGTATACACCGGGTTTTACTTTCTGGAGTTCTGCGGATACTTTTGTCAGGAGAACAATGACGAGAAGGATATGTTAAAGCTCCTTTATCAATCACTCAGGGCTCTTGAATCACCGGCATATAAAAATGAGCTGGTCAGAGCTGTTTTTGAGCTTAAGGCTATTACGATAAATGGCGAGGGTCCATCGCTGTTTTCATGTATACACTGTCATTCAAGGGAAGGACTTAATGTCTTTTCGGCAAGTCGCGGAGGGGTGTTTTGCGATAACTGTGGCACGCAGGTGCAGGGCAGGCATATACTAAGCGATACACTCTATACCATGCAGTATATTGTTTCAGCTGATATCACGAAGCTGTACACATTTGCAGTGTCAGACGATGTGCTTGAGGAGCTGAGAAGCATAATGAAGGAATATCTTTCAATCTATGTGCATCATGATTTTAAATCAGCAGCTTTTCTGTGATAAATTAAAGCATGAAATTAAATCATGAAATAACTAATAGATATTATGCATGTCGTTGCCCTTTAAAATATGATACTTGAAATCATATATACAAAAGGGTATAATATCATAGATTATATTTTAGGAGGCAGCTATGAATAAAAAGCTATCAATGCTGTTGCCTGTTATTGCGACATGCGGTTTGCTTGCCGGGTGCGGTACGGATTATTATACCAAGGACAGCACGGTGTTTGTTGCAAAAAACGGCAGTGTGGTATCTACAGATGTCGAGGACTTTGATACAGCTGCATACAAGCAGGATGACTTACAAAGCTATGTGGACAAGTCAATAGACGACTACAATAAGAAGAATGATGGTTCGATCAAACTCAAAAAGCTGACTGTCGAGAAAAAGAAGGCATCTCTTACCATGAGCTATGCGTCAACCGATGAATACACTGATTTCAATGGGACAAAGCTTTTTTCAGGGACGATTGCGGAGGCTCTGGCAGCCGGATATGACTTCAAGACCGATTTCGCAGCGATAGATGATGGCAAGGCAAAGAAATGTGAATCATCTGAGTTTCTGGATGAAACCGGCTACAAGGTCGTTGTTTACGAAGGCAGCTCAAATTTGCATGTGAAAGGGAAAATATTATATGCATCTGTCGACAAAGTAAAGCTTGTAGATGACAAAACAGTTGCGATTGGTGACAAGTACAGCCTGCTTGCATCACAAACCACAGGGACAGAGAGTGCCACAGAGAGCACAGAAGCAGTAAAAGACGATGCGACGGAAGGAACGGAAAACGGAGCGGATGATAGTGTCAGTGATGATGATATATTAAACTCGGTCGAGCAAGACAACGAGGTCACATTTGACTTTGACAGGGAGGAGGACAATTCGGTGCCGGTGTCATATATCACATATGTTATATATAAGTAGATTAAGGCGTGAATTGTTATTTAATTATAATTAAGAATACAAGTAACTATTCAGTACAGCTGATTCTAATGCGCCTGCAGCTTGTAGCTGTGAAGGTACTGAACAGTTACGAATACAAATAAATCATAAGTAAGATAGAGAGGAAACAAGAATTATGGAAAAGACCATGGACAAAATCGTACAGGTAGCAAAAGCAAGAGGATTTGTATATCCGGGCTCAGAAATTTACGGAGGTCTTGCAAATACATGGGATTACGGAAACCTGGGCGTAGAGCTTAAAAATAATGTAAAAAGAGCATGGTGGAAGAAATTTATCCAGGAGAATCCTTATAACGTAGGTGTGGACTGTGCCATCCTCATGAATCCTCAGACATGGGTTGCATCAGGACATCTCGGCGGCTTCTCAGATCCGCTTATGGATTGTAAGGAGTGCCACGAGCGATTCAGAGCCGACAAATCATCGAGGATTTTGCGCAGGACAATGGTATTGAGCTTGAGACATCAGTTGATGGCTGGACAAACGAGCAGATGGTAGATTTCATCAAGGAGCACAATGTTCCATGTCCATCATGCGGCAAGCACAATTTCACAGATATCAGACAGTTCAACCTCATGTTCAAGACATTCCAGGGTGTTACAGAGGATGCTAAGAATACAGTATATCTTCGTCCTGAGACAGCACAGGGTATCTTTGTAAACTTTAAAAATGTACAGCGTACATCACGTAAAAAGATTCCATTCGGTATCGGACAGGTTGGTAAGTCATTCCGTAACGAGATTACACCTGGTAACTTCACCTTCAGAACACGTGAGTTCGAGCAGATGGAGCTTGAGTTCTTCTGCGAGCCTGGAACAGATCTTGAGTGGTTTAAGTACTGGAGAGGCTTCTGCCGTGACTGGCTCATTTCCCTTGGAATCAAGGAGGATGAGATGAGACTGCGTGATCATGATCCTGCTGAGTTAGCCTTCTACTCAAAGGGAACTACAGATATCGAGTTCTTATTCCCATTCGGATGGGGCGAGCTTTGGGGCATTGCCGATCGTACAGATTATGACCTCGGACGTCATCAGGAAGTTTCAGGACAGGATCTTACATACTTCGATGACCAGAAGAATGAGAAATATCTGCCATACGTTATCGAGCCATCACTCGGTGCAGACCGTGTAGTACTTGCCTTCCTTTGCGCAGCTTATGATGAGGAGGATATCGGTACACCGGAGAAGCCGGATGTCAGAACAGTATTCCATTTCCATCCTGCACTTGCACCTGTAAAGATTGGAGTGCTTCCGCTGTCAAAGAAGCTAAATGAGAGTGCTGAAAAGGTATTTGCACAGCTTTCAAAGACATACAACTGTGAGTATGATGACAGAGGAACAATCGGAAAGAGATATCGCCGTCAGGATGAAATCGGAACACCATTCTGCGTGACATATGATTTCGACTCAGAGGAAGACCATTGCGTGACAGTACGTGACCGTGACACAATGGAGCAGGAGCGTATCGCAATTGATGAGCTTGATGCTTATTTTGCAAAGAAATTTGAATTCTAGTTTTGTACAAACTAACGATATTTTTTGTTAAATGAGGCTTAAAAAAAGCAATTTACAACTTTTTTTGAAAGTGTATTTTGTGAAATTATACAAAATTAGGAATTAGGTCACAAAAATTAATATAAAAACATATCAGAAATCAAATTTTATGATATAATATAGATGACAAATGACAACCAAAGATATAGTAAGCTATTCTTTGGTTGTTCTGATATATGGAGATTATGAATATGGAAGCAAAAGAATTAAAGAAGCTGAGCAGAAGTGAGCTGCTAGAGATGCTTTTAGACAGAAGTAAAGAGGTTGAACACTTAAGAAAAGAGCTTGACGAGACAAAAAAACATATTCAGACACTTGAGCGTGAGGTAAAGACATCGGGTGATATCAATGCTGCAATTAATAAACTCACGTCAGCAACAGAGGAAATCCAGAAATTTGCCGCCGTAATATCCATGGCTTCAAATAATCTGACAAGAAAATAATATAGAAGCAATATTTTGTGGTTATGAAATGGATAATTGGACAAAAGAATGATAGAAAAAATATATAAAAAGGCAATATATGCTCTGGCAAGAGTTGCCGTAAAGTACATTGAGCTAAGAAAAAAAAGAGAACAGAAGAAAATTAAGCAGAATAAATCAGCTAACCTCACAAATTCGACAAAAAGCTGCACAGATGCTGAATACAATAAAAAGGTAGTTGCAGAGATTAATCATAACAATACTGCAGCTGTTGCAGAAAGCAAAAATAATATTGATGTAGTGGATTTAAGCAAAGACGAGGAGCTGAAGGATGTCGAACAGAAACCACTTACCAATGAGGATAAGCTTGATTTACTTTTGGCACAGATGATGGAAACATCTGTTAAGTCATCTGAAAAAGTAACGCAGGTACATAAGCAGACCCAAAATGTTGATGAAAATATATCACAGGAAATAGCGGAAATAATTCCGGTCAAATATGTAACACCGGCGCCAGACATAACTCCTGATATAGAAAAAAATATTGAAATAGAGAAGGAATTTCAGCAGACTAAAAAAGAAAACCGGCCGGAGGATATATCTGTACATATAGAAAAGGAAATATCAAGGAAGGTTTCAGAAGAAAACAGAGTTGAGAATAAAGAAGTTGAGAATAAAAGTGCTAAGAAGACTGAAGATACATCGGGCTATCGCAGTATCATGACAGACGACTATGACCGTTATAGCGATGATCTTGGCATAAAGGAGCTGCGTCAGGAACTGAGAAGAGTGAAGTATAACAACAAATTTGCAGCAACACTCTTCAATACCGTAGGAACACTTGTGGTAGTGGCAGCGGCAGCAATATTGGTCGCAAACCTGTGGCTTCCTATTTTGAAGGTGACCGGAACATCTATGTCACCGACGTTACAGGAGGGACAGGTGCTTATGGCATCAAAGGGGCATGACTTTAAAACAGGAGATGTCATAGCTTTTTATTACAATAACAAGATACTTGTAAAAAGAGTTATTGCGATGCCGGGTGACTGGGTCAATATATCAGAGGATGGCACGGTTTATGTAAACGATATCGCAATTGATGAACCGTATCTCAATGAAAAAGCTTTAGGAGACTGTAATATAGAGCTGCCTTATCAGGTTCCTGAATCCAAGATTTTCGTGATGGGCGATAACAGAAGCGTATCACTTGACTCAAGAAATACAGCTATAGGCTGTGTCTCAGAGGAGCAGGTAGTCGGAAGAGTCACATTTGCCATATGGCCATTGTCTAAAATTGGCAAAGTTGACTAAAAATATTTAGCTTTTTTTAGTAAAAAAGTAGAAAAATCAGATTTATGGTCCCGTGTGACCGCTGTGTGACCAAAAAGGTGTAATATGTTAGCTGTAAAATAACGATTAAGATATTAAGCAAATGGAATTATATAACTCTATGAAAGGAGGATGCAGAATGGATAAGGATATGGAACGTCTCGGCAAAGAACGGCTTAAAAGAGTGAGAAGACGTAGACAGCTTGCTACGTTTATTATTTCAATGGCTGTTATTGTGCTGGGCATTACTGCGTACAGACTTATACAACCTGCATCTGCAGAAGATCAGAACAAGTACGAGTTCGAGGTGGATGGACAGAAGGAAACATATACCAATCTGGGGAAGCTTAAAAATCCTCCGGTGGTGAAGCTTGAAGGTGATCAGCCTGAAGTAGAATGGGATGGAAAGACATTTAATTATAAGGTTGATATGTCTTTCGCCATAGGCGAGGGTGAGTTCAAGGATGAAAGCGGAAATATAATTAAGAATTATTATATGACTTATGGACAGGATATATCTATTCCTGATGCGGTTTGTGATGGCTGGCATTCATATACAGACGAAAGCGGCAATAAGTTTTGTAATTATCGCTTTATAAAAAACAATGATGGTACATTTTCTGTATTGATTAAATTTGCTGATGATTACATACAAAGCAACACTACTGAAATTAAAGGTGGTGCGACATTTGGCGCAAGTGGCTATAGTGAAGTTAAGGACAATGGTGATGTTGTTGTTAAGATAGGCGGAGATGCTACATTAGATATAAGCAAGGAATATATCCATTGGGATAAGAACCACAGCGCTAATTATGATATTACCGTTAAAAAGTCAAATACAACAGATAATACGCTTAAGAAAGATGACAATGGCAAATATGCTGAGTATGTTGTTGATGTTTCATCTGAAAAAGGTACACCGGATGTTATTACTTTAAATGATGTGTTGGAGGCCGGCAAAATGTCTGTTGATACATCAAAGTTTACTTACACAATAACTAAAAACGGACAGCAGGTTGGTGGTGAATATACTGCTAATGTTACGGCTTCTTCGAATAATGACAATAATAATCATAAATATAATCTTACAGCAACGCTGCCTAAGCTTAATGCCGGTGAAAGCTGCCAGATAAAATACAAGTATTATTATGACACATCTCTTTGCGATAGTGGAAATGAGTCACAGGCGTCTAACAAGGTTACCGGTGAATCAATAAATAAAAAGTCTAATGAAAAGGTTATTGATACATCAAGCAGTGTTATTAAATACACGAGAGATGATCTTGATAAAACAGGTGCATACGACTCAGACAGTCAGACTGTCAAGTGGACAATCACTGTTAATAAAGAAAGAAATGATATTGTTGGGGCTGTACTGACAGATAACTGCCTTAAGGATGCAAAGAATTTTAAAATAAGCTCTGAACAGGATACCGACTGTAAAGGTGCTGAAATCCAAAAGGACAAAGAAGGCAAGATTAGCGGTATTAACTTTGTGGCTATAGATAATAAAAATGACAGTACATATGTTATTACATATGAAACATCTGTCACACCACAAAGCTATGACCAGCCTGTTAATAATCAGGTTAATTTCAATAACAAAGAGATATCGTTTAGCAAATGGGCCGGAGTAAATGTTCCGGGAACTCATAGAGATGTAAAAGTTACAAAGAACTTGACTGCCCATAATGAAGAGACTGAGAATAACAGGTATGAGCTCAGTTGGGAATCGACATTTACCATTCCTTCAACCGGAGCGGATGCAGGGGCTTGGTTTGTTGATGAACTGACAAATAATACTTCAGACAATACGGCTCATTATATGACTTATCAGCAGGTTAAAGATGTATTTGATAAGGCAAAAAACATTTTTGGCGATACGATATATAATTTTAAAGTAAAATCCGGCGATCATGAGTATGATTTTTATTCTCTTAATAGCGAAACGGATGCTAAGTTTACCAGATTTTCGTTTGAGTTTAAAGATAAGTTTGTACCTTCTAATAGCAATAAAGATGGTTATAAAGTAACTTTAAAATATAAATCATATGCAGACTATTCAGCAGGTGGCGAACTCGAGTTTAAGAACAACGTAAATTTCTGGAATGTTAATGCAAATGACTCTTTTAAAACGACAAAAGATATTAAATCATCAATTGTTAAGAGTGATGGAAATAACAATACAGCAGATACATATGTAAAGACCACTGATTCAGGATATGACGGAACGCTCACATGGATTGTAATGGTTACAATGGATAAAAATGCAACCAAATATACAATCACTGATAATATGCCGGAGGGCATCAGCGTACAAAATGTTACTGTAAAGTTAAAATACAATAATTCAGACCAAGGTTTTACATACCCTACATTGGATGGCAAGAGCTATAAAGTAGAAAATTTAAATGGCAAAAATTACTATTCTGAGGGAATTAATACTTCATGTAAAAAAGATACAAGCAATGGTCGTGAGGTAATAACTACAACTGTAGAAAAGCCAAAAGATGCAGAGGTTCGTGGCTGGGGAGAAGGTTCTAAAATTTTCCTTGTTTACAAATGTAAGGCTGATAGTGCTGAAACCCTGGAGGCAGGAAAGGAGCTTGTGTACAAGAATACAGCTTCTGCTAAATCGGACAATAATGATAAGATTGGTGAATCTAGCCAGACACAGATAATATCAAAACCAAAGCAGGATAATGAAAATATTCCGGATTCAGGAGATAAAGTTATAAGCAAAAACGGAAGCTGGAATGATGATGAACATAAGTTGAATTATACTGTTCTTATAAATCCGGAGGGCAAGACATATCTGGATGGTGGTAGGCCATTAAATTTAAAAGATGTTTTGTCGTACAAAAAAATAACTTATGAAAATGCTAGGGTAAGCTGGCAGGTGGATTTGATGCCTGGTACAGTTAAGTTCAGAGAGGCTATCAAGCAGGACGATGGAACATACAAACCTGGTGAGGTGATATCTGACTGTAAATGGACATATGATTCACAGGAAGCATCAAATGAATGGGAGTATTCAAGCAAAACAATAAATGCTATTGTCCCTGATGGAAAAGCTATAATGTTGACATACACTTATAGTGTAAAGGGTGATTTGCTACAGGAGTATAATGATTCAAAACCTAAATTTAATGTATCTAATGCCGTTTCACTGGAAGGTGTTGATAATAGTAAAACAGATATTAACACTCAATTAGAGTACACTAAATCTTATTCTTCGTTTTATGTATATAAGAATAATTCGTTTATTCTTTATAAGACAGAAGAGGGAAATAACGGAAAGTTATTGCCGAATGCAGAGTTTGATGTTTACAAATATGATCCAAACAGTACAGATACTACGAAAACACCAGAAGGATATGTCTATGTTAATAAATATGTTACCGATGATAAAGGTAAGATAGAGATTGTCTTTAATAAAAATTCAATGACATATAACACACAGTATTATGTTGTTGAGACAAAGGCTCCTAGTGGCTATGTTCTTCCAGAAGAACCGGAAAAAACATATTTCTACTTTAGTTCGCTGGATAAAGATAAATATCCTGTGGCAGCTCCAAATAACAGCTTAACAGGAAAATGTCTGGCAAACAATTATGATATAGTATATATCGGTGATGAGACTATTCCAACAACAGAAATTTCTGTTGAAAAAATTGGGTTGATTCCAATAACAAACCTATAAATAAGACAGATGGAAGTATTTATTTACAGTTACATCGGGTGGATTCATCAGGAAATGATGATAAATACGGTGATACCGTAGAAGTGACACCGGATAAAGATGGAAACTGGTCTTATAAATTCAAAGACCTTCCTACGAAAAAGACAGATAATATAGGTCATATAACAGGCGAAACCTATAAGTATTATGTTACAGAGGTTGGAATAAATCAGAACAACAGTATGTCAGGCTATGATGTTTCTTATGTATTTAAGAATACAGATGGAACAGTGATTAACAGAACTGATGCCAATGTGGCACCGGGAAAGAATATGGCTGTTGACTCAGGTACTATTGAGATTACAAATAAGCTCAATGAGTATAAGCTTCCTGAAACAGGTGGAAGCGGTAACAGATGGTTGTATATGTTAAGTGGAGTTGTGCTTATTGCGATAGCTACAATAACACTTTTCTATAAAAAACAAAAAGTATTATAAAAAAAGGAGAATGCGAAATGAAAACAATCAAACGAAGCATTGCATTAGTGCTTGCTATGATTCTTACACTTGCAATGAGTGTAACTGTATTTGCAGCACCAAACGCAGATCAAAACACATTCAGTCTTACACTTAACAAGGCTGTCAAAGGACACACTTATGAGGCTTATCAGATTTTATCTGGTGATTTATCAGCAGATAAAGCAACTCTTTCTAACATAAAGTGGGGAGAGGGCATTACAGAAGCAGGACAGACTGCTCTCGGCGGTGATGCTGCTAGTTATGCTGAAAAACTCGGTGGTTTTGGTAACAACTCTTCAGAGCTTAAAGAGCAGGCGCAGATTATTGGTGCAAACTTAGCATCAGCATCAGGCTCAGTTACAGTAACAGATCCGGATGCAAAGAATGTAATCAGCAACCTTAAGCCAGGTTACTACCTTATCAAAGATCAGGATAATTCTTTACAGGGTCAGGAATCTTACACAGAGTTCATTCTTCATATTACAGATGATGTAGTTGCAAATGTAAAGGCAGATGTTCCTTCTGTAGAGAAGAAGGTTAAGGATACAAACGACACAACAGGCGTGACAACAGATTGGCAGGATTCAGCGATTACGATATCGGAGATGATGTTCCATTCCAGCTCACAGCTACATTAGCAAACAACATTGAAAGCTACAAGGCATACTCTCTCGAGTTTGATGATACTCTTTCAAAAGGACTTGACTACAACAATGATGCAGTAATTAAATTAGGTGAGAAGGATGTTACAGATTATTTCACACCTAGCTATGATGCAACAGCTAAGACACTTACATTTACATGTGACAATATCTTAGCATTTGGCGCTAAAAACTCAGATCAGATTGTTGTTGAGTATACAGCAAAGCTTAACGAGAATGCGGTAATCGGCGCAGCCGGAAACCCAAATAAAGTTAGTCTTAAGTTCTCTAACAACCCTAACAATGGTGGTGAGGGAGACAGAGGTACGACTCCTGAAGACAAGGTTATCGTATTTACTTACAAGTTAACTGTAAACAAGGTTGACAAAGATAATAAGCCACTTACAGGTGCAGAGTTCTCACTTTTCAAGAAAGTAAAGGTTGACGGACAAGAGGAGCTTAAGCTTGTAGAGGTTAAGAAGATTCTTTCTACTAATACAGAGGGAACAGTATTCGGATTCACAGGCTTAGATGATGGTACATACGTATTACGCGAGACAAAGACACCTGACGGATACAACTCAATCGAGGATCAGACATTTACAATTTCTGCAAAGCATGACGAGTCTAGTGATAATCCAACGCTTACAGATCTTACAGGAGATGTAGCATCTGGTTCAATTATTGATTTAGGTGTTAAGCTTGATAAGGGTGAGTTATCTACAAATGTAGTAAACAACAAGGGTTCAGTTCTTCCTTCAACTGGTGGTGCCGGACGTGTAGCAATCTACGTAATTGGTGCTATCTTAGTTATCGGTGGTGGAATTGTTCTTGTAACAAAGAAGCGTGTTAGATAATTAATATCTGACTGGCACTATTTAGTTTTAAATATTATGCTGCCACAGGTTATAAATCTGTGAGCTATAATAGATTTTATTTAGAGTTTATGTAACAGTAAGGAGAGCACTATGAAAAGACGTTTATCTACTATTCTTTTTGGCGTAGTGTTTATCGCAGGGTTGTCCTTACTGCTATATCCGACAGTAAGTGATTATTGGAATTCATTTCATCAGTCCAGAGCCATTGCAAGCTACGTTGATGCGGTAGACAACACGGATGAGCAAAAGCTTGATGAGATGCGAAAAGCTGCACAGGCATATAATGAGAAGCTTTTAAGTAAGCAGGATCGTTATGAAATGTCAGATCAGGATAAAGCAGAGTATGAAAGTCTTCTTGATGTATCTGGCACAGGAGTCATGGGCTATGTTGAGATTCCGTCCATCAATGTCTCATTGCCGATTTACCACGGCACAGACAATACAATACTTCAGATAGGTGTTGGCCATATTGAGGGCACATCGCTTCCGGTTGGCGGAGCAAGCACACATTGTGCTGTTTCAGGACACAGGGGACTTACGTCGTCTAAGCTATTTACGGATATTGACCAGATGGCGGAGGGGGACACATTTAAGCTGTATGTGCTTGGCGAGACACTGACCTACGAGGTTGATCAGATAAGGATTGTTTTGCCTGATGAGCTTAATGACTTAAAGATTGAGGAAGGTCAGGATTACTGTACACTTATCACATGTACACCGTATGGTGTGAATTCACACAGGCTTCTTATCAGGGGGCACAGGATTGCAAATGATGCACAGGGACTTATTGTCGAGGATGTAAAGCAGGTACAGCCGTTACATGAAGCCATAGTGCTTGGCATTCTGTTTCTGGTTTTGTATATTATAATTTGTAAGATACTTAGTAAAACGATATTGTATAGATTCAGATAGAATCAGGAAGGAGGAAAAATGCACAATAGTTTAAAAAGAGCTGTCAGTATAGCTATAGCAGCGATAGCCTTGTTTTCTCTGCCATGTGGAAGCATTTTTGCAAGGACGCATATTGATATTGATAAGAAATGCTCTATAACAGTTGATATCCCTGATACATGGGAGGATTTGTATACTGTGGATTTTCCCGTAGAGCTTTACAGAGTGGCAGATGTAGATGAGAACGATGTATACACTGCAACGAAGCAGTTTGATGAGCTGGCTAAATCTATATCAGATATCAGCAGTAAAACTACCGCAGATGACTGGGAAAAGATGGCAAAGACAGCTGCGGACATTGCAGACAAAGGTTCTTTGACAGCAGATGAGGCAATAGATGTTTCAAACGGAAGGGGAAACGTCACAGGCGTTAAGACGGGACTGTATCTGGTGTATGCAAAGCCGGCTAATTCGGCAAGATTTGGATACACATTTGTGCCGTATCTGATTTCGGCTCCGAATAATGAGTTTGCTATGACAGGAAGCGGCTCAGATTCATGGATATATGATGATATCGATATCGAGCTGAAGCCTGAACAGACCGGGCTTATGGGAAGCTTACAGATTAATAAGACATTAAAGACATACAATACAGCACTCGGTGAGCCGGTGTTTGCATTTGATGTTGAGGCCTACGACAGATGGTAATGTGGTGTTTTCCGATATCGCATCAATCAGATTTGACAGTACAGGGGCTAAGAGCGTAGTTATTGACAATATTCCGGCAGGGTCAAGGGTGATAGTAAGGAGGTATATGCCGCTGGCAGTTATCAGGTGACCTCCTCAGACAGCATAGAGACACAGATTGTGGCCGGTGAGACCGCAGATGTTGATTTCACAAACGATTACAACGACAAATTGATTTATAGTACCGGTGTCGTAAACCATTTTGAGTATGACGGAACCGGATGGGAATGGGTGCAGAATTAATGAAAAAATTATCAGAGTCTTGTAAAAAACTTAATAGAAATCACCGTATTCTTATATGTGCAGCCTTTGCTGCAACACTCATTGTCTGTGGTGTTTCAGTTAAACCGACACTGGCATATTTTACAACCTATGCTACGGCAAAGGGCGGTATCTCAGTAGATATCGGTCCTACAACTGATGTCAAGGAGAAGTTTAAGGACTGGAAGAAAACTATTGAGATTGAGAATACAGGAAAAGCAGACTGTTTTGTCAGGGTAAAGGTAATTGCAGCGAGCCAGTTTGATATACAGGCATCAGGCTCAAACTGGAGCCTTTTAGATGATGGCTACTGGTATTACAGTCAGGTAGTGCCGGTTGGTGGTAAAACCGAGCCGATTGTTGCAGCTATCACAGTTAGTGAAAAGGTAAAGACCAGCTTCAATGTAGTTGTGGTTCAAGAGTGTGCTCCTGTCACATATGATGAGAATGGCAATCCGTGTGTCGCACCTGATGCAAAATGGGATGCGACAGCACAATATGATAAAGAGGAGGGCGAAGAGTAATGAAGAGAAAACTTCCAATTATACTTGTAGCATCCTCTGCGATAATGCTTGCAGCATCGACGATTGGATCTACAAAAGCGACTCTTACATATATGAGTGATAATTATCTGGCTCAGATTGACATCAAATCCATCGGTGTTACTTTGACTGAGAATGGCAATGATGTGAGCTGGCGTGACTATAAGCATAAGGATGATGACTGGAGCGAGGCAACAGGAGTGCTGCTTGGAGATATGCTAAAGAATGCCGGAGATGAAAAACTGATTCTCGACAAAAAGTACGATGAGAAGCTTGCTGTCAAAAACAGCGGCTCGATAGATGAGTATGTGAGAGTGACTGTGCAGCATTACTGGGCAGACAAGGAGACAGGTGATAAGCTTTCAAACCTTGATCCATCAAATATACAGATTGACTTTACAAACGATGGCTGGACAGAGGATAAGAGTGCTGAGACTACAGAGCGAAATGTATTTTACTACAATTCTATTTTAAAAAAAGGTCAGACATCCACTGATTTTACAGACAAAATCAGTATATCCGGCGATATTGCAGCATTGTGGGTCAGACATCACAGACTGATGATAACGGACTTACAACCATCACTACTACCTATGAATATGATGGTGCGCAATTTGTGCTGGAGGCAACTGTTGATGCAGTACAGACACACAATGCAAAGGACGCAATTAAGAGTGCGTGGGGTGTTGATGTAAATATATCAGATGACGGGGCACTTAGCTTAGAGTAAAGGAGGACAATATGAAAAAATTTATCGCATTATTATCATGCATGTTGTTTATCCTTGGTTCGATAGGCACTGTATTTGCGGATGAGAATACTACTACAGCCGGCTCATGTGAGTTTACCGGCAAGGAGATGGTCAGTTCGTTCGATTCAAATAAAATAGCAGCCTCTGTCTCACAGATGGAGCCGGGAGATTCTGTCACATTTTCCGTTGATATAAAGAATAACAGCAGTATTTCAACGAAATGGTATATGTCCAATGATGTGTTAAAGAGTCTTGAGGATACACAGGCGGTGGCTGAAAATGGTGGATACTCATATATTCTTACTTTCGTAGGACCGGATGGAAAAGAGGACACTATATACAGCAGCACCAGCGTAGGTGGAGAGAAGGAGGCAACAGCCGGAAAAGGACTCAATGAGGCTACAAACTCTCTGGATAAGTTCTTTTATTTAAAGACATTAGAGCCCGGAGAGGGAGGCAGTGTGAAGCTTTTAGTAGGACTTGACGGAGAAGTCAGGGTAATATATATCAGGATACACTCGCAAAGCTCATGATGAACTTTGCTGTGGAGGACAATTCAAATCCGACTTCACCAAATCCACCTACATTTACAACTACAACAAGCAAGGTAAAGACCGGAGATATCTGGTCAATAGCGTCAGCTGTAGTGTTTGTGATTGGTATTATTTTGATGATACTGGCTTTCGTAAGTGACAGAAAGGGGGCTAAGCAAAATGAAAAGATTGCTTAAATATTTTCTTGCAGCTCTTGTTGTCATAACCGGTGTTTTCTCACAGACAGCAGATGCAAAGGCATTTTCATATACATACACAGTTTCCTTCTCAGCTGGAGGTCAGGGAAGCATAAACGGTGGTGTGCAGGTACGAAAGGCATCAGGCAATGAGGCTTCGGTTTCTGTTTCTGCTAAAGGAGACAAAATAATTGTCACAGGTCTTGAATATGGAGATGTCATCAGTGTGATGCACAGGGCAGTGTGGCACTTAATGAAAACAGCAAGTACTACGTAAAGGGAATCAGATTAAGCGGCCGTGACAATAATACGGTTGCACAGTCGGCTTTTCTCGTATCGGGAGATCAGGACTATGTTGTTGCATACGGCATACCGGGCGAGCTTGCTGAGTATACAGTCAACTATGTGGATACAGATGGCAATAAGCTTGCTGAAAGCCGTACCTATTATGGTAATGTGGGCGATGAGCCGGTTATAGCTTATCTGTATATAGATGGATATATTCCGGATAGCTATAATCAGACAGGAAAGCTGTCGTCAAATGCGTCAGAAAACGTGTTCAATTTTGTATATTCAAGGGCTGCATCAAGCATGGCTGCTGCCGGAAATGGAGCAAATGACAATACTGCGGCAGGCGGCAATCAGGCAGCCGCAGGAGCTGCAAATGCAACCGGGGCAGCTAATACAGCGGGCAATGCCGCAGGAGCGGCAAATAACGGAGCTGCAGATGGAGCAAATGCCGCAAACACAATAGTGCCTGACGGACAGAATGATCCGCAGGATGGAATCCAGGCACCGCAGGCACAGCCAAATACTGATATAGCAGATGAGCAGGTACCGCAGGCGGCAAACGACAATAAGCATGATATAGCAGATGAGCAGGTACCGCTTGCCACCATGATTAGTGAGAGTGGAATGGCCGTTCCGCTGGCTATTGGTGCGCTTGGGATAGTTGCAATTCTTGCAATTATGATATTTGTCATAGTAAAGAATGTTAAGTCTGTCCGTGTTCAAAAAAATAGTATGAAACATAAGGGAAAAGATAATAAAAATTAGTTGATATTTGCTGAAATTATGGTATTATTAATGTGTGCGCTTGTATGAGTGCACACATTAATCAAGTATATGGATGGTTTTTTTTACCATACCAGAAATAAAATTTAGGAGGAATTGCAAAATGGCAAACAAGTGGGTATATACCTTCAAAGAGGGTAACATGACCATGCGTAATCTTCTCGGTGGTAAGGGTGCTAACCTCGCTGAGATGACAGAGATTGGACTTCCTGTACCACAGGGTTTCACAATCACTACAGAGGCTTGTACACAGTACTACGAGGATGGACGTAAGATCAATGATGAGATTATGGCTCAGACTATGGAAGGTGTAAAATGGATGGAAGAGGTTAACGGAAAGAAATTCGGTGACCTTAAGAATCCTCTTCTCGTATCTGTTCGTTCAGGTGCCAGAGCTTCAATGCCGGGTATGATGGATACAATCCTTAACCTTGGTCTTAATGATGATGTTGTTGCAGCTATGATCGCTGGTAACCCAGATCCAGCATTCGAGCGTTTCGTATATGATTCATACAGACGTTTCATCCAGATGTTCTCAGACGTTGTTATGGAAGTAGGAAAGAAATACTTCGAGCAGCTCATCGACAAGATGAAAGAGGACAGAGGTGTTAAATTTGACGTAGACCTTACAGCAGCTGACCTTAAAGAGTTAGCAGAGCAGTTCAAGGCTGAGTACAAGAATCAGTTAGGAACAGACTTCCCTTCAGATCCTGTAGAGCAGTTAAAGCTTGCTATCGAGGCTGTATTCCGTTCATGGGACAACCCACGTGCAAATGTTTATAGAAGAGATAACGATATCCCTTATTCATGGGGAACAGCTGTTAACGTAATGCCTATGGTATTCGGTAACTTAAATAACGAGTCAGGTACAGGTGTTGCATTCACACGTGATCCTGCAACTGGTGAGAACAAGCTTATGGGTGAGTTCCTTATCAATGCACAGGGTGAGGACGTTGTTGCCGGTGTTCGTACTCCAATGCCAATCGCTCAGATGGAGCAGGAGTTCCCAGAGGCATACGCTGAGTTCCTTAAGGTTTGTGAGACTCTTGAGAACCACTACCATGATATGCAGGATATGGAGTTCACAGTTGAGAACAAGAAGCTCTATATGCTTCAGTGCCGTAATGGTAAGAGAACAGCTCCAGCTGCTCTTAAGATCGCTTGCGATTTAGTAGATGAGGGACATAAGACACCAGCTGAGGCTGTTGCAATGATCGACCCTCGTAACCTTGATACATTATTACATCCACAGTTCGATGCTGCTGCACTTAAGGCTGCAACTCCACTTGGAAAGGGTCTTGGAGCATCTCCGGGAGCTGCTTGTGGTAAGGTTGTATTCACAGCTGACGATGCTGAGGCATGGGCTGAAAGAGGAGAGAAAGTCGTACTTGTACGTCTTGAGACATCTCCAGAGGACATCACAGGAATGAAGCTGCTCAGGGTATCCTTACAGTTCGTGGTGGTATGACATCTCACGCAGCCGTAGTTGCACGTGGTATGGGAACATGCTGTGTATCTGGTTGTGGTGATATCAATATGGACGAGGAGAACAAGAAGTTCACACTTGCAGGACAGACATTCACAGAGGGATCTGAGATTTCTATCGATGGTACAACAGGTAACATCTACGCTGGAATCATCCCAACAGTTGATGCTTCAATCGCTGGTGAGTTCGGACGTGTTATGGCATGGGCTGATGAGTTCAGAAGACTTAAGGTTCGTACAAATGCAGATACTCCTGCAGATGCTAAGAAGGCTCGTGAGCTTGGTGCAGAGGGAATCGGACTTTGCCGTACAGAGCATATGTTCTTCGATCCAGAGAGAATCGCTGCATTCCGTGAGATGATCTGCTCTGATACAGTAGAGGAGAGAGAGACCGCTCTTAACAAGATTCTTCCATATCAGCAGGGAGATTTCGAGAAATTATACGAGGCTCTTGAGGGATGCCCAGTAACAATCCGTTTCCTTGATCCACCTCTTCATGAGTTCGTTCCTACAGAGGAGGCTGACATCGAGAAGCTTGCAAAGGCTAAGAATAAGTCAGTAGAGGAAATCAAAGCTATCTGTGAGTCACTCCATGAGTTCAACCAATGATGGGTCATAGAGGATGCCGTCTTGCAGTTACATATCCTGAGATTGCTAAGATGCAGACAAAGGCTGTTATCCGTGCAGCTATCAATGTAAAGAAAGCTCATCCAGACTGGGATATCGAGCCTGAGATCATGATCCATTAGTATGTGAGATCAAAGAGCTTAAGTTCGTTAAGAAGATTGTAGTTGAGACAGCTGATGCTGAGATCGCTGCTGCAAATGCTGACATCAAGTACCATGTAGGTACAATGATCGAGATCCCAAGAGCTGCTCTTACAGCTGATGAGATCGCTACAGAGGCTGATTTCTTCTGCTTCGGTACAAACGACCTTACACAGATGACATTCGGATTCTCTCGTGATGATGCAGGTAAGTTCCTTAACGCTTACTATGACAACAAGATTTTCGAGAACGATCCATTTGCTAAGCTTGACCAGACAGGTGTTGGTAAATTAATGGAGACAGCTATTAAGCTTGGAAAGCCAGTTAATCCTAACCTTCACGTTGGTATCTGTGGAGAGCACGGTGGAGATCCTTCATCAGTTGAGTTCTGCCACAAGATTGGACTTGACTATGTTTCATGTTCACCATTCCGTGTACCAATCGCTCGTCTTGCTGCAGCACAGGCTGCTATTGCAAATAGGTAGGAGTTCTCTTTCCTTTGAATTGCCGCTTAGTTTCGAGCAGGCAGCAGCCTATCGAAAGGCTAACGGACAGTATGTAAGGAAAATCAGTGGAGAGATACCACTGTAAGGGTATTCATAGACCTTGATTAACAGTTAAATACGATAAGCGTATCATTAGAAATAGTGGTACGCTTATTTTTTGTCCCTTTTTGCAGATTTGTCCTTTCCCCTACTTTCCAATATAATGAAGCTAAAGAAGTGGAGGTGTGCTTATGAGAGAGAAATTTAATCATCTGTATTTGGATAGCCACGAAAGAAAACTTTTGATACATAGCCTTGTAGAGTTAAAAAATCAGCTCATTCAGCAAGGCAGATATACGGATTGTGTTGACGAGCTTATTTTTAAGGTCATAAATGCACCGACCAAGAGAATGAAAATTGAATATGTCTAAGGCAAATTACAAAGCCGCTTATTCTTATTGATTTTAAGAGTAGGCGGCTTTTTTGCGTTCTCTGGTACTGTTTACATAGCCACCTTGACAAAGTGGCTAAATCTATGCGAAAGGAGGACGCATCTATGTCAAATTGCAAAGTGATTGCTCTGACTAACCAGAAAGGCGGTGTCGGAAAAACAACCACAGCGGTCAATCTGGGTGTAAGTCTGGTGCAGCAGGGTAAAAAAGTCCTGCTGATTGATGCCGATGCACAGGCAAATCTCACGATGGCTCTGGGTTATAACAGACCAGACGATATTCCCATAACGCTTTCTACTGTGATGCAGAACATCATAGACGATAAAACGCTTGATGTTTCACAGGGTATTATCCACCATAGCGAGGGCGTCGACCTGCTTCCGTCAAACATTGAGATGTCGGGCTTTGAAGTAAGGCTAATCAATGCAATGAGCCGTGAGCGTGTGCTGAAAACCTATGTCAATGAGGTTAAAAAGAATTACGACTATGTGCTTATTGATTGTATGCCGAGCTTAGGCATGATAACCATCAATGCTCTGGCGGCGGCTGACAGCGTGATTATCCCGACACAGCCCCACTATCTCTCGGCTAAAGGTCTGGAGCTTTTGCTTCGCTCCGTATCAATGGTCAAGCGGCAAATCAACCCAAAGCTGCGGATAGACGGTATCTTAATGACTATGGTAATGCCCCGTACCAACATTTCTAAGGAAATTACGGCAACGGTCAAAAGTGCATACGGTAAGAAAATCAAGGTATTTGATACCGAGATACCTCATTCTATCCGTGCGGTGGAAGCTACCGCAGAAGGCAAAAGTATTTTTGCTTACGACAAAAGCGGCAAGGTTGCCGCAGCCTATGAGCAGTTAGGAAAGGAGGTGGCAGAGATTGGCGAGAAGCAGAGAAACCAAAATCGAGCTGACCGCATACGATGACCTTTTTCAGACGGACGAAAGCCGTGAGGAAGCAAAGCTAAGCAAGATACGGGATATTCCCATATCGGAGATTGACGAGTTTCCAGACCACCCGTTCAAGGTTTTGATGGACGAAGATATGGAACAACTTGTTGAGAGTATCAAGCGAAACGGTGTAATGACCCCTGCGACAGTTCGCTTAAAAGAGGACGGACGGTATGAGCTTATCAGTGGTCACAGGCGAAAAAAGGCTTGTGAACTTGCAGGACTTGAAACGCTGAAATGCGAGGTCAAAGAGCTTACCCGTGATGAAGCCATTATTGTCATGGTGGAAAGTAATCTCCAACGCTCTGTTATTTTGCCGAGTGAGAAAGCGTTTGCGTATAAAATGCGGTTGGAAGCTATGAAACGACAGGCAGGCAGACCCCCAAAAGAAAATGCGTCGCCATTGGCGACTAATTTATCAAAAGGGCGTTCTGATGAGGAATTAGGAGAACTTGTTGGAGAAAGCAAAGACCAGATACGCCGCTATATCCGTCTAACGGAGCTTGTTCCCGAAATCCTGCAAATGGTAGATGAAAGGCAGATTGCTTTTCGTCCTGCGGTTGAAATTTCCTATCTGACCGAGGAACAGCAATACACCCTGCTTGAAGCAATGGAGTACAACGATGCTACCCCGTCATTGGCACAGGCTATCAAAATGAAGAAGTATAACCAAGACGGCAAGCTCACTTCCGAGGTTATCCAGTCCATTATGGAGGAAGAAAAGCCCAACCAGAAGGAAAAACCTGCTTTCCGTGACGAGAGGATAACCAAGCTCATTCCCAAGACTGTTCCCAGAGGGCAGGAAACGGATTTTGTTGTCAAGGCGTTAGAGTTTTATAACCGACACTTGCAGCGGAACAAGGCTCACGAGAGATAGCCACACATCGAGGGCGAGGTCTGCCCATTTGAGTGGATAGCCATTATTTCGGCTTCCCCCTCTCCACACCTCACCCCCTAACTACTGCCAGTAACTATCCGAGAAAAGAAATACTTTAGGCTGTCCATAACGGGCAGCTTTTTCGGTCAGTAAGGCAAAATATTCAATCCAAATTACAGGAGGTAACTATGAAAATCCCTAAATTATTCAAAAAGGCTGCGGCTTTTGTAATGGCTGCGGTCACGGCATTATCCATAATGCCTGCGACGGCGTTTGCTGCGGGTGACATCGGGACGATTTTCTTTTCCCACACCTATGACAGCAACGGCAATGCGATGAGGTACAATTCCAGTGCGAATATCGGCGGCTATACCGCAGGCGGAACGGGAAATTATAAGTACCGTATGTTTGTGGACGGTGAGAATGCGTTTTGTATTCAGCCGGGAGTACCGCTGAAAACAGGAAACACCTTGAAAAAGGCTTCCTCTGATACTTGGAACGCCCTTTCAGCCAATCAGAAAAAGGCGGTTGGGCTTGCCCTGCTCTATGGGTATCAGGGCAACCGAAATAATCTGTCGGGAAGTGATGATGAAAAATGGCTTGCCACGCAGACCCTCGTATGGGAGTTTGTCACAGGCTGCCGTGAAGCCACAGGCTCATATAACCAGACAAGCACCACCGTTTACAGCCTGCACTTCGGTTCAAATTATGCCAACAGCGGAGCAAGGGCAGTGTATGACCAGATTGTTGCAATGCTGCGTGAGCATAACACCATTCCGAGCTTTATGTCGGGCGGTAAGAATGACATCATAAAGGAGCTTGCCTACAAGGACGGAAAGTACAGCATCACATTGACGGACAGCAACGGCGTCCTTTCCGATTACAGCTTTTCAAGCTCTGACAGCAATGTGAGTGTATCGAAGTCTGGAAATAAGCTGACAATCAGCTCCACCGTAGCTATCAGCGGTTCTGTCCGCATTACGGCAAAGAGGAACAATGTGCCGACTGTCAGCAGCAGTGCAAAGCTCATTGCCTATGGCGACCCGAACTTGCAGGATTTGGTAACAGGTGTGGAGAATGCTGATACCGTGTCTGCATATATCAATATCGAAACGCCGACAGGCACGATTGCCCTCAAAAAGACTTCTGAGGACGGAGTTGTGGAGGGCATCTCTTTTACAATCAAAGGTGATAACTTCAATAAAACAGTTAAGACAGGAAAGGACGGCTCTGTCTCCGTGGAGGGATTATTCCCTGGCACTTATACGGTCACAGAACAGTCTATTGACCGTTATGAGCCGCAGAAAACCCAGACCGTCACACTTATCGGAGGAAAAACCTCTACTGTGACCTTCAGCAATACTTTGAAGCGTGGCAGTCTGGAAATCGTCAAGACTTCCGAGGACAATCTGGTGGAGGGAATGAAATTCCACCTTTATGGCACATCTTTAAGCGGCTTGCCTGTTGACGAGTATGCCGTGACTGATAAAAACGGACTGGCTAAGTTTGAAAATGTCCTTATCAGTGGCGATACCCCGTATGTGGTTGAGGAAGTGGATACCGCAGTCCGCTATGTCGTTCCTGCTTCCCAGACAGCTCCGATTGAATGGAACAAGGTCACAAAACGCAGCTTCGACAATGTGTTGAAGAAATTCCAAGTGACTGTGACAAAGACCGATGCAGAAACAGGTTCTCCGCAGGGCGACGCTTCCCTTGCAGGTGCGGTTTACGGCATCTATAAAGGTGAGGAACTGATTGACACCTACACGACTGATGAAAACGGTCAGTTTACGACCAAGTATTATATCTGTGATAATGATTGGACTGTCCGTGAAATCAGCCGTCCGAGGGGTATCTTCTGGATACCGCAATCCACAAGGTAGGTGCAGAACCAGAGCTATACACGGTAGAGCTGAACAGTACCGCAAACGATGTGAATGAACAGGTCATCAAAGGCAATATCGCACTCATCAAGCATACGGATAACGGGGAAACCCAGATTGAAACACCCGAAGAAGGTGCGGTATTTGAAGTGTTCCTCAAATCCGCAGGCAGCTATGAAAATGCAAAGGAAACCGAGCGTGATGTGCTGACCTGTGACGAGAACGGTTTTGCCCAGACAAAGGATATGCCGTATGGCATTTATACCGTCCGCCAGACCTTTGGTTGGGAGGGGCGTGAACTGATGAAAGACTTTGATGTGTTTATCAGCAAGGACGGTCAGACCTACCGCTACCTTATCAACAACGCTAACTTTGAGAGCTATATCAAAATCGTAAAGAAAGATGCAGAAACAGGCAATACAATCCCGTATGCAGGTGCAGGCTTCCAGATTTACGACCCGAATGGAAATCTTGTGACTATGACTTTCACTTATCCCGAAGTGACGACCATTGACACCTTCTATACTACGGCAGACGGCGACCTAATCACACCGCAGACATTGGAATACGGCAAAGGCTATTCCCTTGTGGAAGTACAAGCCCCGTATGGGTATGTCTTAAATTCCGAGCCTGTTTATTTTGATGTGGTGCAGGAAAATTCCGAGGAAGAAAGCGGCATTACCGTTATTGAGGTAGTACGCTCCAATATGGCACAGAAAGGTACAATTACAGTAGAAAAGTCTGGCGAGGTATTCAGCTCCGTGGCAGGCGATAAGGGATTGTATCAGCCGATTTTCTCTGTCAGCGGTCTTGAGGGTGCAGTCTATGAGATTACCGCAGCGAGGATATTGTCACTCTGGACGGGACGGTCAGAGCAAACAAGGGCGAGGTTGTGGATACCGTTACGACAGGAAAAGACGGTACAGTAAAATCCAAAGAACTGTATCTCGGAAAATATGAGGTTAAGGAAATCACAGCTCCGTATGGAATGGTGCTGAACGAGAAAGTCCATTCTGTTGAGCTTGTGTATGCAGGACAGAATGTTGATGTAACGGAAACGGCTACTTCTTTCTATAATGAAAGACAGCGTGTTGAAATCGACCTCATCAAGAGCCTTGCCATTGATGAAGCCTACGGCATTGGCAAGAACGGGGAAATCTTTGATGTGACCTTTGGCTTGTATGCGGCGGAGGAACTCACAGCCGCAGATGGAAAGACCATTCCTGCGGACGGTCTGATTGAGGTCATTTCCCTTGATGAAAGCGGTCACGGGAAAGCAATCAGCGACCTGCCGATGGGCAGCTATTATGTGCAGGAAATCTCGACCAACTCCGCATATATTGTCAGCGATGCAAAATACCCTGTTACTTTTGAATACGCAGGACAGGATACCGAAACTGTCCGCATTACAGCCAACGAGGGCGAAGCTATCACAAATGACATTATTTACGGCTCTGTAAGCGGTAAGAAATCTGATGAGGACGGAAAAACTCTGGGCGGTGCAGTTATCGGTATCTTCAAGACAGGAACTACCGAGTTTACAAAGGAAAATGCGATTGCCGCTACCACATCAAAAGATGATGGTAGTTTTTCTTTTGCCAAAGTGCCGTATGGAACTTGGATAATCCGTGAAATCGAAAGCCCGAAGGGATATGTATCTCCGAGGAAGAAATCGCCGTGACTATTGGCAAGGTGGACGAAGTTGTGGAAATCGAACTTGTCAACTACTTCATTAAGGGCAATATCGCTTTGACAAAGGTTGATGAGGATTATCCCGACAACAAGCTGTCTGGTGCGGTATTTGAGGTTTACTCCGATACCAATGGCGATGGGAAACTGGATAAAGACGATACGCTGCTTGGCGAAATGAAGGAACTTGACGGCGGCGTTTACCAGATGAGTGAACTCCGCTACGACAAATATCTGGTAAAGGAAACCAAAGCTCCGACAGGCTTTGTGCTTGATGAAGATGTTTATGCCGTATCCATCGAGGAGAACGGAAAGACCTACACAGTGGAAAACAAGGCGGGTGTTGGCTTTATCAATGCAGCACAGAAAGGCTCTCTTAAAATCGTAAAGACTTCCTCTGACGGCAAGGTGGAGGGCTTCTCTTTCCGTGTGACAGGCGTGGACTATGACCAGACCTTTAAGACAGATAAGAACGGGGAAATCGTGATTGAGGGCTTGCGGATTGGCGACTATACCGTATCCGAAGTAAGCGACAAGGCTTCCGCAGGATATATCCTTCCTGCCGATAAACAGGCAACGGTAAAGGTGAACGCTACGGCTATCGTGCAGATGCACAATGAGTTCAGGGATACCCCGAAAACAGGCGATGACTTCAATCTGGGCTTATGGGTAACCTTGCGGCGTTGTCTGTTGTCGGTGCGGGCGTCTCGGATTTGTCGGTTATAAGAACAGAAAGAAGAAAAAGGAGGACTAATTGATGGACGCTAAAACCATTATCGCAATCGTGCTTGTCGTGTTCATTGTGGGTGCGGCGGTATGGCTGAATATCCGTAACAGAAAGAATAAGTAAGTTGTTTGGGCGGCTGAAAGATGCCGCCCTTTCCTTTATGGAGGTAAAGATGAGAAACCTAAAAACCATTGAAAAGAAAGTCAGGGCTGTTCTGGAAAAGAATGAAGATGCCAGAAATGACGATATGGTACTGTATCTTGCACTTTGTAATGCTTGTTTGAAGGATGCAGGAGCAATGCCGCTTGCGGAGATAATGACGCAGCACAAATATCTCGGTCTGCCGAGCTTTGAGAGCGTCAGCAGGACACGCCGCAAGCTGCAGGCACGGTATCCAGAGCTTGTAGGGAGCCGCCCTGTTCAAAAAATGAGAGCCACGGGCGAGAAAGCCTATCGGCGTTATGCCAAAGAATAGAGAGGTGCTTATGGACGAAGAAAAACGCTCCAATCAGAACTATGAAATCATTGAGAGCTGTACTATCGGGAGTACAGAGCTTGTCATCGGTCACAATCCCAACTCACCCAACCCTTATGTGTGTTGGTACTGCAAGGGAGGCTCAAATTATTTCTGGGGTTATTACACGAATGAGCTTGATGATGCACGGCAAAAGCTGAATGAACGATACCAGTCAGAGTGCCGTATGCCCTATAATCAGCCTGCCCAGAAGCAGAAAAACGGTGATGACCGTGAGCGATAAAATAAAATATGACTGCACGACCTGTCCTTATCCCCGATATAAGGATGGGTCAGTTATTTTCTGCGATGTCTGTATTCGCAAGATTTTAGACGAGCAGAAAGAGAAAAAGGAAAGAAAGGAGCAGCCGAATGAGTAATGAAATAAAGACAAGACCTTTAACCCCGACAGAACAGAAATACACCTATGCCAAAGTATGCAGCTTGAGGGGCAGACAGGCACTATCGGGCATCTGCGTGGTGACTTTGCCACGACGGGCTATGGCTTTTACACCACTTGGTTTGATACCAGACCACAATGGAAATCTGACGAATTTAAGGCAGACCTTGATACGGTCATCAATGCTTTACGGGAGGATAAAGGGCTTTTGCATAACCGCTATGATATGAGTGCGTTTGCAAGGCATTTTCCCGAAAGTGCTATCAAGGGTAACTATTGTACGGAGTACGGTTTCCGTGTGGATACGGAGAAACACGCTTTTCTGCTTCGGTGCAATCCCACCAAAGGCGACTATAATTTTTACTGCTATTGCTATGTGAAGGAATGGCTTAATAAGCATATCCAGAAAGCAGAACAAGGTATCCGATTTATTGACCCTCAATATAAAGAACTGTTCCGTATCCCCGACGGCGGAAAGGTCATTGTCACGACTTCTTGGGAAGAGAAACGGGAGTATCCCTGCCGCTTCATTGATGAATACCATACCGAAGTCGGCAGCAATCTGTACCACATCTGCGAGTTTGCCGAGCGTATGCAGAAAAACGGGGCGACCTATGAGCCGAAACCTGCGGAACAAACGCCGCAGAAAACACCGAAGCACAAGGATTTAGAACGATAAGGAGGATTTAGAATATGGCTGTTAATCAGAAAGCCGTCAAGGTCTTGAATAAGGTCTTGGAAGCAGGCTTTACCGATGAAAAAGCGATTGCCGCTATGACTATGGACGATATTCTTTCTATGCAGGGCATCACGGTTGGGGATATTACTCTCATCAATGACCTGCAAAAGAGCATTAAATCGAACAAGGTCATTTCTTTTCTTGGCGGTGGTGCTGAGTGAGTAAACAGAAATATTTGAAACAGAAACGATAAGGAGGTGTAGGTTGAATGGCTGCGAAGTATCAGCTAATCACAGAGCTGTATCGGCGTACAGGCATTGCGGTTGCAAAAAATCCGCAGGCGTGGCAGGGCTTTCTGTCCTCTGCCTGCCGCAACTATAAATGCCGTTTTGACGAACAGCTTTTAATATACGCCCAACGCCCCGATGCTGTCGCTGTTGCGAAGCTCGAAACTTGGAACAGGCAGTTCAAGCGTTGGGTCAATAAGGACAGCAAGGGTATTGCCGTATTTGACCCGAAAGGTCGCAGGAATACGCTGAAATACTATTTTGATGTGTCCGACACCCACGAGGGCTATTATGGCAGCCGCCCTGTTCCGATATGGCAGATGGATGAGCGATACGAGCAGGCTGTTATGGAAAGGCTCTCGGACAGGTTTGGAGATGTGGAAAGCACTGACCTTGCTTCTGACTTAATGGAAACGGCAAAGAACGCCGTGGAGGACAATCTGCAAGACTATTTTTCTCAGTTAAAGGACTGCACGAAAGACAGCTTTTTGGAAGAACTGGACGACTTTAATATAGAAGTCATTTACAGGCGGCTGGCAACAAACAGCGTTGCTTTTATGCTGATCAGCCGCTGCGGTCTGGATACGAATGAGTTTTTTGACCGAGAGGATTTTGCGGATATTGTAAATTTCAATACCCCTGCAACGATAAACGCCATCGGCGTTGCCACGAGCGATATTGCGGAAATGGCGTTACGGGAAATCTCACAGTCTATCCGAAATGTGCAAATAGCGGAAAAAGACCAGAATCGCACCTTTGCACAAAAAACGCAGGCTCAGTATGATAAAGGCAGACAACAACCCGAAAGGAGCGAATACAATGAGCGAAATCACTTACAGCAGACAGGGGGATTATCTTATTCCCGACCTAACATTACCGACAGAGCCAGAGCTTCCGCTTGGCAGGTACGCTTTGATGCACAGGGATTATCTGGAGAAGCACAAGCGAGTGACCTATCTCAATCTGCTGACATCGGGCAGGCTGAACGGGCATCTGCACGAGGTAGAGCAGACAGCACTCCAGAGGTTGGAGCTTCTGACGAAGCAGCTCTCAGCCGAGCAGGGCGTGACAGAGGAACTGAAAGAGAAAGCACCGATGCAGTGGGTCGGACTGATGAACAACATCCGCAGCCAAGCGGAGGAAGTGATACTGACCGAACTGATTTACAAGTAAGCGTTGCCAAAGAGGATGAGGTTAGGTCAATCTTCCAACCGTAGATGAACAAATCGAAATGATAGCAAAAGCAGAGGACGAAAAAGCCTCTGCTTTTGCTATTTCCAAAGAAGATATTGACTCCGTACTTCAGAAAGGCAGCGGTGTTGCGGACGGAAAATACCGCATCTACCGCCAATTCCAAAAGGGCGTGGACAGACAGAAAAATATTGAGTTCCTTAAAAATGAGTATGGAACGGGCGGCGGTACGCACATCTTCCCCGATGGTTTCAGCGGTCATTCTTGGTATGACAGCAAAGGTCTTGCCATTGACCGAAACGGCACTTATACCAATCACGACCTTGTGTTAAAATGGTCACAGGTTGAAAAGCGTCTGCGTGAGCTGATTAAGGATAACCGCTATCTCAATCCGAAAGAAAAAGACCATTATGCCGATTATCTGGAGAGCGTGTCAGCCCCTCAATATGAGATTGACACCCAGAGGAAAATAGCAAGGCAGCGTTTTATCGACGCCCATCGTGACCTGCCGCCTGCCGACAAACGGGATACCCTTGCTTTGCGGCTATCTGACTTTATCCGTGACTTGGACAGGTACGAAAAAGACCTGTTATCTGTTGTGGAACGAAGCGACCCTTGCAGATGTTACCGCCGAGCAAATGGAACAGCACTTATCCGACCCCTCAACCGTTCAACAGCTCATAGACTTTCTTGCACAGGTACAATGGAAAACGACCTCGGTTTTCAGCCGCAGTAATGGGTGGAAGTTTACCGAGGAATTAAGGGAGCTGCACCCACTTTGCTACCTCTACAATGAGGGCGATGTGGTGTATATCGGTGCGGATAAATATGAGATTGCAACACTTACCGAGGAAAAGGTCTATCTGCAAAATGCCGAGTTCCCTATCTTGGGGCAGGAATACAGCCGAGCCGACTTTGAAGAAAAGCTAACGGAAAATCCTGCAAATGACCATCTGAAAGTGGTCGTAACCGAGAAACAGAGGACAGAAGCACCGTCCGAGAAAAAGCAGGACGGAATACAGTTTTCTATCGGTTTTTCCGAACACCCTGCCTTTTATGACAGACAGCTTAATGACCGCTATACGGATTTGAGCTTTGCTCTGGGGAATAAGCTGCTTGGTATTTTGGACGAGAAACAGCACCGTGAGCGTGAGGGCGATAAAAATATCGGGTGGTATCACAAGACAGATTTTGTTATCAAGGCTGTTATCGGCGGCGAGGAATTTAACTATGAAGGGCGGTTTGATATTGGCGATGGTGAGGGCGATTTAATTGCCCATATTAAGAATTTTTACGATTATGCCTTATCGCCAAAGGGCGAACAGCTATATGGAGATGACCGAGAAAGCCTGCTCCGTGGCAGAGATGAGTTTATCCCATTCTTGGAACAGCACACCGAGCTGAAACCAGAGGACGAAAAACTGCTTGATGAGATTATGGCTACCGAAAGTGATTGGTACAGGACAGCCGAGGAAGCCGAAGAAAAACCACAGGCGAATGCCGATAAAGTGAATGGCTCAGAAGCTCCTGTCATTGAAATGGAGCAATCCACAGATGACCTCATAGGCAGGGAAATCATCATAGATAACCGTAAATATCTCATTGAGAGCATCGGGAAAATCAGCGGTGATGTGTCCCTGCGTGACATCACATTCCAGAACAATGTGGGCTTTCCGATAAACCGAGTGGAGAAAATCGGCTATATCCAAAAGCTATTGGAACAGGAAAAAACCGAATTACCACCCGAAGAAAAAACGGAAACTCTTGCCACAGACCGTCATAATTTCCGTATTACCGATGATGCCATCGGTATCGGCGGAGCAAAAGAAAAATTCCGTAACAATATGGCGGCAATCAACCTGCTGCACGAGCTTGAAATTGAAAACCGCCTTGCCACACCCGAAGAACAGGAAGTCCTGTCTCGGTATGTCGGTTGGGGCGGTCTTTCTATGGCATTTGATGAACACAATGCGGCGTGGGCGGAGGAGTTTAAGGAGCTATATGCCAGCCTTTCCCCAGAGGAATACCGTGCCGCTATGGAGTCAACGCTGACCGCTTTTTATACGCCGCCTGTTGTTATCAAGGCGATGTATGACGTACTTGACCGCCTGGGCTTTTCACAGGGCAATATCTTGGAGCCGTCCTGCGGCACAGGCAATTTCTTTGGTCTGCTTCCCGAAAGTATGCAAAATAGCAAGCTCCACGGCGTGGAAATCGACTCTCTCACAGGCAGGATTGCAAAGCAGCTCTACCAAAAAGCGAACATTGCCATTGAGGGCTTTGAGAAAACAAATCTCCCAGACGACCATTTTGATGTAGTCTCGGTAATGTGCCTTTTGGGGAGATAAGTCAATGACAGCCGATACAACGCCCAGAAATTTCTCATACACGACTACTTTTTCGCAAAGGCTCTGGATAAAGTCCGTGCCGGCGGCGTTGTGATGTTCATTACCTCAAAGGGTACGATGGATAAAGCAAGTCCAGAGGTACGCAAGTATATTGCCCAGAGAGCCGAGCTTTTAGGTGCTATCCGTCTGCCAGACAACACCTTTAAGGCAAACGCAGCACGGAGGTCACGAGCGATATTCTTATCCTGCAAAAGCGTGACCGAGTGATGGATATAGAGCCAGACTGGGTACACCTTGATACGGACGAAAACGGTGTTACGATGAACAGATATTTTGTCGAACACCCCGAAATGGTGTTGGGCGAGATAAAGATGGAAAACACACGCTTTGGTACTTTCGAGCCTGTCTGTAAAGCCCGTAAGGATATACCACTTTCCGAGCTTCTGTCCAATGCAGTTCAGAGGATAAACGGCGAAATCCCAGAGCTTGATAATAGGTTGATGAAATCTCCGATGAGCAGGAGCTTTCCGTTCCTGCTGACCCGAATGTGCGTAACTTCTCTTTTACTCTGGTGGACGGCAGGGTTTACTTCCGAGAGAATGACCGTATGCAACCTGCTTCTGTGTCGATGACCGCAGAAAACCGTATTAAGGGACTTATCCAAATTCGTGACTGTGTGCGTAAGCTCATAGAGTATCAGACCGATGATTACCCAGAGGAAATGATACGCACCGAGCAGGAAAACCTCAACCGTCTGTATGATGTTTATACCGCAAAATACGGTCTAATCAACAGCCGAGGAAACTATCTTGCTTTTGCTTCAGATGAGAGCTACTTCCTTCTATGTTCTCTGGAGGTGCTTGATGATGAGGGCAACTTCAAACGGAAGGCAGATATGTTCACAAAGCGGACTATCAAACCCCACCGAGAAGTAACTTCGGTTGAAACTGCAAGCGAAGCCCTCGCCCTCTCTATCGGGGAGAAAGCCCGTGTTGATTTGCCTTATATGGAGCAGCTCACAGGCAAAACGCAGGCTGAGCTTGTGCAGGATTTACAAGGTGTTATCTTCAAAGTACCGAACTGTGAGCCTATTTCCTATGTAGCCGCAGACGAGTATCTGTCAGGAAATGTCCGAAACAAGCTGACGGTTGCGGATCTTGCTGCGAAGAATGACCCAGAGCTTGCAGTTAATGTGGAAGCCTTGGAAAAGGTCATTCCCAAAGACCTCTCGGCGGCGGAAATCTCTGTCCGTCTGGGTGCAACTTGGATACCGCAGGAAGATATACAGCGGTTTGTGATGGAGCTTTTAACTCCGTCAAGTTATGCCGCAGGCAGATTAAAGGTACGATACACCCCGATAAACGGAGACTGGTTCATAGAGAATAAAAGCTCCGATATGGGGAATGTAAAGGCGGACAGCACCTATGGTACGAAAAGAGCTTCCGCCTATCGTATTATTGAGGACACCTTAAACCTGCGTGACACCCGTATCTTTGATTATGTGTATGACGAACACGGCAATAAAAAAGCGGTGTTCAATGCAAAGGAAACCACGGCGGCACAGGCGAAGCAGGAAGTCATCAAGCAGGCGTTTCAGGATTGGATATGGAAAGACCCAGAACGGCGAAACCGCCTTGTCCGTTATTACAACGACACTTTTAACTCTGTGCGACCCCGTGAATATGACGGAAGCCATATCACTTTCGGAGGTATCAGTCCAGAAATCACACTAAGACCACATCAAGTCAACGCCATCGCCCATATCCTTTATGGCGGCAATACGCTTCTTGCCCATAAGGTGGGAGCAGGAAAAACCTTTGAATGGTAGCCGCCGCACAGGAAAACAAACGGCTCGGCTTATGCCAGAAATCCATGTTTGTTGTGCCAAATCATCTTGTCGGTCAGTGGGCTTCCGAGTATCTGCGGCTCTATCCGAGTGCAAATATACTTGTGACAACAAAGCGGGATTTTGAAACGGGAAACCGCAAGAAGTTCTGCGGCAGGATTGCCACAGGCGACTATGACGCAGTCATTATCGGGCATTCGCAGTTTGAAAAAATCCCGATGAGCATAGGACGCCAGAGGGAGCAGTTGGAAAAGCAGCTTGATGATATTGAGCATGGCATTGACGATGTGCAGGCTTCCAAAGGCGAGCAGTTCACGGTCAAACAGCTAATGAAAACCCGAAAGGCAATCAAGACGAAGCTCGAAAAACTCAACGACACCAAGCGTAAGGATACGGTTATCGACTTTGAACAGCTCGGCGTTGACAGGCTTTTCATTGATGAGAGCCATTTTTATAAGAATTTGTACCTCTACACCAAGATGCGGAATGTAGCGGTATCGCCCAGACCGAAGCCCAGAAATCAAGCGACCTCTTTATGAAATGCCGCTATCTGGACGAAATCACGGGCAACCGTGGCACGGTTTTCGCAACGGGTACGCCTGTTAGCAATTCAATGGTTGAGCTGTACTCCGTTCAGAGGTACTTGCAGTATGACACTCTTGCACAGAACGGTTTGCAGCATTTTGACAGTTGGGCTTCTACCTTTGGAGAAACGGTTACAGCTCTGGAATTAGCACCCGAAGCACGAATTACCGAGCCAAGACAAGGTTTGCCAAGTTCTATAACCTGCCAGAGCTGATGCAGATGTTCCGTGAGGTGGCGGATATACAGACCGCCGATATGCTAAAGCTCCCTGTGCCAACGGTCAATTACCACAATATTAAGACTAAGCCGAGTGAGATACAGACCGAAATGGTAGCTTCCCTTGCGAAGCGGGCTGAGAAAGTCAGGGCAAGGCTTGTCGAGCCGAACATTGACAATATGCTCAAGATAACCAATGATGGAAGAAAACTGGCTCTTGACCAGAGAATGATTGACCCGATGCTGCCAGATGACCCAGAAAGTAAAGTCAATGCCTGCGTGGATAATGTGTACCGTATCTGGGAGGAACACGCCGATACCAAAGCGACACAGCTTGTGTTCTGCGACCTGTCCACCCCGAAAAATGACGGTACTTTCAATGTCTATGACGATATGAGGGAGAAGCTGATAGCCCGTGGTATCCCTGCGGAGCAGATACGCTTTATCCACGAAGCGACCACCGATGCACAGAAAAAAGAGTTGTTCGGCAAGGTAAGAAGCGGCGAAGTCCGTGTGCTGTTCGGCTCTACTCCTAAGATGGGAGCAGGTACGAATGTGCAGGACAGGCTCATAGCAATCCATAACCTTGATTGTCCGTGGCGTCCTTCCGACCTTGAACAAAGGCAGGGGCGTATTGAACGGCAGGGCAATATGTTCCAGAGGTGGAGGTTTACCGATATGTGACCGAGCAGACTTTTGATGCTTATCTCTATCAGTTGGTGGAGAGCAAGCAGAAATTTATCAGCCAGATAATGACGAGCAAAAGCCCTGTACGCTCTGCCGAAGATGTGGACGAGGTTGCCCTGTCCTTTGCGGAGGTTAAAATGCTTGCCACAGGTGATGCCCGTTTTAAGGAAAAGATGGATTTGGATATACAGGTTTCCAAGCTCCGAGTGTTAAAGCAGAGTTATCTTTCCGAGCATTACGACCTTGAGGACAGAGTGCTGAAATACTATCCCCAGACCATTAAAGAGTATGAGGAACGCATTGCAGGCTATGAAAACGATGCGGCTCTTGTCGAGCAGCACAAGCCGCAGGGCGAGGATAAGTTCTGCCCGATGACCCTAAAAGGTATGACCTACACCGAAAAGGCAGACGCAGGCGAGATGCTCCTTGCAATCTGCAAGGATTATCCGATGTCCGCAGCTACCGAAATCGGCAGCTATCGAGGTTTCCGAATAGAGATTTATTATGATACCGTCAACGCCCATTATTGTATGAACCTTTGTGGAAAGGCAAAGCATAAGGTAGATTTAGGTGCTGATGCCCTCGGAAATCTGACCCGAATTGAAAACGAGCTGTCAAAGCTCCCCGCCAGACTGGAAGCTGCCAAGACCAAAAAGGCGGAAACTATCGCACAGCTTGAAACCGCAAAGGAGGAAATCAAGAAGCCCTTTGCCTTTGAAGATGAGCTGAAAGAAAAAACAGAACGGCTGAACGCTCTTAACATTGAGCTGAATCTGAATGAAAAAGATACTTCCGTTATGGATACCGAGCCAGAGCAGGCAGAAGAACAGCCCGAAAGAAAATGTGCAAGTCGGGAGAGATAATGCGGTTTGCATATTTGTATTGCTGATTTCTGGGAAGTATAATAGGTGTAGATTTATAGAATATCGGAGGTGAAAGGTGTGCTTGATAATTTCAGATTTGAAACCTTTGTTGATGTGCATAGCAACATCTTTGCTGAATATCTAAGCTCCGTTATCGCAAAGCTGCCCAAAGAAAATCCAGAATACCGTTCCACAGAGGAAAGGATAGAGGAACTCTACAAGGAGTATCCCAAAGTGATGGCAGTTTTGGATACGGAAAAGCCGAGTGATTTATCCGAGCAGGAGTGTAAGGCTTTGATAGAAGTTTTGGAGCTTCGGAACAGGCTCAGCGATATGCAGCAGGAAGCAATCTATTTCAGAGGGTGCTATGACAGCGTTGGGTATCTCAAAAAGGCAGGAATTTTATAACCGAGAACGGCGGCATTGGCGTGGAGCTGATGCCGCTTTTACATAGCCGCAGAGGTGGAAAAATTCATAAAAATGTGGTATGATTTTTAAATCAGTAAGGAGGTGACAGTTTGTGAGTGTTATCTTTGGAATAAAAGAAAATAACCGTATAATTATTGCAGGCGATAAGCGAGGGTCAAGTATTGACGGGAAAACTTTGTCAGATGATTTAGACAAAGTCCTTATGATAAATGACCATTTAGCTTTTTCAAGTGCAGGTAACGCAGCTATTGAAAAGGCTATTTCAATAGATTTGAACAAGGCGACAAATAAAGATTGCCTAACTACCGATGATTTACTTGATATTATAAAAGCATTTTATAAGCGAGTAGCCGATACAAATTGTGATGCTATATTAGCCTTGCCGTTCTATTTTCTCATAGCAGGTAAAGGGCGTGACGGTAATGCAAGCCTAATATCGGGAGGTAATATCAAGGGTCGTTAGATGCAAAAGATGTTCCAATGGCTCTTTTTCCACCTGCCGATGCAAAAATGCAGGAGTGCTGCGATTGCTTTGCAAAAAATTATAAGTTGCATAATTCAGAGTTTGTAGAAAAAACAATTAAGGAAATTGCGAATATTAGTAATTTGGTAAGCCCTACGGGTAACAAATGGATTTATAATATCGCAACAGAAAAAGGGATGCTTTTTTCATTCTAAAAGAACTATATTTTACATAGCCGAGAGGTTTTCATTTAACGAAATCCCCTCGGCTTTTTCTATTTCTGGAGGTGATTTTATCCATTGAGAACTAACCGACCCTACGTGCAGATTGACCCAGATGTGCTTGAACGGGTACGCCAGATTGACCTGTTATCCTATCTGCGTGAGTTTGAGCCGAGCAATCTCGTTAAGGTCAAAGGCACAAGCAATGTGTACTGTACAGCAGAACACGACAGCTTAAAGATTTCCAACGGCAAATGGTATTGGTGGTCGAGAGGTTTCGGCGGCTATTCTGCCCTCGACTATCTCATCAAGGTCAAGGAATATGACTTCGTAGAGCCGTGGAAATTCTCACGGGACAGACGATGGCGGACTGGAAGCCACCCCCTGCTCCCAAGAAAGATAAACCGAAAGTCCTGCTCCTGCCGCCAAAAAATAAGGATTGTAACCGAGTGATACAGTATCTTTTCGGGCGTGGTATTGACTATCAGCTCATACAGGAGTGTATCTCAGACGGCACGCTTTATGAGAGTGCCGATTATCACAATGCTGTTTTTATCGGCAAAGATGAAAGCGGAACACCGAAATATGCTGCCCTGCGAGGCACTCTCGGCAGCACTTTCAAGCAGGACGCATCGGGCAGCGACAAGCAGTATTCGTTCCGACTTCTGGCAAAGAAGCCTGCGGATACCGTGCATTTATTTGAAGCCGCCATTGATTTACTGTCCTACGCCACCTATCTAAAGTGTGAGGGAAAGGACTATAAATCGGAAAATCTGCTTTCTTTATCGGGCGTGTATCAGCCAAAGAAAGAGATGAAGGACAGCAAAATCCCCATAGCTCTCACAACTTTTTTGAGTGCCAATCCACAAATTAAGACCATAGTTCTGCATCTGGATAATGATAAGGTAGGCAGGCTTTGTACCGCTACTTTGAAGGAACTGTTGCAGAAAGACTACAAAATCTTGATGATCCTCCGCCTGTCGGCAAGGACTTCAACGATTTTTTGTTGTCCTATCTGAAAATTGCAAGACCAAAGCTTAAGCGTGAAAGGAGTGATGTCCGTTGATTGTGTAGCAGTTTTTGCCCAGAAAGACACCGAAACCAAATCAAAATTTAATGCTGAAAGCGAGGAATGAACTATTGAAAAAGTATGATGTAACCCTTACTGCCATTACCGAAAGACCGTTTCCGTCTATGCGGAAAGCCCCGAACAGGCAAAGGAAAAGACAAAAATTATCCTGTTCGATACCGACCTTATCAACTTTACCGATGATGGTTTTGTCTGCGGCGAAGCCGATATTACCGAGCAGAGCGAGGACGGTCTTGACGGTGCGGGCGAGAATACACTACAGGAAAATACGGATTGTTCGGACTGTCCGTACTTCTGCCCCGTGTGCGGTGAGTGTATGTATGAGGAGGACTGCGAAGAATGAGATGTCTTACCAAGCACTGAATTTGGTTAGCCAAATTCGCTTGTTAGGGGTCAGCCCCTAATACCCCGTGAGAACAGAAAGGAGTTTAAAAATGAGTGAGTTCTTATTTTTCATTATTGGCACAATGCTCGGCGGTCTGTTCGGTGTTGCGTGTATGTGTTGCTTGCAGATAAGCAGACTTTCCGAGAGAAAGGAAGTGGACAATGCGAAAAAGAAATGTGCAGATACTTTTCCGTCTGACTGAGGAGGAAGCCGAACACCTTAATGAGCTTGTGCGGAAATCGGGTCGCTCAAAAGAAGCCTTTTTAAGAGAAATGGTAAGGGGCTATCAGCTCTGCGAAAAGCCCGACCCAGAGTTCTATAAAATGATGCGTGAGCTGTCCGCCATTGGCAACCGTATCAATCAGCTTGCGGTTAAGGCAAACGCCCTCGGCTTTGTGGATACCCCGATGCTCCGTGAGGAAGCAAGGAAATGGCACGAGTTTCAGATTGACATTCGCAAAAGGTATCTGCTTCCACGCAGGTCATCGTAATGGCGGTCTGCGAGATATGGGATGTGCGTGGCAGGCTCGACCATCCAATCGACTATGCCGAAAATCCCGAAAAGACCGCCAACCCCAAATACACCGAAGACGACCTGCAGGCGATGGTCGATGTAATGGAGTACGCTACTAATAAGGATAAGACCGAGCAGCGTTTCTTTGTCACAGGTGTAAATTGTGACCCGACCACCGCCAGAGATGAAATGATGATTACCAAAGCGGGATGGAGCGACACGAGTGAGATTGTCTGCTATCACGGCTTCCAGAGCTTCAAGCACGGTGAGGTTACGCCAGAGCAGGCTCACGAGGTCGGCGTTAAACTTGCCGAGCGAATGTGGGGCGACAGATTTCAAGTCATCGTTGCCACTCACCTAAATACCGATTGCCTGCATAATCACTTTGTCGTGAACTCTGTTTCTTTTGCGGACGGTATGCACTACCACGACAACAAAGCAAATCTGCGGCTGCTCCGTCAGCGTTCCGATGAGCTTTGCCGTGAGTATGCTCTGTCTGTCATCGAACACCCAAGCGGTAAGAAAAAGCCCTACGCCCTTTACCAAGCCGAAAAGCAGGGGCGACCCACGAGGGATAATGTTGCCAGACAGGCGGTGGATGAAGCTATCAGCAAATCATTTACGCTGAAAGACTTTGACCGCCAGTTGGCAGAAATGGGCTATCGCATAAATTGACCCCAACCGCAAGTATTGGACGATTATAGGCAAGGGCTGGCAAAGACCCAAGCGGCTTTATAAGCTCGGAGAGGAATACACCAATGACAGGATTATGGAGCGTATCAGCGAAAATTCCTATGCTGTCAAATTCCAGAGCTTCTCAGAGCCACAGGTCAAGGTCTATCGGGTCAAAGGCTCATTGAAGAATGCCAGGAAAATCGGCGGCTTGCGTGGGCTGTATCTCCATTACTGCTACAAGCTCGGTATCCTGCCAAAAGGCAGAAAACAAAATTATGCACGGCTTCATTATCTCTTAAAGGACGACCTTATGAAGATGGAAGCCATCACACAGGAAACAAGGCTGCTTTGCCGCAATCACATTGATACGGCGGAGCAGCTTTGTTCATATAAAGGCTCTCTGGAAACGGAGATGTCTGCCCTGCTTCAGAAGCGAAAGGAGCTTTACTCCAAATCCCGCAGGACAAGCGGCGAAGAAAAGGAAGCGGTCAAGGCAGAGCTTTCCGATATTTCGGGGCGGCTGAAAATTATCCGAAAGGAGGTCAGACTGTGCGAGGGCATCGCCGCCCGTAGTGATACCCTCAAGGAAAAATTGCAGACGATACGGGCAGACGAACACGAACAGCAAAGAAAGGAGCTGATGAAGAATGAACACAGGCGGCGAAGCGGCAGAACAAATCGTCCGAATGAGCTTGGAGGGCTTTGAGGTCGCTGCCAAAATTACAGGTGCAGGTGCGAAGAACATCGCTATCCTGTTGTATTCCATTCTCAAAGAAGAAAAGAAAACCAAAGGCAAAGCAAGGCTGACGAGTATGCTCCGTTCTGGTAAGGAGCTGAAAGTCTTTACCGTCAAAAACGGCGACTTAAAGAAGTTCACGCAGGAAGCGAAAAAATACGGTGTGCTTTACTGTGTCCTCACGGACAGGAAAAACAAAGACCCCAATGCGGAGGTCGATGTCATCGCCCGTGCCGAGGACGCATCGAAAATCAGTCGTATCGTGGAACGCTTTAATCTTGCTTCGGTGGATACCGCTTCTATTGTGACGGAAGCCGAGAAATCCAAAGATGCAAAGGACGGTCAGCCAGAGCCAGATATTGGTGTGCAGGAAAAGGCGGAGAAAGACAAGCTGCTTGACGAGCTTATGGGCAAGCCTGTCCAGAAGGAGGAAAACGCCCCAAACCCCTCGGTGGCAAAGACAGAAAAATCCCCTCAGTCCGAGCCTACCTTAGAGCAGCCAAAGAAGTCCGCAGAGGGGGCTACTATGACTAAGGAGAAACCTTCTGTCAGAGAGGAACTGCGGAAAATCAAGGAGAGCCGCAAGGAGCAGGAAGCAGAGATTGGCACTTCCGACCTGGACAAAAGCGGTGCTTCCGACAGGGCGAAAAGTGCTAACGGGAAAACGGAGCATAAACAGCCCCAGAGAAAGAAAAAGAAACCAAAATCCAAAGAAACGAGGTAAACAGCTATGAGTATTTACGATGTATTCAGCGGCGGCAACAGACCTTTTGATAAAGAGGAATGGGCTGCCGCAAAGCAGGCACAGCGGAAAGAAGCCTATGAGCTGATTGACAATACCTGCTCTGAAATGGTGGCAAGCGGCGACAGCTTCCGTCAGTATCTTGATGTGCAGGGTCGCTTTGACCGTTACTCCGTGGCTAACGCTATTCTGGTATCAGCACAGATGCCCGAAGCAACGCAGCTTAAAGAGTACAGCAAATGGAAAGCGAACCGTGTCTATGTGAACAAGGACGCACAGAAAATCATTATCCTTGAGCCGAGCAAGGAATACACCGTGAGGACGGGACAAAGGGCGTCTCTTACAATGCCAAAGTGGTTTATGATATTTCCGAAACCTCGGCAAAGGACAGGCAGCAGGAACAGGAGCCGAAATCCATGCGTGAGCTTGTGTCGGCTCTGATTGATGCAAGCCCTGTACCTGTGTTCCTGTCGGTGAGCTTGAACTGCCTGCCTATTATGACAGCTCTCAGCAGACCATTTTTGTCAAGAAGGGGCTTTCCGAGGAAGTGCTGTTCGTGAGTATGGCAAAAGAAGTGTCGGCGGCGGTCTATGACTTTAAGCACAACGAGAGCCGTGATGCTTCCGATTTCAAATCCTTCTGCGTTGCCTATATGGTAAGCTCCCGTTATGGCGTGGATACCAGAGGTTTTGACTTTTCCAGACTTCCCAGAGAGTATGCGGAAATGGATACACAGGCATTCAAAGGAGAGCTTGGCACGATGCGTGATGTTCTGGGCGAAATCCAGAGCGATATGTATAAGAGTATGGAGAAGAACAAGCCTGCAAAGAACAAAGAGCAGGAACGCTAATCGGAGGTGCAGACTATGAGAGAGAAACGATACCATATCGCACTTGATAAGTACGATAAGAATATCGTCATCAACGCCTTAAACACCTGCGTACAAGGCAGTTACAGGAGGAACGCCCCACCGAGCCTGTTGACGAGCTGATAAGCAAGGTGGCACACGCTCCGACAAAAAAGGTTAAGGTCGTGCATTGCAGGTGCAATGAGGAACGATGACCAGAAAACGAGCCTAATCCTTTCTGTCTGCGGCATACTTCCTGTCGTATGGCTTGCCCTGCTGACAGCACCCTATGTCAGCGGTGGTCTTGTAGAGATTATCCGAGGTCTGCCTGTGGCGATGGGCAATCCGTTTGAAATAATGGTATGTGAGGACAGCGTAAAGACTGTCCTCATTTTTTTACTTGCCTACGCTATGGGCATCGGCGTTTATTTCTCTACACGCAGGAATTACCGCAGGCGTGAGGAACACGGCTCTGCGAAATGGGGCAACGCAGGTGCTTTGAATAAGAAGTACCGAGATAAAGACCCGTCAGCTAATAAGCTTTTGACCCAGAATGTCCGTATCGGGTTGGACGGGAAAAAGCACCGCAGGAATCTGAATATTTTAGTCTGCGGCGGTTCTGGTGCGGGAAAAACGAGGTTTTTCTGCAAGCCAAATGCTATGCAGTGCAACACATCTTTTGTAATACTCGACCCAAAGGGCGAAATCGTCCGTGACATCGGCGGTCTGTTGGAAAACAAAGGCTATGAGGTGCGTGTGCTTGACCTTATCAATATGCACCGCAGCCATTGTTACAATCCCTTTGTCTATCTGCGGAACGATAACGATGTTCAGAGGTTGGTAACAAACTTGTTTAAGGCGACCACGCCGAAAGGCTCACAGTCGCAAGACCCGTTCTGGGATACGGCGGCGAGTATGCTGCTTCTGGCTCTGGTGTTCTATCTGAAATATGAAGCACCGCCAGACGAACAGAATTTCCCGATGGTTATGGAGCTGCTCCGTGCAGGCGAAGTCCGAGAGGACGATGACAGCTATGTAAGCCCTCTAGACGAGCTGTTTGACCGTCTGGAAATGGTAAACCCAGAGCATATCGCCCTCAAGTATTACAGGGATTACCACTCTGGTAGTGCAAAGACCTTAAAGAGTATCCAGATAACTCTTGCCGCAAGGCTTGAAAAATTCAATCTGGAGAGCCTTGCAGGCTTACTGCCACCGATGAGCTTAACCTGCCAATCTGGGCGAAAAGAAGGTCGCTCTGTTCGCTCTGATACCAGACAACGACACGAGTTTTAACTTCCTTGTCAGTATCCTTTATACCCAACTCTTTCAGCAGCTTTTTATCTAGCAGACCACAAGTACGGCGGAAGCTGCCTGTGCATTGCCATTTCATAATGGACGAATTTGCGAATGTTTCATTGCCCGACGACTTTGATAAAATCCTGTCTGTTATGCGTTCCAGAGGGGTATCGGTATCCATTATCCTGCAAAATCTGGCACAGCTCAAAGCCCTTTTTGAAAAGCAATGGGAAAGCATTGTCGGCAACTGCGATGAGTTTCTGTATCTGGGCGGCAACGAGCAAAGCACCCACAAATATGTGTCAGAGCTTTTGGGCAAGGAAACCATTGATACCAACACCTACGGGAAAAGCTCTGGGCGGAGTGGTAACTATTCAACAAATTATCAGATTTCGGGGCGTGAGCTGATGACCCCAGACGAAGTGCGTATGCTTGATAACCGTTACGCACTTCTTTTTGTGCGTGGAGAACGCCCCGTTATGGACTTCAAGTATGACATTTTGAAGCACCCGAATGTGAAGCTGACGGCTGACGGAGGCAACCGCCGTATATCCACGGAGAGCCTACGCAGGCTGTCGCAACCCTTGTGTTTGACAGTGATATTCCAGATAACGCCGTGAGCGTGAAAGCTGTCAGCACTTCCTATGAGCTTCTGTCCGATGAGGACTTGGAAGAAATATTCAATTTATAAGGAGGATTTACCCTATGAAACTTTTTAAGAAGAACGAGAACAAGAAAACCACGAAGCTGCCGATGACTAAAAAGGTTAAGAAAGGCTTCCGCTATTACTGTATGGCTGTTATGGCAATGACCTTTGTGCTTGGTACTTCCGTAACCGCCTTTGCTGCCAATGACCCCATTCAGGTAGTCAACAATCTGTCCGATTTCATTTTCGGTCTGGTGAGGGCTGTTGGTATGATTATGCTCGGCTTTGGTATCGTGCAGATTGGTCTTTCCCTCAAATCCCATGACCCGTCCCAGAGAGCTAACGGATTTTTGACCCTTGCAGGCGGCGTTGTCATTACCTTCGCAAAAGAAATCTTGACTCTTATCACAGGCTAAGATAACAGACTGACACAAAAAGATAACGGGAGCAGATCCGCCGAGTGCGGAACTGCTCCCGTTATCTAATATCATCAAGGAGGTGGTCAAATGTCTGATAACTGGGTGGTACAGAATTTAGAGAACGCCCTAAACACTTGGAATGAGAAATTAGCCGAGATATGGCAGCTCATTACCCAATCCCCAGAGAACTTTAAGGGAGGCACGATATGGAATGTCATCGTGGATATTCACGGTGCGGTGCAGGCTATTGGACTTGCCCTGCTCGTGCTGTTCTTTGTTGTGGGTGTGATGCGTACCTGCGGAAATTTTGCAGAAGTCAAGCGACCAGAGCAGGCTTTGAAGCTGTTTATCCGCTTTGCCATTGCCAAAGGTGCAGTGACCTACGGATTAGAACTGATGATAGCACTGTTTAAGATTGTGCAGGGTATGATTTCCACGATTATGAATGCCGCAGGATTTGGCTCGGCACAGCAGACGGTGTTGCCGCAGGAAATCGTGACAGCCGTTGAAGATTGCGGATTTTTTGAGAGTATCCCGCTATGGGCGGTCACGCTGATAGGCGGACTGTTTATTACGGTGCTGTCATTCATAATGATTATGTCGGTATATGGCAGGTTTTTCAAGCTGTATATCTATACTGCCATAGCACCCGTACCCCTTTCCGCTTTTGCGGGAGAGCCGAGCCAAAGCGTCGGCAAGAGCTTCATTAAGAGCTATGCCGCTGTATGCCTTGAAGGTGCGGTTATCGTGCTTGCCTGCATTATCTTTTCCCTATTTGCTTCTTCTCCGCCTGTGGTCAATCCCGATGCGGCGGCGGTTACAATGGTATGGAGCTATATCGGGGAACTTGTGTTCAATATGCTCGTCCTTGTCGGTGCGGTCAAAATGGCAGACCGTGTTGTAAGAGAAATGATGGGCTTGTAAGGGAGGTGCTATGATTGGAAGTAAAGATAAATAAGGAAATCCGTAATTATACGGAGAGTATGTTTTTTGGACTGTCACTCAGACAGTTCATTTTTTCTGTCCTTGCCTGCGGCGTGGCGATGGGTTTGTATTTTCTTCTCCGTCCACGGTTTGGAACGGAAACCCTCAGTTGGGTTTGTATCTTAGGTGCATTCCCCTTTGCGGCTATGGGCTTTATCAAATACAACGGTATGACCGCAGAGCAGTTTGTCTGGGCGTGGCTTAAATCAGAATTTCTGATGCCGAAAAAGCTGATGTTCCTGCCAGATAATCTTTATTATGAAACGGTGAAGCCAACCATTGAAGCCTATGAAAAAGGGTTGACGACAGTACGGAAAAAGCAGAAAGGCAGGACACCAAAACCAAAGAAATCGAAAAAGAAAAAAGCGAAATGCAGCAAGGAGGTAAACAATGCTGAGAACTCTTAAAAATCTGTTCAAGCAGGACAGGGAAAAGTTTGTTGTGCCGAAGTCGGTACAAAATGTTATCCCGATTAAGACAATCTGGGAGGACGGCATATTTCTTGTAGGCAGGAACAAGTACGCAAAGACCTTTAAGTTTGAGGATATAAACTATGCCGTGGCAAGCCGTGAGGATAAGGAAGCAATGTTCCTTGAATACTCGGAGCTTCTTAATTCCCTTGACAGCGGTGCGACCACGAAAATCACTATCAACAACCGTCGCTTGAACAAAGCTGATTTTGAACAGACCATTTTAATCCCAATGGCTGATGACGGTCTGGATAAGTACCGCAAGGAATACAACAAAATGCTTTTGGATAAGGCGACAGGGGCTAATTCCATCGTACAGGATAAGTATGTAACCGTATCTGTCTGCAAGAAGAATATCGAGGAAGCCCGAAACTACTTTGCCCGTGTGGGTGCTGACCTTATCGCCCACTTTAACCGTCTGGGGTCGAAGTGTGTGGAACTGGACGCAGGCGACAAGCTGCGTATCTTCCACGACTTCTACCGTACAGGAGAAGAAACAGCGTTCCACTTCGATATTACCCAGAGATGCGGAAAGGTCACGATTTCAAGGATTTTATCTGCCCTGATACCTTTGAATTTGAGAGCGACTGCTTCAGAATGGGGGACAGATATGGGCGTGTGATTTTTCTCAGAGAGTATGCGGCATATATCAAGGACAGTATGGTGGCGGAGCTTTGTGAGTTGAACAGGAATATGATGCTGTCCGTTGACATTATCCCCGTTCCCACAGATGAAGCCGTGCAGGAGGTGGAAAACCGTCTGCTTGGTGTGGAAACTAACATTACGAATTGGCAGAGGAAGCAGAACCAGAACAACAATTTTTCAGCCGTTATCCCCTATGATTTGGAACAGCAGCGAAAGGAAAGTAAGGAATTTCTGGACGATTTGACAACCCGTGACCAGAGAATGATGTTTGCCGTGCTGACGATGGTGCATACGGCTGACACCAAAGAGCAGCTCGACAATGATACAGAAGCTCTCTTGACTACCGCAAGAAAGCACTTGTGCCAGTTTGCGGTGCTGAAATATCAACAGATGGACGGATTAAATACAGCTCTGCCATTTGGTGTACGGAAGATAGATGCCCTGCGTACCCTCACAACAGAGAGCCTTGCAGTGTTTATACCGTTCCGTGTGCAGGAAATTTACCACGAAAACGGTGTGTATTACGGTCAGAATGTCATCAGCAAAAATATGATTATTGCCAACCGCAGGCAGCTCCTTAACGGCAATTCCTTTATTCTCGGTGTGTCAGGTGCAGGAAAATCTTTTACCGCAAAGGAAGAAATGACGAATATCATTCTGACCGACCCTAATGCCGATATAATCATCATTGACCCAGAGCGTGAATATTCCCCGCTTGTTAAAGCAATGCAGGGAGAGGTTATTCATATCTCTGCGACAAGTGAAAATCACATCAATGCTATGGATATGAACTCCGATTACGGTGACGGTGCAAACCCTGTCATTCTGAAATCGGAGTTTATTTTATCCCTTTGCGAACAGCTCATCGGCGGCACGAACTTGGGAGCAAAGCAGAAATCCATTATTGACCGATGTACGGCAAGCGTGTACCGCTACTATCAGCAGGGCAACTATATGGGAACGCCGCCAACCTTGCAGGACTTCCGTGAGGAACTTCTTAAACAGAACGAACCAGAAGCACAGGAAATCGCCCTTGCTATCGAATTATTTACAGATGGCTCTCTCAACACCTTTGCCAAGCATACCAATGTGGATACCCACAGCCGCCTTATCTGCTATGACATTCTGGATTTGGGTAAGCAGTTACAGCCTATCGGTATGCTTGTGGTGCTTGACAGTATCTTAAACCGTATCACGCAGAACAGAGCCAAAGGCAGAAATACCTTTATTTTCATTGATGAAATCTATTTGCTCTTTCAGCACGAATACTCTGCAAACTTCCTCTTTACCCTCTGGAAGCGTGTGCGTAAATACGGTGCGTACTGTACGGGTATTACGCAGAATGTAGACGACCTTTTGCAGAGCCATACGGCAAGGACGATGCTTGCTAACAGCGAATTTATCATTATGCTTAACCAAGCATCTACGGACAGACTTGAGCTTGCCAAGCTCCTTAATATCTCCGACCTTCAGATGAGTTATATCACGAATGTCGGTGCAGGACAGGGATTACTCAAAGTTGGCAGCTCCCTTGTGCCGTTTGTAAACAAGTTCCCACGCAATACCGAGCTTTACAAGTTGATGACGACCAAGTTCGGTGAGGTCTAAGAAAGGAGGTCTTTTATGGCTGATATTAAATTCCGTGATACGGCTCACCGTGATTTCTTTCTGGAAAATATGATGAAATGCAGAGTGAACGACTGTTATCACAGGGCATTTTTCTATGTGATGGGTATCGCTTCGGAAACGAGGGCGAACATCAACCAGATGTTCAATTTCAAGGAGGACTGCATCGAGCCAGAGGTATGCACGGCGGCTGGCAGACAAGCGAACAGTCAAGGTCTGCCATCTTGCTTTTAACCTTTGGAACGGGTATGCAGAGGAAGGGCGGGAACGGTATTTCACGCCAGAGGAGTTGTTTTGCTGTGAGTTTGCTCCCTACTTTATGGAGGGTATCAAGGTCAGATACCCCGAATATTGCAGGGAGCTTCCTGCTCCCAGAAAACAGACGGAAATTTCAAGATAAGAAAGGAAAAGCCTATGAAGAATTATAAATCTATTATCTGTGTTGTAGCCGCCGTGTGCCTGTTAGGTACGGCGGCTTTTTGCGGCTTCCGCATTTATCATTACTATGCAGAGGTGGACGAGCAGACGGAAGCCTTTGAGGAGATTGCCGAGATGGTAGAGCAGGCTCCCACGGATGAAACCGTGCCAGACGATGCCCCTGTCAGCGAGGGGGAAGATGTGCTTGCCAAGTATCAGGAATTGTATTTACAGAATGAGGATATGTCGGTTGGATTTCCATTGCCGGCACGACAATCAATTATCCTGTGATGCAGAGTGGGAACAATCCGAATTTTTATCTGAAGCACAATTTTGAAAAAGAGTACAGCGATTTAGGAACGCCTTATGTGCAGGAGAATTGCGATATTGCTGAAAGTGACAATCTGGTTATCTACGGTCATCACATTAAGGGCGGCAAGATGTTTGGAGCGTTGGAGGATTACAAGTCCAAGAGCTTTTATGAGGAACACAAGAATATTCAGTTTGATACCCTCACAGAGCAGGCAGAGTATGAAATCGTCGCTGTGTTTAAGACTGTGGCGTACAGTTCTGAGGGATTCCGATACTACGACTTTGTTGATGCGGAGAATGAGGAAGATTTTAATTCCTATGTCGGGAAGTGCAAGGAGCTTGCTTTGTATGATACAGGTGTGACCGCTGAATACGGCGACAGGCTCATTACCCTTTCCACCTGCGAATACTCCGCACGGAACGGCAGGCTCGTTGTAGTGGCAAAAATGGTCGGCTGATTTGAACGCAAATTCTCTGGGAAAGGAGGTTTTCTATGGCTGATATAAAAACCAGAGATGCGGTCAAAGGCACAATAAAGACCATAGATAAAACCGCCATAGCCAGTGAGCGTATGAAGTCTGCCTATGTGGAGATAAAGGAAAGGGCAGAACAGGGATACTACGCTGACGAAAACTCTGCCACAGAATATGCTGCGGATAGGATTTCTTATGCGGCAGACCGTGTAAAGGACGAAGGTATCCACCAGTTCAATAAGCAGGGGCAAAAGGCAGTTAAGACAACGCAGGAGAATATCGGTAAGGCAAAAGATAAAATAAGCGATTTCAAGCAAAGTCGGGCTGTCAAAGCCGCAGAACAGAAAGCAATACAGAATATGTCAGAACAACACGGCTTGCAGATCCGTCACGGGGTTGCAAGCGTTCTACTGCATCCGATGTTTCCCAGACAGCAAAATCGCAGTTGATAAAGACCCGACAGCAGGGGCGAAAAATGATTAAGACCACAGCCCGAAATGCAGAAAAAGCGGTGAAATCAACTGCTAAGGGAACGGTCAAGACTACCGAAAAGGGAATTAAAACCGCACAGGCAACTTCTAAGGCGGCAATCAAAACGACGGAAACCTCGGTAAAAACGGCACAGGCAGTGGCAAAGGCGTCTGCGAAAACTGCTCAAAAGGCAGCACAGGCGGCAAAAGCCACCGCAAAGGCAACCGCTGAAGCAACAAAAGCTACGGTCAGAGCCACCATAGCTGCGGTCAAGGCGATTATTGCAGGAACAAAAGCTCTGATTTCCGCTTTAATTGCAGGTGGTTGGATTGCAGTTGTGATTATTCTCATTGTTGTCCTGCTCGGCTGTGCTGTTTCCCTGTTTGGTGGCGGAAGCGGGAGCAACGCCTATACGCCTGTCAGTGCGGAGGTGGAAGCCTACACGCCGCTGATACAGAAGTATGCGAAGCAGTACGGCATCCCCGAATATGTGGAGCTTATCAAGGCGGTGATGATGCAGGAAAGCGGCGGGCGTGGGCTTGACCCCATGCAGGCGGCGGAGGGTAGCTTTAACACAAGGTATCCCCACGAGCCGAACGGGATACAAGACCCAGAATATTCGATTGAGTGCGGTGTACAGGAATTAAAGGCTGCCCTTATCTCTGCCGAGGTAGAAAACCCGATTGATATGGAGCATATCAAACTTGCCTTGCAGGGTTACAATTTCGGCAACGGCTATATCTCGTGGGCTAAGACCAACTATGGCGGCTATTCCTATGCCAATGCGGTAGAGTTCTCCACCATGCAGGCGGCACGGTTAGGTTGGGACAGCTATGGCGACACGCAATATCCCGCCCATGTGCTGCTGTATTATCCATACGGGAGGGCGTTCACAAGCGGCGGTAACCAGGCGATTGTGGAGGTCGCTTTGACACAGCTCGGAAATGAGGCGGTCAGCCTTATTGGAGTTGGTATGGCTTTGATGGGCGTGTGGAATGGTGTGCCTGCTTCGTATCGTGGTGTGCCGACCAGTGTAGTTATATCGAAAGCGGGATTATCCCAAAATTCGCAGGCTGCGTGGACGGTGCAAATTGGTTTAAGGGTAACGGACAATGGAAAGACCGAAGCTATGAGCCGTCGACAGGCGATATTATCTTTTTTGATTGGGAAGGCGACGGAGAAACCGACCATGTAGGCATTGTGGAGAAATGCGAAAACGGTGTCGTTTACACCGTGGAGGGTAACTCTGGCGACGCTTGCAGGCAAAAGCAATATACGGTTGGAAGCAGCTCCATCTATGGCTACGGCGTTCCTGCCTATTAAGAATGGGCAAAAGAAAAACCAGAGGTTTATTCCTCTGGCTCTTTTGCCTTACATAGTCCGATAACAGTTGCTTCTATAACGGACAGTTCTTTATCGTCTAAATTGTCGAGCTGTGCGTCTAAGCGTCTGCGGACGGAACTTTTCTTGACCTCATTATCTGGGAATATGTACTCGTCAACCGACACATCGAACATCGTAATAAGTTGGATAAATAGCTCGATACTTGGATACTGCCCCTCGTTTTCGATAGACTGAATATGTCTGGGAGCATAGCCGATTATTCCAGATAGTTGCTCCCTTGTCATCCCTCTGGCTTCACGGGCTTTTTTGATAGCCTGTCCTATCGGAGTAAAATCGAAGTCAAAATTATTGTTCCTTTCGTCTATTAGCTCACCACCTATTCTCTGAAAATTTTACTCTTATATTTTACAGAGATGCGGCTTCCAGTTAAACGATGTGAAATCTCTTGGTATAGGAAGTTTAATCTCTTGTAACAAGAGATTAAAGCACGCTTGACATACTTGAAACTAATTTTTTATTCGGATAAACTATAGATAAGTTTACAAAAGCGGACATGAAAAGCGAGGAAAATATGCTCGTATTCTTGTATGCTTATATATGAGGAGGTAAGTAAATGGAATGGTTGAAAAGACTTGGAGCAGCCATTGATTACATAGAGGAAAACTTAGACAAGGAAATATCCTATGATGAAGCAGCTCATATAGCTTGTTGTTCAACATATTATTTTCAACGGATTTTTTCTTATGTATCAGGAGTGTCACTATCAGAGTACATACGCCGCCGTAAAATGACACAGGCTGCATTTGAGTTACAAAGAACAGATAATAAGGTTATTGATGTTGCTCACAAATACGGGTATTCATCTCCAACATCCTTTAACCGTGCTTTTCAAAGCGTACACGGGATAGCACCTATAGCGGCAAAAAGTATGGGATGTACCTTGTGTGCATATCCATCAATCCAATTTTCTATAATAGTTTTGGGAGGCAGTGCAATGGCATATCACATTGAAGAAAAGAAAAGTATTCGCATTATAGGAATTAGAATACCTCTTGTTGAAGATGCAGAGGAAAATATGCGGAATGTTCCTGCGTTCTGGAAAAAGGCAGTATTGGATGGCAGTATCTCCAAATTAGCAGAGCTATCAAACAAAAATCCAGACGGCATTTTAGGAGTCAGCGTTTATAATAATCCAGAGGATATATATTATTATATCGCTGTTTCGAGCAACATTCCCGTGCCAGAGGGAATGGTAGAATACATGATACCAGAGGGTATGTGGGTTGTTTTTGAAAACGACGGAGTATTTAAGGAAGATGTGCAGAGTGTTTTTCGCAGATTTTTGACAGAATTTCTACCGTTTTCTGGTTATGAATATGCAGGACTTCCAGATGTTGAAATATATCCAGTCTGCAAAGGACAGCCATCCAAAGGACATTCCGAGGTGTGGATTGCAATCAAAAAAGCAAAGGAGATTTAAGTATGTATCATTTAAGATTAAAAGGCGACCATTATCAGATGGGCGTAAAAAGAGGAAACATATTTCAAAAAGCTCATATTTCCTTTCCACTCCAGTTGGATAATTTTCAATTGGAACACGGGAAACAAAGCGAAGAAATTTTAAGAAAGTTTTTCCCAGAGATATGTGAGGAAGTAAGAGGCGTAAGTGACGCCATTGGCACAGATTATCTACACTTCATTTCTTGGATGTTGTGTATGGGCTGCTGTATGTATAACTTGGAGAACAACATCCCCGTTGAGGTTAGGGGCTGTACTGCTTTTGCATATTCAAGCAATGGCAGAACAATATACGGTAGAAATAATGACTTACCACCTTATCTGCGTGAAGGAAGCAAAAGTGAAATCTATGCACCGAAAAATGGAAACAGGTTCAATATCACTACTTCCTCTTTCATTAACGGCGAAGAAGGAGTGAATGAACACGGATTTGCTGTAGCAATGACTTTTGTAATGACCGACCTTGAAAAGATAAAAGCAGGTTTCAATTCTTGCTTTATTGTAAGATATTTGCTTGAAAAGGCAGATAATACCGAACAGGCGGTTTCCCTTCTTATGGGCTTGCCAGTATCTTCTAACTGCAATATTTTACTTGCAGATAAAAAAGGCAATATGGTAGTGGTTGAATGTACGCCAATTCTCAAAAAAGTTCGGGCGGCAGAAATTTTTTGAAAATGGCAGTATTGTTTGTACTGTTAATAGTTTTACATCTGATGAGATGAAACCATATGACGATGCAAAAGGAAATGATTATGACTCGCACAGGCGTTACAGGACAGTATTAGACAGCTTTTCTTCGGAACGCATAAAAGATGAATACATTGAAACTACCGAACATCTCTTAAAAGGTGATTATGGGTTTATGTGCCAATATGATGATGAGCCAGATTTTGAAACAGTTTGGAGTTCAATATTTGATTTAGACAGCTTAGTAATCTATCGTGCAGAGGGTGACCCCAGAAAAAAGAAATTTGTTACAGATAATCGGTTACATGACCTTATAAGGCGAGGATAATATGCTGAGTATAAATTCCCAATGGATTTTATGTCCTCTTTGTGGGAACAAAACCCGAAACAAAATCAGAGAAGACACAGTTTTGAAAAACTATCCTCTTTACTGCCCGAAATGTAGACAGGAAACTTTAATTGAAGTCGAGAATTTACAAGTAACCGTCATCAAAGAGCCAGACGCACAGACGCAGAGCCGATGAACTTGAGAAAGCTTTCACAGTTCATCGGCTCTGTTACTACTTTTATGCTTGATTTTATTGCCTGTCACAGGGGATAGAAGCTGTTATCTTCATTTTCTGTTCGGCAACAGCTAAACTTCTATGCAAAGGGATTGCCATAAATACTGTAATAAGTGCAGAGAGAACATCGGCAATCGGCTGTGCATATAAAATACCGTTTAATCCCCATATAAATGGAAAAATTAAGATAACGGGAATGAAGCAGATACCTTGTCGGCAAGCTCCAAGAATAAACCCTTCTTTTCCTTTTCCAAGAGCAAGGAATAAAGAGGAATATACCGTGTAGTATCCAAACAGCATAAATGTAATACCGTTTACTCTTAAAGAGGAAGCTCCAATGTGAATCATTTCTGTGTTTCCAGTTGTAAACTGTGAAACAATGGTCGTAGAAAACAGACTGAATAATAAACCTACGATCACACAAAAAATAGTTGACCATAAGATGGAAATTTTGATTGCAGTACGCAGACGATCAATTTTTTCGCCCCATAACTGTAACCTGCAATCGGTTGAAAACCTTTGATAAAACCAAATACTGTTAAGCTGCCCATAGATATAAGACGGGTAACAACGCCCATTCCCGCTATGGCTGAATCGCCGTAATTACCAGCGGCATTGTTTATTAGAGAGATAGAAATACTTGTTAATAATTGAAATACAAGTGTCGGAACGCCAATTTTGAAAATTTCAGATAGAATTTCTTTAGAAAAGGTACAGTCCTTTATTCTAAACTGAAAAGCACTTTTTTGTCTGAAAATATAAAACAGATACACAAGAGTAGATACTACCTGAGAAATTGCTGTGGCAATAGCAGCTCCTGCAACACCAAAATTAAAAGTGTATATAAATAATGGATCTAACCCGATATTGAGGACTGCACCTAACAACAAGGCACACATTGTAGTTTTTGCTGCTCCTTCACTTGTCACGATATTGTTCATTGTGACATTAAAAACATTGAAAATGCAAGAAACAATGTAAATACCGGCATAGGTAGCCGCATAAGGAAGGACACTTTCTGTTGCACCTAAAAGTCTTAGAATGGGGTTCAAAAAGAGGATTGATAAAACAATCATAATTGCACCGACAACAAGACTGCTATATAGTGCAGTGCTTGCCACTTTGTTTGCCTGATCCTTATTTCTTTGTCCTAACAGTCGAGAAATGTAGGATGCTGCCCCATTGCCAAAAAGTAATCCTAAGCCGACGACTACTTGACCGAGAGGATACACAACCGAGATGGCAGCCATTTGACTTTCGCCTAAGCCACCTACAAAATAGGCATCAACAAGATTGTACAAGGCGTTGATGAGCATACCAATCATTGTTGGAATACCCATAGCTAAAAGGGCTTTTGGAATTGGAGCATTGCCCAATAACTCCAATTTTCTGTTTTGATTGTCCATAGTGTTCTTTCTCCTTTCACTTGACAAATAGAATAAAATATACTACTATAAATTATAGCAGTTGAAACGCAAGTGGTATTCTACTATAATTTATAGTAGTTGTCAAGAGAGTAAAGGAGGAAATTGATATGGCGACCATTGACTTAATTGTTTTGGGAATGTTAAAGAAAGAACCTCTGAGTGCGTATGACCTTCAAAAGTTGGTAGAGTACCGCAATATTTCAAAATGGGTAAAAATTAGTACCCCGTCTATTTATAAAAAGGTTATCCAGTTGGAGGAAAAAGGATATATTTCAAGTCATATAGAAAAAGAGGGTAAAATGCCAGAAAAATCAGTGTATTCTTTAACTGAAAAAGGGAAACAGCAGTTTGAAAAATTGATGCTTGAAATATCCTGTAAGCCGATAAACATTTTTTTGGATTTTAATGCTGTCATTGTAAATCTGGACAGTATGTCCAGAGAAAGACAGCAAGAATGTCTGGATAATATTGAGAGCAGTATGGAGGTATTGAAAAAATATCTGGAAGAAAATATTGCTTTGAAAAAGAGTAAAGAAGATATTCCTGTTACGGGTATGGCAGTTTTACGGCAACAATACACATTGGCAGAGGCAATAGAGGAGTGGATTGCTTCATTAAAAAAAGAAATCAATTCGTAAAAGTGCATGGTAGGAACAAAAGAAATGCTGTTATTTTTTAGTTTGGATTGTAATGAGATTGTAAGAAGTGGTTGCTATACTGAATTTACAAAATAAAAACAGAAATTTGGAGGTTTTAATATGGCAATACTTGAAACAAAAGATTTACGAAAGATATACGGAAGCGGAGAAAACGAAGTCCATGCTTTGGATGGGGTATCCATTTCCGTAGAGGAAGGCGAATTTGTTGCTGTTATCGGTACATCGGGCAGCGGTAAATCTACACTACTCAACATGATTGGTGGGTTAGACCGTCCTACTTCTGGTAGTGTTACTATCCGAGGAAAAGAACTGTTGAAAATGAAAGACGAGGAACTGACGATTTTTAGGCGTCGAAACATTGGCTTTGTTTTTCAGAATTATAATCTGCTTCCTGTTCTTAATGTGTATGAGAACATTGTGTACCCTATTGAGATCGATGGTGGCAAGACCGATACAAGATTTGTAAAAGAGATTATCCATACTCTTGGCTTGGAACAAAAGCTTAAGAATATGCCGAATAATCTTTCAGGTGGTCAGCAGCAGAGGGTTGCGATTGCCCGTGCCCTTGCGACAAAGCCTGCCATTATCCTTGCCGATGAGCCGACTGGAAATTTGGACTCAAAAACAAGTATGGATGTTATTTTGCTGATGCAGTCGATTAGCCGTCAGTTCCACCAAACCACCATTATGATCACGCACAATGAGGAAATCGCTCAAATGGCAGACCGCACAATCCGCATTGAGGATGGCAAGGTTGTTTCGGGAGGTGTCAGATATGCACGCTAACCGAAATAAAAAAGCAGTTAAGCGAGTAGAAAAGGGAATGATGAAAGCAAACCGTATTCGTAACCTGTTTGCGGTGTTTGCGATCGTTCTCACTACATTTATGATTACTACCGTGTTTAGTTTGGGCATTAACTATATGGAAAATATGAAGTTAATGCAGGTGCGTACCGCAGGCACGACCGCTAATGCTTCCCTTGCGATGCCGACAGAAAAGCAGGAACAGCAGATTAAGAATTTGGAATATGTTAAAACCGTCGGTACGCAGTATATGGTCGGCTCGGTTGCCGAGAAGAACGATGAGGGGCGTGATCTTTCTATCGCACTTTCGTATTACGACACTACTGAATGGGATAAACACTATAAAGAAACAATCAAAGATATAGAAGGGAAATATCCCTCAAATGAAAATGAAATTATGCTGTCAAAGGATGCTCTTTCACAGCTTGGAATGAAAGAGCCGAAGCTGAATATGGAAATCCCTCTGTCCTATTATGATAAAAACGGTCAGCAGGAAAAAAATTTCACTTTAAGCGGATGGTTTCATTCCTATACAGGCACGGGAATGGGCTTTGTTTCCGAAGCGTATTGCAAAAATGCAGGCTATACAATGGCAGAGGACGGCGTTCTTTCTTTGTCGTTGAATAAAATGCCTGATGATTTTTATCGTATTCAAAAAGATGTGGAGCTTAACGAAAATCAATCTTTCGGCGGTGCGGTTTCCATGAAATCATCAAGCGGTTCAGTGATTGCAATGGTAATCCTATTGGTATTCTTTATTATTGGCAGCGGGTATCTCCTTATTTACAATGTTTTGTATATATCCATTTCAAATGATACCCGTTTTTACGGTTTGATGAAAACGCTTGGAACAACGCAAAAACAGATTAAATCACTGGTAAAAAATCAGGCAGTTAAGTTTGCTTGCATTGGTATCCCGATTGGTATTTTGTTAGCCACCGCTGTTTCCTTTGGAATTGTTCCATTTGTGTTGAACGAGGGTTTTGAACAGGGCAAGTCGATGATGGATGCCGAAGTGTTTTTCCATCCATCTATCTATATTTTGTCCGTAATCTTTTCAGCAGTAACCGTTTGGATTGCCTGCAATGCTCCTGCAAAAGCGGCTGCAAAAATTTCGCCAATAGAAGCATTGAAGTTTCAGAATTTTGCACCGAAGAAAACAAAAAGCAGAAATTCCACCAATGGTGGCAAGCTGCATGTGATGGCATTTCATAATGTATTCCGTGACAAAAAGCGTGCTGCCCTTGTGTTTATGTCCTTGTTTATGGGAATTACTATGATTTTAGGCGTAAATGGGGTTATAAGCAGTATGTCGGCTGAGAACTTTATTAAGGAATATATGGACTATAACTTTGAATACACTGATATTCAGTTTGAGCAGTATGAACAGCTCAATAAAGAAGTACCGCAGTTTGACGAACACTTTGTAGAACAAATCAAGCAGCTTGACGGTATTAAAAATATAGATGTTCAAAAAACAGTCTGGGCAGGTATTGACTTTAATGAAAACGATTTAGAAGGCTTTATGAAAATCAAATATGAGGACAGCAAATATAAAGCAAAGGGGCAGTCCTATGAACAGACGATAGAAACACTGAAAGGGTACGCTGAATCTGGTGACTATGGCTGCTATATTACAACGCTTCCAGACGACAGGGTACTGGAAGAATACAATGCAGAGCATCCTGATACGCCTATTGACATGGAAGCATTTAAGCGTGGCGAAACAGCGATTGCAGGAAAAGATACCGAATATAACGCTCCTAATACCGCTTTAGTGGGTGAAACATTGACACTAACTGCCGACAGTACAGACGGCAAGGCAACTGATTTCAAAATTGGCGGAGCTTTTTACTATGACGATTATGATAATACTCTTTCAGAAGGTATTGGCAGACGCAAAGAAATAAATATGGTGCCAGATGTTATCTTTGTCAGCGAAGCGGGTATGGAACGCCTGACAAAAGAACCAATAATTTCCGCAATCGGCGTTGACATTAAGAATTTCAACGATTTAGAGCGAATTGACAGCGAATTACAGGCGATCAACAGTACCTTGACCACATCGGAGTGGCAGCTGAAATCTTCCGTGAATCAGAAAGAACTATATAACCAGATGAACTACTCTTTGAGCTTGCTGGGAAACGGTGCTGCAATTCTGCTCATTGTCATCGGCTTGATTAACTTTGTAAATGTTATGTTGACGGGTGTGGTGGCAAGGAAAAATGAATTTGCCATTATGGAAAGTATCGGAACAACGAAAAAGCAGATCAGGAAGATATTGACCTTAGAAGGCGGTATTTATGCTCTGATTTCTACTCTGCTGATTATGACTTTTGGTAATGCGTTCCTAATGTTGGTGGCAGATGCAGTTCCGCATATGGCAAACTATGCAGTATTTAAATACCTGTTGCACTTGTCATCGGTTTGATCGCAGCAATCTTTGTAATTTGCTTAAGCGTTCCTGCCATTGTTTACAAGGCAACTTCTGATGAAACGGTCATTGAAAGACTGCACAATTTTGATAGTTAAATGAGGTTGTGGGACGGACGCAGCATTGCTGCGTCTGTTCCTGCAATTTTGTATATTGAGGAAGGTGGTGCGTTTTTGCGGCTATGGCAAATATTTTTCTACTTGAAGATGACAAAATTCTGAGCAAGGGTATTTCTATCGCCCTAAAAAAAGACGAGCATATGGTCACAGCAGTCTATGGGTATTTGGAAGCATTGAAGCAATACCAAAAACAAAAGTATGATTTGTTTCTGCTTGATATTAACCTCCTGACGGCAATGGTTTGGAATTTTGTGAAAAAATTCGTGAAACATCGGAAACACCCGTATTATTTCTAACTGCTAATGATACGGAAGAAGATATGTTGGAAGGGTTTGGCGTGGGTTGTGATGATTATATATCAAAGCCTTTTTCTATCGAAGTTTTACGGAAAAAAGTATTGGCAGTTCTAAAACGAAGTGGCGTAGGAAAATTTCGTATGAAATACAGAGATTTAGAGTTAGATAAAGAAAAGTGTCTTGTTTTGATGAAGGGACAGGAAATACATTTGACCTCAACAGAATACAAATTGCTCCTTTATCTAATGGAAAACAGGGGAAGGGTTGTTACAAAGGCAATGCTTTTGGAACAGCTTTGGGATATAGATGGAAACTTTGTTGATGATAATACCGTGCGTGTGAATATTAAGCGGCTAAGGCAGAAACTGAATGATGAAAAGCAGGAATACATTGTAACAGTTTTTGGCATGGGCTACTCTTTTGGAGAATGACGATGAAGCATTTTGTGATTTATAGAAAACTGATTTTAATTATAGGTACTGCTACGGCGGTGGTATCTGTTGGTGTGTTCTTTTTTATGGAGGACATCCTTTTCCGTACGCTTTTTATCTCTTTTGCATTTGTATTTTTTGGGGGTCTGTTGTTCCTGCTGGACTTTCTGCACAACCGCTATAATGATAATCTGTTAGAGGAGATTACGCTGCTCATTGAAGCATTGGTAGAACAGCAGGAACGGACGGTCTTTTCAGAAGCTGAGGATACCCTGACCGCACGGCTGCAGCATCAACTTCTAAAACTCCGCAATATTTTAAAGGCACAGAATCAAATGCTGACACAGGAGAAAGAACAGATTAAAACTTTAATCTCCGATATTTCGCATCAAATTAAAACGCCCGTAGCAGCGGCAAACACCTTTGCACAGTTATTAGGTGATACAGGGTTATCCGATGAGGAGAGAAGGGAATATATTGCCACCTTGCAGATGTCCCTTGAAAAGCTGACTTTTTTGACAAACAGTTTGATTAAAATGTCCCGTTTGGAAAGTGGCATTATCCGATTAAAACCTGAACAAAGCAGTTTAAATGATATTGTTATGCAAGCGGTAAAAACGGTTTATGCCAAAGCAAGGGATAAAAATATTACGATTACCTTTGATTGTGGGCAGACCTTTGAAGCCCTGCTTGATTTTAACTGGACGGCAGAAGCTGTTACCAATGTACTTGACAATGCTGTGAAATATACACCAAGCGGAGGAGTTGTGGACTTGAAAATCACCGAATATCCATCGTATTTGCGATTGGATGTATCCGATAACGGAATTGGCATTCCTGAAGAAGAACAGGCAAAAATCTTCGGCAGATTTTACCGTGGAAAGCAGTCAGCAGGAGTTGACGGTGTAGGGATCGGTTTATATCTTACCCGTGATATTGTGAATAAGCAGAACGGGTATATCAAGGTGGCATCCGATGAAAAAGGTACGATATTTTCTTTATTCTTGAAAAAAGTTTAGAGAATAATAGTAATTCCAGATAAGTGTACGATATGAATTTGTCAAGATAGTAAATATAAAATAGAAAGATTAAATAAAACATGATAAATGGAGATGGATAATTTATGATTTCAGAATGGATAATTTGCCCGATTTGTGGCAACAAAACCCGTGATAGAGTTAGAGAAGATACTGTTTTAAAGAATTATCCTCTTTACTGTCCGAAATGTAAGAAAGAAACTTTAATAAATGCAAAGAAATTACATATAACCGTCATCAAAGAGCCAGACGCATAGACGCAGAGCCGATGAACTTGTGAGATAACCTCATAAGTCATCGGCTCTTTTTACATGAATATAGAATTTGACAAGTCCGCCAAATAAAAAAAACGGTGTTTTGGTGGGCAATTTTGTCATGCTCAGATGGCTATTTTATCCCTCCAGACCTGTTTCAAGTTTGGAGGGATTTCTTATGTGTTGGTCTGATAACACTGTGCTGCTGATTTTAAGCAGCAGTTATTTACATACCGTTCGATAGAGATGAGAATAATCTGTTAAAAAAATTCTTATCTCCATTTGGGGAAATTATGTTCCAAAAGTAGATGTTAAATATCTATATAATAGAATTGTTATTTCTTATAACCGTAAGGGTTTGACAGCCTTTGCGGTTTTTCTTTTGTCGTTTTTTGTTGAATTAAGTCGTAAGCCTGTTTGTGGCGTAGGGTGTCGTTCACCGCCGATCAATCTGAAATTTCAAAAATTCAGATTGATTGGAGGAACAAAGAATGAATGAAAAACATCCTAACCGAAAAAAGGACAAGCATAACCCTTATACGCTGATGATTGTAGAGGGCAGATATTACCTCTCTTTTAAAGATGGGCGGGGTGTTATGCAAAATATTGAAATAGAGAAAGTGCTGTATGACCTGTTTAACCGTTTTGAGCTTGAGGATATTTCCTATCTTAATCGGGTGAGCAGGCACATTGAACACTCCGAGTTGACAGAAAACTCCTTGAATGACCGAGTTTTTTATAAGGAAGAAGTCTTGAGGAAACCGTTTCAAGGTGCATCGAATACGAACTGCTACATAAGGCAATATCAAAACTGCCCGAAACACAAAGACGCAGGCTGCTGTTGTACTTTTTCGGAGAGTTGTCCTATGAGCAGATTGCCAAGTTGGAGGGATGCACCAAAATGGCGGTTAAAGGAAGCGTTGACATTGCACTAAAGAAGTTAAAAAAACTTTTTGAAAAATTTTAATTTTAGCCTATACGAAACCGCTTTTAAGTGAGCAAACAGGTGAGAGGGATTAAATTCCTTCCACCTGTTTTGCTTTGTGTGGCGAAAACGGGAGTGATCCTTGACAACCGAATATCCATTCGCCAAATACTTCCTCTTTGTGATTGTGATGAGCATAAGCGTGTGCAGCGGTACGCCAAGACCTGTTAAGAAGCAGCGAGCGATGAAAGGGGGTGATCTCATTCATTACCGACTGAAAATATCGGATTGCTTCCGATTTCGCCATAACCCACAAAGAGAATAATGGTACTCCCGTCCAGTCACAGTCCGAGCGTGATAAAACCGTCGCAGGCAATGAGGGCGGCTCTGGCAGACCGTCAGAGGGGTGGAACTCCCGTGGTGTCAGTTCGCTACTGACGTTTGGCGACTTCCCATAGCATTTCGGGGTGTCGAGGACAAATTGAAATGCTCCTATCATAAAGCCAGATAAAAGGTAGTCATAGGAACAGAGATTTTGCTTATACTCTCCCGACCTTAAATACTTCCTTTTGTTTGGCTGCCTACATAGGCAGAACATACCTGCCTAAATAAATCTGGGAGGTCAAACATAATGGAAAGAAAAATCAAGCGTGGAGATATTTACTACGCAAATCTAAATCCTGTTATCGGCTCGGAGCAAGGCGGAACAAGACCTGTACTTATCATTTCAAACGATGTCGGCAATAAGCATAGCCCTACGGTCATTGTCGCACCCATCACAAGCCGAATACACACTAAAGCAAAATTGCCGACACACACTTTAATCAATGATTTTGAAGGTTTGGATAAGAACTCAATTATCCTGTTTGAACAAATCCGCACCATAGACAAACAACGCCTGCGTAAATATGTTGGTATGCTATCCACAGTCATAATGCAAGAGCCGATAAAGCTCTTGCCATTAGTATTTCTTTGAGGGAGGTCAATAATGAATGAAATTAAGGTAGATAAAAATGTAGCGGCTCTGAAACTCATTGAGATACTTCTTGAAAAAGGAATGATAAATCAAGCCACATATACAAATATCGTGAAACACGCAAATTCGCACATTTCACAGGCGGCTTGATAATCAGTACAATATATTCAGAAAAATGAATTGGAGGTATGCTTAATGAACACAGCAGTAAATGAATATAATTACAGATTTAAGCTCACAGATTATTCTCTGTTTGACAGAAACAGAGCCAGAAAAGTTGCTATTTATGGTCGTGTTTCAACAGAACACGAAGCACAGTTATCTGCATTGGAAAATCAGTTACAATGGTATGATGACCAAGTAAAATATCATCCGAACTGGACGGTCTGTGAACGATATATTGATGAAGGTATCACGGGAACACAGGCAAAAAAACGCCCTGCCTTTTTGAAAATGATTGAAGATGCCAAGCAAGGTAAATTTGATTTAATTGTTACCAGAGAGGTATGCCGTTTTGCACGAAATGTTGTGGATACCCTTGTTGTTACAAGAGAGTTAAAAGGCATAGGCGTTGAGGTGTTTTTTATCGACGATAATATTTGGACAATGGACGGAGATGGAGAACTGCGGCTATCTCTTATGGCAACATTGGCACAGGAAGAAAGTCGCAAGACTTCCGAGCGTGTAAAAGCAGGTCAGAAAATCAGCCGTGATAATGGTGTTCTCTATGGAAACGGTAATATTTTAGGTTATGACCGTGTTGGAGATACCTATGTTATCAATGAGGAACAGGCAGAAACGGTCAGAATGATATATGATTTGTATCTGCAAGGTTATGGCTCGATGAAAATCGCAAAGATTTTGACGGAGCGAAAAAGGAAAACAGCTTCTGGACTTATAAAGTGGAGCGTTTCAAATATTATGAGAGCGATTAAAAATGCCACTTACACAGGAACAAAGTGTTACAACAAATCCAGAAGCAATAACTTTTTAGAGCAGAAGCGAATAAACAATCTTGATATGTCCACTTATGAATATGTTGAGGGTGATTTCCCTTCTATTATTTCTCAAGAGATATGGAATAAAGCACAGGCGATAAGGGAAAGTAGAGTAAAACCTGTATGTGTATCGGCAGGGAAAAACACACATAGTAAGCGTGATTCACGAGATATATGGGTCAATAAGCTACGTTGTTCCTGCGGCTCATCATACCGTAAAAATAAATGGCATACGAAATTGGACGGAAAAACCTCTTACGGTTATCAATGCTACAATCAGCTTAACAACGGAATTAAACGGAAAAGAGCTGAAATCGGTTTAGATACTGAGGGATATTGTGACAGCAGAATGATAACCGATTGGAAACTCGATTTTATGGCAAAAGCTTTGTTAGAGCATCTCTGGACGGAGAGAAAAGAGTCTGTACTGATTGCGTTAGACCTTATTAAGTATTATTATAAGGAAGAAAAATCTAACGAAACTCAATCCGATACGGTAACGATACAGGCGAAATTGGATAAGGCAAATAGCAGACTGACTAACTTGATTGCTATGAGAGCTGATGGAGAGATTTCCAAGGACGAGTATCAAGCAATGAGAAGTCCTGTCGATGAAGAAATCAAGAAACTTCAAAAAGCACTTGATGAAATTCCACAGGAAAAAAGCAATCCGAAAGGATTGGATATAGAGGGTATCCGTTCCACTCTGAACAGCTTTATTGATTTTAGTGGTAGCACTATCAGCCACGATGTTGTCAATCAGTTTGTATATCTGATAACACCGACATCGGATACTACATTTGATTGGTATGTTAATCTGAATGGGACAGCAGATGTGAAAGCAACCTTTACAGCGGAAGGCAGAAAGAAAAACTGCATTATCAAATTGGAGGAAATCGAAAAGATTTCCTCGGTACATAGGGAAAAGAATGAGGACAATGCTCATTTCATTAAAAACCCCCATATTTTTACCTATCTGCACAGGCTGCTATCGCAGAGCAGGCAAAATAGACAAAGGTTCTAATTTAAAAGTCTATATATAATTTATGCAAGGGAAAGTATTTAGTACTTTCCCTTGTTTTTTATTGCCAATCTGCATTTCACACCCTGAAAACGACATTTCGCGCCAAGAGTATAGATTGTAGGCACTATATGTTGTATAATTAGTACCAGAAATACAAGTATATGTGATATGAATAGAGAACGAAGCACAGATACGATGTAGGTACTAAGGTATGGAGAACACATTTATGATTATAAAAAAGAAGAACATCCGTACAATTGTGATAACCTGTGCATTGCTAGGTATCATAATATTCAGCATTCATAGCTACAATGTATATATGAGCCGCCAGATATATAATGAGGGTACATCAAATGTCAAAGCCTCATACAGTCAGGTGAACCAGACCTTTAATATGTTTGCGCAACGCAACTGGAACGTTCTTTCTGACTGGAATGTTTATTTGACCAAAATACTTAATAACGACAGTGGTCTGCAGTGGAATGATTTTGTCAGGGAAAAGGAAAAGTGGCATTACAGTGATTTTTACCTGTTTAATGAGAAGAATCAGTTTATCACCATAGAAGGCAGAAGCGGAGTGGCTGATAATGCAAAAGATGCATTCAATGAGCTTTTTAAGGCAAATGAGCCTGTGATATCCAGCTATATATCTACAAAGGGCGTGAGAAAGGTGCTTTTTGCATATCCGTCTGATGGGATTACTGTGGATGGAATTTCATATACGGGGCTTGCTGTGAGTTATGATAATACGGACGTGGAAAGGATGCTCGGAGACAAGGCCTATAAAGACCAAAGTGATTGTTATATTGTTGATTCTGCAGGAAATGTCATACTCTCAATCGAACCAAAGACAGAGATTGATGATATGGTTGATAATCTGATTAATTTCATAGGTGATAATGCAACAGATTACGATACAGATGATTTTTACGATGTAAAGACCAATATAGCTGATGGCAGTGATGGCTGTTTTGCATTTTCATACAATAAAAAAGATTATTATATGACATATCAGCCTACCGGAATAAAGGACTGGTCTATAGTAGGTATCGTTGAAGCAAAGGCTGTCAGCTCATTCATGTTTCAGGTGCAGTACAGTACAATTTTACTTATAGGCATAATGTTCATCTGCGTAATTCTGCTTATTTTTATGTATGTAATTAAGAATACCAGGCTTAAGCTTCAGAAGGAGAAGCTCACTGTCATGGCAGTATCTCATGAAAAGGAAATCTCTGATATGCTGTTAAACAGTCTGGCAAGAATTGTGGACAGATACGCACTGTGTGATATTGAAAATGATACGTACGAATATCATGAGAGACTGGCTCGAAAGCTTTATCCTGAGCGTGGCTGCTACAGTGATCTGGTGGAGGCTATATCAAACAGATACACCCTGCTTTCAGAGGATGAAAATAAAAAAATCTCTGAGCTGCTTTCTCTTGAAAATATTTATAGTCAAATTAAAAATGAGCATGATTATTTTAAATTTGAATGTGCAGAGAACAACAGCAAGCTATTTCTTTCAATGACCGTTATTCCGGCAAGATGGGAGGATGGCAGATTGACGCAGTATCTGCTTGTCTCGCAGAATATAGGCGAAAAGCATAAGATGGCAGATCTGGCAAACACGGATGTGCTTACAGAGCTATATAATAAGAGATATTTTGATACCATTATGAATATGAGAGTCCAGAGAGGAAAAGCATTTGCACTGATTTTTATGGATCTTGATTTTTTCAAGCCGGTCAATGATATATATGGTCATCCGGCAGGAGATGAGGTTCTTTGTAATGTAGGAAAGCGCATTATAAACAGCATACGAACAGCTGATTATGCATTCCGTATTGGAGGCGATGAGTTTGCATGTATAATAGATGGAAATGCAGATGAAAAAAATTGCTTAGAGAGAATAGAGAGGCTTCAAAAAGTAATCTGCAATCCATATAACATACATGGTCATAAAATAAAAATCGGAGTAAGCTGTGGATATGCACTTTATCCGTCCGATGCTGACACGGTTGAGAGCCTGCTAAAGATAGCAGACAGACGTATGTATGCAGAGAAGGAAAAACATCATGCAGATAGAAGATAAAGATAATAGATAGAAGATAATAGGATAGAAGATTATCAATCAAAAAAGCTATGAGAGCCCGGTTAAAGGCTTTCATAGCTTTTATTTTTATGAGTGAGCACGAAGCTGTTCATTGACATATGTCTGGATATAATAATTATCCTCAGGCATCTGGCAGCCGACGATATATGTTCCCTCATTATTTGAGCAGCGGATTACATATCCCTCCAATACTGAGTGGTCAGCAAGCGCAAAGTCCTCTATCGAGATAGTAACCTTCGCTCCTTTATGATCCACGAAATAAGGATCCTTTGTCAAAAATGCAAAGCCGTTTGCACTTATATTGTCAAGAGTTCCTTTGAATGTGGTGTCTGTTCCTTTAAGCTTGATAGTGCAATTGTTTGATAAATCCATGCGAGGGTATTTCCTACGGTTCAAGATTTCAGGCTGCGTATTGACTGTTATCACAAGGTCATCTGTGATTGTGAGATCCTTCCAGCAGTACATTACATTGCCAACTGTAACACACAGATTGCAAGGTCTGGATGAGTCTACAGATAAGCCGCCTGATACAAGCTTAAGACAGTTTTCGCCAACAGCCTTTACTTCGCAATGGAACTCGTTGCCGGTCTGTACATCTGTCATAATCACTTTGGCCTTCATACCAGGGCGGATATCATCAAGTCCCATAAATCCACCGACTCCGAGCTCATGCATGAGAGACTGGATAACGGTCTCGATATTATTGATATTCGTTGCACTTTCATCATATTTACTGAGCATCTTGCGGCTTATCGCATCAGAAGCACCGATACATGAGGTCATGGTTTCTACGATGTCAGATACCTTTTCCATATTGTCGACAAGCTGCTGGTTAGATGCTTCAACCTCCTGCATTGCGGCATCGATTTCACGGATATGGCTTCCGAGCTTATGGGAATCCTTTGTGATCTTCTCTACATTTTCACCGGTCTGCATTACCTTTTCAAGAGTGAGCTGGATGAGGCGGAGCGTTTCTTCAATGGATGAGGTCATCTTTCCGGAAATCTCGTCAAGCCGTGAGAGCGCCTCGCTGATCTGACCGGATGAATTTCTTGTCTCAGTGCTTAATGTACGGATCTGTTCGGCAACAACAGCAAATCCCTTACCTGCTTCGCCTGCACGAGCAGCCTCGATAGAAGCGTTAAGAGCGAGGAGGTTTGTCTGATTTGAAATATTATCAATTGTTCCGGTTTCATTTTTAACCATCTCAAATTCATCTCTGAATGTAGTCAGGATGTTTTCAACCTCTGTAGAAAGCTCCGACATAGTTTTTGCTGTCTGGGCAAGACCTTCAAGGTCCTCAGAGCTGACCTTGGCATGCTTGCCTGATTCGGCTGTCAGGGAAACCATATCGTTTATCATGGCTGCAACATTTTCAACCTGTGAGCTTATATCGGTAGTCATTTCCTGGGAAGAAGCAGTGTGGGACTGAAGCTGCTTGTTATTTCCAGTAAGCTTATTCATTCCCTCAACGACAACATCTGAGCCATGCTTGTTTTCAGAAGCAAGCTCACGGACCACGGTTATACCGTCCATTATAGTGTTGCAAGCGGTTTTAACCTGCTCAACTGTTGTGACAACGCGATTCAAATCAGACTTTATGCTCTCGGTGAGTGCAGCATCGGACTCAGTCAGGTGACGCACCGACATGATATAGCCTATGTAGCAAAGTAAAAGACATGCTATCTGAAGCTGAAAGTTTTTATGATCTATAGCAGTGTTCTGACCCAGCACAAATATGTGAAATGCAATACTTGCAATAAGGCTTAGCATATTTGCAACAGCGCAGTAAATCATGAATTTTTCATCCTTAAATATTACAATAAGGCTGATTATCGGAAGTATGTAGGTAAATGCAATCGGTGAGGTTGTCGTACACAAAAGAAATACGTAAAAAATACCATATCCGATGACAAATGCAAGCCTGTAATGATCATTATCCTTCCCCTTCCTTTTTAGAAGTATGTCACCACACACGAAAGGTAGCCAGCATAAAATAACAAAAATGATATAATTACTGACAGAATAAGCGCCATTTGCTGTGTCGGTACCATAATTTGCGGTCAGCAGAATAGCAAAAACAAGCCATAATCTGCGGGCTTTGATATTCGCCTTTGCTTTAAAAATTTTTTCATCGTAACCCATATGAATTCTCCTGATTCGTAATAATATAGGTATATTTTACTATCATAGTACTATAATTACAAGGCATACTTAAGAATTTGAATGTATTTTGAATGTATAATTATGGTATTGTTTCTAAGTCTAAACTTTAATTGTTTTTTGCCTGTCAATCCGCTATACTAAAATTAACTATATACTTACAGGAGGGCATAAAGCATGAACGTACTTCTGATTAACGGAAGTCCAAAAGGCAAACGAAGCAATTCGTTAAGGCTTGCAAACAGCTTTATAGAAGGCTTCAAAGAAGGATATAAGAGCAAAAATGAAGCGGTATCCATTGATGAAATGCATGTAGCCTCAATGAATGTAGGAGCGTGTAAGGGCTGCTTTGCATGCTGGCAGAAGACACCGGGAGTGTGCTGCATAAATGACGATATGCAGACTGTTATTGGGAAAATGCTTGAAGCGGATATTGTTGTGTGGTCGTTTCCTCTGTACTATTTTAGTGTGCCGGGAATACTAAAGAACGTGATTGACAGGCAGCTTCCCATGAGCCTGCCGTTTATGAGTACAAAGGATGACGGATACGGAAGCGGCAGCCATGATTGCAGATATGACATGGAAGGCAAAAGGCATGTGCTAATCTCTACCTGTGGCTTTTATTCTGCAGAGGGAAATTATGACAGTGTACTTCGGATGTTTGACCATTTTCTTGGAAAAGGGCATTATACAACCATATTTTGTGGTCAGGGTGAGCTGTTTCGTGTAAAAGAGCTGTCAAAGAGGACTGACGAATATCTGGCTACGGTAAAAAGTGCCGGGGCAGAATATGCCATCACAGGAAAAATATCTGAAAAAACAGAAGCGGCGCTCCATACTCTTTTATATCCAAGGGATGTATTTGAAAGTATGGCGGATGCCAGCTGGGGAATCAGCAGGACAACAGGAGAAAAGGAAGCGGATGACCTTGTTTTCACCAGACAGATGGCTGCATTATACAATAAGGATGCCTATGACGGAAAGGAACGCGTGCTTGAGATATGCTATACCGATTTGAAGCATACATACCAAATAAAGCTTGATGATAAAGGTAGTGAGGTGCTTACTGACCAAAGCCTTGCCGCGACTACACGCATAGATACGCCTTTTACGGTATGGTCGGCTATTTCCCGAGGCGAGATAGGTGGCGCAGAGGCTTTGGGAAAGCAGATGTATACGGTGACAGGTGATTTTTCCTTGATGGTAAACTGGGATAAATTCTTCGGAAGTACATCGGCAGTCAAAGAGGCAGAAAAACATCACAAGGTGTGGAGGTACAGAAAAATCCATCCATGATGACAATGCTCATACCATGGATTACGTTTTGGATAGCAGTTTCTGTCAATACTGAAAAGGGTTCTGTGATTGCTCTTTTGGTGGCATCCGCTATACCTTTTATTATGAGAAAACATAAATTTGTAATATGGGATCAGCTCTCAATTGTTGCTGTTGCCATACTTCTGCGATTGCAAGCCTGACAGGAGCAGGTGACATATCAACAGATATCGGATATCTGGTGTTTGGGCTGTTCTGGCTGGTTTCATGCCTGACAAAGGAGCCTTTATGCGCAGCATATGTGAAATACAATTATGGCGGTGAAGCCGCACATAAAAATCCTCTCTTTATGAAGACGAATTATATACTTGCGGCGGCATGGGGAGTATTATACGTGTTGACAGCAGTGTGGACATTTCTGCTGAAAAAGGCAGGTGTTGGAGCTGCACTTATTGTCGTAAACAATCTGATGCCTGTATTGATGGGTATATTTACCGGATGGTTTGAAAAATGGTATCCTGCAAGGCTCGCAAGAGGCTCAAAAAAGCAGTAATTCGTAAGATTTTTTTAATATTTTATGTATTCTATTTACTTTAGGTGGATAGAAGAGTACTCTTTAGAAAACGTACTCATAGTAGTGCTTATAAATAAAGAAAGAGGTATATCATAATGAAGAAAAAACTGATTACAATTGTAATAGGAGCTATGCTTTGCGCCGGCTTGTTTACAGGCTGCGGACAGAGCGATACAAAGCAGGATAAGGCAGCTGGCACTGAAAATGCAAAGCAGGCTGAGACCAGGGATGAAGGAGAAAATGACTCACAGGATGAGAAGGAGCTTACAGGAACAATCGATGACATAAAGGACTTCATGTTTGTAGTGACTGATGATAAGGATACACCATACAGCTTTACATTCGATGAGAAGCCTGACGGACTTGAGGGTGTTGCAAGTGGAGATAAGGTGACTGTTAAGTATACAGGTACTATTTCAGAGGTAGATCCGTTTGAGGGAAAGATAATATCTGTTGAGAAGGCAGAATAAGCTGCCATAATCTTAGATTGTATTTTGAATGTTAATCCGCTATACTATAGCTAAGTATAGTGGATTATTTTTGTGGAGGCTTTTATGGCAAATACTTTGAAGTTACCAGTTGGAATTGATGATTTTAAGAAATTGCGGGAATCGCATTTTTATTATGTGGATAAAACAAGACTTATTGAGCAGCTTTTATTAAACTGGAGTGAAGTGACACTTTTTACACGTCCGCGCCGCTTTGGAAAAACTCTTAATATGAGCATGCTTAAGAGCTTTTTTGATATTGGCACAGATAAAGCTTTATTTGATGGCTTATATATTTCAGGTAATAAAGAACTGTGTGATGAGTACATGGGAAAGTATCCGGTCATTTTCCTGTCATTGAAGGGTGTTGAAGGGAGTTCCTTTGATGATGCAAGATACATGATTACTGAGCTTATTGGGAAGGAAGCAGAAAGATTCAGGTTTTTGGAGTGTAGTGAGGCACTTTCTGAAAACGATAAGGATAGGTATAGGGCTTTCATTTCGCAGTGCGATGGAAAATATACGATGGACGCGCAGCTTCTTGTATCGAGTCTTCAGAGTCTGTCACAGTTATTGTGTACACACTATGGAAAGAAGACTATTATCCTTATAGACGAGTATGATGTTCCACTGGATAAGGCCTTCCAGAATGGCTATTATAAGGAAATGGTTTCGCTTATCAGAGGTCTTTTCGGGCAGGCACTAAAGACTAATGAATTTTTGCAGTTTGCGGTGCTGACAGGGTGCCTTCGAATATCAAAGGAAAGCATATTTACAGGACTTAACAATTTCAAGGTAATGTCGATTACAGATTCGCGTTTTGATGAGCAGTTCGGATTTACCGATAGTGAGGTAAAGAAGCTTTTGTCTGATTATGGTATGGATTCGCATTTTGACGAGGTAAAGGAGTGGTATGACGGATATCACTTCGGAAAGGCTGATGTCTACTGTCCGTGGGATGTGATTAATCATGTGGATCATCTGCGTGATGACGGTGATGCAAAGCCTCAGACATATTGGATAAACAGTAGCGGAAACAGTCTTGTGAGGCGTCTTATCAACAGGCTGATTCATCGACAAAGGATGAGATTGAGCGCCTGATTGCAGGTGAGGCGATTGAAAAGGTGATTCGTCAGGATCTGACCTATGATGAGATTGAGAACAGCATTGACAATATATGGAGTGTGCTTTTTACCACAGGCTACCTTACCAAAATCGGGGAGGTAAAGCTTCCTGATAGCGAAAGCTACGCTTACATGCTTGTCATACCCAACAAAGAAGTACGTGAGGTATTTGTCCTTCAGATTCAGGAATGGTTCAAGGCGGTTG